>Ga0256840_1000934_pt1 | contig 28802 bp, 25 predicted proteins | sample 355202metaG_FD_185969 | JGI IMG/M metagenome (GOLD analysis project Ga0256840, IMG submission 185969) | Hydrothermal vent microbial communities from Mid Atlantic Ridge, Atlantic Ocean - 355-202 | ecosystem: Environmental > Aquatic > Marine > Hydrothermal vents | place: Atlantic Ocean: Mid... | reverse complement strand
TAGTGAAAAGATCAGAAACGCAAGGAGATGCATTTTACAACGCAATGAAAAATCGTTTTAAAGATTATATACTAAACAATACCATAAAAGATTTTGATGCAAAAACAGATAAAGAAATATTCGCACAGTTAATAGATTTATATGTAAAAAATGTAGATAAAAAATACATTAGCAGTACATTATCAAAAGCATTAAAAAGTAAATCGGCAAGTGAGTTAGCCGAAGAGATATATGGTAATTCTAATTTAACAAGCAAAGAAAGTATTGAGGCATTGTTTGCAAAAGAAACAGCAAAGGACTTTGTAAAAACGCTTAAAAATGATGCAGCATATAAATTATTTAGTGCACAGCAAAAGGTAACAGATGAAAAAGTATCTACACCAGTAGGTAAAATAAATACCGAAATAAATGACTTAATGGGTAAATTTATGAAAGCACAAATGGAAGTATATACCGATAAAGATTTTTATCCAGATGCAAACTCTACAATGCGAGTAGCTTATGGAAGAGTAAAAGGCTTTGAACCAAGAGATGGTGTTTTTTACGATTATAAAACACATTTATCAGGAGTAATTGCAAAATACAAACCAAATGATATAGAATTTGATTTACCACAAGGTATTATTGATTTATACAATGCAAAAGATTATGGAAGGTATGCTGCAAAAGACGGAACATTAGTAACCGACTTTTTAGCAACCAATCATATAACAGGAGGTAACTCAGGAAGTCCAATATTAGATAAAAACGGATATCATATAGGGCTAGCTTTTGATGGTGTTTGGGAAGGTGTAATGGAGGATGTGTATTACAGACCAGAAATAGCACGTAGTATTCATGTAAAAGATAATTATGTGTTGTTTATTATTGATAAGCTATCCAACTCAAAACATATAATGAATGAATTAACTATTGTTAAAGAATAAGTTTTGTAAGCCTGTTATATTTTTTAAAATCTAACAGGTTTGTATTAAATAAGAATGAAATAATACCCTACCTAAAAGATTTAAAAGAAGAATATTTAGGGACATAAAATTATGTGGAAATTTTATTGAAACGGTAAATGGGTTTTGTTTATACTTGACTTTGTAAATAATTTTAGCTAACTTTACTAAATATAACAGTCGATAAATTCAATTAAAACTGAACTTACCTTTGTGTTAGGTTTCATTAAAGAAAAGCCAAACGTGCAAATTGCACATTTGGTTTTTGCCGACACAAAAGCCAACACAAAAAAACCAAAAGAGCAATTTATTGCCAACGCTCAACTAAGACTATGAAAAAAAAACTTAAAATCGGAATAATTGGCCCGAATAGTTCTGGATGCAGTGCAGAACTGTATCAATTTGGTGTAAAACTGGGGAATTCACTTTCTTCAAAAAACAGAATATTTTTCTGTGGTGGTGCAGGTGGTTTTATGGAAGCAGTTAGTAAAGGACTTAAACAATCTAACTCAACATATTCAGGGCAAACAATTGGAATATTGCAAGGAGAAAACTCGAAAGATGCAAATGGATTTATTGATATTGCAATTCCTACTGGAGTTGGAATTGCAAGGAATATTATATTAATAAATGCATCTGACATAATAATTTCAGCAGGTGGTGGTGCTGGAACATTATCTGAAATTGCTTTTGCTTGGCAAAAGAAAAAAGAAGTTTTGTGTATAACAGAGTTTGGTGGTTGGGCAGAAGAGTTAGCAGGAATAAATTTAGATAGCAGAAATAATGGATTGCTTATTCCAAAAAGGTCAATTTCTGATGTTGTAGATTATCTCAAAATATTTGAACAGCAATTATGAAAATACTTACGGTTGTTGTAACTAATAATAGAACTAATTTACTAAATAGAGCATTAAAATCAATTTCAAATCAAATAAGAAAACCTGACTTTGTATTTGTTATATCAAACTCAACAAAGGCGAATCAAATTATTGAAAAAGAACTTTGCATAAAATTCGGATTTAATTGGTTAATGAATTTAAGGACAAGTAACTATACAGGAGCACTAAATACGGGTATAGAACACTATCTCAAACATAATAAAATAGAAGATAAATTATATTTTTCATCATTAGATGATGATGACGAATGGAATACTCATTATTTAAATGAATTAGAAACTAATGGAGGAAATACTGACATTATACTTGCAAATATAATTAGAGATGATTCTTCTAAAAAAATAAAATTACAACTTCCTAATAAATTAGATTTCCATTCCTTTTTAGGAAAGAATCCAGGTGTTGGTGGTTCAAATACTTTTGTAAAATTAAAAACACTCTTGAAATCAGGTGGTTTTGATGAATCAATGAATGCAACTGTTGATAGAGATGTATTTGTGCGATTATTCCTATTAAAACCTACTTACAAAATCATCAATAAGCACCTTGTTACTCTTTATGTTGAAAATGACAGAAAAAGAGTTACAACAAATAAAGAATTAAAGAAAAAAAGTTATCAATACTTTTATTATAAGTATCAAAATATAATGAACTTATCCGATAAAGAAGAATTCTTTTCGAGAGCAACTTCTTTATTCAAATTAAAGAAAAAAGACATAGAATTGGACATCCCAAAAGAGATAATAATAAAACAAAACGAACTATCCTTTGATGAAAAAATAGACTTTCAATTTATAATTGGCTTTATCGCAGGTGACAAAACAATTGCTATAAGAATAATTCAAGCAATAATATTGAAAAGGATAGCAATCTCAAAACTTATTATAATAAACAATTTACCAAATAATGATGATTTTGAGAACGAAAAAGAACTATTAAAGAAGCACGATATAACGTTTAAAATAGTTGATAAATCAGAATGGAGTAAAAATTTACCTAATGGGTATTATGGTGAGTACTTTAAGAAATACTCAAAAATAAATTCTATTCCAATTGGGAGAACAATCCTACAACACCATTTATATACTGAAACAGTATCATATACACGACCAGTATTTTGGGTGATTGATGATGATATTTCATTCACAAATACCATTTTAAATAATAGAAATAATGCTAAAATAGATTTATTTGAAATTATCAATAAAAATATTAATGACTGTGATGCCTTAATTGGAAGCGTTAGTAAAGACCCTCCTTTACCATTTTTATCTACCATTAGAGGACAATTAATTGATTTATATTATAGTTCCTCAAGTCAAAAGAAAACAAATGCCGACTACGGTAATCTAAGAGGTTTGAAAGATTATTATTACGACATAACTGATGCTCATTTTAATCATTTAGAAACACCTATATATTATCATTCAAATATTAAAAAAGATTTGTCATTTATATTTTCAGGAAAATCAGTCTCAAGACCTTGTTTACAAAACGATATTAAGGGTGAAATCAAATTAGTAAGTAATAGAGGACCGAATACACTAATTTTTAACCGTGATTTATTGAGGTTTTATCCTGTTGTAAATTTGGAGGTAAATGATAAATTTGTTAGAAGAGGCGATTTATTATGGGCACTTCTTAATCAACTTATTTCTGATAGAAAAATAATAGACCATACATTTTGTATAGACCAGAATAGACCTTTAATGGAATTTGATATTAAACGAGAATTAGATAAATCTGCAAATGATATTATTGGTTATGCTTTTAACAAAGCAATCATTCAAACAATATCCGCTATAAAAACAGAAACAAATCCGAATAGACCAAAAGATATATATGAGTCTTTAAATACTACTACTTATTTCAATCAGTTTATATTGGTATACAAAGAGCATTTATCAAAACGTAAATCACGTTTTTTGATGAACTACTACAGAATTGAAGGGCTAATTGAGTTACTTAATCAAAAAAAGGAAACCTCATTTTTTCTAAATCAATTCTCAGATGATATTTTAATCAAATATTTTTTAAATACAATAACCATTTCTGAAAGTGAAACATCATTAAAATATTTTTTAGAAACCCTATCTTCTGCGGTATGGACTTATGAAGGTTCAATTAAACGTCAAATGGAAACAAATTCAATAAATAAAGCAAGAACGATAGAAGTATTTCGCATAGAACTTGAACTTATATTATTAGGTGAAGGTTCGGAAGGAATTGTTTTTACGGATAATAAATATGTTTATAAATCATTCTTTTCAATGAAAGATTATGAATGGAGTTTTTTACAAAAAGTAGGTGCTACTTTTAATAAAAACTCATTACTTGAAAAACTTAATTTTATTGAGAAATTAGGGCGTTATTATATTAAATATCCTTATCGCGAATTTAAAACACTTGATTTTGTAGATAAAAAACAATTAATTGGTTTTTTGCAATCTTGTAGAAAAAATGAATTCATTTTTTCTAATATAAAACCTATTAACTTCATCATAATTAATAAAACCCAACTCAAACTTATTGATTATGGTAGGTCTTTCGAACCATTTACAGAAGAAAAATTTGTCAATATGGTTAAGCGAGCATTTTTAATGTTGAATTTTCCAAAAATGGCTGAAAAAAAATTCCGAAAACTTACTCAAGAAATTAATAACAGTAAAATTCCAAATGAAATAAACGGTTGGGAATTATTTTTAAAAGAAGTTAACATATGAAGCAGACAATATTAATAACTGGTGGTGCTGGTTTTATAGGTTCGGCACTTTGTGAAAGTCTTCTATTGATTGATTTTGATATTATTTGTTTTGACAACTTTGATAATTATTATTCACCTAAAATAAAACATAAAAATATAATCAAACATTTGAATAATGAACATTTTCATTTAGAAAAGGGTGATATTAGGGATAAAATATTTTTAAATAAAATATTCTCAAATTACAGTATTAATTCTGTTGTTCATTTAGCAGGAAAAGGTGGAGTTCGAAACTCAATAGAAAATACTTTAGATTATTTTGATGTAAATGTTACTGGTACAATAACTTTACTTGAAGTAATGAAAAAATTCAATGTAGTAAATTTTATTTTTGCATCTTCATCCTCTGTTTACGGAGAATGTAATAGTATATTAACCGAGGATGACTGTAGTAATCATCAAATATCACCTTATGCCACTACAAAAAAAACTATTGAATTAGTCAATTATAATTATCATATAAACCACAAATTAAATGTTATAAATTTACGTTTGTTTAGTGTTTACGGAAACAATCAAAGACCAGATTTGTTTATTCACAAAGTATTTAACGCAGTATATAATGATAACGAAATTGAAATATATGGAGATGGTTTACAAACACGAGATTTTACTCACATTAATGATGTAATATTTGCCATTCATAGATCTATAAAATTATGTAAAACACAAAAAAACATTTATGAAACAATAAATATTGGTAGTCATAAGCCTACATCTGTAAATCATCTTCTTGAAATAATAGAACAAGAGGTTGAAATTACAATAAAACGTAGTTACATAACAAAACAAATTGGAGATGTGCAATCTACATTCGCAGATATATCTAAAGCAAAAAATATTTTAAACTATTCACCAAAAATAAGTATTACAGAAGGAATCAAAGAATACCATACTTGGTATAAAAAAAATAAAAATGATAAAGACACTTAAACAATTCATTGCAATTGAAACAATTGCAAATGATAAAAAATCTAATAATCAAGGGATAGAATTAGTTAGCGATTTATTAAAGTCTATAGGGTTTAGTATCTCTATTGAAGGAGATAGTCCTTATAATCAACCAGTAATTATTGCAAAACATATCAATCAAAATTCTATAAAAAAAGTAACTTTATATTCTCATTATGATGTAGAAAAAATACACGGAGAGGCAAAATGGAATACGAACCCATTTGACTTGGTTGAGAAAGATGGTCGATATTATGCAAGAGGGATTGCAGATAATAAGGGAATCTTATTAAGTCGCATATTCTCATTAATTGAACTGAAAAATAATAATGAAGAATTACCGAATATATTATGGATAATTCAAGGAGAAGAAGAAGTTACTGGAAAAACAACTTTTGATGTAATACCAAAGCACATTCAAGGATTCAATTCAAAAATTTATGTGGAAGAAACAGGAGTTTATCAAGATAATGTTCCCGTAATATTTCATCTACCCAAAACTTCAAATAGACCAAAATTTATTGATGATTTAAACAATGCTATTTATGATGGAAAAGCAATTTATGCTAATAGACATTTAAATAAATTCACTAAATGTCCTTTTATAACCAATATTCCTAAAGATGCTTATTACGTTGGGTTTGGTCCAAATGACAGTTCAAGTAATATCCATAGAGATAACGAAAGTTTGAGCGTAGAAAATTTAGTAAAGCACAATGATGTTTTTAAAAAATTCATAAAATGGATAAACAAAACTGAAATATAAATGTGTGGAATAGTTGCAATTATCGGTAATCATACAGAAACTGATTGTTCAGATGCTCTATCTCGAATTAAACACAGAGGAACAGATGATTCAAAAATATATAATTCTGAAAAAGTTTCATTAGGCTTTAATCGTTTAGCAATAAACGACAAAACAGAAAATGGAATGCAACCATTTGAATTTAAACATTTAGTTGGAGTGTTTAATGGTGAGATATTTAATTCAATTGAGTTAGCAGAAGAATACAATATAACATTACATTCTAAATCTGATATTGAAATTATTTTACCATTGTACAGTGTTATTGGTGCTGATATTATAGATGTTCTTGATGGTTTTTATTCTGGTATCATCTACAATAATAAAACAAAGCAACTTTTTACATTAAGAGATTACATTGGTAAAAAGCCATTGTTCTACGGAAATACCACAAAAATAGAATTTGTTTGTAGCGAACTAAAATCCTTTGATAAAATACAAACATTTGAATTTGTACCTAAAGGTTTCTCAGAGATTGTAAATCATAAAATTCTATCACTGAAAAAGCATTCATTTTCAATGATAGAGAAGTCTTTATTGAAAAAATCAATTATAGATTCTACATTGAAGAGAATTCCGCTAAATAATGAAAAATTTGGTGTTTTTTTAAGTGGTGGTATAGATAGTTCAATCATTGCATCAATCATTTCAAAACAGACTACAAATGCAATTTATTATACGTTGGGAAATAGTAAAAATGAAGACGTAGGATTTGTTAAGCAGTTAGTAGAATATTTAAAAATAGAAAGTCAAATAAATTATATTCCGTTACCAAAAAAAGAAGAAATAGGGAAATTGATTGAACAAGTAGTTTACCATACTGAAAGTTACAATCCTTCTATTGTGAGTAATGGGTTAGCGACTTACCTTTTATCAAAAAATGCTAAAAATGAAAACTTAAAAGTTGTCATTTCGGGAGAAGGAGCAGACGAATTGTTTTGTGGTTATAAAATTTCAAAAGACATAATTGAAACACGAGAAAAAAGCAACGTATTAATAGAGAACTTGCATTTTACTGAACTTAGACGTTTGGATTTATCTTCAATGGCGAATACGATTGAAATCAGATGTCCTTTTTTGGATAAAAAATTGTATTCTATTTCTAAAAACTTACCATTAAACGATTTAAAAGACAAACAAATATTAAGAAATACATTTGATTCTGATTTACCGAAAGAAATTACCAACAGAACAAAAACATCATTTGATGTTGGTTCTGGAGTTAGAAAATTAGTTGTTGAATACCTAACAAAAGATAATAAAACAGAAAGGGAATCACTAAAGGAGATTTGGAGTAAATATTTTGACGAAAACATATCTGAGAATAACTACTATCATAAATATCCAGTTTTTGATAAATCAATAACTAAAAGAAGCATAAATCACAAATGAGCTTAATTAGCAAAATAGAAACACTATTATTAGAAGAGTATAAATCTATTCCTTTTCATAATATTTTTATGCTTAATAAAACCAAAAATAAAGATTTATCTTTAGGTGGAACTTGCTCTGACAAAGTGCTTCACTTTAGAGAAGTACTTAAAAATAATGATATTGAAACAAAGTTACATTCATCATTTATTAATAATCTGGAATGCCATAGAATGTTATCGGTTTTAATTAATGACAAAAAGTACTTTATTGACATTGGCTCTGGATGGCCATTTTTAAAACTAATTCCTAAATTTACACCAATTGAATTTTCTGTTTATGGAATGAGTTTCAAAACTGAAATATTTGACAATAAGTTCATCATTTATCATAAAACAGGTGAAGAATATAAACAAATGATTGATGTACCAATGTTTACTAAATCTGAATCAGATATATTGTGTGATATCGAAAATCGTTATAACGATACTTCCATTTACCCATTTCATAATAGTTTAAGATTCTCAATAATAAAAGACGATTCATTTTACTTTATCAAAGGAAATATACTGCGAATATATAACGAAACGGGAATAACAGAAAAAACAATAAACTCAAATGAAACCAATGATTTAATACTGAATAAATTTGGAATTACATATTTAAAAAGCCCACGGTAAAGCGATACACATTTGCAATTCGCTAAAGCCATCACCCAAGCCAAAATTGCAAAAGAGTATGTCTTCTGCCAACGCATTCTATGGATAAAACCAAATAAAAATGCAATTATTTTTGAAGATAAAATATTGTTTCAAAAAAAATTTGATAACGTTTTAAAATTTCATGCAGAAGGATTGGCATCTGTAAAGGATAAAACAGGTTGGTATCATATAAATATGGAAGGAAACCCTATTTACAAAGAAAGATATAAAAGAGCATTTGGTTATTATTTTGATAGAGCTGCAGTGGTAAATGAGAATAATGAATGGTTTCATATAGATAAAAATGGAAAGGTGATTTTTGAAAAAAGGCATGCTTGGTGTGGGAATTTTCAAGAAAATATTTGTACCGTAAGAGATTTTGATAATAATTATTTCTATATTAATAATTTAGGAAAACGTATTAATTCTAAAAATTATATATATGCAGGAGATTTTAAAAATGGATATGCAGTGGTGAAAATAAAAGATGGTTTTTACAAGCATATTAATAAATTTGGAGATGATTTAAATGGAGTTTTTTTTAAAGATTTAGGTGTTTTTCATAAATCATTTGCTATTGCTAAAGATAAAAAGGGTTGGTTTCATATAGATAAAAAAGGTAAATCATTATATAAAGAGCGTTATTTGATGATTGAACCTTTTTATAATGGATTTGCACTTGTTGAAACATATAAAAACAGGAAGTTAATAATAAATGAGATAGGGAGTAAAATTATTGAAGTCTAAAAAAATAAGCTTCTGTATTTCACAAACTAATTGATAATACCTTTTCACTCACTGAAACGTGTCGTTCCCTCAATACTGATTTTAAGTATAATATTAATTTATAAATTTGATATATGTTTAACTTATAAATCACTTATTATGAAAAATCAATTTAGTTTAGAAATTAACAAACCATGTTTAGAAAACTACAACCAATTTAAACCCACTTTAGATGGTGGATTTTGTGGTGGTTGTCAAAAAGAAGTCATCGACTTTTCCAAAATGAATTCTCAAGAGGTAATGGGTTATTTTAAAAATAAAAGTAATCAAGATGTCTGTGGTAAATTTAATACCAACCAATTAAAAACCTATACAGATAATCCGAATTCAAGAAAGAGATATAGTTTTTGGAGCGGAATAGGTTTAGCTTGTTTATCTATTTTTTCATTTAATACAAGTCAAGCACAAACAGACGTAACTAAAAAATCCTCAGAAAACACCATAAAAAATCAAGAAAAGAAGATTACTGTTAAAGGAACTGTTTTTGATGAAATGGGTCCAATATCAGATATTAGTGTTTTTTTGCAAGGAACAACAATAGGTACTGTAACCGATTTTGATGGTTATTTTGAATTTCCAAAACTTTTAGTAAAAGGAGATGTTTTAGTTTTTAGTCATGTAGGAATGGAATCCAAAAAAATCGTTATTAATAATAATGCTACTTTAAATATTGAACTGAAAGTAAATATGAAATCAGACACTTGTATTTTAATGGGTAAAGTAGCCGTTAAGAAGGTTTATAAGTCTAAAGTAAAAAACTAAATTTATTATGAAAAAATTACTCACTCTTGTTATATTCTTTATTTTTAATATAACCAATGCTCAGATTGTTGATTTTAAAAATATAGATTTTACTAAAGCTGATAATATTGCTAAATTAAACAAAGGAGAGGGATTGCATAATTTACCTCTCCTTAGTTATAAACTCACGTCAAAACTCCCAACTAAAGTTGAGAAATTTAGGGCGATTTACACTTGGGTTTGTGCTAACATTAGTGGTGATATTAAGCAGCATGATAAAATTTCTAGGGCGCGAAAAAAATTAAAAAATGATAGTACTGCTCTTGTTAAATGGAATAATGAATATAAAAAAAAAGCTTTTAAAAAATTATTGAAATACAATAAAACAATGTGTACAGGTTACGCATATCTAATTAAAGAACTTGCTTTTTTAGCAGATATAGAATGTAAAATTATTGATGGATATGGACGAACTGTTAATTCTAATATTGACACATTAGAAACAGCTAATCATTCTTGGAATGCAGTGAAGTTGAACAATAAATGGTATTTATGTGATGCAACTTGGTCAAGTGGTTATATGGATGAAAACTATAGATTTATAAAAGATTATAATGATGGTTATTTTTTAACAAATCCAATATTGTTTGCTAAAAATCATTACCCATTACAAAAAAAATGGTTACTAAATAAGGTAACAACCAATATAACATTTCTTGATTCACCTCTGGTTTACGGAGAAGTTTTTAAATACAAAATTATTAACTTAACTCCATCTAAAATGAATGTTGAAGTTCAAAAGAATGAAGAAGTTAATTTTAATTTCAAAGCACTTAAAAATATCTCAACAAATAAGGTTTCTTTAATTTATTATTTGGGGAACAAAGAAATTTTTCTTAATATATACAATATTAAAAATGAAAAAGGAATTGTAACATTCAAAAATAAATTCAAATGGAAAGGTTTTTATGATGTGCATTTAAAAATTCAAGATGATATTGTTGCTACATACTCAATAAAGGTAACTGAACACAAAGAAAAGATTTAGTGTTCTTTGCTTTATTTTTTTTTACGTAAAACAACAAAGTTAAGACCCTTAAAAAGTGCGCAAACCAAACAGTTAAACTGTATTTTACTGGAGTAAAAAGGCATTGCGGAATATTGTAAATAAAATTATCCAATACAGGATAATTATATCAAATATTCAATATTAATAAAAAATCACATTCTTCTAATTCTATTATAATATGGGATTGGTATATTTTCACTAATTTTATTAACTTAAATATATGAAGAGAAATTTATCTTTGTGCAAGGAAACATTAAAACAACAAAGATGAAAAAAATAACATTCATTTTTATAATAGCAATTTTCACTAATTGTACTGTTAAAAACGAAACGAAAGTAATTGCAAAAAGTTTTGAAGGACATTCTGAAACAATCTTAGGCATTGTAGAATCACCAAATGAAAAATATATTCTCTCAGGAGGTGAAGATGAAAAAGCAATTTTATGGAATAAAAAAGGAGAGATTATTTTCGAATCAGATATACATGAAAGAAGTGTAAATGACGTAACATTTTCGCCAGACAGCAAAAGATTTATTACAGCAGGTAGTGATGAAACCTTTATTATTTGGGATATAGATGGAACAAAAATAAAAACAGTATTTGCCGATAAAATTTATGTAAAAACAGTAGTTTATTCAAATGATGGAAAATATATTTTAAGTGGAGGAGGAGATAATATAGCAAAGTTATGGACATCAGAAGGAGAATTAATAAGAGAATTTTTAGGACATTCGTGTACAATTTATCAAGCATCATTTTCACTTAATGATAAATTTATAGTACTTGCAAGTTGTGATAAGACCTTTTCGATTTGGAATGTAAATGGAGAAAGAAAAAATGTAATAAATCACCATTCCAGCGGAGTAACCGTAGCAAGTTTCTCTCCAAATGGAAAAAATATTGTAACTGCCAGTTTTGATAAAACTGTAGTGCTTTGGAACTTAAATGGTGATATTATAACAAAATTTACTGGGCATACAGATGATGTAAACCAAGCAGAATTTTCGACAGATGGACAATATATTCTAACAGCAAGCGAAGATGCAACTGCTAAACTTTGGAAAATAGATGGTACATTAATTAAAACTTTTGGAGAAATAAATAGTGTTGAATATTTAAGTGCAACTTTATCTAAAAATGGTAAGTTTGTCATTATATCATCAAAAAATAATAAAATTAATTTTTGGAATATGCCAAATAAAAAGAATTACTAACACAAATTAATATAATGAATCAACCAATTATTTTCATATTTATAGCAATTTTTATTCTTGTTCTTCTGTCATTTTATTTTTTTAGTGAAAAAGCTAGAATAAAAAGAAAACTTAAGAAAGCTGAATATAGAATAATTTCAAAATTTAAAGATAATGAAATAGCAAAGATTACAGGAAATGTAACATTAATAGAAGAAGCCCTCATAGCGCCACTTTCTCGTAGAAAATGTGTACTTTATTATATACATGTGGAGCAAAAAGTATCCTCAGGAAAACATACGAGATGGAAAACTATTATTGAAGAAGAGGTATCAAGCAGATTTTTAATTAATGATGATAATCATTATGCATTTATTAATGACATCAATATAAAAAGTTACATTGTTCAAGATAAAAGTTATTCATCAGGAATTTTTAACGATGCTACAGAAAATCTTGAAAAATACCTTAGTGAAAAAGGATATGAAAGTGAAGGGTTTTTAGGATTTAATAAAACCATTAGATACAAAGAGGGAGTACTTGAAATTGGAGAAGAAATAGCAGTATTTGGTAAAGGTACTTGGAAAGATGCAGAAGATTTAGATTTACCCAAAAAGTACCGTAAAGTTTTAGAAATAACATCAAATAATGATGAATCAGTATATATTAGTGATGATCCATCCACAACAATTAAAAAAGTAAAAAATGATAACTCATTAGGAGTTTATAGAACAGATAGGGATCGATATAGTCGGTAGATTAAAAATCTAGCCTAAATAGCTTTCAAAACATCCAAAGCCTTCTCTACACTATCAATACGAATAAAAGTAATTAATAAACGTAAACCGTTTTTGGTATCTTTTTCTTTCATCACGCAAGTAGTTTTATTTTGCTGTACATAAGTTAACATTCTTGTAAAATGAGCACTTTGATAAAAATCACTTTGCTGGTCACCTACAAAATAACCTAACATACGTTTTTGTTTTAAGATAATTTTTTCCAAACCAAAATCACGAGCAATCCATTTAATACGTACAGAATTTAATAAATCAACAATCTGAGTAGGAATCTCACCGAAACGGTCAATAAGATTTTTTTCAAATACTAATAAAGCTTCTTCCGTATCAATATTACTCAAATCACTATATAAAGTCAAACGTTCTGAAATAATACTAATGTAATCATCAGGTATTAAAATTTCGAAATCCGTATCTAATTGTACTTCTTTAACAAACTTTTTAACGTTATCATTATTATCGTCTTTATACAATTCTTTAAATTCGGTTTCTTTAAGCTCTTCAATAGCTTCGTTAAGTATTTTTTGGTAGGTATCAAAACCAATATCGTTAATAAAACCGCTTTGTTCACCACCTAGTAAATCACCAGCACCACGAATCTCCAAATCTTTCATCGCAATGTTTAAACCACTACCTAATTCATTAAACAAAATTAAAGCTTCAATACGTTTACGAGCATCGGTACTCATCATGTGGTATGGAGGAGTAATAAAATAACAAAAAGCTTTTTTGTTAGATCTACCAACACGACCACGCATCTGATGTAAATCAGACAAACCAAAATTATTGGCATTATTAATAAAAATAGTATTGGCGTTAGGTACATCTAAACCACTTTCAATAATAGTAGTAGAAACCAAAACATCAAACTCATTATTCATAAAAGCGAGCATTAATTGCTCTAATTTTTTACCATCCATTTGACCATGACCAATCCCAATTTTAGCATTAGGAACAAGGCGTTGTACTAAACCAGCAACTTCTTTAATATTATCAATTCTATTATGAATAAAAAATACTTGACCACCACGAGAAATCTCATATTGTACAGCATCTCTAATAATTTCTTCATTAAAACGAATAACATTACTATCAATAGGGTGTCGATTAGGAGGCGCAGTAGCAATAATAGATAAATCACGAGCAGCCATTAAAGAAAATTGCAAGGTACGTGGTATAGGAGTAGCAGTTAAGGTTAAAGTATCTACGTTTTCTTTAATAGTTTTGAGCTTATCTTTAACATTAACACCAAATTTTTGTTCTTCATCAATAATTAATAAACCAAGATCTTTAAATTTAACCTTTGGGTTTACCAATTGATGCGTGCCAATAACAATATCAATAGCACCACTTGCTAAACCCTTAAGAACTTCGTTGCGCTGTTTAGTAGTTCTAAAACGATTTAAATAATCTACCACAACAGGGAAATCTTCTAAACGTTCACTAAAGGTTTTAAAATGCTGAAAAGCCAAAATAGTAGTAGGTACTAAAATAGCAACTTGTTTACCATTATCAACAGCTTTAAAAGCAGCACGAATAGCAATTTCGGTTTTACCAAAACCAACATCACCACAAACCAAACGATCCATAGGGCGTTCGTTCTCCATATCGTTTTTAACATCCTGAGTGGCTTTAAACTGATCTGGAGTATCTTCATACATAAAACTGGCTTCTAGCTCATGTTGCATAAAAGTATCTGCATTAAAGGCATAACCTTTTTGCATTTTTCGTTTAGCATATAATTGAATTAAATTATAAGCAATATGTTTTACTCTAGCTTTGGTTTTTTGTTTTAATTTTTTCCAAACGCCAGAACCTAACTTAAATATTTTTGGAGTTTTACCATCTTTACCACTATACTTAGAGATTTTATGGAGAGAATGGATACTAATATATAAGACATCACGCTCACCATAAATTAACTTAATAGCTTCCTGTTTTTTATCCGTACCATGTACCTCAATCTTTTGCAAACCACCAAAACGACCAATACCATGGTCAATGTGAGTAACATAATCGCCAATTTGTAAATGTGTTAACTCTTTTAAAGTAATGGCTTGCTTTTTAGAAAAGTTATTTTTTAAACGGAATTTATGGTAGCGTTCAAAAATTTGATGATCGGTATAACAAACTATTTTTTTATCAACATCAATAAAACCTTGATACATCGGAAAAGCAATGGTCTTATAGCTGATTTCTTGCTCTTGATCATCAAAAATATCATGAAAACGTTTGGCTTGTTTTTCGTTATCGCAGCAAATATAATTGGTAAAACCAGCTTTGGCATTTTCGATTAGATTATCTATTAATAGCGGAAATTGTTTGTTAAAACTCGGCTGAGGTTTAGTATTGAATTCAAATTGAATAGGTTTTGTTCCCAAACCTTTCAAGTTTGATAACGAAACTAAAGAAAAATCATATAATTGGTTTTCAATCAATTTCCCATTACAAAATAAGGATTTAGGCGTAGCTTGTTTTATTTCGCCTTCTAAATTAACATATTCCCTTTCCGCTTTAATAAATAATTTATCTAAGTCATCTTTTAAATTTAGAATGTTTTTTGCAAAAACTATTGTTTTTGATGAAATATATTTTAAGAAGCTTTCTCGTTTCTCTTCCAACATTTTGTTAGCCATATTTGGCATAATGTTGATTTTTTTGAGTTTTTCAATAGATAATTGAGTTTCAACATCAAAGGTTCTAATACTATCAATTTCATCACCAAAGAATTCAATACGATAAGGCTCATCGTTCGCAAAGGAGAAAACATCAATAATTCCACCGCGAACAGCAAAATCACCAGGCTCACTAACAAAATCTACTCTGTTAAAATGATATTCAAATAACATTTCATTAATAAAATCTAGCGATAATTCTTCACCAACGCTTACTTTTAGCGTGTTTTTATCTAATTCTCTTTTGGTAATAACTTGCTCAAATAAAGCTTGAGGATATGTTACAATAACAGCAGGTTTTCTACGCGAGTTTATACGGTTTAAAACTTCAGCCCTAAGTAAAATATTTGCATTATCAACTTCGTCAATTTGATAAGCTCTTCGGTAGGAAGCAGGATAAAAAAGTAGATTTTTTTCGCCTAATAATTGTTCTAAATCGTTTAAATAATAGGCAGCTTCTTCTTTATCATCAAAAATTAAAAGATACGGTTTCTCTGTTTTTTTAAAACATTCCGAAATCAAAAAAGACAAAGAAGATCCGAGCAAATTCGTAATTTGAATTTGTTGCTTTTCTTGTTGTAACGTTTGAATAATCTGTTTTGTTTTACTAGATTTTTCAAATTTTGAGGCAATCAGCTTAAAAGTAGCTGATGTTTCTATATTGCTCAATGGATTTAGTTTAGTGCAAATATAAATTTATAATACTAAAAAACATAGATTTTTTTTAAAATCAAGTTGAATTTTACCATATAATAGTTTAAGCAATTTTACCATGCATCATTTTACGATTCATATCCATTTTAAGTCTAAATTCGTTGACAGCAATTCTGAAACGCTCTTTTAAATTTAGAGGAGTAGTTGGACTTGTTATTGTAACCTTATTTAGTTTTAATTGACGGATTACAATTCTTTTTTTAGTAGTAATATTATCAATTTGTTTATGTATAAAATTAAGTTCTTTTAGAATGTCTAAATTTTGTGATTTGAAGTTCCCCATATTAATAGTTTTAAAATTAAAATCCCTAAACTGAAACTATTGTTATCTTCAATTTCGAAAAATTTATTAAGTCAAAAGTAAAAAAGAATTTGAATAAAACACTATTTTTTAAATTTTTCAGACTTAAAAACGGCAAAAATACCTAATTGTAGGTATGTTTTTAACTTAAATATTTTTAAAACAAGCTATCAATTTATCAAAATCATCTTTAGTATTGTAAACATTTGGAGAAACTCGAATTGCATTACCTCTATAAGAAACATAAATATTATTTTTTATAAATTCTTCTTTTAACTTTGCTAGGTTAACAGTTTTGGGTAAATAAATTCCAAAAAGATGTGCTCCTCTATATTTTTCATCTTCAATATAACAACCTAAATCTTGTAATTGCTTTATGGCATCTTTAGAAATTTCGTGACAATATTGTTGTATGTTTTTAGGATTCCAAGCTAATAATTGTTCTATTGATTTTATAAGCATAGGAGTTAAAGCAAAATTGCTCATTTCACCAACATTAAAACGACCAGCTTTAGGTTGGTAGTCATTTTCATAATTAACTAAACCTTTAAAATCTTCACTATTTTTACGATTAATCCAATTTTCTTCAATAGGAATTCCATTACATAATTCATCGGAATAATATGCTAGTCCAATAGAGTAAGGACCTAATAACCATTTGTAGCCAGCACAAATTAGAGCATCTGGTTTAATTTCTTTTACAGAAAAAGGTAAGGCACCGACACTTTGAGTAGCATCAATTATTAAATAAGCATTGTTCTTTTTTGTTTTTTCTCTAATTGCCATAAGGTCAAAGAGTGTCCCATCACTCCAGTGTACATGAGGCAATGCTACAATTTTAGTTTTAGAAGTAATTGCGTTTAGGATTTTAATATTCCAATTTTCACCACGATTATCAAACTCAATATTGCTAGAAATAATAGTTAATTTAGCATTAAATTTATCAACTAGTCTTTGCCACGAATAAATATTACTAGGGAATTGTTCGCCAACTACAATTATTTCATCATTTTCATCTAAAGTAATATTGTTTGCAACAGTAGCAACACCATAAGAAACAGATGGAATAATAGCTACATTTTGATAATCCTTTATATCCACTAATTCCGCAAATAATTTTTTTAATTGGTTAGTAGCTGTAAAAAAATCTTCTCCAGTAACTTGAAATGGTAAACATTTTTGACTTACAGATTTATGACCAGCTTCTTCCACTGTTTTTAAAAACGGCGACATGTAAGCACAGTTTAAATAAGTAACATTGTCTGGTAATTTAAATTTGTTTTTTTGTGAGGTAAACATAAGTAAGATATTATTTTATGAGAACAATATACAAATGATTTTTTAAAATATATTATCCTTCAATTTTGTTTTGAAAAGTATAATAAGCACGTTTTGATGCAATTTCTTCTGCTTTCTTTTTAGAGGTAGCTCTCCCTTTTGAAATTATTTTTTTATTAATGTGTAATTTTACAGAAAAATGTTTTACTTTTTCTTTAGTTTTCTCTTCAGATGTTACAAATTGGATAGTTTTTTTATGTTTTTGACACCATTCAATCAATACACTTTTGTAACTAGTTATTTTACCTTCTAGTCGTTCAATATTTACATAAGGAGTAATAAGTGTTTTAGTAATAAATTTTTCACAAGCAATATAGCCTTTATCTAAATATACTGCACCAACAAAAGCTTCGTATATATTTCCATAAATATTATCACCAAACTTACGTTCTGTAACTGCGCTTATCACAAATTGTATTAAATCTAAATCTTTACCTATTCTGTTTAAGTTTGTTCTACTAACAATTTTGGATCGCATTTGTGTCAAATAACCTTCATCTTTAAAAGGAGCTTCATCGTATAAAAAGGCAGAAACTACAGTGTCTAAAAAAGCATCGCCAAGAAACTCTAGGCGTTCATAATTATATGCCTTTCCATTAAATGTTTTTTTAGCAGAGCTATGTGTAAAAGCTTTTTTATAATAATGTAAATCTTTAGGTTTATACCCTAAAATTACTTTAAGAAAATTTAAAAAATCAGCATCTTCTGGTAAGTGGGATTTTTTTATTTTCTTAAAAAAAAGCATATATTATATGGTATTTAGTCTTCTATTTTTTTAAAAAGGACACAAGCATTATGTCCGCCAAACCCAAAAGTATTACTCATTGCAACTTTAACATCTCGTTTTTGAGCTTTGTTAAAGGTATAATTCATTTTTGGATCTAATCCATCATCATCCGTAAAATGATTAATAGTTGGTGGAACAATACCATGCTCAATAGAAAGAATTGAAGAAATAGCCTCAATTGCACCAGCAGCACCTAATAAGTGACCAGTCATTGATTTGGTAGAGTTAATATTGATGTTATAAGCATGTTCTCCAAAAACTTTTATAATAGCCTTTGATTCAGCAATATCACCAAGTGGAGTAGATGTTCCATGCATATTTATGGCATCTACATCTTCGGGTTTTAAATTAGCATCTTTTAAACAGTTTTTCATTACTGCTAATGCACCTAAACCTTCTGGGTGTGGTGCGGTAATGTGATGTGCATCTGCGGATAATCCTCCACCAAGCAATTCAGCATATATTTTTGCTCCACGAGCCTTAGCGTGTTCATATTCTTCTAAAATTAATGCACCAGCTCCTTCCCCTAAAACAAAACCATCACGATCTTTATCAAAAGGTCTTGATGCAGTTTTTGGATCATCATTTCTTGTGGATAGTGCATGCATGGAGTTAAAGCCACCCATTCCTGCAACAGTTACTGCGGCTTCAGAGCCGCCAGTTACAAAAACATCTGCCATTCCTAAACGGATATAATTAAAAGAATCAATTAATGAGTTTGCTGATGATGCACAGGCAGAAACAGTTGCAAAATTTGGACCTCTAAGCCCATATTTAATTGAGATTTGCCCTGGGGCAATATCTGCAATCATTTTTGGTATAAAAAATGGATTAAATTTTGGAGTTCCATCACCACTAGCAAAATAAATAACTTCTTCTTGAAAAGTTTCAATACCACCAATTCCTGCTCCCCAAATTACACCAATACGATCTAAATTTTCTTTTTCAAGATCTAATTTAGAATCCAAAATAGCTTCATCTGCTGCAACCATAGCATACTGTGTAAACTTATCCATTCGTCTTGCTTCTTTACGATGAATAAAATCAGTTACCTCAAAATTTTTGACTTCGCAAGCAAAACGAGTTTTAGATTTGGATGCATCAAAATGAGTAATAGGTGCAGCTCCGCTAACACCATTTATCAAAGCATTCCAATATTCTTGAACATTGTTACCAATAGGCGTTAAAGCACCTAGACCTGTTACAACTACTCGTTTTAATTCCATTAATAATAAATTTTGTTTTGTGTTAAAATAAAAAATTACGAATATTAACTCTAAAAGCAACACTCGTAATTTTTAATAAGTAATTAAATTACTATTTAGCTCCTTCTATATAAGTTACTGCTTGACCAACAGTTGCTATATTTTCAGCTTGGTCATCTGGAATTTGAATATCAAATTCTTTTTCGAATTCCATTATTAATTCTACAGTATCTAATGAATCTGCACCTAAATCGTTCGTAAAGTTTGCTTCATTTGTAACTTCATTTTCGTCAACGCCTAATTTGTCAACGATAATAGCCTTTACTCTTGATGTAATGTCTGACATAATTTTATTTTTTTTAATTTTTGATTACGGGGCAAAAGTAAACAATTAATTTGTAATTACAATCTCCCGTAGATTTTTATGAGTACTAAATTAATAAAAATGCTATTAATACTCAAATTGTTAATAATAATTCTTTTTTTTGTGAACAGCTAAAACACTATTTTTAATGAAACGTTTATTAATTTTTGCTTCTGGTTCTGGATCTAATGCCGAGAATATTATTGAGTTTTTTCAAAAAAGCAATACTATTAAAGTTGTTCATGTGCTTACTAACAATAAGAATGCCAAAGTTATTGAAAGAGCTAAAAGGCTCAAAATAAATAATTTAATTTTTAATAAAAGTGATTTTTTTAAAACAGATAAGATAGTAGATTTTTTAAAAGAAGAAACAGACTATATAATTCTTGCAGGATTTTTATGGAAAGTACCACAAAAAATTATTGATGCATTCCCCAATAAAATCATTAATATTCACCCAGCATTATTACCAAAATACGGAGGGAAAGGCATGTATGGTATGCATATACATCATGCAATAGTTAAAAATAATGAAAAAGAAACAGGAATCACAATTCATTATGTAAATGAAAATTATGATGAAGGAGCAATTATTTATCAAAAAAATGTAAAGCTAGGTATTAAAGATACTGCAAGCGATGTTGCTGCTAAAATTCACGAGCTAGAGATGGCTAATTTTCCTCAAGTTATAGAGCAAGTTATTTTAAACAAAAAAATCACTACAATTGAATAGACAATACTATGGCTAAAAAAAAGTTTTATGTAGTTTGGGAGGGTAAGAAAAAAGGTATTTATACTTCTTGGAATGTATGTAAAAAACAAATTGAAGGTTTTGTTGGAGCAAAATACAAATCTTTTGCGTTGAAAGAAAATGCTGAAAAAGCTTTTAAAGGGAATTATGCGGACTATATTGGTAAAAAAGATAAAGAAATAACTATTTCAAAAGAAGAATTACTACGAATAGGTAAACCAATATTAAATACCATTTCGGTAGATGGTGCTTGTAATAATAAAGGAGATTCAGAATACCAAGGTGTTTATACCGATACAAAAACAGAATTATTTAAACAAGGACCTTTTAAAGGAGGAAGTAATAATTTAATGGAATTTTTGGCATTAGTTCACGGATTAGCTTATTGCAAGCAACATAAATTAGATTTGCCAATATATTCTGATAGTAGAACTGCTATAAGTTGGGTAAAACGGAAAGCAATAAAGACCACTATAAAAAGAACAGTAACAAACAAAAAAATATTTGGATTAGTAGATAGGGCAATTATTTGGTTAAAAAATAATAATTACCAGAATAAAATCTTAAAATGGGAAACCAAAGCATGGGGAGAAATTCCAGCAGATTTTGGAAGGAAATAGCTGTAAATTCCATCAAAAAAAAATTTTTGCCTACTGCCTACTGCCTACTGCCTACTGCCTACTTAATCTCCGTCAAACGCAAAGTGTTAACCATTCCTTTTTCGTGAACAGGCATAGAAGATAAAGTTATTACTAAATCATTTTCAAAAACATAGCCCTCTTTTTTTGCAATCTCTTCTAAGTCTTTAATAGTTTGATCTGTTGATTCCATTTTATCATAAAAGAAAGCTTTTACACCCCAAAGTAAATTTAAACGAGATAATATTCGTCTGTTAGATGTATAGGCTAATATGTTTGCACTAGGTCTCCAAGCAGAAATTTGAAAAGCGGTATAACCACTATTTGTTAAAGTTTGTATTGCTTTAGCTTCAACATCGTTAGCCATAAGAGCAGCGTGATAACAAATAGATTTTGTCATGTATCGATCTGTTCTAATATGTGGTGCTTTCTGTGGTACATTGATTCTAGGCGAATCTTCTACTTTTTCAATAATTCTTCGCATTTGATTTATTACTCTTATAGGATATTTTCCAACAGAAGTTTCACCAGATAACATTACAGCATCTGCACCATCCATAATAGAATTGGCAACATCGTTTACTTCAGCTCTAGTTGGCACAGAATTGGTAATCATTGTTTCCATCATTTGTGTGGCAATAATTACAGGTATTCTAGCAGATTTTGCTTTTTCAACTAGCATTTTTTGAATTAGCGGTACTTCCTCCATAGGTAACTCAACACCTAAATCCCCACGAGCAACCATTAAACCATCACAATTATTAATAATTTCATCAATATTTTTTACAGCTTCTGGTTTTTCAATCTTGGCAATAACAGGTATTTTACAATCCGAATGTTTTTCAATTAAATCATTTAATTCAATTAAATCATTTGCACTTCTAACAAAAGAAAGTGCAATCCAATCTACTTCTTGCGAAATAGCAAAAATGGCATCTTTAATGTCTTTTTCGGTTAGTGCAGGTTGTGAAATATTTGTATTTGGTAAATTAACTCCTTTTTTGGAATGTAAAATACCATCTACTAAAATTTTTGTTTTTACTTCATCTATATTATTGGTAGCAATAACTTCAAAACTTAACTTACCATCATCAACCAAAATAGATTCGCCAACTTTTACATCTTTTGGAAAATTTTGATAGGTCATAAATGCTTTTTTTGCAGAACCGTTACATAATTCTGTTGTAAATGTAAATGTATCACCAGCTTTTAATTCAAAGCCATCACCCATATCTCCAACACGTAATTTTGGACCTTGTAAGTCTGCTAATATGGCAACATTATGACCAAGATCAGTATTCATTTTACGAATTTGGACAATTGTTTTAATTACATTCTCATAATTGGCATGCGAAAAATTAATTCTAAAAACATTTACTCCAGCAATACTTAACTCTCTAAGTTTTTCTGCACTATCACAAGCAGGTCCTAAAGTTGCTACTATTTTCGTTTTTTTATTTTGTTTCATTAGTTTTTGTTTATTTTCCTTTAATGGAAGATTAGGGTTTACAAATTATAAGGTCAATTCTTAAATTTAAAATATTAAAATATCTTTAGATTTTAAGTTATTTGGATTAATTTCATAAGATGTAATTACTCTATGTATTGTATTTATTTTTTTGATTAAAATCTCTTTATCTTTTTTACTAAAATCAGTTTCTATTTTTATAAAATAATCCACAGTTTTTTCTTCTGGAATTAATATATACGTATTGGATATTTTGTCAAACAAACTAAATGTACCTGCATGCACCTTTTTTTCAATAATCTGCTTATTTACAATCAATGACCAGTATTCATTAGTTAACAAATCTTCAAATCCAAATACAGGAAATTCACCATCTTTACTAGAAAAGTTTAAACTAAAATTTTCTTTTTTTAAATGCAAATTAAACGTATTGTTTAGATAATATGCTAATCTATAATCTTCTAAAACGCTCTTGATACCAATCAAAAAATAATCGTGTTCAAAATCAGTTTTTAAAAAATGTTTTTTAATCATTCTAAAAAATTTTAGGCTAAAATAAGTATAGTTTTGGAGTTGTGCTAACTATTTTTACGAAATCGTTTTCGGTAAAATAGCTTTGTATTAATAAAATTGTTGTTATATTTACCGATTAAAACCAATAGTTTTTTTATTGGTACGAATACTTAATAACCAAAATTTTAAGAAATGAATTACGGAAAAGAATTTAGAAAATTCGCCACTAAGCATCATGGAATAAGCAGTATGCATTACGATAAGATAGTAAGTAGTGTTACACCATATATTATTGAAGAGCGTCAATTAAACATGACACAAATGGATGTGTTTTCTCGTTTAATGATGGATAGAATTATATTTTTAGGAACTGCAGTAGATGATTATGTAGCAAATATTATTCAAGCACAATTACTATTTTTAGAAAGTGTTGATGCTAATAAAGATATTTCGATATACATTAATTCTCCAGGAGGAGGAGTTTATGCAGGTTTAGGAATTTATGATACAATGCAATTTATAAAACCAGAAATAAATACTATTTGTACAGGTATGGCAGCTTCCATGGCAGCAGTTTTAATGACAGCAGGTCAAAAAGGAAAACGTTCTGCATTACCACATTCTCGTATTATGATACACCAACCATTAGGAGGTGCACAAGGGCAAGCAAGTGATATTGAAATTACTGCAAGAGAAATATTAAAGTTGAAAGACGAATTATATGAAATAATATCAAAACATTCAGGACAATCGTTTGAGAAAGTAGCAAACGACAGTGATCGTGATTACTGGATGAAAGCAGATGAAGCAAAAGCTTACGGAATGATTGATGAAGTATTGGAGAGAAAATAATAAAAAGTGACGTTATTTAATCTTCCATAAGATAGTTTTTATAGCTATCAATGGAAGATTAAGTACACTTATTAGGGAAACCAAAGATAAAAAGAATGGCAAAAGAAGAAATTTTAGAGTGCTCATTTTGTGCACGTAAAAAATCAGAAACAAATTTATTAATTGCAGGTTTAGATGCACATATTTGTGATAGGTGTATTGAGCAAGCACATGGCATTGTTTTAGAAGAGGTATTGTCAGGTGAAGCAGAAACTAAAGGTATGTCTGCGGAGTTAGTATTGCGAATTCCAAAAGAGATTAAAGCTTTTTTAGATGAATATGTAATTGGGCAAGAGCAAACTAAAAGAATAATGTCCGTAGCTGTTTATAATCATTATAAAAGATTATTGCAACCTCCAAATTCGGAAGATGATATTGAAATTGAAAAGAGTAACATTATTATGGTTGGTGAAACTGGTACTGGTAAAACATTGGTTGTAAAAACCATTGCCAGAATGCTAAATGTACCTTTTGCTATAGTAGATGCAACTGTATTAACTGAAGCAGGTTATGTAGGTGAAGATGTTGAAACAATACTTACTCGTTTATTACAAGCAGCAGATTATGATGTAAAAAAAGCAGAAAAAGGTATTGTCTTTATTGATGAAATTGATAAAATAGCACGTAAATCTGCAAATCCATCTATAACAAGAGATGTATCGGGTGAAGGAGTGCAACAAGCCTTATTAAAACTATTAGAAGGAACTATTGTAAATGTACCACCAAAAGGAGGTAGAAAACATCCAGATCAAAAATTTACACAAGTAAATACACAAAATATTTTGTTTATTGCTGGTGGTGCTTTTGATGGTATTGAGCGTATTATTGGGCAACGATTAAATATGCAAGCCGTTGGTTATAGTGCTTCCTTATCAGATGATAAAGTGGATACCGAAAACTTATTACAATATGTGATACCAAAAGATATTAGAGATTTTGGGTTAATACCAGAGATTGTAGGTCGTTTGCCAGTACTTACTTTTATGCACCCTTTAGATGGAAAAACGTTACGTTCTATATTAACGGAACCAAAAAACTCACTTATAAAACAATACACCAAATTATTTTCAATGGATGGAGTTGCTCTTAAAGTAAACGAAAAAGCATTGCAATTTATGGTAGAAAAGGCATTAGAATATAAATTAGGTGCTCGTGGATTACGTTCATTATGTGAAGCTATTTTAACAGATGCTATGTATGAATTACCAGGAACTGATGTAAAAGAATTACATGTAACAAAAAAATATGCTGAAGATAAATTAACTCAGAAAAAAATAAAGAAATTGAAAGCAGTTTCTTAGTTTTTACAAAGTTATAAATGAGTCATTAATAATATTGCAATTAATGACTCAATAAAATTGAAATTGAAAAAGAAGAATATGGAATTACAAATAATTCAAAATAAAATATTTGAACTAAGAGGTCTTCGGATTTTATTAGATTTTGACATTGCAGAAATGTATGGTGTTGAAACAAAAGTTTTAAAACAAGCAGTAAGAAGAAATATAAAACGTTTTCCAAGTGATTTTATGTTTGAACTCACCAAAAAAGAGTTTGAATCTTTAAGGTCACAAATTGTGACCTTAAAGATTCAAGGAAGAGGGCAGCATATAAAATACATGCCTTTTGCATTTACTGAACAAGGTGTTTCTATGCTAGCAAGTGTACTTAGAAGTGAAAAAGCAATTCAAGTAAATATTGCTATAATACGTGCATTTGTTTTACTGAGACAACACTTAACAGATTATAAAACACTTACAAAGCAGATTGCAACTATTGAAAAAGAAATGCAAATAAAATTTGAAGATATTTACGAAGCATTAAACTTTCTATTAGATAAGTCCGAACAAGTAACAACACAAAACCAACGTAAAAAAATTGGTTATAAAAAATAATATACTTTTAAAGTTTATTACTTTTAATAACAGCACGATAGAATTAAAACACTATGAATATCGGTGTAACTTTGTGAATCGTTGTGAAACAATTATCTTTGTCAAACAATAAAAACAAATGATAAACAAAATCACTATAGATCAAGTATTTGAAACCGCTCGTGTAGAGGAGGTTATAGGTGAGTTTGTACATTTAAAAAAAGCGGGAAGTAATTTTAAAGGATTAAGTCCGTTTGTAGATGAAAAGTCACCATCGTTTATGGTGTCACCAGTAAAACAAATTTGGAAAGATTTTAGTACAGGCAAAGGAGGTAATGTAATCTCCTTTTTAATGGAACACGAGCATTACTCCTATCCAGAAGCAATACGATATTTAGCAAAAAAATACAATATTGAGATTGAAGAAACGGAGCAGACCGATGAGCAAAAACAACAACAATCCGCAAAAGAAAGTATGTATTTGGTATCGGAATATGCCAAGGATTATTTCCATAAAATATTATTAGAAAATCCAAAAGGGAAAGCGATAGGTTTATCCTATTTTAAAGAAAGAGGATTTACAGATGAAACTATAAAGAAATTTGAATTAGGGTATGCATTAGATGAATGGTCAGCATTTACAGATGAAGCTTTAAAAAACAAATACAATCTAGATTTTTTAGCAAAAACAGGATTAACTATAGTTAAGGAAACTAAGCAGTTCGATCGATTTAAAGGGCGCGTTTTGTTCCCAATACATTCCATGTCAGGGCGAGTATTAGGCTTTGGAGGACGAATTTTAAAAATAGATAAAAAGGCAGCAAAATACCTCAATTCACCAGAAAGTGAAATCTACCATAAGAGTAAAGTCTTGTACGGAATTTATCATGCAAAACAAGCCATAGCAAAAGAAGATAACTGTTATTTAGTAGAAGGTTATACGGATGTAATATCGTTTGACCAAAGTGGAATTCATAATACGGTAGCTTCATCAGGAACAGCATTAACATCCGATCAAATACGATTGGTAAGTAGGTTAACCAATAACATAACGGTACTTTTTGATGGAGATGCAGCAGGTATAAGAGCATCTGTTAGAGGAATAGATTTAATTTTAGAGCAAGGTATGAATGTGAAAGTAGTAGCATTTCCAGATGGAGAAGATCCAGATAGTTTTGCAAAAAGTGTTACTACGGAAGAATTAAAAACCTACTTAACAGAAAATGCACAGGATTTTATACAATTCAAGGTTTCCTTATTATTAAAAGATGCTGCAAATGACCCTGTAAAAAAAGCGGGATTAATAAGAGAAATAGTACAAAGTATTGCAAAAATACCGAGTGCTATTCAACGCGAAGTATATGTACAAGAATGTGCAACAATCATGCAAATATCCGAAAAGGTATTGTTTGGAGAACTGGCACAAATTAGAAATAAAAATGAACGTGACGAAGCCAAAAGACCACAAGCAAAACCTTTAGAAATTGTAAAAGAACAGCCAAAGGCAATAAAGGTAAATCAGCTAAACATATTAGAAAGACACATTATAGAGATATTGCTATTATATGGAAATAAAAAAACGGAGTTTATAGATTATGTAGATGAAGAAAATGAAGAAGGAGAGTTTAAAGTGGTAAAAAAAGTATTTTCGAATACCGTATCTAAAGAAATATTTTTGCATCTGCAAGATGATGAAATCGAGTTTACAAATGATATATTTAAAATAATTTATGCAGAGATAATACCGCAATTAAATCAAGATGAACGAATTTCCATAGAACAATTGATAAATCATGAAAACCCAAATATAAGTATGACGGTAAGTGATTTGTTAATGGATGATGAACGTTATACATTAAGTGATTGGGAGAGTAAACATATTATGGTTAAGACCAAAGAAAAGCAATTGTCAAAACTAGTTATGGATGCAGTTTATAATATAAGACGTGTTTTAATAGAAGAAAAAATAAATGAGATTAAAACAAATATAATTAATTCCGAAGATCGTCATACAGATTTGGAATTGGTAAAGAATTATACATCGTTAAAATTGCTACTTTATGAAAAATTGGCACGAGTTGTTTAAAATTTGAATAACTCATACCGTGATTTTTCCGAAGTGCCAGGAATCTAAGGTGAGTGTAAAAGGTGGATATAATTATTAAAAATGAATATAAAAATTGCTGTTTATACATTTGTTTTGATTTCTATTTTTTCTTGTAAAAAAGAGAAAGAATATGTTTTTACAGAAGAGGAAGCAT
>Ga0256840_1000933_pt1 | contig 28811 bp, 27 predicted proteins | sample 355202metaG_FD_185969 | JGI IMG/M metagenome (GOLD analysis project Ga0256840, IMG submission 185969) | Hydrothermal vent microbial communities from Mid Atlantic Ridge, Atlantic Ocean - 355-202 | ecosystem: Environmental > Aquatic > Marine > Hydrothermal vents | place: Atlantic Ocean: Mid... | reverse complement strand
ATCAACACCATCTTCTTCACCACCAGTGATACCTAATTCTATCTCTAAAGTCATCTCAATTTTGCTCATACGGGCTAAGTATTTTTTGCAAATTTCAATATTATCTTTAAGCGGTTCTTCAGATAAATCAATCATATGTGAACTAAAAAGAGGAACACCGTTTTCTTTATAAAATTGCTCACCTGCATCTAGCAGCCCATCTATCCAAGGAAGTAATTTTTTTGCACAATGGTCTGTGTGTAAAATTACTGGAATTCCGTAGGCTTCAGCCAATGTGTGAATATGTTTTGCTCCTGCAATGGCTCCTACAATTGCTGCTTTCTGATTTTCATTAGACAATCCTTTCCCGGCATTAAATTGAGCTCCACCGTTTGATAGTTGAATAATTACGGGAGCATTTAATTCTTTTGCCGTTTCTAAAACAGCATTTATGGTGTTTGAACCTGTAACATTAACTGCAGGAATTGCAAAATTTTTCATTTTTGCAATTTTAAAAAGTTCCTGTACCTTTTTTCCTGTTACAACTCCCGGTTTAATAGTATGACTCATAATATTTTAAATATAATTGGTTTCATGTTTTAAGATAACAAAATTAAGGAAATATACCTTTTAAATGTAAGAATAGGAAGAAAAAAACGAAAACGAAATAGTTGTACTTGTGATTTTTAAAAAGGGTAACTTATACCAAAATTAAAAACAGTTTTTTTGAAATTGTAATTTGTAAACCATCTATTTCCTTTGGGTAAATAGGGTTCATACGTTTTAAATCCTAAATCCAATCGCAATAGAATAAAACTTAAATCGTATCTAAAGCCAAACCCAGAACCAACAGCAATATCTTTTAATGAATTAAAACCATTAAATTTTGCTTCTGATTCAGTTACAGATGAATTTGTAATGTCCCATATATTTCCAGCATCAACAAATAAAGCACCTTTTACACTATTAATTATCTTAAAACGGTACTCTAAACTGCTAATAAATTTCAAATTACCAACATTAAATTCTAAACCGTTTTTTGTTGAACCAGGACCTAAGTCATATATTCTCCATGCCCTTAAATCGTTTGGGCCACCAATAAAATAACTTCTACTAAATGGTATTGCAACAGAATTTCCGTAAGGGATAGCTATTCCTAAAAAACTTCTAAAAGCTAAGACATTTTCTAAAGATAAATTCCAAAATTTCTTAAATTCTAAATCTGTTCTAATATATTGGGCAATGGGTGTTTTTAAAAGTGTTTTCGTGTTATTTTCATCTTTGTTTGCAGCTAATAAAGTAGTCAAGTTACCTGATGATACAACACGAGCTCTAAAAAAAGAGAAATCAATATCTTTATAATTTTCGCTATTATTATACGTAAATGTATATGAAATAGATGGCACCAATACATCTTCAGTAATAATATTATAACGGGTTTTTATATTTTGAGCTATTCTAAATTCAGTTGGATTGGTGTTTTCAAAATCAACATTAATATTTGCATCAATAAAATCAATTACATTATTTGTAGTTAGAGTTTGATTAAAATAAGTACTAGCAATATTCTGGATTTGGATAAATTCGGAATTGTAAATATTAAAATAAGAATTTGTATTTAAATTTTTTATAAATTGTGCGTTTAATAGCTGGAAACTGTGTTTTTTTGTTTTTGAAGATTGCCAAGAATAATCTATAATTCCTGTAAATTTTTGTTTATCTAAGCCTATGTTTTTTTGTAGGCTAGTACCAATAGTAAATGTTGTTTTTGGAGACTTTCTTTTAGAAATGATTTTTTGAGTACTAAAAGGCAGTAAAAACCGTGGTATTTCCAAAGAAATATCACCTCCAATTTCCCAAGCGTTTAATAGACTAGTATTGTCTGCAGCATCTCTTGAGTCTAAAAAAGAACCTTGAATAGAGAATTTTAAAATTTCGGCACCTTTAAAAATATTTCTGTTTAAAAATGATAACTTTCCTGAAACTCCAAGTTGTCTAATATTTGAGTGTGTAAGTTCAGTACTAAAACCTATTGAATATTTTTTTAAAGGGGTAAGGTAAATAGAGGCTTCTAACATATCGTTACTTAATTCGGTATATCTTATGTCAATAGATCTAAAATTTTTTAAATTTCTGAGGTGATTGCGAGTTAGCTGTCTAGTTTCATCTTTATATATGGTGTTTGGACTTATAAAAATTGAATTGAGTAGCAATTTAGGATTGTATTTAAGCTCTTTATGTGCTAAAAATAAATAGTTATTATAATTTAAGCTGTCTTTAATTGTATTGTCTTTTGTATTATAGGAATAGTCGGTGTAAATATGAACACTCTTAATTTTTTGAATTTTGAATGGTATATCAGCAATGCTATTATTAATAATTAAATCAATAGTTGACTTGTAATTTGAAGAATCAGCTTCAAACGTAATAGCATTTTTATTAAACCTAAAAACTCCTGAATTTCTAAATAAATTAGTTAATCTATTTTGTTCAGCTATAAATAATGACAGTTTAAATTGTTCTCCCTTTTTTATAAATGAATTATTTTTGTGAAGTTTATAAATAGAGTCTAATATTTTTGATCTAATAGTTGTTGTAATACTATCTATTGTGTAGGGCTTGTCAGTGTCAACGTAATAGCTTACAGATGCTTTTTTATTTTTTGAAAAATGTTTTTTAAAGTTTACCTTAACCCTAAAATAACCTTCGTTATAGTAATGTTGTTTTAAATTGTCAACAGTTTTCGCAGCTTTTTTTGAGTCTAATATAACAGGAGCTTCACCATTGTTTAAAAACCATTGATGTGTATTGTACTTAAAATTTCTAATTCCACGAGCTTGTTTTTCTGAAAATATTTTGGTTGTAAAATGATACCAATTAGGTTTATTTATTTTCCATTTTTCAAAATCTGTTTCAAAATCTTTATTACCAATATTATAAAAATGAAGAGGAAAAGGAACTCCTAAAACTAATTGATTGGGGCGTTGTATGATATAATCATTTATCTCATTATCAACATTTTTTTTATTATTGACAAAAACAGTGTTTTTAGTAAGCAAGTATTTACCTTCCGGAACATACTTAACTGTATTGCACGATGAAAAACCAAAAGTTATACTTAATAGAATTATTAATATTATAAAATTGTTTTTCAATAAATAAGAGTTTAAATTTGTTTCAAAAGTAAACCTTTTCAAGGTATTAACAAATTACAATTTTTTATAATTAAACATATGAGTTTAAGCAAAAATCAGCTAAAATTAATAACGAGTTTACAACAAAAAAAGTACCGAACTGTACATAATTTATTTGTTGCTGAAGGAACTAAAGTTGTAAACGAATTTTTAAACTCCAATTTTGAGTTGGAACAATTGTTTTGTGTTGATATTTCAAACTACAAAGATATTGAAAAAGTAACTCAAATTTCAGAAGGAGAATTAAAAAAAATAAGTTCATTAAAAAAGCCAAATAATGTATTGGGGTTATTTAAAATCCCTTCACCCAACACTTTAAAAAAAGAAGGATTAATATTAGGGCTAGATGATATTAATGATCCCGGAAATTTAGGGACAATTATAAGATTATGTGATTGGTTTGGGGTAACCCAACTTATATGTTCACTAAAAACGGTTGACTGCTATAATTCAAAAGTTGTACAGGCATCAATGGGTTCTTTAACAAGAGTATCTTTAATTTATATGAATTTAGAAGTGTATTTAGAAAATACAAACTTACCTAAGTATGCATCATTAATGGATGGGGAAAATGTTTATAAAAGCATTTTGCCTAAAGATGCAATTTTAGTAATGGGAAATGAAGCCAATGGGATTAGCAATTCAGTTTTAAAACATTTAACTCATACTGTTTCAATTCCAAGGTTTGGAGAGTTACAACAAACAGAAAGTTTAAATGTAGCAACAGCAACAGCAATATTGTTAAGTGAATTTAAACGCTAAAATGAATTTTTATTTTAGTGAAAAGCAAATTTAATAAAAACACCTCTTGTGCCAAAATAATCAATTGGGCCTGTCCATTGGCTATTGGGGTTTGCATCTCTTACCAATTCGTTATTTATAGCGAAAACACCTCTAATTGATGGGGAAAATATAAAGTAGGGTAAATATAAATCTACACCTACACCAATTTCGTAGGTAAAATTATTTTTTTTGGCTCTGAATTCTCCATCTAAATTGTCATTTGCATTGTTTTGGTTACTAGAAAAATTATAATCATAAGAAACACCAGCAACAACGTATGGCCTCATATTGTTGAGTCTATTTGTATTAAACTTAAGTAATAAAGGAATTCTTAAGTAGGTTCCATTTACTTCTCTAATGCTGTCCTTTGCTCCTCCAAAAATATGAGTAAATGCCAATGTTTTTGTATTACTTGAAAGTCCAGGTTCTAAGCGTAAACTAATATTCTTATGCAATCTCAAGTCTCCAATTAGTCCAACTTCAAAGCCTATCGAAGGACTAACCTCTATAAAAGCACCATCGGTTTTATACGTTATTTTAAAATCTTTTTTGTTTAATCCTAAAAAATAACCCCAAAAAACCTTTTGTTTATCCCAATTTTGCTTGTATTCAACAATATCTCTTTTTTGAGCTGAAGTATTTCCAATAAAAAAGAAGATTAAAATTGTTGCTACAAAAATACGTTTCATATATTACTTTTTTGCTATATAAATTGAAGCAACCCCAAAAGTTTGAGGTTTATTTTCAATAGCTATAAACCCAGTTTTTTGCAAAATATTGTTGAAAGCATTCCCAAAAGGAAATGAAGCTGCCGAATCTGATAAATATTTATAGGCAGATTTGTCTCTCGAGAATAATTTCCCAATTAAAGGCAATATTTTTGTTGAATAAAAATGATATCCTTGTTTATATGGTGTTTTGGTTGGGATTGATGTTTCTAACACAACAAAAGTGCCATCAGTTTTTAAGACTCTATATATTTCAGATAACCCTTTTTCTAAATTTTCAAAATTTCGAACACCAAAAGCTACTGTAACGGCATCAAACGAATTTTCTTTAAAGGGGATTTTTTCTGAATCTCCAAATACCATTTCAATGCTATTATCAAGATTTAGTTTTTTTATTTTTTTTCGCCCAACCTCAAGCATTCCTTCAGAAATGTCAAGGCCAATTATTTTTGAAGCCTTAGTTTGAACTAAATTAATTGCTAGATCTCCTGTTCCTGTAGCAATATCTAAAATTGAGTTTGGATTTGTTTTTGCAATGATTTCAACAACTTTTTTTCGCCATTTAATATCAATTCCAAAAGAAATTACACGATTTAAACCATCATATTCTTTAGAAATGTTATCAAACATTTTTGCAACCTGTTCCTTTTTTCCAAGGTCAGAACCTTTATAAGGTTTTACTTTTTCGGTCATAAGTATTAATAATTTACAGCAACAACTTCACCTATTTTACCAGGGATTAATTGTTTTAGCATATTTTCTATACCATTTTTTAGGGTTATTGTTGATGAAGGACAGCCACTACACGCACCTTGTAAAATAACATTTACTGTCTGTGAATTTTTATCGTATGATTGAAATAAAATGTTTCCTCCGTCAGCTGCAACAGCGGGTTTTATATATTCATCTAAAATACTTATAATTTGTTTGGAAACTTCGTCTAACTCACCACTTGCTGATGGTGTGTTTTTAAGTGGTTGCACTTCCTCTTTTTCAGTGATTCTCTGGGTAATTAAATTCCCATCAGAAATAAACTGTTTAATAAAACTTCTAAGTTCTATCATTATATCACTCCACTCAACACTTTCAATTTTAGAAACAGACACATAATTTTCAGAGATAAATACTTCCTTAACAAAGGGGAAGTTAAATAATGCTATTGCCAAAGGGCTATTTTCAGCTTCTTTAACATTCTTAAACTCTAAATCGTTTTCAACTAACTTTTTGTTAGCCACAAATTTCATTACAGAAGGGTTTGGAGTTACTTCTGCATATAACTCTATGGGGATTTTTTGTTGTTTAATTTCTTTAGAAATTAAAATACCTCCATTATTTAAATAATTTTCAATTTGCTCTTTAACTTCGTCTTGTACATCAGTCCATTCAACAATTGAAAAACGTTCAATTGCAATAAAATTTGCCGAAATAAATACGCGTTTTACAAAAGGCAAATAAAATAATTGTTGAGCCAAAGGAGAATCTTTAGCTTCATCAATATTATTAAATTGATAACTCCCAGTAATTAGAATTTTATCTGTTGTAAATTTTAGTATGGTGTTAGTAGTTGTACTTTCTATTTTTAAAGAAATTGCTTCCATTTTTTTAAATATTTGTGCAAAAGTACTAAAACATATTAAGGTATTTTCTAAAAATTAAAAAACGCCTCAATTTTGAGACGTTTTTTAATTAAAATAAAACGTATAATTAGATATTTAACACAAGGGTTGCTGTAAACCTTGATGTGTTTGTATCTAATTCAGTTGAATTTACTTGGTTGTATTGTGGGTAAAAATTATAGGATGCAGAGGTGTTACTATATTTTTGATAAGAAAAATCTAATTTCCCTCCTCTAAATTTATATCCTGCCCCAAATGAAAATCCTTCAAAAGTATCAGATTCTAAAGCATTTTTATAAGGACTTTTATTTATATTATAACCGCCTCTAATAGAAATGTTATCAAAGCGCCACTCGGTACCAATACGCAATTCGCCTACACTTTCTAAGTCGGTATTAAATGCTTGATTTTCAGAGCTAAACCCTGCGTTGCTTAATTTTATATTGCTGTAATTTTTATAAATGTAATCTACGCTGATTAAGCCTTGTGTATCAAAAATATAAGCGAAACTTCCTGTTAATTTACTAGGGGTTCTCAATTTATAATCAAAAGCATTTACACCTGAATTTTCACTAAAAGTATTGATGTCGTTTTCAAAAATAGTTACATCATATTCTGAAAAATCTTCAGATAGCGTATACCAAACGGGAGATTGGTAAGCCAAACCAAAGCGAATATTATTTGTTGGTTTAGATATAAAACCAATATTAAAAGAATATCCATCACCTTGAGTTAACAATTCCTGAGTTTGTGATACATCAAAGGTGTTTTCATTTCCGTCATTATTGTATTCTTCTATGAGTACATTTTGATAATGCTCTATGTTGTAGGTGTTAATTGAGGCTCCAACATATAAATTGTCATTGTATTGTGAAGCAATAGTGAATGAGTATTTATTATTTTTACCATCAATAAAATTTTCAAAATATTGCCCATCAGAATTTATGTACACTACAGGGTCACTATCATAAAAATCAGAAATTGGCGCAAAACCACTATTGCCACTTGCAGTCCAAAAATTTTCAAAATTGTTAATAGTACTGTAATTAAAGGCTAAAGCTACATTACCCCAATTAGGGCTGTTGTTTTTGAACACAAAAACGCCACCGGCTTGTGATAAATTTGAATAATCATTGTCTGTAATTTCGTTAGTACCGTAAAAGTTAGACGTAGTTTGAATATTTCGTATGTTTAATGAAATGGCAAATTCACTTTTTAAAAATACAGCGGCACCAGCAGGGTTTGTTTCAATAGAAGATAAATCGCCCCCTAAAGCTCCGAAGGCTCCACTCATTGCATTGTAACGTGCTGTACCATTTATTTTTTCTTGTGAAAATAGTACACCTATATCATTATAACTTAGGGTTTGTGCACTAGATATGTAGGTAATGCATAGCATTACAATTAAATATAATTTTCTCATAATATGTTATTTTTAATTACGTCTGGAACCTCTGATTGATGAACTTCTTCCAGATGATCTAGATGAAGATGATCTAGATACTCCTGAAGAAAAAGATCTTGAAGAACTTCTGTTTACTGAAGAACTAGAAGAAGAGTTTCTGCTTGACGAGTAACTTTTTTTGTTAGAATTTGAACTTTTCCCTCCTGTATTCTTTTTTGTAGACTGTATTGGTGGGCGTCTATTGTATATAATATTCCTTGAGTTTTCACGATTACTATATCTTCTGTTTGAAGAAAACAACGGGCTATCATAAGCCATATTTCTTCTTCTAGAAGAACGTGTGTTAATAGTTCTACTACCTCTAGGAGTTATATTATAACTTCTTGTAGGTCGTGTGTTAATTCTAGAATTGTTATTTCTATTAACAGAACGGCTATTAACTCTTCTTGTACTTGAGTTATTTACATTTCTTTCAGTAGATCTCCTTGATGTGCTACTATTTCTGGATATAGATGATGTGCCATACCTTCTTGTATTGGTGTTATAGGTTGTTCTTTTTCCATAACTATCATATCTTCTTGAGTAGTTGTAAGGGTAGTAAAAGTTACCATAAGGAAAAAAAGCACCATAGAGATATGAGTCTGCAAAATACCCTCCATAAAATCCAAAACCACCAAAACCACCACCGAAACCATAGTTGAAAAATGGATTAAAAAATCGATTTCTCCAAGGTGAAAAATGGTTAAAATTACCCCAGCCCCAAGGTGAGTAAAAATTATTATAATAAGGGAAATAATCATAATAAAAAGAATTGTACCCAAAAAATGGATAATTATCATAACCCGAATTTATATTAATATAAACATCATTTGAATATTCCCACGGAGCATTATAATTCACTTTAGGATTTAAAGAATCATTTTCATATACCGTATCGTTGTAATAATAATCATCAATATCAGTAAAAGCGTCTTCAGCAGTTAAATTTTGAAGATCTTCAAGTTGACGGGTAAAATAATTTTTATCAAAATTAGAGTTGTTCTCAACAATAACTACGTTATCTTCGTTTTGGCTGTTTGCCACATAAATACCATCATCATCATAATTGTAAGCACTTTGATAAGTTCCACAAGAATATACACTTGCAATGAGTACAAACAACAAGCCAAGCTTTAAGCGTTTTAGGTTAATTATTTTTGAAACTTCCATAATCAGTTGTAGTTTTTATTGTTGAACAATGTAAAAATAACTAGTTTTGTCAAAATTAGTATTTTTCAGTATTAAAGGTACAATATTTGTGCCAAACATTTAATTATGAGTAAGAAATTAACAAAGAGAGAAGATGATTATTCAAAATGGTATAACGAGCTAGTTGTAAAGGCTAATTTAGCTGAGAATTCGGGTGTGAGAGGTTGTATGGTAATTAAACCTTACGGATATGCGATTTGGGAGAAAATGCAAGCTGAATTGGATAAAAAGTTTAAAGAAACTGGTCATGAAAATGCATATTTTCCATTATTTATACCAAAATCATATTTAAGTAAAGAAGCAGCTCACGTTGAAGGATTTGCAAAAGAATGTGCCGTAGTAACACACTATCGTCTTAAAAATGCAGAAGATGGAAGTGGAGTAATTGTTGATCCTGATGCTAAATTAGAAGAAGAATTAATTGTTCGTCCAACTTCTGAAACAATTATCTGGGACACATATAAAAGGTGGATTGAATCGTACAGAGATTTACCTCTACTAATAAACCAGTGGGCAAATGTTGTACGTTGGGAAATGCGTACACGTTTATTTTTACGTACTGCAGAATTTTTATGGCAAGAAGGTCATACGGCACATGCAACTAAAAATGAAGCGGTTGAAGAAGCCGAGTTAATATTAGATATCTATGCCAATTTTGCCGAAAATTTTATGGCAATGCCTGTTATAAAAGGATTGAAGACCGAGAGTGAACGCTTTGCAGGAGCTATTGAAACATACTGTATTGAAGGTTTAATGCAAGATGGAAAAGCATTACAGGCAGGAACATCACATTTTTTAGGTCAAAATTTTGCAAAAGCATTTGATGTTCAGTTTACTTCAAAAGAAGGGAAAAGAGAATATGTTTGGGCTAGTTCTTGGGGTGTTTCAACACGTTTGATGGGTGCTTTAATTATGACTCATTCAGATGACTTAGGTCTAGTACTTCCTCCAAACTTAGCTCCAATTCAAGTTGTAATTATTCCTATTCACAGAAATGATGAACAGTTAGATGCTATTTCAATAAAAGTAAATGAAATTGTAAAAGAATTGAGAGCAAAAGGAATTTCAGTAAAATTTGATAATAGAACAACTTATAAACCAGGCTGGAAATTTGCTGAGTATGAATTAAAAGGTGTACCACTAAGAATTGCTATGGGACCAAGAGATTTAGAAAATGGCACACTTGAAATTGTACGCAGAGACACCCTTAAAAAGGAAAATATATCTCAAAGTGATGTGGTTAATTATGTAGAAAAAACATTAAAAGAAATACAAGAAAACTTATTTAATAAAGCATTAAATTATAGAGAGAGTCATATAACTGAAGTGAATTCATTTGAAGAGTTTAAGGAAGTTATAGAGGGAAAAGGAGGATTTGTTTCTGCGCATTGGGATGGAACAGTTGAAACAGAAGAAAAAATCAAAGAATTAACAAAAGCAAGTATTAGATGTATTCCTTTAGATAATAGAGTTGAAGAGGGAAAATGTATTTTGACGGGTAAAAAATCGACTCAAAGAGTATTATTTGCCAAAGCTTATTAATTTTTTTTTAAAAAGTTTTGCAGAACAAAAAATAGTTGTATTTTTGCATCCGCATTAACGAAATAGAATCGTTAATTTATGTATAATGGTCCGTTCGTCTAGGGGTTAGGACGCCAGGTTTTCATCCTGGTAACAGGGGTTCGATTCCCCTACGGACTACAAAAATTTAATAAAAATTTAAAAATGGCAAATCATAAGTCAGCATTAAAGAGAATTAGAAGTAATCGCGTTAAGCAAATTAGAAATAAATACCAGCATAAAACAACACGTAATGCTGTTAGAAATTTGCGTGCATCCACTGAGAAAAAAGAAGCTGAAGAATTGTTTCCAAAAGTAGTGGCAATGCTTGATAAGTTGGCTAAGAATAACATTATCCATAAAAATAAAGCAAGTAATATAAAATCTAAATTAGCTAAGCACGTAGCTACGCTATAATTTTTTATTACACACAATATTTAAAAGCATCCTTATGTAAGGGTGCTTTTTTGTTTGCTGAAATTTGAATTTCTAGTAGTTTGATTTCACCATTCATAAGATCGATTGGCATCTAATCGTATAAAAATAAAGAGTAGTACTGTAAATCCCCAAAGCGCCGAACCTCCATAGCTGAAAAAAGGTAAAGGAATTCCTATTGTTGGTAATAATCCAATAACCATTCCTATATTTATGGCGAAATGTGTAAAAAATATAGCTGCAATACTATAACCATATACTCTACTGAATTTAGATTTTTGACGTTCTGCGATATGTATAATCCGTAGTATAAAAAAGATAAATATAAGTATAACAAAAACGCTACCTAAAAAGCCCCATTCTTCACCTACCGTGGTAAAAATATAATCGGTTTGTTGTTCGGGTACAAAATCTCCTTGAGTTCTTTCTCCTTCTAAAAACCCTTTTCCTGTTAATCCCCCTGATGCAATTGTAATAACAGATTGGTTTGTGTTGTATCCAATACTCTTTATATCTTGTGTTTTACCCAATAAAATATTAAACCTATTTCTATGACGTTGTTCAAATACGTGATTAAACACAAAATCTACACTAAAAATAAAAAAGATAGATATTAGGTATAAACTAAAAATTTTAATCCAACCTTTTTTCAGAAATTTCTTTCTATAAAAATAAGCAAGTATTATTATAAATAATAATGTTATCCCTATAAGGGTGTGTAAATAGCCAAAAAAGAGTGTTATTATAAATAAAAATACGAGTGTAAATGCTCCGGTGATATAATAAATAGGTAATCCTTCTCTGTATAAAACAAAAAGAAAGGCAGTGTAGACTAAAGCTGACCCAGGGTCTGGTTGAAGAACAATTAAAAAAGCAGGAAAAAATAATATAAGTGATGCTTGTATTTGAGTGTTCCATTTTTTTAAATTGAACTGTTTATCACTTACTAATTTAGCTATGGCTAGTGCAGTTGCAGCTTTGGCAAATTCAGAAGGTTGAAGGCTGAAACCACCTATATTATACCATGAAGTTGCACCGTTTATATTTTTTCCAAAAATAAAAAGTCCTATTAATAATATTAAGCTACAGAGATAAATAATAGAAGCATACCTTTCATAAAATTTTGCATCAAACATTAATATTAAAAGAATTATAGGAAAACTTAAGGTAATCCAAATAAGTTGTTTTCCATATTCAGTTGAAAAGTTTATTAGATTGAGATGATTATCAGTAATGGTGGCAGCATAGATATTAATCCACCCCAAAAAAATTAAAATAAAGTAGAAGAGGATTAGAGACCAATCAATTCCGTAAAAGATATTATTTTTTTTAATTCTCAATGGTTGGATTTTTAGTTAATTGTTTGTCATATTCATCTTGTAAGCTTCCGTTTAACATTCTTTTTTCAACCCAAGGCTTTGAGGTTTTACCGGTTAAATATTTTTCAATCATTAGACTAGCAATTGGGCCAGCCCATCTTGATCCCCAATATCCATTTTCAATAAATACAGCAATGGCAATTTTAGGATTGTCTTTTGGTGCAAAGGCAATAAAAACAGAATGATCTTGGCCGTGTGGGTTTTGAGATGTTCCTGTTTTACCACAAATTTCAATACCTTTAACTCTAGAAGATCTCGCTGTACCATGAGGATTTTCGAATACATCAAATAAGCCTTCAATTACAGGGTTAAAATATTGTTTGTCAATTGTTGTATATTTTGGTTTGGTAAATTTATCATCTAATTTTTCATCCTTAATTTTTTTAACTATATGTGGTGTGAAATAGAAACCTCTATTGGCAATGGCAGCTGTCATATTTGCTAGTTGAATGGGAGTGGTTAATATTTCACCTTGACCAATTGCATTAGATATTGTTGTAACAGCTCTCCAGTTACCATTTGGATAATATCTATTGTAGTAATTGCCATCAGGAATTAACCCTTTTTGTCCAACAGACAAATCATTATTTAAAAAATTCCCCAAGCCAAAGCTTTTTGCATGTTTACTCCAAACTCTCATACCTTCAAAAGGTGTAGGGTATTTTTCTATAACTTTTCTATAGGCATTAGAAAAATAACTATTACAGGAACGGTATATTGCTTTATTTAAATTAACAGGATTTCCATGTGTTCCGCAATGACATTTCATAAATGCTTCTTTTCTTGAACCGTATCTATAGCCTCCGAAACATCTAATTGTAGTATTGGTATCTAAAACTTGCTCTTGTAACGCTACTAATGCTGAAATAATTTTAAAGGGAGATCCTGGAGGGTATTGAGCTTGTAATCCTCTATCTAGTAGAGGTTTATTTATGGTGTCTAAATAAAGTTTTGTGAAATTTTTTGAACGTTCCCTACCAACCATTAAATTGGGATTATAAGTTGGAGAGGAAACCATTGCTAATATCTCTCCAGTTGATGGTTCTATTGCAACAATTCCTCCACGTTTATTTGCCATTAGAGCCTCTCCATATTGCTGTAATTTAGAGTCTATTGTTAATGTTAAATCTTTTCCAGGAACAGGTAGTGTGTCATAAATTCCATTTTTATAGGGTCCTATTTCTTTGTTGTATCTATTGCGTTGTATATATTTTACTCCTTTTGTTCCACGTAGACTCTTTTCATAAGTTTTTTCAACACCAGCAGTCCCAATTAATTCACCTAATTGATAATATGGGTTTTTACGAATCATATCTTCATTTACTTCACTAATATAGCCTAATACATTTGGAGCAGAATTTATAGGGTATTCTCTTAATGACCTTTTTTGAATATAAAACCCTTCAAATTTGTACATTTTTTCCTGTAAATAAGCATAGTCATTTTTAGAAAGTTCAGCCAAAAAAATTGAAGGAATTCTCGTTGAGTATTTCTTAGCTTTATTCATTTTTTTTATAAAATCATTTTTAGTGATTTTCAATAAAGAGCAAAATTCTAGGGTGTCAAGAGGTTTTACTTCTCTTGGTATAACCATAATATTGTAAGAATGTTGATTTGCAACTAATAAAATACCATTTCTATCGTAAATATAACCTCTTTCAGGATAATTATAAGTGATTTTAACAGCTGAGTTATTTAGTGCAGAAATAGTGTATGAATTTTCTAATATTTGTAAATAAAATAGCCGTAGAATATAAATTATTCCTGTAAAAATAATTATAAAAGATAATAAACCAGTTCTTTTCATTTATTTCTTTTTGGTAAATAAAATAATGCCTAATACACTTAAAATTATTGTAAAAATACTTGTGAAAATAGTGTTATAAAATACAGACAAAAAAGCATTAAAACTAAAATATTCCAGATTAAATACAATAAAGTGATGTATGAGTGTTAACGTAGTAATGTATAAAAATGTTTTACTAAAGGGTATTAATCTAAGGTTAAAAAGAAGATAATCAAAATCAGATTTTCTTAAAATAGTTTTAAGTATAGGAAGCCTTACAAATGCAATAAATAATGTAGCTGCAGCATTGACACCTCCTGAATCTGAAAAAAAATCTACAGATAGGCCTAATAAAAAGCTGCCAATTAAAAGCAACGTTTTATTTTTTCTGAAAGGGAATAGGAATACCCATACGATATAAATAAAAGGATTGATATAGCCGAATAAGTTAATATGGTTAAAAACCAGTACTTGTAAAAGTACCAACCCAATAAAACGAATACTATTTAGGCCTATTGAATTACTCATTATCAACTTGTTGTTCTAGATTTTTTTGTTCAATTTTTTGAAGGTTTTTAATTACTTCAACGTAGCTAATAGCACTCATATCATTAAACAACAATACGTTTATTTTTTGATATTGATTATTTTCAAATGTAAAATCTTTTATGGTTCCTACATTAATTCCTTCAGGAAACATAATTGATTTTCCACCTGTTACAACGGTGTCTCCAATTTTAATTTTAGCTTGCCTAGGGATGTCAACAATTTGTGTTATGTTGTAATCTTCTCCATCCCAAATTAAAGTACCAAAATGATTGCTGTTTTTTAAATGTACATTAATTTTAGAACTTTTGTTTAAAATAGAAATAACAGTAGAAAAATGGGAAGAGGTATTTTCAACTATACCAATTATACCTTTACTATTTATAACCCCTAAATCAGGGGTTAAACCATGTTTGCTTCCTTTGTTTAGCGTTAGTGTGTTATTTCTTTTGGTATAATTATTATTTATAATTTTAGCACTGTAATATTCGTATTTTTGAAAATATTTTAAAGAGTCAATTACGGTAAAAATTCTTTCATTATAATTAACGTCTTTTTGTTCTAGTAAATTTTTTAACCTTACATTCTCTTCACTTAGAATTTTATTTTCAGATTTTAAAAGAAAGTACTCATTTATAGAATTAACTTTATTATATATTCCTCCACTAATAAAATTTGCAGAATTGATAAATTTACTCGTATGGTAAGAGTGGTGTTGTACAGTAAAAACTATAGCTAAAATCTCTAACAATAAGAACAGCAGAAAGTATCTGAATTTTCTAATAAAAAAAATTATTTGCTGCATATATTAACTATAGAAAGTTAAACTATTTCATTAATACATTTTTGTATTTATCAAGGTCTTTTAAAGCAATTCCGGTACCTCTAACAACCGCTCTTAAAGGGTCTTCAGCTACATAAACAGGTAAATCGGTTTTTCTTGATAAGCGCTTGTCTAAACCTCTAAGCATAGAGCCTCCACCCGCTAAATAAATACCAGTATTGTAAATATCTGCTGCTAATTCAGGAGGTGTTTTTGAAAGAGTTTCCATTACAGCATCTTCAATACGTAAAATAGATTTATCCAATGCTTTTGAAATTTCTCTAAAAGAAATTTGAATTTGCTTAGGTTTACCACTTAACAAATCACGTCCCTGAACTAACATATCTTCAGGAGGAGTTTCTAAATCTTCAGTAGCCGCTCCAACTTGAATTTTTATTTTTTCAGCAGTTCGCTCACCCACATATAGGTTGTGTTGTGTTCTCATATAATAGGCTATATCAGAAGTAAATACATCTCCAGCAACTTTAACAGATTTATCACAAACAATGCCTCCCAAAGCAATTACAGCAATTTCAGTTGTTCCACCTCCAATATCAATTATCATATTTCCTTTTGGTTGCATAATATCAATACCTATACCTATAGACGCTGCCATTGGTTCATGAATTAGGTAAATTTCTTTGGCATTCATATGTTCTGCAGAATCAATAACTGCACGCTTTTCAACCTCCGTAATTCCTGATGGAATACAAATAACCATACGTAATGATGGCGTGAAGAACCTTTTTTTAATACTTGGAATATTTTTAATAAACTCCTTTATCATTTGTTCCGAAGCTTCAAAATCAGCAATTACTCCATCTTTTAACGGTCTAATTGTTTTTATGTTTTCATGAGTTTTTCCTTGCATCAAACTAGCTGTTTTTCCAGTTGCAATTATTTTACCTGTAGATCTATCTCTTGCCACAATTGATGGAGCATCAACAACAACTTTACCATCGTGTATTATTAGTGTATTTGCAGTACCTAAATCAATGGCAATGTCTTCGGTCATAAAATCGAAAAAACCCATATTATATTAATTATTTTTAAATTTTTAAATCGGAATTTCACAAAGTTACTAAAATTAGTGTTTAAAATGACGTGTTCCCGTAAATATCATTGACATTGAATGTTCGTTGCAATAATCAATTGATAATTGATCTTTAATTGAGCCTCCAGGTTGAATTACTGCTCTAATTCCTGCATTATCTGCAATTTCAACGCAATCTGGAAATGGGAAAAATGCATCACTTGCCATTACAGCTCCATTTAAATCAAATTTAAAGTGATTGGCTTTAGTAATAGATTGATTTAAAGCATCAACACGACTAGTTTGACCAGTACCACTTGCAATTAGTTGTTTGTTTTTTACTAAAACAATTGTGTTTGATTTAGTATGTTTACATATTTTTGATGCAAAAAATAAATCTTCCATTTCTGTATTTGTTGGCTCTTTTAAAGTAGCAGTTTTGATAACGCTAACATCATCTGTTTTGTTGTCTTTCTCTTGAAAAAGAACACCATTAAGTGCGGTTCTATATTGAGTTTTAGGTAATTCAATATCTTTTTGAATTAAAATAATTCTATTTTTTTTACCTTTTAAAATATTTAATGCTTCAGGGTTAAAGCTAGGTGCAATTACAACTTCACAAAAAAGTTTATGGATTTCTGTAGCAGTTTCTATATCAATTTCTTTATTCGAAATTAAAACACCACCAAAAGCAGAAATAGAATCACCTGCTAATGCGTCAATATAGGCTTGCTTTAAAGTGTCTCTTTGAGCTAACCCACAGGCATTATTATGCTTTAAAATAGCAAAAGTAGGAATGTCATTTTTAAATTCCTGTATTAAATTTACAGCGGCATCAACATCTAATAAATTATTATAAGAGAGCTCTTTGCCGTGAAGTTTCTCAAATAGAGCCTCTAAATCACCAAAAAAATAGCCTTTTTGATGAGGGTTTTCACCGTAGCGTAAAGTTGAAACAGTATCAAAACTTTCTCTAAAAGCAAGTTCGCTTTTGTTTAAATAGTTAAAAATTGCACTATCGTAATGACTTGAAGCAGCAAAAGCTTTTGCTGCAAACCTCTTGCGCTGTTCTAGGGTTATTTCACCATTAGCTTCAGTGAGTATTTGCAAGAATTCGTTGTATTGGTTCATTGAAGAAACACAAAAAACATCATTAAAATTTTTTGCTGCAGCTCTAATTAGTGAAATACCTCCAATATCGATCTTTTCAATAATATCTTGTTCAGAAGCACCACTTTTAACTGTTTTTTCAAACGGATATAAATCAACAATTACAATATCTATTTCAGGAATTTCATACTCTTTTAATTGTGATAAATCTTCTTTATTATCGCGTCTTGATAAGATTCCTCCAAAAACTTTTGGATGTAGTGTTTTTACTCTACCTCCTAAAATAGAAGGATATGAAGTTAAATCTTCAACAGGAACAACATGAATATCTAGGTTTTTAATAAATTTTTCAGTTCCTCCGGTTGAGTATATTGTAATATTGAGTTCTGCAAGCTTCTTAACAAGAGGTGCTAAACCATCTTTGTGAAATACTGAAATAAGTGCAGATTTAGCTTTTTTAGTAGTGTTCATAAGTAGTGTTGTTGGTGTTAGACAAAGCTAATAATTATCAACAGTAAAGCAATATTAAATTGGTGTTAATTTTATTTTTTACTTTTTATCTTCCCATAGAAACTATTTACCATTTCGCTATAGTTTTCTGAAGTGTGTTTAGGTTGGGCTTTATGTAGAATTTTGTCTAAAAAAGGAAATTTTTTTAACAAATTTTTATTTTTAATACTATTTTTTTGATTCGTTTTTGGCATTTATTGAGAGCTATTTTATTAAAAATTAATCAAATAAAATGTATCTAATTCACAGCTGTCTTTTTCAATGCAAATGTAATACTATTTTAAAGTAAATGGGCTACTTTTTTACATACAAATTCAAGTAATAATTCATCATTTTTTGTAAATGGATTAACGGTATGAGAATCAATGTCAATTTGGCCAATATTTTCACCATTTACCATAATTGGAATTACAATTTCACTTTTTACCTTAAAACCACAAGAAATGTAATTGTTCTGTGCTTTTACGTCTGGTACTATAAAGTTTTTATTACTAATAGCAACTTGACCACAAATACCTTTCCCAAAAGGAATTAGTGTATGTTCAGTAGGTTCCCCAGAAAATTCAGCTAGTTTTAATTCTTTTTTGTCACCGTTTTTGAAATAAAAACCAACCCAATCATAGTAATTAATTTCTTGTTTTAAGTAATTGCAGATAGATTGAAGTTTCTCAGAAGTGGTATTATCACCTTCAATAATTGTAGTTATGGCTTTTTTTAATTGAGAAATGTTCATATTAATTTGTAGTTTTATGCAAAATTAAAATTCTTTTTTTGTGCAGCGCAATAAAACAGTAATATTCTTTTTGATTAAATTTTTTGGAGTGTATTTTCTGTTGTTTCTATTATATTCAGTTTATTTAAGTAAAAATCAGAAAACTGAAGGTATTTTTGCTTGTGCTCCCATAACTAACACAGTAGCTAAACAAACTCAATTTTTATTAAATAGTTTAGGGTATAGTGCAGGAATTGAACAAAACACAAATGAAGTTTCTATAAATTTATTTATAAATGATAAATTAGTAGCTCGTGTAATTGAAGGATGTAATGCCATAAGTATAATTATTTTGTTTATTTCCTTTATTGTTGCTTTTGCAAGTAATTTTAAAGCAACTTTGTTATTTATAATTGTAGGGAGTTTACTCATATATTTTACTAATATTTTTAGAATTGCTATCATAGCAATTGCTTTGTACAAATATCCTGAATATCAATATCTTTTGCATGACATCTTATTTCCAGTAATAATTTATGGTATCACACTTTTACTTTGGTTTGTGTGGGTGCAAAAATTTTCAAGAATTAAAAAATGAAAAAAGTAATCAAAATATTACTTATTGTGTTGCTATTTTTAATGCTGATTTCAGTTAGAGCTTTTATACAGCCGTTTTTTTATGATCCATTGATTGCATATTTTAAAAGCGATTATCTTTACACATCAATTCCTGAAATTAATTTTTATAAGTTTTCACTAAATTTATTTATTAGATATTCTTTAAATACAATTATTTCTTTAGCAATTATTTACATACTATTTCCTGCTTCTAAAGTGTTGAAGTTTTCTGTTAAATTTTATATTGTATCTTTTGTAATACTAAGTATTGTACTTTTAACATTGTTAAAATTCAATCAAAATCAAGATTTTAGGCTTATATTTTATGTACGAAGATTTTTAATACACCCTTTATTTTTGTTAATATTACTACCTGCTTTTTACTATCAGAAATTGAAGCTAGATAAATAAAATAAAAAAAAATAAAATTAAAATAATTAATTGTTAATTTTTACTATTTTAGTCAATTATAAATATTTTTAAAACTAAAAAATCAAAATAAATGAAAAAAACAATTTTTGTATTAGCTACAATTTTCTCTTTTGCAATATTATTTACGGCATGTAAAGAAACTAAAAAAGAAGAAGCAAAAGATGACGTTAAAATTGAAAGTCACGAAGGGCATGACCACGGAAAAGAAGAAATGGCTACAACTGATGTTTATCAATGTCCAATGGATTGTGAGAAAGGAAAAACTTACGACAAAGAAGGTTCTTGTCCAGTTTGTAAAATGGATTTAAAAGTAAAGTCGGTTGATGATGGGAAATTAAAAAATACCGCAGAGTGTAAATGTAAAGAAGGAGGAGAATGTGCTTGTGCACCAGGTGAGTGTAAATGTAAAAAAGAAGTCGCTTCAAATAAAATGGAATGTACTAAATGTGGCTCAGGAAGCAAGTGTAAGAGTAAAGCATAGCACTCCTACATTTTTATAATTTTTAAAAACCACTTATTTTTTAAGTGGTTTTATATTTTTGTTACAATAAATTCAGTACGTCTGTTTATTGCATGTTCAGCGTCAGAGCATTTTACATTATTTTTACATTTGTTAAGTAATTTAGTTTCTCCAAAACCAGTAGCTTTTATCCTGTTTGGGTCAATTCCTTTTGAAATTAAATAATCTTTTGTTGCATTAGCTCTTTTTATGGATAGTTGTAAATTATAATCATCAGGTCCTCTACTATCTGTATAATAATTTATTTCTATTTTAATAGAAGGGTTTTGGTTCATATTATATATCACTTTATTTAGTTCAAGCTTAATATTAGTATTAATTTTAAACTCATCCAATCCAAAAACTATAGGTTTGGTTTCAATATATTTAATGCCATTTTTCTCTTTAAAGGGTATTATAGGTTCTATGCTAAGGTCTAAATTATAATCTAAATTATTTTTATCTGATAGTAAAATAGTTTGTTTAGTATAATTTAATTTTGTTACGAAAACAGTATAAGGTTTACTGCATTTAGCATTAAAATAAAAAGTTCCTATAGAATCTGTTAATGTTTGTTTAATTTCTTTTGAGTTAAATTTTAAGAAAACAGAAGTATTAGGAATAGGATTGTTTGTAATGTTTTCTTTAACTATTCCTTTAATATAATTTTCGCAGGTGAGAGGCTCAATATCAATATTTAAGTTTATAATTTGATTATTATGAGTATCGGTTTTAAGTTGAAACGATTCTAAATAATTATTTTTAAAAACAGAAAGTTTGTATGTTGAAGAGCAATTTAATTTTAAGGTATAAATTCCATCTTCTCCAACAGTATATGAATTAATCACGTTGTTGTTTTGGTACAGAGAAATTGTAGTATTTGGAAGCGGTTTTTTTGTTATTTTATCTCTAATAATTCCGGTGATTGTTTGGCTGCAATCCTTTTTCTCTAGATTGAAGGTAATGCTATTAGTTGTATTTCTAACTTTATTAATGGATAGTTTTATTGAATTTGGTTTATATTGTTTATGTACGGTTACAATTTCATACTTAGAAGCGCAATTAACATTTAATGAAAACTTTCCATTAGTATCGGTTGAAGTTTTTAATACCTCATTCCCTCTTTCAAGTAAAATAACTTGAGTGTTAGCAATGGGAAGTTTTGTAATCTTGTCCAAAACAATTCCATTCACTGTTTGGCTACAATCAAGCAAATTAAGTTCAATAGTTTTATTGAGTGTAATACTTCCTATTTCTTCTGTTTTAAAATTAATTGAAGAGGTAAAATATTTACTATTGTTAGCTACAATTTTATAACTAGAATTACAGTTTAAACCAAACAAGAAAGTGCCATTTCCATCGGTAGTTATTTTTTTAATTTTAGTTTTTCCTTCGAATAAGGTAATTTGAGTATTAATTAACCGAGCCTTCGTTTTTTTACTTATAACCACTCCATTTACAACCTGTTTACAATTTGTTACTCCTAAATAAACATCTTGTTTTGTTTTCGTATTTTTTAAAGAAGAGGTTTTAAAACCAACTGTTTTTAAAAGATTTTTATCTTTAAAAACTCTTAACTCATAGTTTAAATTACAGTTTACTTTAAATGAGTATGAACCATTTTCGTTAGTTTGAAATGATTTAATTTTAGTATTCTGAAGATATAATAAAACGGTACTGTTTGGTATAATTTCATGTGTATTTACATCTAAAACAGTTCCTGAAATTTGCTGATAACAATCATTCCTTTTTAAAAATAAATCTTTTTTCAAATGAAAATAATTAGGTTGTTTATTTTCAATATAATCTGTTAAAAAATAATAAGAATCATTAAAATAATAAGGTTTACTTGCTACAATTCTGTAATTTGTAACGCATTGAAACTTAATAAAATAGCTGCCGTCGTCTTTAATTTTAAAACTCTCAACCTCTACATTGTTTATATAGAGTTTTAAGTTAGCACTTATAGGTTTTTTAGTTCCTTTATCTAAAATATTACCACTTATTGTTTGGATACATTCGGGTTCCAAAACAAAATCATGAATAATTATTTCATTGTTTTTTGATGTTGTTTTAAATTCGTAAATATCATTTATAAAGTTTAATTTCTGAACTTTAATATAATAATTGGTGTTGCACTTAATTTTAAAATTATAGATACCATCTACTCCAACTTTTAAATTTTTATCCTCCTCTCCATTTAAGTAAAGAGTTACCTTTGTATTATTGAGAATTTCACCAGATAATTTGTTGCTTATTTTTCCTGTTATTGTTTGAATACACTCTTCCTCTTCAAATGTGCGAGATTGAAAAATAATTGTATTTACTTTATTGTTGAATTTTTTTTCTAAAGTGATTTGAGTATAATTTAAACTATTTGCAGATAAGGTTGTAAATTGTTTCACTTCATTTTTAGCGAATAAATTTACAATCAATATAAAAGATACAATTAGTTTTAAAGGCTTCATTTTACGATACTCTTTTAACTATTTTAAAATAATAACAAATAAAAAAATAATTACTACAATTCTATTTGGGTCTTTAATTATATTAATAATTTAAAGGGGGTAAGAAAATAAATAGAGAGGATTATGCACATAAATATATAATCTATTTTTGCAAGAATCAAATATTTTATTGTAAAAACTATTGAATGTCAGTTTTTTAAATTAAATGGTAAGAAATCTTAATTGAGGAGTTTATTCAATAAGATAATTCTAAGTAGTTATATGCTTATCTGTTTTTAAAAATTGCAACTTTTATCTAAATCCTGAGATTTATACTACCTAAAATATCAGGTTTAGGTTCAAAAAAAATCCGATGCTGAAACATCGGATTTTTTATAGAATATAAATTTTATTATTACATCATTCCTGGCATTCCGCCACCCATTGGAGGCATTCCACCACCAGCTGGGGCATCTTCTTTAATGTCTACCAAAGTGCAAGCTGTAGTTAAAATCATACCAGCAACTGAAGCTGCATTTTCAAGTGCAATTCTAGTAACTTTAGTAGGGTCAATAATACCTGCTTTTAGCATTTTAGTATACTCATCAGTTTTTGCATTATAGCCAAAGTCTCCTTTGCCTTCAATTACCTTAGCAACAACTACGGAACCTTCACCTCCTGCATTTTCAACAATTTGACGAAGAGGTTCTTCAATGGCTCTATCTAAAATTTTAATTCCAGTTACTTCATCTAAACTGTCTGTTGTAATAGATTTTAAAACTTCTTTGGTTCTAACTAAAGCAACTCCACCACCAGCAACAATGCCTTCTTCAACTGCTGCTCGTGTTGCATGAAGTGCGTCATCAACTCTATCTTTCTTTTCTTTCATCTCAATTTCACTTGCAGCACCAACATATAAAACGGCAACTCCACCGGCTAATTTGGCCAAGCGTTCTTGTAATTTTTCTTTGTCGTATTCTGAAGTTGTTGTTTCAATTTGTGCTTTAATTTGCGTTACTCTTGCTTTAATGTCATCAGTATTACCAGCACCATTTACAATTGTGGTATTGTCTTTATTAATAGTAACTCTTTCAGCAGTACCTAACATTTCTAATGTGGTTTTTTCTAATGTTAACCCTCTTTCTTCAGCAATAACAGTTCCTCCTGTTAAAATAGCAATATCTTCTAACATTTCTTTTCTTCTATCTCCAAAACCAGGAGCTTTAACTGCTGCAATTTTAAGTGCACCACGTAATTTATTCATTACTAAAGTAGCTAAAGCTTCACCTTCAACATCTTCAGCAATTACTAATAGTGGTTTTCCACTTTGAGCAACTGGCTCTAAAATAGGTAACAAATCTTTAAGGTTTGTTATTTTCTTTTCAAACAAAAGAATATAAGGGTTTTCTAAATCGGTTAACATTTTGTCTGCGTTAGTAACAAAATAAGGAGATAGATAACCTCTATCAAATTGCATTCCTTCAACAATATCAACATAGGTTGAAGTTCCTTTAGCTTCTTCAACAGTAATTACACCTTCTTTTCCTACTTTTTCAAATGCTTCAGCAATTAAATCACCAACAACTTCATCATTATTAGAAGAAATTGAAGCTACTTGTTTTATTTTACTCGATTTATTTCCAACTTCTTCAGATTGTTCCTGTAAATTTTTAACAATAGCTTTAACAGCTTTGTCAATACCCCTTTTTAAATCTAAAGGATTTGCACCTGCAGCAACATTTTTTAATCCTTCTTTTACAATTGCTTGTGCTAAAACAGTTGCCGTTGTAGTACCATCACCAGCCAAATCGTTTGTTCTTGAAGCAACTTCTTTCACCATTTGTGCTCCCATATTTTCTAGAGGATCTTCTAATTCAATCTCTTTAGCAACGGTAACACCGTCTTTGGTAATTGCTGGCCCACCAAAAGCTTTGCCTATAACTACATTTCTTCCTTTTGGTCCTAAAGTTACTTTAACTGCATTCGCTAACGCATCAACTCCACGTTTTAAACCATCACGTGCTTCTATATCAAAAATTATATCTTTTGCCATTTTTATTTTCTTTAAAATTTAAACAATTGCTAAAATATCAGCTTCTCTCATAATTAAATATTCAGTACCTTCCAAAACTAATTCGGTACCTGCATATTTCCCAAATAAAACAGTATCACCAACTTTTACAGTCATTGGTTCGTCTTTTGTTCCATTACCAATTGCAATAACAGTTCCTTCTTGTTGTTTTTCTTTTGCTGAATCAGGAATTATTAATCCTGAAGCTGTTGTTGTTTCTGCTTCAATAGGTTTTACTAAAACTCTATCAGCCAATGGTTTGATATTAATTTTACTCATTTGTAATTAGTTTAAAATTTATTAATTCTGTGAATTAAGCTTTCCAAAAGTATGCCAATTCAGTAAAACTGACAAATGTACTTTTTAATTGAATTTAGAATAAAAAAAATGCCAACGTGTCATTTTCGTTGGCATTTTAGTTGTTATTTTATGAATTTCTATTGAGCTGAATCCTTCAATGTTGTACTAGTTGCAGGTTGTTGTGCAGGAATATCTTGAATTTCTCTATTTTCAATAGTATTTTGAATTTCTGAACCTGTATCAGTTTTGCCCACTGTTGGGGCTGCAAAATTAGACAACAAAATTAATGCTAATAGAACAATGGATAAAGTCCAAGTACTTTTATCTAAAAAGTTAGTGGTATTTTGAACTCCACCTAAAGATTGAGTTCCAGTACCTCCAAAAGAAGATGATAATCCTCCACCTTTAGGGTTTTGTACCATAATAATTAAAATTAGCAAAAATGCTACTATCATAATTAGAATTAAAAATAATGTGTATGTCATGACTTATTATTTTGTAAAATTTTTATTGCTTTAATTCGGTCTGCAAAGAAACCACTTTTTTCTGGATATTTCAAACTTAAGATGTGATAAGCTTTAATGGCATTTTCATACTTTTTTTGTTCTAAATATACTTTAGCTAAAGTTTCGGTCATTAAGCTATCATTTGCAGTTGAGCTTTCGGGCGAAATATCAATGTTCTTAGCCGTTTTGTCAATTGCTTTTATTTTAGGATTGGTTTTGATAAATGTATCTATAATATTAGATTTATCTATCTTTTTTTCTTCTCTAGTAATAGTTTTTTGCGTAATTAACTGCATCCACTCATTAAATGAATGAGGTTCAGTACTGTTGAATTGTAGAGGCTTTCCTATTTCTAATATTTCAGTCCCTTCTATTGTTTCTTTTTTAGTATTCGAATCTTCGCTTAGAACGGTATCTGTTATTTTTTTATGTAGAATTTTAATATTTTCTATCGGTTTAATTTTAGGAGTATTTTTTTTTATAAAAACAGGAGATGTAATAAAGTTGAAAAGCACTTCTCTGTCAACAGTATATGCGGCAGTTTTTTTTAATGCTGTATTGTATTTGTAACTACTAGTCTTATTTAATCCTTTTAATAATAGTGATCTTGCCGATTGAAAATAGGGAAAGTCAGATATTATATCTTCTAACTTCAACGTTTGAGAAGTATTAATATCTTCTGGGTTTTGCAATAAAAATGTAAAATCGGGACTATTCATAATGTTACCATTTAGCTACAGAAGCATTAAAAATATCTTGTGTAATTCTTTCTAGTATTTCATTAAGAGCTTCATCTAATAAGCCGCCAGTTAGTTGTGCGTTTGCGTCAAAATCATAAAAATGAGAAAAAGTTTGTTCAAAATTATCTTCTTCAACTTTATTATTATAAAAACGAACATTTACTGTCACTGTTAATCGGTTTTGAGCAGCTGTTTGCTGAGCCGTAGCAGTCATTGGATTAATTTTATAGCCAGTAATTTCACCTTCAAATTGTAAGTCGCCACCAGATTTTACAAGGTCTAAATTTGTTTGTTGTAGAAATAAATCTTGAAGTCGTAATGTAAAATCCTGACTTAGCACGGGTTCAATTAAAACGGCATTGTTTGGGAAATAATCTATTTGTACTGTTTTTACATCTGGATGTAAATTTGTTCCTGTAAACGAATAAATGCCACAACTTTGAGTGGTAAATACGAATAGAAATAAAATGATATAACTAAATTTTTTCATTAAAATATTTTAAACCGGTTTTAGTAAAACTTCAAAGTTAATTATTTAAACTATAAATTGTATTGTTTTATTTTACGATATAATGTTCTTTCTGAAATACCTAACTCTTTTGAAGCTAACTTTCGTTTACCGTTGTTGCGCTCAAGTGATTTTTTTATCAACTCAATTTCTTTTTCTTGAATTGATAAACTTTCATCAGCATCAATAGTTTCAGCAAATTCATAACCACTGTCTTTGTCATTATCATTATCATATCTTTCATTGATTCTAACAACTTCAACTTGATTTTCATCTTGTTGATTGAAAACAGGTTCTTCTTTATATATTTTTTTAATCAGATTTTTGTTGTCTTCTTGAACTTTATTAGTGTCGCCACTTTCCATTAAGTCGAGTGTTAATTTTTTTAAATCATTGATATCATTTCGCATATCAAATAAAATTTTATACATAATATCTCGTTCATTCGCGAAATTATCATTTGAATTTTTATGTTCAATAACCGAAGGTAAATTACTACCTTTACTTGGTAGGTATTGCAATAATTTTTCGGCAGTAATTTCCCTTTTTTCTTCAACTACAGATATTTGTTCAGCAATGTTACGTAATTGACGAATATTTCCTGGGAAATTATAGTTCTCTAAAACTTTTATAGCATTTTCAGTAAGCCTAACTGTTGGCATTTTATATTTTTGGGCAAAGTCTGCAGCAAATTTTCTAAATAATAAATGAATATCGCCTTGCCTATCACGCAAAGGTGGTAAATGTATTTCAATGGTACTTAAACGGTAGTATAAATCTTCTCTAAACTTACCTTTATTTATGGCCTGTTGCATATTTAAATTGGTGGCGGCAACTATACGAATATTCGTTTTTTGCACTTGAGATGAACCAACTTTAATAAATTCACCATTTTCTAGTACACGTAGTAATCTTACTTGTGTGGTTAATGGTAATTCTCCAACTTCATCTAAAAAGATGGTTCCACCATCAGCTACTTCAAAATAACCTTTTCGTGTAGTTGATGCACCAGTAAATGAACCTTTTTCATGTCCAAAAAGCTCACTATCAATTGTTCCTTCTGGTATTGCACCACAATTAATAGCAATATATTTTGCGTGCTTCCTGTGAGATAAATGATGAATAATTTTTGGAATACTTTCTTTACCAACGCCACTTTCTCCAGTAACTAAAACAGAGATGTCTGTTGGAGCAACTCTAATAGCTTTTTCCAATGCTCTATTGAGATGAATATCATTTCCAATTATTTCAAAACGTTGTTTTATTACTTGTAGAGATTCCATAATATTAAATTCTTTTTCCAATAAGCGTTGCTGATGTACAATCTTCAATATAAACATTTACAAAATCACCAATTTTTTCATCTCCTTTAGGAAAAACAGCTACGGCATTTTGTGAATTTCGACCTTTCCAATGGTTGTCAGATTTTTTTGATGTTCCTTCAATTAATATTTCTACAGTTTTTCCAATAAATTTTTCTAAACGATACAAACTGTGTTTTTGTTGCAATAAAATTATTTCAGCCAATCTTTTCTTTTTTGTTGATAGAGGAACGTTGTCTTCCATTTTTTTTGCAGCGGGTGTTCCAGGTCGTTCAGAATAAGCAAACATAAAACCAAAGTCGTATTTTACATACTCCATTAAGCTCAATGTTTCTTTGTGCTCTTCTTCAGTTTCGCCACAAAAACCAGTCATTAAATCTTGTGATAAAGCGCATTCTGGAATTATTTTTCTAATATCATCTATTAATTCCATGTATTCTTCACGGGTGTGTTGACGATTCATTCTTTTCAATACTGATGTACTTCCAGATTGTACAGGTAAGTGAATATATTTGCATATA
>Ga0256840_1000932_pt1 | contig 28813 bp, 22 predicted proteins | sample 355202metaG_FD_185969 | JGI IMG/M metagenome (GOLD analysis project Ga0256840, IMG submission 185969) | Hydrothermal vent microbial communities from Mid Atlantic Ridge, Atlantic Ocean - 355-202 | ecosystem: Environmental > Aquatic > Marine > Hydrothermal vents | place: Atlantic Ocean: Mid... | reverse complement strand
GAAACACTTAATAATACACAAAAATATCAATATTAAAGCGAATATTTGTAAATGATTGAAAATAAAATGAAAAATAGAAATCCAGTTAGATTTAGAGGGTTGAAATGTGAATACTTTCACACTCTCTAAAGTCAACAACCCAAAGACTCATTAACTCTGTTTAAAATATACATATATTTCAACATCCTAACCTTGAAGAAACTCTTAACTAAGTGCCATTCAGCCTTGCCCAAAATATTAAACACCCTTTTATTAATGAGAAAAAACGATATATCGCTGTAGGGCGCGACCTCACCCACAAAATTTAGAACAGATTGATTATTGAGACTACTAAAATACAGCCGATAGGCAGGGCTCCATCCTAGAAAATAGAGTTACTTCATAATCCAAACAGAAAACCTTTTGCCTTTTAAGCCTGACTGTTTCAGACCTTTTATGGCTTTATTAATAAGACCACGCTCTATAGCGACATAACTTTGTTTGTCGTAGATACTTATTTTGCCAATTTGTTTACCATTGAGTCCGACATCACCTGTTAATGCACCCAAAATATCGCCAGCTCTCAACTTATTGCGTTTTCCCGCTTCTATAACAATGGTTCCATTTCGGGCTTTAAGGATATAACCATTGGCTTTAGGCAATGTTGAGGCGTTATCAAATTGGCGTGATGAATTTTGCATTTTTTTGGCTTTAAAACCTTGTTTCCCCCAATACAAAGTTACCGCAATGCCTGTGCTGCCAGCACGGCCTGTACGCCCTATTCTGTGTGTATAAACATTGTGCTCAAATGGCAGCCCATAATTAATCACCAAGGACAACTCTTTAATATCCAAACCTCGGGCTGCGACATCGGTTGCCACTAACACTGGCAAGGTACCATTAGTGAATTTAACCAACACATCATTGCGTTGGTACTGTTCCAAATCTCCATGCAAGGCTGCTGCTTCAATGCCATTATTTCTTAAGTGTCTTGCCACTTCTTTGGCATCAATTTTGGTGTTTGCAAACACAAGAACATTTTTAGGATCTTCTTTAGCAATTATATTAACCAAATGAGTCAGATTTAAATCAGGTGCAGATTCATAAAACATTTCTGTAATTTTATTAGGGCTTTCGGTATCAACGGTCGCAACAGTCACCGCATTTTTTTGTATACTTTTGCTTAATGAACGCACATCATCGGTATAGGTTGCTGAAAACAATAGGGTTTGCCGTTTATTGGGTGCAAATTCAATAATTTTTTGGATGTCTTCAACAAAACCCATGTCTAACATTCTATCGGCTTCATCCAAAACCAATGTTTTGAGTCCATCAATGCGCATATAATTTTTATCTAAATGCTTTAAAATTCGCCCAGGCGTACCGACCACAATGTGCGCAGGATGAGACAAGGATTTAATTTGGGGTCCTATTGCAACACCACCACATAAAGTGATTATCTTTATATTTTCAGTAAAACGCGCTAAACGACGCAATTCTTTTGTCACTTGATCTGCCAGTTCACGTGTGGGGCATAAGACTAATGCCTGAACGCTGTAGTTTTTTAGTTCAATTTTATTCAGTAAGCCAATACCAAAAGCCGCTGTTTTACCACTGCCTGTTTTGGCTTGTGCAATGACATCTTTGTTTTGCAACACATGTGGTAAGCTTTGCACTTGAACAGCGGTCATTTTCTCATAACCCAATTTGGATAAGTTGCCTAATACTGGCTTACTAAGATGTAATTGTGAAAAGCTTAATTCATTCATTGTTATGTTATCGTGATTAATGGCGTGGAGTATATACTAATGTTGTAAAAATACAGTGAAAAGCCGAATAAATCTAACTGCAAGCCCTTAAAAAAGCACTTCTTCCGATAAAATATAGTTTTGCTTCACTGTTAAGTACGCTAGAATGTCATTTCATTAACCATGACAAACCCTTATGAATCAAAATAAAATACTACCAGAAAACTGCACTTTGTTATTTAGCAAGGATAAAATTCAATCTGAAATCAAGATTCTTGCTAATAAGTTGAATGATGACTATGACGGTAAAGAAGTGGTTTATTTAACCATTATGAATGGCGGCATGATTTTTGCCAGCGATTTGTCTAAGCAATTAGATTTAGATATGGAAATGGATTATGTACAAGTCAGCCGTTATGGTACGGAGACAACTGGTGGTCAACTTATTTGGAAACACCAATGCGAAACCAATCTCAAAGACAAGCATGTGATTATTGTCGATGATATTTTTGATGAAGGTTATACCTTGATGGCGGTGGATGAATGGTGCCATGAACAAGGAGCACAATCGGTTAAATCAGCTGTTTTAGTCAGCAAAATTCATGAGCGTGGTTATGCCGATCATCGACCTGATTATTTTGCTATTGAAGTGGAGGATTTATACATCTTCGGATATGGCATGGATTACCAAGAAAAGTTACGTCACCTTAACGATATTTATTACCTTAATTTATAAAAAAGACCTCTTCGCAACTAAAAAACCAGAACCTTAATTTGAGGATCTGGTTTTTTTAAAAAGCGCTTTTTTTGCGTTATGAGTTTGCAGAGACTAAGTTATTAATGCTTCGAACTGCTACCATGACTGTTGCATAATCAGAGACTTTTTCACTGCGCATTTGCTGCAACATTGAGCGCACGCGTTTCACGCTGTCTTTGTTATCAGAAACCCATGACTCCACTGTATTTTTCTTGTATTTATTTAACAGCAATTGTGTTAAGGCATTATGTTTCTCAAACAACTCATCACGCAAGACTCCACGTGCATGGGCGTGCCAAGGACCTATTACCACTAAGTCTTCAATCATATCACGCAACCAAAGAAGATTAAGCTTTTCACCCAATTCGAAGAATGCAGTAGCCGATTTTGCAACAGTTGTTTTGGTACTTTTTGCAATTTCAACAACATCCAGAGTAGCAAATGAGAAAGCAATTGCTGATAAACGTTCTGACAATTCTTTTGGATATTTATAAGCAACCAACATATCTTGCGTTTTATGCAATGACTTCAAATCTTTTTGCGGCAACACTTTATCCAAATGCGTAATAAATTTATTGACATCGCCTTTGAGTTCTTTAATAACGGCAGTAATTTCAAAGTTATGCCCATATTTGTTCAAAAGCCAACGCACGGCTTGTCGCATGTGATTCCATACGATTAATCCTCCTTCAATTTGGTGGTTGGGTTTAACTACCAAATCCAAACTTTCAATTTCTTTCCAAATTTCTTCAGCACCAAACAACTCACTAGCCACCACATAAGCTTTTGCAATGGCACCCACAGTTGCTCCAGTATCTTCATTGGCACGCTGCATAAAGGTTGCACCCATGCGGTCAATAATTTGACTGGTCAAAACGGTACCCACTATTTCACGGTGCAAACGGTGACCTAATAAAAAGTTAATGTCTGTTTTTTGTAATTTAGCTGGAAAGTATTCACGTAAAGTTGCAATAAAATATTCATCTTCTATTGCATCTGATTTGAGTAAATCTTCAAACAAAGCAAGCTTAGAATAGCTTAACAGCACACACAACTCAGGGCGAGATAAACCTTTGCCTTCAATTTGACGTTGTTTCAACTCCTGGTTAGTTGGCAAAAATTCAATCTCTCTATCCAACAAACCACGTTTTTCTAGCACTTTAATCAAATGTGCTTTAGCACCGAGTCTTTGTCTGGAATGGTATTCCATCATACTGAGTGTTTGAGTTTGAGAATAATTATTTCTTAATACAAGCTCACCGACATTATCGGTCATGGATTCAAGTAATTTGACGCGTGTTTTAGCGTTGTACTTGCCTGCTTCCATCATTTGCTGAACTAATATTTTGATATTTACTTCGTGATCTGAACAATCAACACCTGCTGAATTATCAATAAAGTCTGTATTAATTTTCCCACCACGTTGAGCGTATTCTATACGCCCAAGTTGGGTACAACCTAGGTTACCACCCTCGCCTATTACGCTGCAACGAAGTTCTTTTCCGTTAACTCTTAATGAATTGTTAGCACTGTCACCAACCTGTTCGTGCGTTTCTGAGGCTGCTTTTACATAAGTTCCTATACCACCGTTCCATAATAAATCAACTTTTGATTTTAATAATGTTCGAATCAAATGTTGAGGCGACATCTCATCGACACTGATGCCAAATGCTTTTTTGACCTCAGGAGATAATGGAATTGACTTATCAAAACGTGAGAATATTCCACCCCCTTTAGAGATAAGTTTTTTGTTGTAATCTTCCCAACTTGAACGTGGCAAATCAAATAAACGCTGACGTTCTTTCCATGTTTTAGCAGAGTCAGGGTTTGGGTCAAGGAAAATATGCATGTGATTAAATGCCGCTTTGAGGCAAATATGCTTAGATAACAACATACCGTTACCAAATACATCCCCCATCATGTCGCCAATACCAACAACACTAAAATCTTCGCTTTGGCAATCAATTCCAAGCTCTCTAAAGTGGCGTTTGACAGATTCCCATGCTCCTTTTGCAGTAATCCCCATGGCTTTGTGGTCATACCCTACCGAACCACCTGAGGCAAATGCATCACCTAGCCAGTGTCCGTAATCTGCTGATATCCCATTGGCAATATCCGAGAATGTCGCTGTACCTTTATCGGCAGCAACAACTAAATAAGGATCATCTTTATCGTAACGAATAACGTTGTGTGGGTGAACAATTTTTCCGGCAACGATATTGTCTGTTAGATCTAACATACTGCGTATAAAGTTTTGATAACAAGCAATACCCTCTTTCATAAAGGCATCTCTATCACCATTTGTTGGCAGTTGTTTGCAAACAAATCCGCCCTTTGATCCCACAGGTACAATAATAGAGTTTTTAACATTTTGTGCTTTCATTAAACCCAAAACTTCCGTTCTAAAATCTTGGTACCGATCTGACCAACGTAAACCACCACGAGCCACTTCACCCATACGCAAATGAACCGCTTCAAAACGGGGAGAATAGGCAAAAATTTCTCTAAATGGAACTGGTTTTGGCATTTGTGGTACTTTTGAGGATTTAAGTTTAAAACTAACGTATTCTTTAAAGTCACCCTCACCATTTTTTTGATAAAAATTAGTGCGAAGCATTGCCAAAACAACTTCACTGTAAGCCCTTATGATATTGTCTTCATCCTGAGAACTGACAGAATCCAATAAGGCATTAATCACTTTCAATGCTTTTTTCTCTTGGCGTTTACGGTTAAATTTAGCGGCTCCAAAATATTCATCTAAGGCATTTTTCTGATGTTCGGTTAGGCTTAAACCCAAGTGTTTTAATTGGGTATCAAACTTGCCTTTGAATTGTAGCAAATATTGTTTGTGTTCTCTTGTGCTTAAATCTTCTAAAAAGATGGCAAAACGCACTCTAAATAATTCAATCAACCACCGTGAAATATGTGACTGTGCAATTAAGGCTTTCTCAATATAATCCTGTGAAAATGGCAGGTTTGTTTGTTTTAAATATTTGCTTATCGCTCGTAAAATAATAATTTGACGTGAAGATAAACCACCCAATATCAAGAGCTTATTAAAGCCATCATTATCCACAACACCATTAACAATTTCTTTGAATGCCTCTTTAAATCGATCTTTGACTAAATCTAATTCCAGCTCTTTTCCACGCTCTAACGATAAGTCAAAATCCTGAATCCAAAACTGCTTATCATTGTCAAGTGAGACCTTATAAGGGCGTTCACGTACAACCAATAATCCCAAGTTTTCTAATACCGGTAAAACTTCACTTAAAGGGATGGTGTTTTCGCACCTGAATATTTTAAATCTAAATATATTACGGCTGATGTCTTTGGGACGATACAAACTTAACTCCAAGCCATCATTGTCACTTAGTTTTGCTGCATTTTCGACATCATAGACAGCCACATTAGGCGAAACATCTTCAATATACGCCATTGGAAAGCTGTTGGCGTATTTTTTGCTCAGTTGGTAGCCATATTCCTCGCCATGTTTTTCAATTAAAATTTCTTCCAGCTCATCTTGCCACGAACGTAATGCCTGCGATATTTTATCTTCGATTGAATCCGTATCAAGTTCATGCAATTCTTCTGAATAAACCGTTACATATAAACGGGTTAAATTGGTTTCTTCAATTCTTACTTGAAATTCAATGTGTGTTCCATTGACTTCGGTAGCTAAAATATCTTGAATTGTTTCACGCACTTGAGTATTGAATTTATCTCGTGGAATATGCACCAAAAAGGCATAAAAACGTTTAAATTTATCTTGCCTGAAAGTGACGTTTGATTTTTGACGCTCTGCAATAGTTAATATTGAATAAATGGTATTAAACAATTCATCACTGCTGGATTGCATGAGTTCATCACGCGGCAAGGTTTCAATGATGTGAATAATGTGCTTACCAGTATGACTGCTTTTTTCAAATTTAAAGCGTTTGATTACGCCTTTTACTTTTTCATTAATATAGGGTATATCCCAAGGACGAGTATTAATAGCAGCGGATGTAAGGAGTCCAACGAACCTGTGCTCACCCATGACCTTACCTTTATCATCAACCACAACAATTCCAATATAATCAAGCGTTCCTTCCCGATGAATTCGAGGTCGTGCATTAAGTTTAGTAATAATCAGTAGATCAGATTGCTTACTTACTTGGTATTGTTTATCGACCAAAGAATCCACATCTGTTAAATATTTATTTGATTTAAACAGGCCTAAAGCGGATTGTTTTTGTGCACTAAAAGACTTAGATTTATCACCGGAATTAATTTTATAGAACTGGTAACCCAAAAAAGTAAAATTATCATCTAGCAACCACTCAACAAACTTTAATTGTTTATTGTAGGTTGTTTTGTTATCAAATTCATTTATTGAACTTTTGGCTTCGTTCGTCATAGCTAACATTTCTTTCCAGTCACCAACACACGCAGAAACCTTATCAATTACTAAAACCAATTCTTCTTGCAAGTCTTGTAATAAACCTTCATCAATAATTTTATGCGTTTCTATATGCATCCATGATTCTTTTGAATCAGATGATTTATCAAGCTCTTTAATGATGCCAGCATTAGAACGAGTCACTTGAGCCACTGGATGTGTCATCAATTCCATTTCAAGTCCTAACTTTGTGAATGCTAGGGCTATAGAATCTACTAAAAAAGGCATGTCTTTACAACTGACCTGTATGACCGTGTGATTATTTTCATAACCACAGGCTTTGAGTTGTGGATTAAATACCCGAATTACCGAAGAATTTTTTGGCATTTTCTTTATGGATTTAACAAAATCAATAATGACATGAGCCCAATGCTGGTTGGAATGCAGTTGAATCTCTTCTCCAGACATTCCACCAAAAAATAATTCCGTCGTTTTTAAATAGAGTGGAAGAAGAGTCGATGAATCGATTTTTTTAATGTGTCTTTTAACAGATTGAATGTGTTTCTTGTGAGTTTCGGTTGATAAACCAAACATTTTTGTCCCCTAAAATAGTGTAAAATTCAGGCTGAAATTATACTCCCATCAAAACAGATTTACATTAATTTTTACATTTAACCTTAAAATCTACATGGTAATGTTCATCATGCCGAACCCATGCTTTATGTTTCATAAATTTTAGATTCTTTTGCAGGTATTTACCTTGTGTTGTTTGGTAAAGTTTTGAATGGAATTCTGGCGAAAAAATAACGCGAAAAATACCAATGCCTTGCTTTAATGAGTCTTTATGTAATTGCACTAAATGCAGGGCTATGACTTCAAAATCTATGCTGTAGTCTTTATATTTTCCATTGCCATTAAACTCAATTCCATATCCAAATTGGTTTGATAAATCCGTTGCATAATATACTGATCGTCCATTTTTACCAGTCACAGGCACCATAAAGTCCACAGACAAACCATTTTGATGGGTTTTATGGGGTTTAAAATCTCCACCATTTTTCCAACCTGTTTCACCGTATTTAAACTTAAGCTTTGGATTTGATTGAGCCAATTGTTTATAACTATTAATCACAACATTATACACTTTTGAGTGAACGTAGTTACGTCCAAGAAAATTACCCAAAGCATTATAAATAACGAAATTATCACCTTTTATTGGTAATTGTACTGAGTTGTCGATTCGACCCAGTGAAGTTGTACCAAAACATTGACTGTCTTTGGCATGAGTACTTGTCGCAAAAAAGAGAAGGATTGCAAATATTTTTATCATATTACCTAAATCCCAATAGTGAAAACACAATTATAGCACACCCCCTTAGCACGCCTAGCAAACCAAGAAAATATCTTATCGCCAATAAAAACAGAACAGAACATTTAATCCTAGCTGTGTTAAGTGTTATAATCTTTTTTTTCTTATCAATTGCAATATTACGTGAAAGCACTCGTTAAAAAATACCCCAAACAAGGCATTTGGATGGAAGATGTAGCCATGCCAACTGTTGGTCACAATGACGTTCTGATTAAGGTCGAAATGACCGCTATTTGTGGAACAGATTTACACATTTACAATTGGGATGATTGGTCTCAAAAAACCATAAAACCACCCATGACAATTGGCCATGAATTTGTTGGTAAAATTGTTGAACTTGGCAGTGAAGTAACCGGTTATGAAATTGGCAAACGCGTCAGTGCTGAAGGACATATCACCTGTGGCGTTTGTCGAAATTGCCGTGCCGGCACACAACATTTGTGTCCAAACACTATTGGAATTGGTGTTAATCGTGATGGTGCATTTGCAGAATACATTTCGGTTCCAGCTAAAAACTTATGGCCCATTCATGATGAAATCCCATCCGAGTTGGCTTCTTTTTTTGATCCCTATGGCAATGCAACTCATTGTGCTTTGGCTTATGATGTTATTGGTGAAGATGTCCTTATTACAGGTGCTGGCCCCATTGGTATTATTGCTGCAGGTATTTGCAAACACGTGGGTGCTCGTAATGTTGTTATTACCGACATCAATGATTACCGTTTAAAGTTAGCAAAAGATATTGGAGCCGATCGAACCATCAACGTCACTCAGGAACGCTTGCGTGATGTTATGGATGAACTCAACATAACTGGATTTGATGTTGGCTTAGAAATGTCAGGCAATCCTCATGCTTTTAATGACATGCTCAAGTCCATGTATCACGGCGGCAAACTTGCCTTACTCGGCATTCTGCCACGTTCGACCCAAATAGACTGGGATGATATTATATTCAAGGGCCTTGAAGTTAAAGGAATTTATGGGCGAAGAATGTTTGAAACGTGGTACAAAATGACACAAATGTTGCGCACAGGCTTTGATTTATCCAAAGCCCATTCCCACACAATAGGCATTGACGATTTCCAAAAAGGCTTTGATTTAATGCAATCAGGTCAATGCGGGAAAGTTGTTTGTAAGTGGTAACTAGAAGCTTTTCCGAGAACAGATAATCTATTACATTAAAGCCATATTTGTGCTATTTTCCGCCTACTCTCGGACAAGCTCCTAGGCTATATTTTATCGATATTGCTTTCAATGAGTTGTTGTATATCCAATGAACAATTTGAATCATTTGCGATTAAATCATAGCGAATGGTTCCACATAATCTCGCCAAACTTAAAGACAATTCATCCGATTCTAATGCACTGATTTTTTTGTCTTTTGAACTGTCTTTAACAACTTGAATAAAATTGGAATATTCTTCCAAAACAGCAGGGTTGGCTATGGTGGATATTTTGTGGGTTAGGAATTCCAACTTTATTAAATCTTTAGGATTAATTTCTCCTTGAATGATGACTTGCTCAATAAAGTCAATTAAACCAAAATAGGTTTCTGATTTCAAATCAAAAATCTTAACTCTTTGTTCTTTCTCTAGTTCCACTTCGCTTTGCTTATTTAATAATGCCGCAGTAATCGCAATGGTTGCAATAGTACCTAACACCAGTAAAACTATTTCTTGTGCGAAAGGCAAGTCTGCTGTATCAATGTAAGCCTGTCTTAGAAATGCATAACCTACAAGAAAAGTGACAATAGAGACCAGTAAATATTTGGAACTGTTTTTCATTTTAAATAATAATTTGAATTAGAGGTATTATACCCTAATTTTATAAGAGGTATACTTTTTGTTCTTCTTGTGAAAATTAAAGGAATTTATTGGTAACTTTGCTAAAATAAGCATTTGCAAAAATCCATACTCAGTAACCTAATCCAATGAACAATAAAACCAAACAACAATTTCAAAACACCCTGCGAGAAATCAAAGAAGCAGGTCTTTATAAAGATGAACGAATCATCACTAGCCCGCAATCTGCTCACATAACTTTACCAAATGGTAAAAGCGTTATAAATTTTTGTGCCAATAACTATTTAGGCTTGGCAGATAATAAAGAGATAATCCAAGCCGCAACAAATGCCTTACAAACACATGGTTTTGGTATGGCTTCGGTGCGATTCATTTGTGGAACGCAAGATTTACATAAAGAATTGGAAAATTCTATTAGTGATTTCTTAGGGACGCAAGACACTATTTTATACTCTTCTTGCTTTGATGCCAATGGCGGTTTGTTTGAGACAATTCTATCCGCTGATGATGCCATAATCAGCGATGAACTCAATCATGCTTCGATTATTGATGGCGTGCGTTTGTGTAAAGCCAAACGATTTCGTTATAAAAATAGTGATATGGGCAACCTTGAACAATGTTTACAAGATGCACAAGATGCCACTATTCGCTTAATCGTTACAGATGGAGTTTTCAGCATGGATGGAACCATCGCTAAATTAGATGAAATTGTCGATTTAGCAGAAAAGTACGATGCCATGATAATGGTTGATGATTCCCATGCTACAGGTTTCACTGGACCCACTGGTCGTGGTTCTGCTGAATTATGTGGTGTACTAGATAAAATTGACATCTTTACATCAACATTAGGTAAGGCACTTGGTGGAGGTTCGGGTGGATTTACTTCGGGAAAAAAAGAAATCATCGATTTGTTACGCCAACGTTCTCGTCCTTATTTGTTTTCTAACACTTTACCACCTCCATTAGTCGCTGCTGGCATTAAAGTTTTTGAGTTACTCAATAACTCCAATGAACTACGTAATAAACTGAATGAAAATACAAAGTATTTTAGGGAAGAAGTTGTCAAACTAGGTTTTGATGTCAGTGGCAAAGTTCATTCAATAGTCCCTATCATGTTATACGACGCTAAATTAGCAAAAAACATGGCAGATAGATTACTTGAACTTGGTATTTATTGTATTGGTTTTAGTTTCCCTGTCGTTCCTAAAGATAAGGCTCGAATTAGATTGCAGATATCTGCAGCCCATTCGCGTGAAGATTTGGACAAAGCGTTGGCTTGTTTTGCTCAAGTTAAACAAGAATTTACTTTTTAAAGTAATTTTTCTCAATATAAGCGGGTGAATTGGGTTTATCATAATAGAATCCTTGGAAGTTATTGCAGCCCATTTGCATTAGTAACTGAACTTGCTCTTCATTTTCAACTCCTTCAGCAATAACTTCCAAATCCAGCTCTTTTGTCATGGCAATGATTGCCTTAACAATTGTTTTTGTTTCTATATCTATGGTAATATCTTTAACAAAAGAATAATCAATTTTTAATTTATCAAGTGGCAACTTTTTCAAATAATTTAAAGAAGAATATCCTGTGCCGAAATCATCAATGGATAATTTCACACCTAAAGTTTTTAGTTTTTTCAAAGTCTTAACTGTTTCGTCAATTTCTGTAATCATTATACTTTCGGTTACTTCAAGCTCAATTAAATGAGCCGGTATGTCATATAGTTTTAATTTCTGTGACAAATTTTTCACAAAATCAACATCCTGGATTTGTAGCACAGAAACATTTATTGTAATATACGGCAATATTGGAAAGTGACTAATCCATGATTTAATTTGTATACATACAGCATCAATAACCCAATAACCAATTGGAATTATAAGGCCCGATTCTTCCGCTATTGTTATAAACTCATTAGGCTGTATTGTTTGTCCATTAGGACTTCTCCACCTCACCAATGCCTCTAAACCAACTAACTGGTTGTTTTTTCCATTTATTTGAGGTTGGTAATCAAGAATAAACTCACTTTTTTCTAATGCTTTATAGAGGTTAGAAATCATTTTATGTTTCTCTAGTATGACATTTTCCATTTGTTGCTTAAATACAACCGAGCAATTTTTTCCATGAGATTTTGCCTGATACATCGCTATATCGGCTCTTTTCATTAATAACTTGAAAGAGTCTGCATTATTTGGGTATAAAACAATACCAATACTTGCTGAAATATAAAAATCACTTTGCTCAATAGTAATTTTTTTTGAAATTGTTTTCAATACAGACTCTGTAACTGATTGGATTATTTGCAAAGCCTCTGACATTTCAGTGGAAATATCCTTTAACTGAATAATAAATTCATCCCCTCCAATTCTGGCTACTAAGTCAGGCTCTTTTGTAAGTTTTGTTAATCGAGAACAGACTATTTTCAAAAGTTCATCACCTGCGGCATGACCAAGAGAATCATTTACATTTTTAAAAGAATCTAAATCAATAAATAAAACAGCTCCGATAAAGCCATCTAAAGCCGTATTCTCTAATGCTGCATCGATACTTTGTTTCAGTAAAAGCCTATTGGGCAAACCTGTTAACTCATCGTGTTGCGCAAGATTTTTTATTTTCTCTGATAAAATCTTTCCTCTGTTACATCAACACCAACCGTCAATATAGAGGGTGACTTATTTAAAGTTTCAAACCGAACTTTAGAAATATTGAAAGTAATTTTTTTATTATTGTGGTTGCGGGTTGTTATTTCTTTGTTAATAACACCAACATTATTTTTAAGTAACTCATTATCTCCTTCGAACAAACTGTGGTAATTAGGCACTTTTTCTAAAATATCATGTGTTGTGGTGCTGACTGAATCTGGAATTCCAAAGTGTTTAGAGGCAAACTTATTAACCAAAACAACATTGCCTTGATTATTGACAACATAAATCATGTGAGGAACCAAATTGATGATTTGATTTAGTTGCTTGGTTTGATTAATGTGCTTTTTAATTTGTTCCTTAATTTTTTTTCTCAATAACCTAACCAAAAAAAATGCCATAATTAACAAGACTACGATAAATATTACGAGGCCATATAGCCACATGGGTATTCTTGTTACTTCATGGGTGCCTAACCATTTGATTTTACTTAAGGCATAAGGAGAATTTGCATCTGTTTTCCAATCGGATAAGTATTTATCAATAGTAATAAGATAATCATTTTTTAAGTGTTTAGCAGATGCAAATAATGAATCTGTTGGGCGATACATAATGGATGTTCTTTTAATATTAAATTTGTTTTCATAAGTGAATCCTACTGTACTTCCACTAACAACACCATCAACATTATTTTTTTCCAACAACTTAAAAGCACTGTCATAATTATCCACATATTCAACACGACAATTCACATTAAATTTACTACACAAGTCTTTGAACCCAAAACCATGTATATCATCAGTAACGAGAGCCACTTTTTTATTATTAAAATCAAGAATATTGATTAAATTTGAATTTTTAGCGGTATAAACCTGTCCCCAACCCGTTATAAAACTTTCATGAGAAAATTTAAAATATTGCGTTCGCTCAAGTGAGTAAGCAATATAAGTTAAGACATCTAATTGACCATTTTTTGCTTTATCATAAACCTCAGCCCATGAGCCACTAACCCATTGAATCTTCCAATTTTCTTCCTTTGCAATGGCATTTAAGAAGTCAATCAACATACCAGAGTGTTGTAAATCAGAGGACAAATAGATTAAAGGAGGCGCATGAGTGATGCCAATTTTAACTAACACAGGCTGCTGCTTACCGTCACCCTGTGCCAAGAGAGATTCACAGTAAATCAATACAATTAGTAAAACATTTAAATAGCGCATATTATTATTAGTTATCGGCTATACCTAGAATACACCCAATACTAAGATTTATCTAGTTAATTTCTTAACTATTTTTTTGTTGCAATCAAAGTTACACGCAAGGGCAAAGCGTAGCCTTCTATGGTTTTCGTCTTATCTTGGTTAAGAAAATTTGTTAAAGAATGGAATTTCATCCATTTGGTTGACCGTTGTTCTTTTGTTGTGGTTTGGGTAACATCGATACATTCAACACCCGTAAAACCATTGCGTTCAAGCATAACTCTCAACATCGCAACAGAGGGTAAAAACCAAACATTCCTCATCTGTGCATAACGCCCTTGTGGTAACAAACAGGTCATTTCATCGCCCTCAACAACTAATGTTTCAAGAACTAAGTGCCCTCCTTGTTTGATGGTATCTGCTAATTCCATAATGTGATGAATGGGCGATTTCCTATGGTATAAAACCCCCATTGAAAACACCACATCAAAATGGCATAGCTTTGTTGGAAGATTTTCCAAAGTTAAAGGCAAAATCGCTGCAGCACTTTTCGTGTATTTTTCAACACTCCAAAACTGCATAATTTGCAACAAGCCTGGATCAATACCCATTAATAACAATGGCTTGTGTGCTTTCATTCGAAACAGATAATAGCCATTACCACAACCCACATCTAAGATGAGTTTATTTTCAAGTGCTGGCAATTTTTGTTGGATACGATTCCACTTCATCCACGATTGCCATTCTGAATCAATAAAGCAACCAAACATATCAAACGGGCCTTTACGCCAAGGCATCAAGCCTTTATAACAAGAATCAATCAAACCGTGTTCCACATTTTTACCCTCACAGCGTATAGCGTGGCAAGAATAATCTACAGCAGAAACCTCAACTTCAGGCAGGCTTCTTAAGGCTTCTCGCCATCGAGGGTAATCGCCCTGCTTTGGGTTTCTGAGCTTATCTTGCGTTAGGCGTTGCAAACCAGAGATTTCTTTTTCAGAGAAATCCAACTCCTGTAATTTTTTCCAAAACGGTTTATATAAAGCTAACATTAGTCTTTGATGGCAATAAATGAGGCGAAATTAAAACATTGAAACCACTTGTGAACTTGAGTGAAACCAACTGAATTTAAACGATTTTGTATCTCTTGAATAGAATCAGGAATCAACACATCTTTTAGTGCTTGCCGTTTGGCTTGAATCTCTTTGTTGGAATACCCATTGAGTTTTTTATAAGCATGGTAATGATTAATGAGAAATTTATCGTCCTGTTCTTGACCTTTAAATTTTTCAGATAAAATAAAAACTCCACCTGAGTTCAAGCCGTTATAAATATTTTCAACCACTTTTAATCGGTTTTCCTTGGGAATAAACTGCAAGGTAAAATTACTCACCACAACACTGGCATTAACAATGTCAATTTGTGTTATGTCGTTTAATTGCAAATCAATTTTATTATTCAGCTGTTTTTTATTAATTATTTGCTGACAATTTTTGACCATCGGAGCAGATGTATCTACAGCAATAACCGAGCAATCTATGGATTTTGTCGCTTGCGCTGCCGTAATTGCCACCGCACCAAGGGAACAACCCAAATCATAGATATTGCTCCCTGCTTTTGCGTATTGCATACAATACATGGCAATTGACTTTAATATAGCATCATATCCTGGTACCGACCGCTGAATCATATCCGCAAAAACATCGGTGACTTGTTGGTCAAAAGCAAAAGATTTAACCGATTCAAACGGTTGTTCAAACAAAGTATCTTTGCTGTTTTTATTATCTTCATATCCCATGGAATCCGATTTTATGCAATAATGGTAAATTACGATATAAAATTTTACAATTTACATGAAAAGATACGCACTCATTACGGGAGCTTCAGCAGGAATTGGTAAAGAATTTGCTCAGCAATTGGCAAACAAAGGCTGGAATTTACTACTTATTGCTCGCAGAGAAGAAAAACTGACTAAGCTATCTGCAAAACTGATGCAAAAATTTGGTGTTGATGTTCGCACTTTTGCAGCCGACTTAAGTGACGCAAGTATTCCAAAAAATCTCTTTGAATTTTGCCAAGAAAACAAACTAGAGATTGCAATGTTGATTAATAATGCAGGTTATGGAGTCCCTGGTGATTTTGAAAAAAACAAATGGAAGACACACCATGACTCTTTGCAAGTCATGCTTAACTCTTTAGTAGAATTATGCCACCTGTTTTACCCAAATATGTTAAAAAACAAGTACGGTCGCATTATTAATGTGGCATCCTTAGCCGGATTTGCTCCGCCCACAGCTGGACACACCCTATATGGTGCAACAAAATCATTTGTCATCCGTTTTTCACACAGTTTACATTTAGAGGGTAAGGATAAGGGCATTCATGTCACCGCCTTATGCCCTGGTTTTACCTATACTGAATTTCATGATGCCAATGGCACGCGTTCTATGGTCTCAAAACTGCCTAAATTTATGTGGATGTCGTCTCAGGAGGTTGTCAGCCAAGGCATTGATGCTGTGGAAAAGAATCAACCCATTAAAGTCAATGGTAAAATTAATCGAATCATAGCCGCCATAAGCAGTGCCATGCCTGATTGGATTGCTCGTGGTTTATTTGCATCAAAAGCCAACAAATACAGAAAACGATGAATTTTTTAGAAGAACTAGAAAACAATAAAAAGAATAACAAAAAGATTGAGAATAAAACACCTAAGGAATTGTGGGAAAGCTGTTTTAAATACTTCAAACACTTTGTTTCCATCTTACAACAAGATAATGATAACTTTGAGATGAATTTTAATTTTGTTTTTTTAAACCTGTCAAAACCCTGTTTAATCTCAGGTCCCTATGAAATAAACCGTTCGCAAGGCGACAAAGAATTGAAATTTGAGTTTTTATTTTATACTAACTTACAAAATTCCATTGCCATCAAAAGAAAAGATTTGCGTTCTGCCGAAGTTTTGCAAACACGCTTATCGAAAGACGGTTTAATTTCTACAATTAAACAGAAATCAAATGATGAATATTCTGTTAAATTAAATGATAAATTCTCTTCTCACTTTGCCTTAATTCTTGAAAATAACGAACAATTTAAAATCACCTATAAAAATGTCTGTTCAACCACAAAGCGTACAATTATTTTAAAAGAATCTGAAATCAATGAAACCTTGATGGACCAAATTGCTAAATATTTATTGGGTCAAAACGAAGATTTATATAAAGAAACCATAAGCGAAGATGAAATCACAAAAATCCGCCAACAATTAAAAATCAATGCCGAGTTAAAGGCCAAAAGAGAAGCCGAATTGCAGGCAAAACTTAAGGAAGAGCAACGATTAGAGGAGGAGCGTATAGCCAATACCCTTAAAGAAAAATCAAAAAGATACCTTGCTGAGAAGAGTCAAAAAATCAAGCATGAATCCACTAATTTTATAAAATCCAAGGCAGACAAGTTAAAAAATAAAATGCTTGAAAAAATTAACCAACTAACGAAAAAATAACACTCAAAATTCTTTAACTTACAGCTGCTTGATAAAGTTTGAAACCTTATTGCCTATTTGAACATCTTCCAAAGCACAATCTATGGTTGCTTGAACGTAACCTAATTTGTGTCCACAATCGTATCGCTTTGCATCAAGCGTAGCGGCATAGAGGTTTTTGGGTTTATGCAACAATTGAGCCAAAGCATCGGTTAATTGTATCTCTCCACCTTTATCACTTTGAGTGGTTTCAAGTAAGTCAAAAATTTCGGGTGATAACACATAACGCCCTATCACGCCGAGATTACTTGGAGCATCGGCTAATTTTGGCTTTTCAACAATGGTTTGAATTTCATTTATAGAACCAACCGCTTCTCCTATATCAACAATCCCGTATTGTGAAACACGCTCGTTGTCCACTTGTTCAACCGAGATGATGCTGGTGTTTTTTTCAATAGCTGCCTTAATTAGTTGACTTGTTGCATTATTCCCATTGGGTTTAATAAAATCGTCGGCTAAAATAACTGCAAAATATTCGTCTCCAACAATTTCTTTAGCCTGCAACACTGCATGACCCAAACCCAGAGGTTCTCCCTGAGGGACAAATACACGAGTGATTTCATTTGGGATTGTATGCAATTTATCCAATAAGTGTTGTTTGCCTTCCTTAAAGAATTTCTCACGCAATAATGGTTTTGGATCAAAATGATCACTAATGGCATGTTTACTGGCACTGGTAATGAAAATGAGTGTGGTAATTCCTGCTTCTATGGCCTCTTCCACAGCATACTGAATCAAGGGTTTATCAATGATGGGTAACATTTCTTTTGGAATGGATTTGGTTGCTGGTAAAAATCGTGTTCCCATGCCGCCGACTGGGAAGACCGCTTTAGTAATTTTTTTCATTTATTTAATTAAATTTATTGTTTGTTGAGTTTTATTGGTGTTAACCAGTTTCAGGTGCGCTTGATGGACAAATTCTGGCACTAATTTCTTAATGCAATTCATTAATTTTTCTTGTTCAAAATTGCTTGCACATTTAATTGCATTATCAAGTAATTGTTCAAAATCATCAATGCGCTTAATTGAAGATGAAATATGAAAAATCTTTTTATGACTGGTGTGATTGAGTTTTTCCACATCATAATAAAGTTGCTCATGAAGTTTTTCACCAGGACGTAAGCCTGTAACCGTTACTTTTATGTCTTTACCAGGCACTTTTCCTGACAAACTAATCATGCGATTGGCTAAACTCATAATACTAATGGGCCTACCCATATCAAGAACATGAATATCACCTTTTGAACCCAAAGTCATGGCTTGCACAATCAACTGGCACGCTTCTTTTATTGTCATGAAATAACGCGTCATTTCTTCGTGAGTGACAGTAACAGGTCCACCCTTGGCAATTTGTTCTTTGAATAAGGGCACCACACTGCCTGCTGACCCTAATACATTGCCAAAACGAACGATAACATAGTCCGTTTTGGAATGCTTGTTTTTAAATTGACAGTAAGTTTCTGCTATACGCTTTGTTGCTCCCATAATACTATAAGGGTTGACTGCCTTGTCTGTGGAAACAAGTACCATTCTTTCTGCATTAAACTGGTCACAACAATCAACGATATTTTTAGTTCCTTTAACATTATTAATGAAACCTTCACAGGGCATTTGCTCCAATAATGGAACATGTTTATAAGCTGCCGCATGAAAAACTATATCTGGCTTTATGCGAGAAAACACATGGAATAAATGTGCTTTATCCGTTACATTTGCCAGTAAGCTTTGAACGATCAAATCACTGTTTTGGTCTTTTATTTCTCTGTCAATTTGATAGAGATTAAACTCAGAATGATCGACAATACAAAGGCTTTTTAAATCCAACTTGGCGAGTTGTCTTGCCAATTCTGAACCAATAGAGCCACCGCCGCCTGTAATGAGAATTGATTTTCCTTGAACTTTTTTAGCCACATTTGACCAATCGATATCCACTTTTTCTCGCCCGAGTAAATCGTCAATGGTAACAGGCAATAATGCAGAAATTTCAAAACCATTTTCTGTCATTTTATCCAAATTGGGCAGGGTTAAAAGTTTACACTGATTCTCGAGATTTTTGTCGACAATAACCTTCATCTGTTCTGGGGTTATGTTTTCATACGTTATGACAATGGTTTGAACATGTTTATCTTTGCAATATTTATCCAAACGACTAACACGCCCAATGACCTTAACTCCACGTAAATTGGCTCCTTGGAATTTTTCTTTATCTTCAACAATACCAACAACATCGTATAAGCCCGATGCATTGGCATGACGTATAAACATATCAGCAAGACGCCCTGCTCCAACAAGCAACACCCTTTGCTTGTCATCGTTGGTTGTTTTTAGGCTTAAGTCTTTTATCGCTCGATAAGCAATGCGAGGAACACCCCAGAGCACCATCAAAATAAACGGATACATCAATAAGACCGAACGAGGCACGCCATCAGCACGGTAGATGAGAAATAATAAAAAGCCAATAACAAAAGTTCCGGTCACGGCAGATTTCGCTATATTAATTAAATCTGGCATACTGGCAAAACGCCATAAGCCACGATAGAGATTAAAGAAATAGGCTATGATTCCTTGTAAAAAAACCACCAAAAAAATTTCAACATTGATGTACTCAATGGCAGGTGATTCTGGCCAAATACTGTAACGAATGGCATAACTTATTATCCATGCAGCCCATGTCATAAATAAATCGTGTAAAACAACCGTTGTTCTTGGATGGAATATATTCATGTACGTAATTTTACCTAATAAAACGTTTAAATTTTGTTTTATGGTGGTAATTAAACCAATAAATACTTAAAAACAAGGTTTCAATCACAAGAACACTTGCCTGAATGAAAGGGTTCACCTGCAAATACCGCATCCCTAGCGTAATTGCAGCAATCACAATTGTGGCTCCGGCATACAAAATTGTAACTTGTGCATGCGATTGCCCTGATGCTATTAATGATTGATACAGGTGCAAGTTATGTGCCTGAGTCATTGGGTGTTTATATTTAATTCGGGTCAATAACGTTAATGTGGCATCAACAATAAAAACCAAATGAAATGAAATGACTACCCATTGATTAAATATTCCATGAGCAATGCCATATAAAGCAATCGCAGCAATCAGAAAAGATAACGATAGACTTCCAGAATCCCCCATAAAAACTTTTGCATAAGGAAAATTGAATAATAAAAAAGCACCTAAACAAGACAGAATAAACAACAAATAGATAAGGTATAGAAAACTGATATTTGAAAACAAAAAGAAAAACACAAAATAAGCCAACAGAGCAATAATCGCATGTAACACCGCCATTCCATTAGCACCATCCATAAAGTTAAATAAGTTCATCCACCAAATAATGCCTAAAAAATACACGATTAATAATAACCAGTTAATTGTTTCTATAGCAAATAAGGAAGTAATCAATAAAGCGGATGCCATTGCAATCAAAACAAGGCGAAAACGCACAGAAAGGTTTTTGAAATCATCGTAAGCTCCAGCCACAATAAGCACCACAAGTGCTAAGGTAAAATAATTCGATGAAAACAGAGAAAATTCAGGACAAAAGATTGTCACTAATACAATCGGCAACATAAACACAATTCCCCCAGAAGTAGGAACCGCAACGCTGTGTTGTTTTCGATCCTCATTCGGTTTATCAAACCACTGGTATTTATGACTCAGTTTAAGGTAAATCACCATTAAAATTACCGTAAAAACAAAGCCAAAAAGAGGTAAAACTGAAAAAAAATTCACTATTCTGTTTCCAGCCCATAAATTGGTTTAACAGAGCCCCATGATTTACAACTGGGGCATTGCCAATGCATTTTTTTTGCTCCAAAACCGCATTTACGGCAACGGTGATTGGGCTTTTTTTCCAACAATTTATTCACTAACTGTTCAAGCACTTCAAACTTTGTACTCTCTTTATCTTCTTTTTTGGAATTTTCCAAACTCAGCTTTAGCAACAAATCCAGTCCCCGAACTGAAGGTTTATTGATGAGCTGTTCTTCAACAAATTTTTCAGCAGCTTGGATTCCATCTGTCTTTTTAATCATCTGTGCAAGAACTAACACCGGCGAAATTCCTTGGTAAGTATTTATAAATTCCAATAAAAACTTTTTAAAATCATCGCATTTATTTATGTTTTGGTAACAATTAGACAAATCTTGCAAATATTCTGATGCATAAATATCATCAAATTCCAAGGCTTGATGGTAGGCAGCTATCGCTTTTTTCCACTTTTTAGCCTGTTTAAATTCACGCGCCTCTATTAATTTCGCCCTGACACATTTTGGGTTAACACTTAAGGCCGCATTTAAATAGGATTGTGCTTTTTTGGTATTTTTTGACTGCAAACTCTTTTCAGCCAACTCGCAATTAAAATGAGCAATCTCATTACGCATTTTCCGTCCTGATACCTTTTCGTATCGTGCAGCGGTATTAATCGCTTCAACCCAGTCTTGTTCTTGTTGATAGACTTCACACAAAGAAAACAAGGCCTCTGGCGTATACGCTTCAATTTCAACCAATTCGGTAAACAAAACCTCAGCTCTATCCAACAACCCTGCGCTCATGTAGTCTTTACCCATTGCTAGCAAGGCTTTGGTGCGGTATTTTTCGGGTAAATTCGGTTTTGATATCAAAGATTGATGTAATTTAATGGCTTTGTCCACTTCTCCTTTGCGTCGATAGAGGTTGCCGAGTGCTAATTGTGGCTCAAAGGTTTCTGACGAAGATTTTGCCAACTCTATAAAGACATCTATTGCTTTATCCGAATCGTCATCAAGTAAATAGTTCAAGCCTTTAAAATAACTGTGATTGAGTCTGTCAAGGCGTTTGATGTTTTCTCTTTGAATGCGGTATTTATTGAAATTAATACCCACCATAATGCCAACTAATGCAACCAAGATAAGTGCAAAAAATTCAATCATCGCTGTTTTCTAAGCGTTTTTGTTGCAGTAATTGTACGTGAGAACGGTTAAGTTTTCTTAACTGAGATTTAAGAGGAATATGAAAACTAAACAAAGCAATAAAAAGTCCGACTAACAGTCCTGAAAAAAGTGTTGCCACAACGATAAACCCAAGTGATAACTCTAATTTAAAGAAATACAAATCTAAAACAACTTCTTGATTATTTAAGCCACTCATGGCAATTGAAAAAGCAATGATAGCTAGGGCAATAACAAATAAAAATAAACGTTTGAAAATTATCATATAAGGTAAATTCATATCAATAGAGAATTCATTATAACAAATTAAGAATAAATTTCTATAGACTTATTCAATGCCTGAATAGAACAACTTTAGCTTACTCTCTAAATGGCTTTTTATGGTGCTATTTTGACACAATCTTAAAGCTTTTTTTATTTGTCGATAGGCTTCATCAGGTTTTTTAAGTGTTACCAATAACTCTGCTTTAGCTACATAAAATGGGTGATATTTTAATAGCTGCTCTTCTAACTCGTTGAGCTCTTTTAAAACATCCTGAGCTGGAGCAATATGTGATTTTGCCATCAGTTGATTAAGTTTTATAATTGATGAAGGGGTGATTTTAAGCAATTCTTCATAGAGCAAGACTATTTGATGCCAGTCAGTTTTTTTAAAGGAACTTGCTTGACAATGCAATGCACTAATCGCAGCTTGTATTTGATAACTACCAATACTTTTTTGCCCAAGTGCAGATTTCAATAATTCAGCTCCTTGCTTGATTTGTAATTTATTCCAGAGAGATCTGTCTTGCTTTTCAAGTGAAATAAAATCGCCTTGGCTATTAAATCGAGCCTTTACCCTAGAATCATGCAGCAACAACAATGATAACAACCCTTTAACTTCACTTTCTTGAGGGCATAAGTTTAACAGTATTGTCCCCAATCTTATGGCTTCAACGCACAAACTTTGCCGAATCAATTTAGTGTTATTTGCTGCACAATAACCTTCATTAAAGATTAAGTAGATGACAGTTAATACACGACCTAGGCGCAACTGAAAATTATCCTTCTCAGGAAGGACGTAGGAAATGCCCGCTTTTTTAATTTTTCTTTTGCCTCGGACAATGCGCTGAGCCATAGTTTGGGCACTAACCAAATAGGCAGAGGCAATTTCTTGTGTCGTTAATCCACCTAATAACCTCAATGTCAATGCTACCGAAGTAGACTTCGCCAAAGCGGGGTGACAACAGGTAAAAATAAGCCGCAAACGCTCATCTGCAATAAAAAAATCTTCTTTATTGTTTGATTCATTAAGTTGGAGTAGCCTTAAGTAATCCTTTTTTTTACTTTCAAAATTACGTGCTCGCCTAATTTTATCCAGCGCTTTATGTTTAGCTGTAGTTAATAACCACGCCTGGGGATTTTTTGGGATGCCATTTTTTCGCCAATGAATTAAAGCAGACTCAAGGGCATCTTGCATGGCATCTTCAGCCAAGTCTAAATCGTGCAAATAATTGCTCAATAAAGCAATAATTCGTCCCCAATCCTTTTTAATAATGCTGTTAAATGAGTTCACAGTTGTTTGCTTGTGAGATGAGCAATGCCCATCTCACTCCTTGGGTTAATATTCCATCAAAGGCCGCACCTCGACTCTACCGTATTTTACCGTGGGAATCATTGCTGCATATTTCAATACTTGATCTAGATTATCACAGTCAAACAAATAGTAGCCACCAAGTTGCTCTTTGGTTTCTGCAAAAGGACCATCTATGGTTTCTGTCTTGCCATTACGAACACTAATTGTTGTAGCGGTATTAACGTCTTGCAATCCATCTCCAGAAATCAAAACACCGTCTTTTTCAAACAGTTCCGTTACAGAGTGGTAATCTGCTAACATCTGCTTGAATTCTGGTGTTCCATATTGTGGGCCGGCATTTTCAGCTGAATAAATTAAAGCCATGTATTTCATCGTTTTCTTCCTCATTAAATTAAAAAAAGCGTAGATTATTATAACCAACGCCTTATTAACGATTATCTTAGTCCATTTTCGACAAAAACATTAAATATTATTCAAATACTTTTTCAACTGGAATAATCTTGACATCTTTAGCTCTTATATTCAGTGGATATTTTTGTAAAAATTTATCTTTTTTCAAAAGAGCATCATCCTTTGCTGAGTTGTATTTCATGGGAGAGATTTGTTCTGACACCAATCTCTTCTTCATGTCTTTGGCATCTTTTGTAATAAAAACATAATGAATATTGTCTTCTTGCAAATATTTCTTGATGACACGATTGACTTCATCTAGCGTTAAATTTGAAAGCCCTTCTTTAATGTATTTTGTCCATTGCGGAATGCCATAATATTCACTGTCTAAAGCATATCCCAAGATACGGTCTTGACTTTTAACCAATAAACCAGCGTATTTTTCCAAATAGTTACGGGTGCTTTCAAACTGTTCTTGCGTTAGGCCATGTTTAATTAAATGGTGCAATTCATACATGGCTGTGCGTGTGGCAAAATGCGCATCATTATTGGTTCTTAATGGGCGTAACCACACTTGAAATATTTGTGAACTACGTCCTAAGTTGGCATCGGGTTGAGTCAAATACATACCACGTGGAAAATATTCAATATAAGCATAATCACCATAATTCATACCACGTTTTTCTCGAATTTCACTGTAAAGGTGGCTATTGGAGTTGCGGTGTTCACCCAAATAAGAACGCACTAACCATAAAGCCACATAATCTTTATCTGCACGAGTAATGTCAATAGGAAAACCAAATGACACTGCCGTTGCTAAAGTCTCTTTTTCTACAATAGTCACAGGGTGACCCGATAATGTAGGTGCTTGAGCAACTTTGCTATTGGCTTTAGTTCCTGTCGCTAAGTTTTTGTTTAACTGTGTTTTTAATTCTGAAAATAACTTATCGGATAAATTACCAGTCACACCAATGGTTAAGTTCTTTTGGGTTAATTGTTGTTGATAAAATCTCTTAACATCATCCAAAGTCACACTTTCTAACTCAGAGAGACCCCCAAGATTTGTTGTTTCATAAGGATGCCCTTGATAAAGTTCACTGTAAAGTACCTCTTTACCCAATTCCTCATCATTATTGCCTTTTAAATCGGTTTTAATGGCATTAATCTGTTCTTGCTTTAGGCGCTTGAAATCATCCTCTCTAAAACCCGGTTTTAATAAGGATTCAAGCACTAAATTCAACCATTCTTTGGCTTTTTCCTGATGCACTCGACCTCTAAAACTCATCATTTCTTTATCAGTTTGACTCCAAAATCCTGCAGCCATTGGTAGCATGAGTTTATTGATTTCAGTTGAAGAATGCAATTTTGAGCCACCGTCAGTGAGCATACTAGTGGTTAAAGCCGCAACGCCATTTTTTGTATTATCTTCATAGGCAGAACCTGTATTGAATAATAAATTTAAATCAACAATAGGACTTTGATTTCTTTTATCAAGTACCTTAAATTGTGGTTCTTGGACTATATTGGCAACTTCTACAAGAGATGTCAAATTAAAATCATTATTCAAGCCATCAATCTTATCAGCTTTTGCCAAACTAACCATCACTCGCCCATCATCTACCAAGTATTTATTTGCCACCATTTTAACATCCGCTGGTGTGACTTTCTTTAATTGTGCAAATTGCTTGTTAATCAATTCTGGGTCACGATTTCTTTGAACAACACTGGCCATAATATCGGCAATAGTTTCAGAATTATCCAATGCCGTAGCAAATCCATAACGCGAGGCTGACTTCAAATCATTAAGCTTTGATTCTTCTACCAATTCACTGCGTGCCTTAACAATTGTCGCCACTATCGCCTCTTTCACAGGTTTAAAATTCTTTGCATCAGTTAATCGTGCTGCAAAATAAATTAACCCTGGGTCTTTTTTAGAAGGGGTAAAGGCATAAAATTGGTCTGCTAATTGTTTGTTGGTAACCAATTCTTGATAAACCTCAGAAGTTCTACCAAAGTATATTTGCGTTAATAAATCTAATGCTTCTTTATCAACCACCTCTCCAGAATCGGCTGGTCCATGAAAAGCTAATGTGAACCATGGTTGTGTTGGAGAGTCCCATTTAACATGTTTATATACCTGCCCTGTAGCCTTTGGTTCGGTTGGAATATTGGTCTTAAATGACCCACGTTGCCAAGATCCAAAGTATTTTTCAACCAAAGCAAAGGTTTTATCTACATCTACATCACCCACAACTATGACTGAAGAATATTCAGGTCTATACCAACGATCAAAAAACTGATGTGAGTATTCGTATTGACTAGGCATGTTTTCAATATCTCTAAAAAAGCCCATTGTTGTGTGCTTATAAGTATGGGTTGAAAAAGCGTTATCACGAATAGTCTCACGTAATTTAGAAAAAGGATTGGCAGAATTTTTTAAGTACTCACCCTTCACTGCTAAGGCTTCATTTTTGAATTCATCTTCAGTGTATTCAAGATTTTGAAAGCGATCCGCTTCAAGTTTTAACAAAGTTTCCAAACCATCTTTGGTGATGGTTGTGTGGTAATTGGTGTAATCATCCGTAGTATAGGCATTTTGATCAGCACCAATATCCTTAAGCATCGCACCATAAGTATCTGCAGAGTAATTCTTGGTTCCATGAAACATCATGTGCTCAAAAAAGTGTGCAAAACCAGATTTACCCGCTTCCACCTCATTACGTGAACCTGTTTGCACAGGAATCTGCACCGAAACCACCTCAGGATAATCTGTTTTCAATACAATAACTCGCAAACCATTATCCAAATCGCGCATAACATACGGCATGCTGAAAATTTTATCGCTGTTTTGCTGTGCTTGTTTGCTTGTTTTATTATTGTTAACTTTATGATTTGCAACATTATTTGCCGAACAACCAACAACTAAAGCCACGCCTAAAACCAAACCCATACTTTTATATAATTTCATGAAATTTTCTCTTAACTAATTTTGTTTGCGATTTTATACCTTCTTGATAAACGAAACAATAGGTAAATAGTCACATATTATTTGAAAATCTTGAAATGCAACAAACAATCAGTTAATATCACGCCCCCAACACGGTGAGATGGCCGAGCGGCTTAAGGCGCACGCCTGGAAAGCGTGTAAACGGAAACGTTTCGAGGGTTCAAATCCCTCTCTCACCGCCATTACTAGAGATACTCAAGCACGCCTGACTAATTTGTGTGGAACAAATTGATTAGCTTTAGCTGACCCGAAGGGCGCAGGACAGGACGTCCGAAGTAAAAGTGTGGAAACGGAAACGTTTCGAGTGTTCGAAAAATCGTCTGGAACGATTTTCACTGCGTAGCACCCGAAGGGCGACTAAATTGTAGGAACAATTTGAACGATCTTTAGATCGGCCCGAAGGGCGAAAGACAGGATGTCTGGAGTTAAGGCAGGACGCCTGAAGGTACATCCCTCCCTCACCGCCATTATTTAATTGAGTCCTATTTGGGCTCAAATTAATTATCGTGATGATCTGAGGTATGAGAACCCGATAAGAGGGTTCGAAAAGTCGTCTGGAACGATTTTCACTGCGTTAGCACCCGAAGGGCGACTAAATTGTAGGAACAATTTGAACGATCTTTAGATCAGCCCGAAGGGCGAAAGACAGGATGTCTAGAGTTAAGGCAGGAGCCTGAAGGTACATCGCTCCCTCACCGATATTAACCTAACCTAAAAATATTATTTAGGGTATGACTATCAAAGACTGGTACAAGTACCCTTGGTTTTTGTTTTAGTTAACGCCTTGCTCAGCGGCAGTTTAAAGTGGCACGTTTTTGCGTATGCAAAAAGAGTGACGCTTTAAACTGTCCGCTGGAGCTATTTGTTATGAGTTTTTCCATTGATTGATTCTTTCTTGTGATATTTGTAATGCTTCTGGACTAAACAGATCAGGATGTCTAATTATTACAGCTTCAAATGCGTAATCTTCAAGCCCCATTTCTACGAGTGCTGTGTAACCTTGAGTTTCAACTGGACGATTTACTGCACGCTCAACCGCACCAATAATCCCGTGCCTAGTAATCATTTGCCATGTTCTACCAGCGCGCGTTTTTTTACCATTTTTTGCAGTAAGAACCTCCTCGTAAGCATATATTGCTTCTAAAGCTTCTTGTTCGGCTTCTGTTTGTGCGCCATAAGCTTCTGCTCGAAGCTGGACAGCCCGTTGTTTTGCTTGCGTGGCTAAATCTTCTCGCCCACGTTCAATGCAATTTTTGGCGAAGATTTCACACTTTTCAGGCGTGTCTATCTTTTTTACTCGGTCATCCATTATTTTCTCGATTCTTTTTACTCATAACATATTATTAATGGGTTTATCATGCATGATATTAACCTAGCTAGATAATATCGCTCTATTATGTTATAATAGTAGCATGAAAAATATAGACTTAAGAACACTAACACCAGAGGCTAGAAAAGAATTAAAGCGAGTCACTATTAGACTATTTAA
>Ga0256840_1000931_pt1 | contig 28814 bp, 32 predicted proteins | sample 355202metaG_FD_185969 | JGI IMG/M metagenome (GOLD analysis project Ga0256840, IMG submission 185969) | Hydrothermal vent microbial communities from Mid Atlantic Ridge, Atlantic Ocean - 355-202 | ecosystem: Environmental > Aquatic > Marine > Hydrothermal vents | place: Atlantic Ocean: Mid... | reverse complement strand
TTAAAAAGAGGGCTACTACTTCGTTGAAAATCCTTTAAGCTACTAGTAGCTCATGCGGAATTTCGCCTTGTATTAGCCCTCTTTTTAAGCTTCTGAAATTGGGGTTATTTATGGAGATGTACTTAAAAGAAGGAAAATAAAAAGTGTTTGATTTTTTAGATAGTGATTGGTTTAATATCGGGCTTGAAGTTGTATTTATTATCTTAATCTCTTATGATGTAAAGAAATATTTTGAGACAAAAAAACGAGAGTACATTATAAATATAGTACTGACGATAGGTTTCGCAATCTGGGCACTCTACCCTTACTATACTTCTTATGTGGGTTGGGAAGAGTCACAAAAAGAGAAAATGATAAGCACTTGTGATAAAGAAGATGCCAATACCACAAAACTTTGTAAATGTATTGACGATGCACTATTTAAAGGTTTCACACATGATGAGTATATTGCTTTAGATAAAAATGGCAGTGAATATCAAGAGTTTATCAAAGAAGCAAAAGAGGATTGTTTGGATGATTCGTGGTTTTGATGTATAATTTAAGCAAGGGGTGAGTGATGCAAACAATTCAACTACAAGTAAAAGATAATTATGCAAAAAATATTTTAGAGATTTTAGAAAACTTAAAAGGTGTGATGATAGAGAGTGTGGAGATTCAAAAAGATAAAAATCTTGAGTATGACCCTTATTTTTATGAGAGAAAAGCACAGTTAGACAAGACCATAGAAGCTGTTGATAACGGAACAATGGAGATGTATGATTTTAATGAATCAGTAGATGCTTTAATACATAAACTTGAGCAATAACTATGTTAATTGTTGAGACAAAGCTATTTCAGATACAGAGAGATGTTGTTGTGGAATATGTTGCAAAGGATAAAAAAAATGCAGCAATTAGATTTGTTAAAGAGTTGAAAAAGCAGGTTAATAATTTAACAAACTTTCCCTACAAATGTCGTGTCTCTTATTATCACAATGATGAAAATACCAGAGATATGATATTTAAAGGTTGCACCATCATTTACAGGGTGTCTCAAGAACAGCAACGCATAGAAATATTAGAGATTTTTAACAAAAATATGCCGGTAAATAATAATGAAGCATAAAGAGTATGATCTGACAAGTCCTCTTGTTTGTGAGGGGATTATTGGTGATGGTTGTGGTGGAGGTCGCATTTTTTATGTTGCTGATGAAAAACTTCAAGTCTTTGACCCTATAACAAAAGAGTCGATGGTGCTTTTGAACGAGGTGAAAAATGTTCAAAAGATAAGTAAAAAAGGATGTATAATCAGCTTACATTCTAAAGAAAACTCAATCGACTTTAATCTATCTAATATGAAAAATTAATAACATATAAAGTTTTATTTTACTACTATACTTTTAATAAAAATTAAAGGATTATAATGGCTTCTCAAGAGATAGTCTTAGATAAAAAAGCTTTTTTAGTCTCAGAGACAGACACAAAGGGCATTATTCGTTTTGCAAATGATGAGTTTTGTCACTATGCAGGGTATAGTGTGGAAGAACTCATTGGTAAACCACATAATACAGTGCGTCATCCAGATATGCCTCGTGCTGCGTTTAAAGATTTGTGGGCTACGGTAAAAAGTGGTAAAAAATGGCGTGGCTTTGTAAAAAACAGTACAAAGGATGGAAATTATTACTGGGTATTTGCAACAGTGTATCCTTTTACCTCTTGTGATGGTGAACCTGGATATATCTCTTGTAGAAGAACAATTTCTCAAGAAGAAAAAGAGAAGTATGAAAAACTTTATAAAGAGATGAGAGCAAAGGAGCGCTAGGATGATGGATTTTTTAACAAAACTTTCAGTAAAAAACAAGATGTTGCTGAATGTCGCTGTGCCTTTAGTTGTTATTATTGTCATAGCTATTGCAGCGAGTTACACACATTTGGATATGAGTCAACAGTATGAACAATATAGTAAAGTAGTTGATTTGGATGAAAAAATCGCTAGACTGTTACACGAAACACAAAAAGAACGTGGAGCAACGGCAGCATTTTTAGGTTCTAAAGGAAAAAAATTCACAAAACGACTTCCTGCGCAAAAACTACAAACAGATAAAAATCTTCAAGAGTTGCAGGCTTTTTTACAAGATGAAAATATCTTGGAACTATTAAAACCAGAAGCAAAAGAGTATTTCTTAAATGCAATGCAGGAACTTAAGAAGTTAAATACTGTTCGCGCAAAAGTTATGCAGCAACAAATCAAAGCAAAAGATGCCATTGAGTATTACACAAAGATGCATCAAAAATTTTTAAACTTTATGGCAAAAGCCTCACTGCAGGCTCCAGATGCTGAGTTGAGTACTCAGACGCTTGCGTATTATAACTTTTTACAATCAAAAGAGAGAGCAGGGATAGAACGTGCGGTTGGTAGTGCTACTTTTGTAAATGATAAATTTGTCAAAGGAGCAAGAACAAAACTTGCAGGACTCATCTCTGAACAGCAATCTTTTTTAAGTAGTTTTGAAACACTTGCTTTGCCGAAAGATGTTGCTTTTGAAAAAGCTACGTTGCAAGGTAAGGTTGTTGATGAGGTGGCTCGTATGGAGCATATCTTGTTGAGTGCTAAAGAGATAGGTGGTTTTGGTGTTGATGCTACTTACTGGTTTGATACGATTACAAAAAAGATAAATAAGCTTAAAAGTGTTCAAGAAAAGATAGAGTCTTCTCTCCTGCCAAAAGATGAACAAAACCAAAAACTCTTCAAGCTTGCTATAGATATAGCAAATTTTTTACATGAGACACAAAAAGAGCGTGGAGCTACGGCTGGATTTTTGGGTTCAAAAGGAAAGAAATTTATTAAAAGGCTTCCCGCACAGAGAATCTTAAGTGATACAAAGCTTGCCCAATTAGAAGCAAACCTAGAACACTTTAAGGCTACTTTTTATTCCAAAGAGTTAGCTAGTAAACTTGAAACAATGCGTAAAAATATTCAAAAATTAAAACAGATACGTACAAAAGTTACATCGCTTCGTATGAGTGCGAAAGGGGCGATAGGATACTATACAGCTACAAATGCTTCTATGTTGGATGTTATAGCGACTATGACACATTTAGCAAAGAGTGTTGCTAGTGAACGTAAAATGCTTGCGTATTATAGTTTTTTAATGGCAAAAGAACGTGCAGGAATAGAGCGAGCGGTTCTGGCTAATACCTTTGTGAGAAATAAATTTTTACCAGGTATGAAAGCAAAATTTGTAAAACTAGTGACAGAGCAAGAGAGCTTTTTAAAAGTATTTACTTCTGTTGCACCTAAGAATATCGTAATTTATTACAAAAAGATAATGCAAGGTAAGGTGATAGAAGAGGTCAATCGAATGCGTAAAATTGCACTTGATGCAAATACCATAGGCGGCTTTGGAATACAAGCAAGCTATTGGTTTGACACGATGACTCAAAAGATAAACTTACTTAAAAAAATAGATGATTCTTTGAGTAATAACCTCAGTGCACTTGCACATCAAAAATACAAAAATGAGAGAAGTGTACTCTATTTATATGTTTCTATAATGCTTTTTATTATTGTCTTTACTGCTATTTTGTCTTGGATGATAAGTAGAAATATTACAAGCTCGGTAGCTAAAATCTCTTTAGGTATTGAACAGTTTCTAGATTTTTTAAATAGAAAACATAATGTGATAGAAAAAATTGACCTTGAAGGCTCAGATGAACTTGCTCGTGTTGCTCATATGGTGAATGAACAAACTGATGCTATAAACGAGGGGATTGAAAACGATATGCTTTGTGTTGGCGAGTCTATCTTAACACTGAACAAAGTACAGCAAGGTTCTTTTAGATGTAGAGTTCAAGCAGAAGCATCAAACCCTCAAATCCAGACATTGGCAAGCACAATTAACAAAATGCTAGATACGCAAGAGAAGGTTATGGATGATATCTTAGAAGGGCTTGATAAATTTACACACTATAACTACCTTGATACAATTACACTTGATAGTAAAATTGGGGGAGAGACAAAAAGGGTTGTAGATCGAGTCAACACTCTTGGTCATGCCATCACAAAACTTTTAAACGATTCTTATAATAATGCAAATATTCTTCTTGAAAGAGCAGATGTGCTTCAAGAAAAAATGCAAGAACTTAACAAGTCTGCTGCTGCACAAGCACAAGAGTTGGCAACCACAACTGGTGCTGTAAATACTATAGCACAAACGATAGAAGAGACTTCACAAAAAGCCAATGAAGTTGTATCGCAATCACAAGATATTAAAAATGTAATGCAAGTTATTGCAGATATCGCAGATCAGACAAATTTACTTGCTCTAAACGCAGCTATTGAAGCAGCTCGTGCTGGTGAGCATGGTCGCGGCTTCGCTGTTGTCGCTGATGAAGTAAGAAAACTAGCGGAAAGTACTCAAAAGTCGCTTGCTGAGATTAATACAACTGTGAGTATATTAACGCAATCTATAACTGATGTAGAAGCAAACATAGTGGAGCAAAGTGAAAGTGCAAATTCTATCAATAAAGCCGTAGATGAAGTCAATGCCATGACAAATGAAAATGCAAATACAGCAGTAGAAGTAAGTGAAGTTGCCAATGATGTGAAAGAAATGTCATTAAAATCGCTCAGTGAGATTGAAAAAAATCAATTTCGTAAAGAGAAATAAGCTCTGTATAATGCATTTTTTTATTTATAAATGTGATAAAATTTGCTTGAATTTTAACTTATTAAGTTTAAATTATAGTTAGATGAGGTATCATTTTCTTAAGAATAATTGAATATAAAAATTTAATTATTTTAATTCAAAATAAGACTGGTTATGCTGGTTGAACGTAAGGTTAGGGTTGAACTATGAAGCAGGAAGGAAATCACTTTTCTAAAGTGGCTCTATTGGTAATAGTATTAATAGGGGTTGGTATCGGTTCGATGGGTTCCTTTACTACTGCTGTAATGGTAGAAAAAACGTCTGGAGAAGATTTTTGTGCACAGTGTCATACTATGGAACCAATGACACAATCTTATCTAGCGGATATTCATGGAGGTAATAACAAGGAAGGTCTTCGAGCAAAGTGTGTTGATTGTCATTTGCCACATGATTCACTGTTTAGTTATTTGGTAGAAAAAGCAAAAACAGGGACACATGATGTATGGGCAGAGCTTACATATGATAAAAGCAAGATTGATTGGCAGGAAAAGAGAAAGCATGCAAAGCATTTTGTTTATGACAGTGGATGTCTTCATTGTCATAGTAATTTAGAAGAAGCAACAATGGGAAGCGCAAAAGCGTTTGTTGCACATAAGGCATACTTTTTAGATAAAAAGAAAAAATGTGTAGAGTGTCATAGTAATGTAGGTCATCATAATCTTGGTGATTATATTTCAAAAACAGGAATTAAGGAGAAATAAATGAAACTGAAGTCATTAGTAGTTACATTTTTGTCAGGGATGCTTTTAAGTGTATCGAGTTTGGTTGCAAAACCTACAGAACATTTGGGGGATATGACAAACAATAAAAACTTGAAAATAACAAGAGGCATGACAGTTGAAGCGAAGCGTTGTGTTGAATGTCATGCAGATAAAACACCTGCACATGTTGATGATTGGAGACAAAGTCGTCATGCTCATGTTGGTGTTTCTTGTATTGATTGTCATAGTGTAAAAAAAGACAATCCTATGGCAGCGCAAAACTGTCCTGGTGTTAAAGGCACAAAAACATATGTTTCTGTATTAGTAAGTCCTAAGACATGTACAAAATGTCATCCAAATGAAGTTGAAGAATTTCAACATAGTGGACATGCTAGAGCTGCATTACAAGTTGCTGCAAAACAAGGTATGCAAGATTTGATGCATAAATTTGAGGGAAGAAATCATCCAAAACTGAAAAACTCTCCTGAAGCGACAGGTTGTATGCAGTGTCATGGTACAATTATTAAACTTGACAAAAATAAACAACCAACTGCTGAAACTTGGCCAAACTATGGTATAGGAAATGTATACCCAGATGGTGGCGTTGGAAACTGTAAATCATGTCATAGTATACATAAGTTTTCTATTGCAGAAGCAAGAAAACCGGCAGGATGTGCTAGTTGTCATCTAGGACCAGATCATCCGGATATCGAAATATACAATAACTCAATGCATGGACATATTTTCAATGCAGAGGGAAGTACATGGAAGTATGATTCAGCACCAGATGCGTGGGAACCAGGTGATTACAGAGCTCCAACTTGTGCAACATGTCATATGAGTGGTATTGGTGAGTTAAAAACAACACATAATGTTAGTAGAAGACTGAAATGGAATATTTGGGCACCTATATCTAAGTTGAGAGATGGTGGATATGAAACTGCTGTAACTGACTTTACAAATAAGAACAAAGTTACTAAAGGTAATCCACTAGCAGGACATCCTGATGGTTCAAAAGCAGGTCGTGCAGAGATGGAACAAGTATGTAAATCGTGCCATATTTCACTTCATACAAAAAGTTTCTTTAAAATGGCAGATCAACATGTAGAGCTTTATAACGAGTATGCTAAAGAAGCTAAAGGTATGATTGATGAGTTAGGTAAAAAAGGTCTAATGATGAAAGATAAATGGGCTGATCCTGCTTTCAAAGTATGGTATCATCTGTGGCATCATCAAGGAAGACGTATGAGACAAGGGGCATTGATGGGTGGTCCTGACTACGCTCACTGGCATGGTGTTTTTGAGCTACAACAAGATATCCGTGAATTACGCGCAATTTATAACAAAAGAATAAAAACTGGAAAAATTGACGAGTAATCATAAAATTATCAAAGGGAAGAGTCAATCCCTTTGATAAAATACTAACTAAGTTTTATATAATGGCATTGAGGTGCTATGATATTAAATTTACAATACAAGGAATTTACTTGAAAAACTTATTTTTCATTATGGTCTTATTTTTATGTTCACAACAAATATATGCTACAGAGGTGTTGGCAGTTGTAAATGAACATAAAATTACAACGGAAATTGCACCAAAAAACTTTCACAAACTTTCAAAAAAAGAACAAGAGAAAGTAGTGAGCAGATTGGTTGAAAAATACTTAGCTGCTAATTATGCTCTGCATACAGACATTGTAAATGATCCTGAATATGAAAAGGTGCTAGGGCATATTTTGAAATATACTCCAAGTAAATCTAGTGATGGAAGTTTGATTTCTGAAATTAAAAAAGTTTCTGGATACACTCAAGAGCAACTTTTTCAAACAAAAGGTTTATTGGCTTTTAAATTTCTTTTAGAAAAAAATATGAAAAGTATGCATGTTGACGAAAAAGAGCTTCAAGAGTATTATAATCAAAATAAATACAAATACGACACTCCTGAAATGGTTGAATTAGCAGTCATTACTGTTGAGACACAAGAGAAGGCTAAGCAAGTTTTGCAGTCATTAAAAAATTCAAATGGTAATTATTTGGATTTTAGTAAATTGGCAAAAGAGTACTCAAAATCTCCAGAATCAAAAGAGGGTGGTTATATGGGGAAAATAGCAACTTTGGATTTACAAAGTGATATACGAAAAAAGCTTCGTTCTTTAAAAAGAGGAGAACATACAGATATAGTGAAAACACCTTTTGGGTATGCGATTTATTATCTTGTAAATTTTATTCCTGCGGTGGATACAACATTTCCTATGGTGCAAGAGAAAGTAAAAGATGAATATTTACACAAAAAAACGAAAGAGTGGGCTGTATCAAAGATAGCTGCGTTAAAAAACTCAGCTAAAATTACATATACAAAATAGTTGTTCATTGGCAATAGTATGAAAGAATAGAAAAGTTTTGCTATAATCTTAGAACTAAAAAAATTAATACAGAGAATAAAATATGCAAAACAATATCGAACCAATGACACTTTTTGGCTATGAGAAACTACAGGCTGAAGTTAAAGAGCTAAAAGAAGTTAAGCGTCCTGGTGTGGTCAAAGCTATAGAAGAAGCACTTGAGCATGGTGACCTTAAAGAAAATGCTGAGTATCATGCAGCAAAAGAAGCACAAAAAAATATTGATAACCGTTTAGCAGAACTTCAAGAAATTTTAGGCAATGCACAGATCGTTGATCCAAAAGAGTTACAACATACAAAAGTGAGCTTTGGATCAACTGTTAGTATGACAAATATGGATACAGATGAAGAGGTAACATACACTATAGTTGGTGGATGTGAAAGTAATCCCGATATAGGACTCATCTCATTTAACTCTCCTTTAGCAAAACAGCTTTTGGGTAAAGAAGAGGGTGATGAGGTTAAGTTTCGTCTGCCTGGTGGTGAAAAAGAGTTTGAGATAGACGAAGTGAAATATCAAGATATTGTGTTTAAGTGTAAATAAAAATGCAACAAAAGAGTAATATAAATGTCGGTATAGTTGGCGCAACAGGCTATACTGGTCTTGAACTTGTAAAAATGCTTCTCAAGCATCCAAATTTTAACCTCGCTTATATAGCAAACTCTGAGGGGCAAACGACAATAAATAAATTGCACCCTTCGCTTAATGGCGTATGTGAGCAGGAAGTAAAAAAAGCAAACATAGACGAGATGGCTGAGAGTTGTGAACTGGTTTTTTTAGCTTTACCGCATAAAACTGCGATGGCATACGTAAAACCGCTCATTGCTAAAGGGCTTAAAGTTGTTGATCTCTCAGCTGATTATAGACTCCCACTTGATATTTATGAAGCTTTTTACTGTCCTCACACTGATGTAGAAAATTTAGAACATGTGGTATATGGTTTACCTGAGTTAAATCGTGAAGCACTAAAAAGGGCAAAACTTGTAGCCAATCCTGGATGCTTTCCTACCTCTGCAATTTTAGGATTATTGCCATTTATGGATAAACGTATAGCCCATACACCAATCATCATCGACGCAAAAACAGGGGTAAGTGGAGCAGGAAAAAAGCTCAGTGAAGTGACGCATTTTGTAAACACAAATGACAATCTTTTTGCTTACAATCCTTTGATGCATCGTCATGCTCCTGAGATTGCGAACAAGCTTGGAGTCGCCTTTGATGAAGTTAATTTTGTTCCGCATTTAGTGCCTATAACAAGAGGCATGCTGAACTCTATTTACATACAAGTGAGTGGTGATTTTGATGCAAACGCAGTGCTACAAGAGTTTTATAAAAATGATAAACATATACGAGTGAGTGCGGTACCAGTAGATATGAAGAATGTTGCAGGAACAAACTTTTGTGACATTTATGTGCAACGCAAAGGAAATATGCTCTTTATCTCAAGTGCAATTGACAACCTTATGCGTGGTGCATCATCACAAGCGCTTGTCAATGCAAATATTATGATGGGACTTGCAGAAGATACGGCTATCCCAGATATAGCTTATGTCCCATAAAACTATAGAACTTAAAGAAGGTGCCTTTGTTATTTCAGATGCGCACTTTTCTCCTTCACGTCCAGAACTTTTAGACTTTATAAAAGCCATTCATACAAAACAACTCCGTCCTACTCAGCTTATTTTGATGGGTGATATTTTTGACACACTTTTTGGAAGCATAAATTTCACTTACACTCAAAACAGTGAAATGATACAGCTCATTAATGAAATTTCACATGAGATAGAGGTTATTTATCTTGAAGGGAATCATGATTTTAATCTTCAAAAACTCTTTGTAAACGCAGTAGTTGTTCCTATCCAGATGCAACCAATTATGGCAAAGTATAAAGATAAAAAAGTTTATCTCGCTCATGGTGATTTTGATGGAGCAGTGTTTTATAAACTTTATACTGCATTGATACGCAATCCTTTTATCCTTTTTATTTTAAAATATATTGACATCATTTCAAACCATGCTATTTTAAACTCTGTAGATAAGCATTTACAAAAAAAGGAAGACTGCAACAAGTTTACTGGTTTTGAAAAGTTTATACACAAGCGTCTCAAAGCGAGGTTTGAAGCTGATTATTTTATAGAAGGACATTTCCATCAAAATAAATCTTTTTATGTTGGTGATATGTATTACATAAATTTGGCAGCTTTTGCATGCAATCAAAGATATTTTAGTATAAAATACTCAAAAGACAATAATATACTAGAAGAAAAAATATTTTTAAGGGAAAATGAAAATGGATAATAAGTCTCTAAAAGTTGGTTCTAATGAGATGGAACTTGTTGATTTTCGTATATTTAAACAAGAAGAAAATTCTGTTTATGAAGGGATATACGGTATCAACGTTTCAAAAGTTAGAGAAATAATTAAAATACCGCATTTAACTGCTCTGCCCGGAACTCCAGACTTTATAGAAGGTATTTTTGACCTTCGTGAAGTGGTTATTCCAGTTGTGAACTTAGCAAAATGGATGGGGATTGTAGAACCTGAAAATGTAAAAGAAAACTCAAGAATTATAATTACTGAGTTTAACAATGTACTTATTGGTTTTGTTGTTCATGAAGCGAAACGTATCAGAAGAATTAGTTGGGGTGACATAGAACCTGCGAGCTTTATGAACAGCTCATCTGGGATGGATAGTAGTAAAATCACTGGTGTGACAAAAATAGAAAATGATAGTGTCCTTTTGATACTTGACCTTGAAAGTGTGGTACAAGAGTTAGGATTGTATGAACCTGAAACAGATACTGCACCAGCACAAATAGCAACATTTAATGGTTTAGCAATGGTACTTGATGATAGCTCAACAGCAAGGAAAATAGTCAAAGACGCGCTGCAAAAAATGGGCTTTCATGTCATAGAAGCCATGGATGGACAAGAAGGTCTTGATAAGCTTAATGATTTGTATGAAACCTATGGAGAAGCATTAGAAGATAATCTTAAGATTATTATCTCAGATGTGGAGATGCCTCGCATGGATGGTTTTCATTTTGCTGCAAAAGTAAAAGAAGACGAGAGACTCAAAAACTTGCCAATAGTTTTTAACTCTTCTATTAGTGACCATTTTAGTGAAGGTCGCGGAGAAGAAGCAGGTGGTGAAGCCTATCTCGTTAAATTCCAAGCAAGTTCATTTTATGATGAAGTATCACGCGTTGTACGCAGACATATGAAAGATTAGGAGTAAAAATATGGATGAATTTCAAGAAATATTACAAGATTTTTTAGTTGAATCATTTGAGTTAGTCGAAAAACTCGATGAAGATTTAGTTGAGCTAGAGTCTCGTCCTGATGATTTAGAATTATTAAATGGAATCTTTAGAGTGGCACACACAGTAAAAGGTGCTTCGTCTTTTTTAAATTTTGACACGCTGACACATTTGACACATCATATGGAAGATGTACTCAATAAAGCAAGACATGGTGACTTGCTTATAACGCCAGATATTATGGATGTTATCTTAGAGTCGATTGACCTTATGAAAGCACTTCTTGAAAAAATTCGTGATACAAGTAGTGATGACGGCATTGATGTAGCTGCTTGTGTTGCAAGACTTGATAAGATAAGTAATGGTGATTTGTCTGGACTGGCAGATGCAGATAAAGCATTAGCAGACGCTGCAGCTGAACCTGAAGTCGAGGAAAAAGTAGAAGAAGAAGCTGAGGAAGAAGAGCTTGATTTAGAAAATATGGATGCTGATGAAATTGAAGCTGAGATAGAAAGACTGCTCAATCAACGTCAAGAAGAAGACAAAGCCAAACGCCAAGCAAAAATTGCTGCAGGTGAAGAAGTCCCAAGTATGCCGGATGAACCATCTGAAGATGAGGATAAAAAAGAAGACAAAGAACCTCAAGCACCTAAAAAAGCGCCTGCTCCAGCAGCTCCAAAAAAAGAAGCAAAAGAAAAAGCATCACCTCGTGCTGCAGCACCGGCTAGAAGTACGCCTACAACGGTTGAACAAACCATCCGTGTAGATGTAAAAAGACTTGATCATCTGATGAATCTTATCGGTGAACTAGTTCTTGCAAAAAACAGACTCATAAAAATTAATGATGATGTAGAAGAACGCTATGAGGGTGAAGAGTTTTTAGAAGAACTTAACCAAGTCGTTTCCATAGTTTCTCTTGTGACAACTGACCTACAAATCGCAGTGATGAAAACACGTATGCTACCTGTTGGAAAAGTATTTAATAAATTTCCTAGAATGATTCGTGACCTTTCACGTGAACTCAACAAAAAGATAGAACTTGTACTCGCTGGTGAAGATACAGAGCTTGACAAATCAATCGTTGAAGAGATAGGTGATCCTCTTGTTCATATTATTCGTAATTCATGTGACCATGGTATTGAAACACCAGAGGAGCGTTTAGCTAAAGGAAAACCTGAAGAGGGAACTATTACATTAAAAGCTTACAATGAAGGAAATCAGATTGTCATTCAAATTGATGATGACGGAAAGGGTCTTGACCCTGAAATGCTCAAAGAGAAATCTTTAGAGAAAGGGATCATAACCGAAAAAGAAGCTGAATCTATGAGTGATAAAGAAGCCTATACGCTTATCTTTAGACCAGGTTTTTCAACCGCAGCAGCAGTAACAAGTGTTTCTGGTCGTGGTGTCGGTATGGATGTTGTAAAAACAAATATTGAAAAACTCAACGGGATGATTGACATTGAGAGTGAGATTAATGTTGGAACTTCTATGAAGCTCAAAATCCCTTTAACTCTTGCTATTATTCAAGCCTTGCTCGTTGGTGTTCAAGAAGAGCATTATGCTATTCCTCTAGCATCAGTTTTAGAAACTGTTCGAATCTCAAAAGATGAAATCTATACTGTAGAGGGACGCTCAGTTATGAGACTTCGTGAAGATGTCCTCTCACTTGTGCATATTGGAGATATTTTTGAAGTAGAACGTATTTTAGATGCAAGTGAGCATGCTTATGTTGTTGTCTTAGGACTTGGGACAAGTAAACTTGGACTTATTGTTGATACTTTAGTGGGGCAAGAAGAGATAGTTATCAAATCACTTGGGGATTACCTCAAAGGCATTGATGGTATCGCTGGTGCAACTATCCGTGGTGATGGTGGAGTGACACTCATTGTTGATGTTGTTGCACTTATGCAGATGGCAAAAGATACAAAAGTTTCACAAGTTAGTGCTGAAGCCACTGCGACAAGCTCGAATGAAAAAACAAAAGCAAGTGATTATACAATTATGATTGTTGATGATTCTAAAACAGATAGAACTATCATGAGGAAAGCACTCGAACCAATGGGTGTAACACTCGTAGAAGCAGCTGACGGGCAAGAAGCACTGAAGATTTTAAAAGCTGGAGATCATAACTTTGATGCAATGCTTATTGATATTGAAATGCCAAGAATGGATGGATATACACTTGCTACAGAGATTAAAAAATATAATAGATATAAACATTTACCACTCATAGCAGTCACCTCAAGAACAAGTAAGTCTGACCGTATGCGTGGGGTAGAATCTGGCATGGTTGAGTATATAACTAAACCATATTCAGCGGATTATTTATCGAGTGTTGTTCAAAGAAATGTTAAATTTAAAGCGGAGTTTTTATAATGAGTGATAAATTAAAAGAGATTATTAACAAACAAGGTGCACAACAAGAGAGTGTTGTTGATCAGCTTGATGATGTCGTTCAGTTAGTTGGCTTTATTATAGGCGATGAAGAGTATGCTGTGCCTATTCTTGCTATTCAGGAAATTATAAAACCATTTTCATGGACACGAGTGCCTCAAGTGCCAAATTATGTACTTGGTGTTTTTAACCTTCGTGGTTCTGTTATTCCTTTAATTGATTTGCGTTTAAAGTTTGGGTTAACTCCTAAAAAACAAAATGAGGATACACGTTTTATTGTTATGCGTCATGGTGATGATGTGGCAGGTTTTGTGATAGATAGATTGACTATGGCGATACGTATCAAAAAAGAAAACATAGGTGCTGCTCCTGATACGGTAAATGGGGATGATACTATCATAGATGGTGTTGGAAAACAGGCGGATAAAATCATTACGATTTTAAAAGTCAACAAACTCTTAGAGAGAACATTTTAGTTTCAATTGATGCAAAAAACACTCACAATTCACTTAGATGATAATAAGCTTCTCCTAAAATTTCAAGGAGAGCTGACCCTCTATAAAATTGCCAGATATGAAAAGAGTGTTGATGAAATAAATCAAGAGCTTGTAAAAGAGGTCTATATTGATCTGGATGAGTTGACCTACATAGACACTGCTGCTGCAATTTTTATACATAATATAGAAAATAAATTTCACAATAAAGCAGTAAAACTACAGTGTAAAAATAAAACATTTCAATCAACTCTCAAACTTGTCGAACACAACCTTCAAAACTATAAAGAATTTAAAACACCTCCAAATATATCATTGATAGAAAAAGTTGGGAAGATATTTTTTAACTACTATAGTGGCTTTATTGCGTTTATCGAATTTTTTGGTCGCCTCTTTGCCACAAATATACAGTACCTTACTTGTTGGAAAAATATCCGTCTCAAAGAGATTGCTTTTGAAATTAATGAGAGTGCATTTAAAGCACTAGGCATAGTAGCCCTTACAAGTTTTCTCATCGGCTTAGTGATTGCCTACCAGTCTGCTTATCAACTTAAAATCTATGGTGCCAATATTTACATTGTTGATATGTTAGGTATCTCTATATTTAGAGAATTGGCTCCTGTTATTACAGCCATAGTTATAGCTGGAAGAAGTGGCTCTGCATACACAGCACAAATTGGCTCAATGAAAATCACACAAGAGCTTGATGCTATGCGTACTATGGGTTTTGAACCCTTTGCATTTTTAGTTGTTCCTCGTATTGTTGCGTTGGTGATAATGATGCCTTTGTTGATATTTGTAGCAGATATTATGGCAATTTTAGGTGGGATGATAGTGGCTAATGTTGACCTCAATATAACACCTGAATTATTTATAGATAGATTAAACAGAGTTGTAGCCGCAAAACATTTTTTTGTCGGTATAGTAAAGGGACCATTTTTTGCCTTTTTGATTGCATCCATTGGAATTTACCGAGGCTTGATAGTCAAAGATGATACACAAAGTATAGGTTTTAACACAACAAAAAGTGTTGTAGAGTCCATATTTGCCGTAATAGTTTGTGATGCAGTTTTTTCTATTGCATTTACCAACTTAGGAATATAAATGCAGTTGATAAAAGTTGAAAATATTGTCACTTCTTTTGGGAGTAGAGTTATTCATAATGGCTTAAACCTTCATGTAAATGAAGGTGAGATTTATGGTCTTTTAGGTCCAAGTGGCTGTGGTAAAACGACACTGCTTCGTGAGATGGTTATGCTGCAAGAGATTTCAAAAGGAAGTATAGAGATTCTAGGAACAAGGATTGAACACATCAAAGAAAAAGAGGCACAAAAATTACGACGCCAGTGGGGTGTTTTATTTCAATTTGGTGCACTTTTTTCTTCTCTTACTATCGCTGAAAACATTGCTTTGCCACTAAGAGAATATACGAAACTCTCAAGAAAAATGATAAATGAAATAGTAGCATTTAAACTCAACCTTGTAGGGCTTAAACCAAGTGATGCCTACCTTTACCCCTCAGAAATAAGTGGGGGAATGAAGAAAAAAGCAGGACTTGCTCGGGCACTTGCTATGGATCCTAAGTTATTGTTCTTGGATGAGCCAACAAGTGGACTTGACCCTATTTCTGCTCAGGAGTTTGATGGTTTAATCCTGAAACTCCGTTCAATGTTAGGACTGACAGTTGTCATGGTTACACATGATTTGCGTTCTATATATGATACTTTGGATAGAGTTGCTATAATAGACAATAAAAAAATTGCTTACGAGGGGACTTTAGATGATATTAAATCAGTCAAGAGTGAATTTGTACAAACATTTTTTAAAGAGATAAAATGAATAATAAAGTAAATTATAAATTAATAGGCTTATTTGTAATCGCAGGTTTAGTGATGATGTTAGGTTTTACTTACTGGATGCTCAAGCCATCAGATGCAGCGCAAACGCAGCGCTATCGCATATACTTTAATGAGTCTGTGTTTGGTCTCAACATGAATGCACCGGTGAAATACAGAGGTATTAGTGTAGGGAAAGTTGTAGGTTTACGTATAAATCCTAAAAATACAGAACAAGTAGAAGTGACAGTGGAGATACTTAAAAGTACTCCAATAAAAGAAAATACCATAGCAAAACTAACGGCACAGGGTATTACAGGTTTGACCTATATTAACCTTTCTCTAGGCTCAAATGATGCTCCTCCTTTAGAGGCGAAGGATGGGGAAGCGTATCCTGTCATTCAGTCAGCTCCATCATTTTTTGAACATTTTGAAAAGTCTTTAGGTTCTTTATCTACAGATGTATCTAATACACTGACGAAAACTTCACAATTATTAAATGACGACAACCAGAAAAATATTGCTCTTATTTTAGATAAAACAGCAAATTTAATGAACAAAATGAATAAAATTCTTGATGAAAAAACCATTGATCATCTTCATGCAAGTGCAAAAAACTTAGATGACTTTAGCTATAAACTCGATAAAGTGATGCCAAAAGTTGATGCTTTTTTAGTGCAAAGTATGGCATGGGAAACACAAATGGCGGACTCTTTTGTGAATATAAAAGAGACCTATTCAAGTATGGGAGTTACTATGAAAGATATGGCGCATTCGTTTGAGGTAGTTGAGAGTGATATTGCTTCAGCTTCATTAAATATCGTACCGACCATTAATGCAACTCTGTTTGATATGCAAAATACACTCATAGAGTTTAACTCTTTAATGCAAGAGTATAAAAGAAGTCCAAATGATATGTTATTTAAAAAAGAAGAGATAAAAAGGGGTCCAGGTGAAAAGTAAGATAATAATAGGGTTGTTTTTTGTTCTCTTGTTCAATGCCTGCGTTTCGCCAAGACCGGCGATGAAGGAGTTTACTTTAGATACAAATATCTCAGTAACACCAAACGCAGTAAGTAGCTGTCTTGAGAAAAATATTCAACTAAGCAAGCCTTATAGTGATGAATCTTTACTGCGTTTAGATATGCGATATAGAGAGGGGCAGTTTCAAGAATTTAGTTATGCTCAATCGCAATGGGCTAAGAGTCCTATAAATATTATTTATGAAAATGAGCTTGGAGTTGTTCGAGATTTAAAAATCTTTAAAAATGTACAAATAGCAAAATCAAAAACAAGAAACGACTTGGTTTTAGAAGCAAATGTAGAAGATTTTATGCAATACTTCACAGAAAATGATACAAACTCTTTTGCAAGAGTAAGCATTACTTTTACACTCATTGAAGCAAGTTCGCATAGAGTTTTAGCGAGTAAGAATATAAAAGTAAAGGTAAACGCAGTGACTCTTAATGCACAAGGTGGTGTTGTATCATTAAACGCAGCACTAAGCGAAGTTTTATCTCAAATGGCTGTTTGGTTACAAGGGACATGTAAATGATATATGAAAAAGAGTATGCAAAGCGTAGACAAAGCCTCATGCAAAAACTGAAAAAAAAATCTATCGCAGTTCTTTTTAGTGCTGAGCAAAAAATTCGCTCAAACGACACAGAGTACCCCTATAGACAAGATAGCAATTTTTATTATTTGAGTGGTTTTACAGAAGACAATGCAGCTTTGGTTTTTGTAAGAGCAGAAGAAGAGATGAAGAGTTATCTCTTTGTAGCAAAAAAAGTAGAAGCAAAAGAACTTTGGAGTGGTGCAAGACTTGGAGTTGAAGCAGCAAAAGAGTCTTTTGATGTAGATGATGTTTTTGCATATGAAGATTTTAGTGAAAAATTTAAAGAGTTAGCAGCAGGTAAAAGTAGGGTTTATTATGATTTTAAGCTTGACTACTCTAAAGTAAAACTTTTGAAGAAGTATTCTCAAAATATTGTATCTTTTGAAAATCTTGCTTTAGGTGTTGAAAAGCTGCGTTTGATTAAGTCACCTGCTGAGATAGAGTTGATAAAAAAGGCTTTAGAAATTACAAAAGAAGCACATCATCGGGCAATGCGAAAAAGTAAAAAACTAGACTATGAGTATCAACTACAAGCAGAGATAGAATATGTATTTAAAAAAAATGGCGCTTATAGTGATGCTTACACATCCATAGTCGCCTGCGGTAATGCTGCAAATACATTACATTATATTAACAACGATAAAGAGTTGTTAGAAAATGAGCTCATTTTGATAGACGCGGGATGTGAGTATCAATATTATGCAAGCGATATTACAAGAACTATTCCCGTTAATGGAAGGTTTACGCAGGCGCAAAAAGAGCTGTATCAGTTGGTCTTGGATGTAGAAAAAAAGATTATCTCGATGATCCGAGCAGGTGTTTTAAGAAGTGATTTACAAAAAAAATCTGAAGAGCTATTGTGTGCAGGGATGGTAAAACTAGGCATATTGCATGGTAATGTGAGTGAACTCATCGAAGCTAAAATGCATAAAAAATACTATCCGCATGGAATAGGGCATTGGATGGGCATAGATGTTCATGACCAATGTCCTTATCGTGATAAAAATGATAAAGAAATTCCCCTAAGAGCAGGCATGGTTATGACGATTGAGCCTGGACTTTATCTTAGTACTCAAAAGAAAAGTGTACCCAAAAAATATAGAGGGATTGGCATACGAATTGAAGATGATATACTTGTCACTCAAAATGGGTGTGAAAATCTTTCATCTGCAATCGCCAAAGAGATTAAGGAGATAGAATCCTTAAGCTCTTAAGAGTCTCTTGTTAAGACTTTGGAGTGAAGACTTTATCTTTGAAGTCTTTAAATTTTGTTTTTAACTCATCAAAAAGTTTTTCTGCTTTATTTTTACCTTTGATCTCTTTTTTGACTTTTTTGATGACTTTATGAAGAGATTTATAAGTGTTGTCTGAGTGACTCACATAACCAAGAACTTCTGCAACATCAAGTTGATCCTCTGCTGCGTTTAAGTACTTGAGCGCTTCTTCTTTTTTCCTATTTTTAGCTAGATTTGCTGAAGCTGAGATAAGATCTGTAGCTTTGAGTAAAGGCAATGGAATTACTGTCGTAGTTTTGTCAAATGTAGCTAATGCAACTTGTAAAACTTGCTTTGCTTCTTGTGTTTTACCATCGTGAATATATTTTGCTGCTAGTTTGAGTGCATCAGGGTAAGTTACAAGTGGTAAGCTTACAACTGTAACATCAATTTCACTTTGTAGTGTGTCCAAAAGTTGGCGAGCAATTTGAACTTTGTTTTTGTCAAGTAAATCTTTGACAGTGTCAACTGTTTTTGTGACATCATCTTTTGTTCCCACAAACTCACTAAGTGATACCCCACCATCAATCGGAAGTAGTTTTGGTGCGTTTTTTGCACTTAAAATAACTTCAAGTTTTCCTAGAGCTTTTTCGATGTTTTTTGTTGCACTTTTTGTGTCATTTTTGTTGAGTGCGATAAGAGCATCATTTGTAAATTTGAGTGAATTGATAGCTTCCTCAACAAGTTTTTTTTGTGATGTTAAGGCATCTTGCGTTCCCTTCGCGACCGCTCCTTGATTTACCTCACTCACGCTTTTTATATTGCTGCTTGCAAATCCTGATGTTGTAACTAATAATGATGCAACAAGTACTGATAAAATTGTTCTTCTCATTTCCTTCTCCTTAGAGTAATTTTTTATAACAAGAAAATTGTATTTTATAATCAGTAACACGTTTGCTACTCAGGTAGCATTACAGTGAAATTTTTTTAAGATTCGTAAGCGTAGCTCCAGCCAGTGAGATTATCTACTTTTGCTTCATTAAATTCATCAGAATCTGCTAGAAAATCCATCACATGCATAACAGCATAAGGGATGCTTTTTTGATCTTCTGGTTTTATCAGTAGCATAGGCATAGGTGTGTCATGTTCGTTACTTACAGCAAAGCCTACAGGCATTAACTGACTCATCAATTCTGCAGGATTTTTGATTTTATGTTCGTGAAGAAACTTCTCTAAGACTGCTTCTTTGATATCTTCGGGCAACTTTTCATCTGTGTTTAAAAAAATAGTGAAATGTATGGGTGTCTCTTTAAAATGATCCGGGGCAGGTGCTGCCATCACGATATACTCAACATTTTTTAAATGTTTTTGTATATCTTCTTTTGTTAAATATTTATCAGTTTTTATTGCGTTTGCTTGCATCTTTTTCTCACTTAATTAATATGCAGAATTTTAACATAAATTATGTTTTGATTGGTACACATTGTGCTTAATAAAAACGAACAAGGGGAATTATGAAATTTATAGAAACATTGCGGCTTAGAAGTAAGCTTTTTCTAGTATTTGTGTTGATAACAGTAGGGCTTATTACAGTTAGTATATTAGGCACTACATACATAAATAATATGAAAAAAAATATTGATTCACTCTATTTTGGCTCACTCATCCCCATTACAGAACTCAATGAAATTTTGCAAACCTATCATTATGAGTTGGCAAATAGTGTCTACAGAGTCTCTCGTTCAGATATAACTCCTATTGAAGCAAAGATAAACATCAAATCAGGACTCAAAAAGATAAATAAAAAATGGAAAAGTTATGCTTCGCATTTTAAAAGAAATGATGAACTAGACTATGTAGCCTATGCCAATTTAGAAATAAATGCAGCCAATAGATATTTTTCAAAAATCATTAATGCTATAGATGCGCAAGCTGATATGAAAAAACTCTCAATAGTTACACTCGAAAAACGAGTGGGAACTATTCATCAGGTTTTACAAAAACTTATTAATTACGAAACCCAAATCGCAAATTATGAAAGAAAGACATTTATAGCGACGTATGACAATATGCTTGCACAAATTGGACTTATTTTGTTTCTTATTATAGTCACTATTCTTTCTGTCTCATGGTATGTTTTTAGGAGTATTCAAAGTGATCAGACAAAACTTGAAATTGCTGCAAAAAAATTAAAAGTAGCAAACAAAAAGCTGGAAAATGTTTCTTATACCGATAGCTTAACAAACCTACACAATAGAAGGTATTTTAACTTTGTATATGAAAGAGAACTCAAGCGTGCAAAACGTAACAAAACTTACATCACTTTTATGATGCTAGATATTGATTTTTTTAAACAATATAATGACACTTATGGTCATGTTGAAGGGGATTTTGCACTGAAATCTGTTGCAAAAGTTTTAAAAGATACGCTGAAGCGTCCAAGTGATTATGTTTTTAGACTTGGTGGTGAAGAGTTTGGTGTTTTACTCACTGATACAGATGAGACACATAGTGCAAGGCTTGCTCGTGATATAGGCGATGCTATAAGAGCAAGACATATCAAACATGAGGGTTCTAAAGTTCATGAATACTTGACTATCTCTATTGGAGTTGTTTGTTGTATAGCTGATGATGCCTTGGATGATGACGTGTTGATATCCAGAGCCGATGAGATGCTTTATGAAGCAAAAGAGAGTGGACGTGATAGATACATCATCACCTCAAACGCAACGACTGCTAAAACAGCTTAGTGACCATGTTTAAAACGAAAGTTTTTCTCAACTAAAAGGGGACGGATTTTATCTTTGAGTTCGCCTTGAAACTCCATCCAGTTGTCTTTGACACTACCGCCACAGCCAAGCTTTTTCTTAAGACTCTTGAGCACTGCGTTTAGCTCATCTTTTGCTAGGTGAAATTCGCCTACGAGTGTGACAGTTTTACCTCTGCGTTTCTCTTTTTGAAAAACGAGAAAATGTTTCGCTGGTTCTTGAAGTTCGTGAGAGATTTTAGATTTACGTGGAGTTTGTACTTCTGCCCAAGCATCATCAATATTTGCACCGATGAATAAATCAAGCTTTTTCCCTCTACTCATTTTCTTTGCCTATATATTTAAAACGAGGGACTTCCTCGCCATTTATAAGCAGTGTTTCAAAAAACATAGTATAGGGTCTTACCCAAAGTCCTTCATCCCCGTATAAAGCACGATAAAGGACCATAAGCTCTTCAGTTTCACTGTGCCTTACGGTATCTATAACTTCGTATCTATTGCCTTTGTAGTGCTCATAAAATCCAGTTTTCATTTAGCTTACTTTTTGAGCTAATATGCTCATATTTTCTTTTTTATACTCTTTTTGTGACAAGCTTTTGACAACATCATCTATGGTGTAAGTTGTATGATTATAAACAACGACTAAGACTTCATCCCCAGCTTGTAAAAATGTTGTTTCTCCATAAGGCGTATAGCGTGTTGCCCCAATGCTGATTACTGCGTTTGAGGGTTGAGAAGCATCGTTGATATAACTTTTTATATCTTCAAGTGGACCAAAATCTTCTTGTGTGTTTATTTGATTGCGCATCCAGTCGCTCAGTTTGTTATAAAAATAGCTGTAGCCACTAAGCTCTACATTTTCACCATAAGCATGAAGTTCATTGTCACGACGAAGAAAACTACAGATACTAAAATGATCCATCACACCACCGTCTGAGAAGCTGTCAATGGCAAGAAGGTCAGATGCAATACCCTTAGACGCTTCTCCCCAATTTTTTTTGTCACTTATTTTTTGCGCACCGCTGACACGAATAGAACAGTCATTGTAAGCACTAAAAAGTACCGGAGATATATGAGAAAGCTTGTCATCTTCATAACTTAGTTCACAAATAAGAGCAACTTCAGGTTCTGCTTGTACATTGACATTTTCTTTTGGAAGTTTGATAGTTGTTGATGAGAGCGGGTAGGTATAAAGCATCTCTTTTGGACGTAATGCGTTTGAAGTTTTTTGTTTTGGAAGATAAAAAGGAAACATCCCCTTTGGGGCTGCTTCATCTTCTGTTATAACATCTTTAAAGTCCTCTGCTTCACCTGCTTGGTCCAAATGAAGTGCAAAATTACCTGCAATACCAAGTCCTAAAAAATGTTTATAACTTGTCACTAGAGTTCTCCCTTCTCTTTTGCCTCTACAAACTCTTCATAAGAACCTTTAAAGTCGATGATCGTTCCATCAGCTTGAATCTCAATAACACGGTTGGCAAAAGCATCAAGTAACTCACGGTCATGTGATGAACAGATAACGTTTCCTTTAAACTCATGCATTGCTTCTCCTAGGGCTACAATAGCCTCAAGGTCAAGGTGATTTGATGGTTCATCAAGAAGTAAAAAGTTTCCATTTTCCAACATCATTTTACTCAGCATCATACGGTGTTTTTCACCACCGGAGATACTAACTACAGACTTTTCTTGTTGTTCTCCATTAAAAAGCATACGTCCAAGACAGTTACGGATCTCAGCTATATCGCGTTTAGGGTCAAAAGCGCGTAACCAGTCATAAAGAGTACCATCACCTTCGATGATATCTGCAGTATCTTGAGGAAAGTATGAAGGCTCAACGGTTGCTCCCATGTGAACTTCACCAGAGCTTGGTTTCATCTCTTCAACTAGGATTTTCATAAGCGTAGTTTTACCAACACCATTTCCACCTATAAGAGCGATTTTCTCACCTGGAACGACTTTAAAACTGATGTCGTTAAGCACTAAGTTATCACCATAAGAATGAGATACATTTATAACATTAAGAGCTTCATCTCCCATTGTACGTTTTGCTTTAAAGACGATGCTTGGGTCACGGCGTGAAGATGGTTTGATGTCTTCAAACTCCATTTTATCAAGTTTTCTTTGACGAGAAGTTGCTTGTTTTGCTTTAGATGCATTAGCAGAGAAACGACGAACAAAAGCTTCAAGTTCATCTTTTTCTTTTTGTTTTTTTGCATTATCAAGTTCCATCTGTTTTGCAAGTACATTCGCAGCAATATACCAATCATCATACGTACCAGTAAACTCACGGATTTTTTGGTAATCAACATCTAAAATATTTGTACATACTGCGTTTAGAAAGTGTCTATCATGAGAGATAACTACAAGCGTACCCTCGTGACGTTTAAGCTCATTTTCTAACCAGCTGATTGTTTCAATATCTTGGTTATTCGTAGGCTCATCGAGAAATAAAACATCAGGTTTTGGGTATAAAACTTGTGCAAGAAGTACTTTAAACTTGTCAGCACTATCAAGTGTACTCATTAGCTCTTGGTGCTGGCTTACAGGGATACCAACATTTTCTAAAATTTTACCGATGTTAACATCGTACTCATAGGTTGGGTCTTCTTCAACAGAGATAGTCTCTAGTTCTGCTAAGCGTTCATTGACAGCATCATCTTCAAAGTCTCCAGTTGCGTAAAGCTCTTCTTTTTCTTTGATAGCATCATATAAACGTTTGTTCCCATAAAGAACTGCATCGGCGATAGTGAAATCTTCAAAAGCGTATTGATTTTGACCTAGTACGCCAACTTTGTTTTGTTTTGGGATGATTACTTCACCCTCATACTCATTAATTTGTCCACTGAGTATTTTTAAGAAGGTAGTTTTACCCGCACCATTTGCACCGATAAGACCATATCTTTTGTGACGATCTAGTTTAAGGTTGATGTCTTGAAAAAGAACTCTATTCCCATAACGCATAGTTAAATTTTGTACTGTTACCATAATGTTAAGCCTGTATAATATTTTTCGCGATTATAGCTAAGAGTTGATTAAAAGATGTTTATTTTCCTAAGTAGAGCTGTCTTGGTCTTGCAATCTTTGCCTGAGCATCCTTTTTAAACTCTATCCATTGCGTAACCCATCCAACTGTTCTTCCTATCACAAATACGGGTGTAAACATTGATTTTGGAATTTGTAGGGCAGTGAGAATAAGTCCTGAGTAGAAGTCTATGTTTGGATAAAGTTTTCGGCTAATAAAATACTCATCATTGAGAGCAATTTGTTCGATTTTTGAGGCTATTTGCATAAGATTTGTATCTAAGTTCAGCTCATCTTTGAGTTGTTCTTGCAGTGTTTTTAGTATTTTTGCCCGAGGGTCAAAGTTTTTATAGACGCGATGACCAAAACCCATAAGTTTAAAATCATCATCGGGGTCTTTAGCTCTTTGTATAAAAGCTTCAATATTTTCAACACTGCCTATCATCTCTAACTGTGCGATCACAGACTCATTTGCTCCTCCATGTGCTCGTCCCCAAAGTGCTGAAATCCCTGAACTGATAGCAACATAGGGATGCGCACCAGTTGAAGCAACATTTCTCACTGTCGTTGTAGAAGCATTTTGTTCATGATCTGCATGGAGCGTAAAGATAGTGTCTAAAGCTTTAACTTCTATTGCACGTATTTTCTCCTCTCCATTACTATTACGACGCATTTTTCCACCGGGATAGGCACGTAACATATAGAGAAAGTTTTCTGTAAAGCTTCTGTCTATATCAGGCTGAATAAAAGGAGCACCCACTGAATGCCTGTATGCAAACGCAGCGATAGTCGGCATTTTGGCGATGATTCTTCTTGCCATCTCTTGGTATTCATCTTCATCAGAAATATTGAGATGTTCAAAATAAAAAGATGAAAGAGCCGAGGTCGCTGATGATAATGTCGCCATAGGATGCGCATCATAAGGAAAAGCATAAAAAAGATTTTTGAGCTCTTCATGTAAAAACGCTCTATGCCTGAGTTCTAGGTCAAACTCTTTGAGCTGTGTTGGATTTGGGAGTTTGGAGTTTAAAAGCAGATAACAAGACTCCAAATAAGAGTGTTTGCTCGCAAGCTCTTCTATCTTTATCCCCCTATATCTGAGTTCACCTTCCACTCCATTAATAAAGGTGATAGAAGATTTACAGCTTGCAGTAGATGTGTAGCCTGGGTCAAAAGTAAACATTCCCGTTTTAGCATAAAAGCTTGAAATATCTACGACGCTTGGACCACGAGTCGCATCATAGATATCAAACTCATAAGACTCATTTGTACGGTTGTTTATCATTGTAAATGTATTTTTCATTGTACTAATTCCTTTTGAAATTGATTTTCTTTAAACTCTAAGTTCAGATATTTGCAAATAAGTTGTGCATCTTCATAGGCGTTGCCAAGGCAGCTTGTAGCACCAGGAGATGGGGTCATGTTAAAGACTATGCCTTCTCCTGTATCTATTTTTGCTTCACCAAGGAGCAACTTTTTGTTCTTTTTGTCGATAACCTGAGGTCTGAGCCCACCAATGCCCTCTGCAAATTCTATATCATCTTCTGTGATGGAGGGAACTATCTTTTGTACCTCTTTTGCAAAGAGTTGTTTTCTAATCCCTGGGATCTCATACATTAGGTTCTTGATAGTATATTCTCGAATGTCATCATCAGCTAAAAGATTATAAAAGACTTCAACGACTTCACTACATGGGCTGAGCGACTCTAAAAAATCGATAAAATGGGCATGATGATATCTCTCTAGTTTTGGTAGAGCGATGGCAGTTGGACCAAAGCGTATAGTGTTGTCATGAACTATGTCTGGATCCCCATGAATGGCTGCAAATGGAAGCTTAGGGTTTTGAATAGTATACACTTTTGATTTTAATATATCGACTTTTGAGTAGTAAAAACTCCCACCAATAGGAAGACAAGAGTAATCCTCCCCGTGACCCATCTGATGTGCGAGTAAAAGTGAATGTGCTCCGGCATCCACAACAACATAGTTAGCAAAGTAGGGCTTTGAGTTTACGGTGAGCTTGTATTTGCTACCAATCTTTTCTATAGTTTCTACTTCCATGTTTAAATGAATGTCAATGTTGTTGTTTCCTTTTTGTGCATTTCTTACAAAACTTTTTGCCATTTCGCCAAAATCAATGGCACTGTAGCGCTCATCCGTTCCCATAGCCATTAACTCTTCATCTTCATCTCTGCCTTTAAGCAGAGCCGGTTCGAGTTCTCTTAAAGCCTCTTTGTCGTACAGCTTCATATAAGGAAAGTCTTTTTTAAACTCTTCATATCTTTTTTGTATGTAGGCTACCTCTTCTTCGCCCACACCCAGTGCCATTTTTGGAACTTTAAACATATATTTGTCTTGGTATCCGTAAAGTTTTCCATAGTTTTCAAGCATGGTCGCTGTTTTGTTGGTTTTGATGGCTTTTTCTAAAGTATAGTTTGTTTCAATATCTCCACAGTGTAGTGTTTGAGAATTACTTTTTGCATTTGAGTTTACAGTAGCAATCTCGTTATATTTTTCAAATAAAGCGACAGTATGGACATTTGTATATTTTGCGAGAGTATAGAGTAGGGCAGTTCCTGAGATACCGCCTCCAATGATGATTACATCGTAGTTGTGGTTGTCACGCATGTATATCCTTAATTGCTAATTTGCTATAATTCTAGTCTAGTATTACTAAAAATTATATTAAGGATGATGATGCAAATTAGAGAAATGAGTTTAAAAGAGCTTTACACTATCTACGATATTTTAAAACAGCTCCGCTGTGAGCTGAGTTATGATGCTTTTGAAGACCTTATTTATGAGATGCGACATATGGAGTATAAGATGTTTGGTTTGTTTGAGAAAGGAGAGCTTATTTGTTATGCTGGGGCTTCTGTTTTGACAAACCTTTACCATAAGCGGCATCTTTTTATCTTTGATTTAGTCACTGATGAAAAATATCGCTCTCAAGGGTATGCAAAACTTATGCTAGAGTATTTACAAGATTATGCAAAAACAGCAGCATGTGAAAACCTTGTTCTCTCATCAGGCTTGCAAAGAACTCAGGCGCATAAGTTTTATGAAAAAGAAGGATTTACTCAAAAGAGTTTTGTCTATGTCAAAACTATCTAGCGCAACACTTTTTATATTTTTTTCCACTGCCACAGGGACAGCTTTCATTTCGCTCAACTTTTGAGTTGTAAAGCTCTCCATCTTTGTATTTCCAGATGCCATCTTCTTTGGTAAAATTACTCTTTTCATGTAAGACTTTGATACCCTTAGCATCTTGATAATAGGCTTTAAACTCCACAACATCATCAGCTGCGTTTAGAACATCGAGTTTCAGCCACTCAACTGACTTAGAGAAATCTTCTATGAGTGGGGCATCATCTTCATAACGGTTCTCTTTGACAGTGGAGTAAAGGAGATACTCTGCATTTGCTCTAACATAAGCGCAGTAACGGCTACGCATCAACTCCTCGGCACTCTGTGCTTCTCTTTTTTTCTCGATAATAGGGCGACAACACACATCAAAACTTAATTCATTTCCACAAATACACATACTTATCCATTTTTAGATAGAATTATACTATGTTTACAAAGAGGTCAAAAAAATGAAAATCAAATCACTCTACATTGCTGCCCAAGAAAAGAATGCTGGAACGCTTTTTGTCTCCATGGGAATGATGGAAATACTTAAGCGTAAGCTCCATAGAGTCGCCTTTTTTCGTCCTATAATCTTCTCAAAAGATATACGTGATGGTGATATTGATTTTATCTTAGAACGCTATCAGCTGGATATGAAGTACGAAGATTGTTATGGCTTTGACATTCACGATGTTGAAGAGATGATATCTAAAAAACAGGACAATGAACTTATAACGAAGCTTATCACAAAGTTTAAAAAACTCGAATCAGAGTATGATTTTGTTCTTTGTGAGGGGATACGTCGCTCATTTTTAACGGCAACAATAAGTTATGATCTCAATGTAAAAATTGCTCAAAATTTTGCTGCACCAATGATAAATATCATTAAAGCTGACAATCTCTCTGCAAAAGAAATTTATGAAAATATTTTGATAGAAAATGAGTATCTGGAGTCACAAGGCTGCATACATTTTGCTACTTTTGTCAACCGCGTGAGTGATACGGTGGGTGAGAAGCTAAAAAGTATGTGCGAGAAAACACCTTACACCATATACTTTTTAGAAGAACTGCCTGAGTTAAACCTGCCTAACATACAAGATGTCATAGATGGTCTTGACGCTAAAGAGGTAATGGTGGGAGAATATGACCACACAAGAATTATTAAGGCTTAATGAAAAATACTGGGGTCTGAATAATCATTTTTTCTTATAACTTACTAAATAATCATCGACCATCTTTAGCTTTAAACTTTTAGTAAATCCATTATGTATTTTCAATAGTTTTTTCATAG
>Ga0256840_1000930_pt1 | contig 28816 bp, 30 predicted proteins | sample 355202metaG_FD_185969 | JGI IMG/M metagenome (GOLD analysis project Ga0256840, IMG submission 185969) | Hydrothermal vent microbial communities from Mid Atlantic Ridge, Atlantic Ocean - 355-202 | ecosystem: Environmental > Aquatic > Marine > Hydrothermal vents | place: Atlantic Ocean: Mid... | reverse complement strand
GGTAAGTGTTAGTTCGATTTCTCCAGCCAGCCAGCCACTTTCTTTCATTGCGTCTTGGATCAGAATTTCTTACTCGACGTTCCAATACTCGCATCGCTGCATTAGCAAATTCATTTAATGCTTGTGGACCTTGCTGAGCAGGTCGCATTTCTTCAAGCACTTGCAGTAGTCCCCAGTTTTTCCCGCGATACCCACCTGTGCGGTTTAATCCCTCACCTTTGAAGTTGACATAGTCGATTAACACATAGCGACCCCCACGGGAGTTAGCTACTGCATTTAGATTGTTGGCAACATGGCTACGTAATTGTGGAGGAGAGGTTCTTACTAAACGTGGCATAGCACGCATGGCACGATCCATAATATATTTTGCTTGTAAGTGTCTTGTATTATACAAGAGTTGTGCAAACTGCCTTACTTCTGGTGAGCTTTTTGCTTGCATTAGCTCTCCACGAGAACGCCAAGGCGCACCTTCAAAGCGAGCACGTTGTACCCAATAAGGTAGGTTTACCCCATTTTTTTGTAGGTAGTCTAGTAAGCCAGGAAAGGTGTTACCATATCTAGTTGCACGACCACGTGGATACCAAGTAAAATGTCCAATTCCCATTGAGGCGAAGTTTTCTCTTTTATTCCAATGAACGAGCTGATCAATGCGTCCGCCAGTTTCATTATTAAATATCTTATCACCTATCGCATATAATTCGCTAAGATTAGCTTGAGCGGGATTTGATGTCCGAGGTCTGGTCGGTGGTGGGGTTACTCTGCGAGCCGCTACCTGTGGTCTTCTTATTTGTTGGTGTGCAACATTTTGACGGTATATTGGTCTAGCCTGTGTCTTCACCTGAGGCCTATAAGCAACGAGTCTGGGGGTAACGACACTTTGTTTTTGTTGCTGTACCTGATTTGAACGGCTGGTTTGTTGCTGTGGTTTGTTATTAATGTTTTGACTACATGCAGATAGGGTAATGACAGTCAATGTTAAAAGTGTGACTAGGGTTTGTGATTTCATTAGTGCGCTCTTTTTTATTATTATTGTTGTTGTTTATAATCAAACTCTACTATTTATTAGATTAATAGAGTATATAAGATATCAAGGATAACTAAGTGACAACAATATTACACTTAGCTATTTACAGTCTAGCATCTTGCGACAAACGTACGCTGAATATGGGAGAATCTTGATAATGTTGTTTGCTCTTTAATAAGCTAAATCCAAGAGATTCATACAGATTTGGTTGCAATAAAAACAACTAGCTTAAGTTTTTTTAAAATAATTTATTCAAAATTTCCAACTTATATTGGTGTTTATAGAGTGAAGATATGAGCTTTTAGTTCAATTTTTTGTAGAATTATTGTTCAATAAAGAGCTTCATTTGATTCAAGGACAAGGCGTAATATGTTGAAAAAAATCTCTCGGTTTTATCAAGCTTCTGATTTAAAAGTAGGTGACGAACTAGTGTTGTCAGCTGTTAATCATCGTCATGCTATTCAGGTATTACGCTTAAAAAAAGCTGATTCTTTGATTGTTTTTAATGGCAAGGGTGGTGAATTTCTTGGTTATTTAATTGATGTTGAAAAGCGTAGCTCGCGTATTATCTTGAAGTCATTTGATCCAATAAATCGTGAATCCAACTTATCTAGCACTATTTTTCTCGCAATGATTAAACCTGATAAAATGGATTTTTCTCTTCAGAAAATGGTTGAGTTGGGTGTTACTGAAATTCAACCTATCTATACCAAGCGAAGTGTTATTAAGATAAAAGCCAATCGCTTAGAGAAAAAAATGCAACATTGGCAAGGTGTTATTATTGCAGCTTGTGAGCAATCAGGCAGAACTACTATTCCAATTATTCATCAGCCCCAATCATTAATTGAATGTTTGGAGCGGCAATGCCTTGGGGGTTTTTTGGCAATGCTGCCAGAATCTCAAATAAGCCTTATAGAACTGAAAAAAACAAAACCCTCAATGACTAATATTTCACTGTTTATTGGTCCCGAAGGTGGGTTTACCTCGGATGAAGAGCTACTAATGCAATCTAAAGGTGCCACAGCCATTAGTGTTGGGGGGCGAATTCTTCGTGCAGAAACTGCTGCAATAGCTGGATTAACTGCCTGTCAATTATTATGGGGGGATTTAGGAGGCTGTCCGAGTCCTCATGCAGTTTCCTAGAAAATATGTAAAAAAAGGGGGGGGATGGGTAAATAGTGTTAGGGTTTCCTTAACAATAAAGTACTGTGCTTGTTGGTTGGTAAAAGCCAACAAACTCACCGCCGCAAAACCCGCAACCGTATTATTCTGATCACCCTGCTTGCATTAAGTATTATCACCGCATTGAGCTATTTTTGGTTTCAGGCAGAGCAAGCTAAAACACAGGCAGAACAGGCTAAAATAAAAGCAGAACAAGCCAAAGAAAAAGCCATTGCCGAACGCCAACGAGCCATTGAACTCATCAACTACATGAACTTTGACCTCCGCGACAAGCTAAAACCCATAGGACGCTTGGATATTATGAAAGGCGTACAGCAACATATTAATCAGTTTTTTGATGGCATTGAAATAAATGAAAAAAACACAAAAGCATTGCGTCAGAAGGTCATTGGTTTATCACAATCTGTGGATACGCTTTTTGCTCAAGGCAATATTGAGCAAGCAGAAGCCAGCTATCAACAAGCCCATCAACTGTTTAAACGCCTTAGCGACAGCCCTCCTAGTAATGGGGAGAGCGGGCTTCCTTGCGGTACGCCGCAGGTTGTTGGCTCTACTTTTCCATTGATGCTAACGCCGGCTCGAAGATATTTGCCGATGAGTGACAATACCTGTTTGTCATCGATTCGCTTTGCTAGTCGGTGCATGAGTATGTCGTGGTCAACTTGATTAAAGAATTTTGATAAGTCAATGTCCACGGCGTATAGACGTTTCTCCTTTATCTGCTGTTGCACTGCCATTATGGCTTGGTGCGTACTGCGATGGGGGCGAAAGCCGTAACTATGCTCCGAGAAAGTTGGATCGATGATGTTTTGCAGTCGTTGGGTAATGGCTTGTTGAATGACCCTGTCATTAACACTGGGAATGCCATTTTCCAAAGGCAGGAAGGTCTTTAGCCACGATTTCTTATTACGTCCAAATTCCTCTATTGCTTCATACCCATCTGCTCCACTAAGCATAGCGCATATGTTTAAAATAAGAATATCAGAGAACGAATGAAGTTTTTACGATTTATACGAGGATCTTCAATATCTGAAAAATAATTAGAAATACAGGAGTTCATGACATAGCCTTAATGAGAAAACTAGGAATGCCTCACAATCCCTTATAAATTAACATTTATATGCGTTTGTCCTGTACCCATCCCCCCCTTTTTTTACATTTTTCTAAACCTGTGAAGTGTTTTAGCTGGTTTACTTCACAGGTGTAGAGTTGGCTTTTTTATCGAGAAGCGAGTTGCATTTCGTTGCTGCGAATCGTCATCCCTAGTGCATTAAATGTGTTGTTATTTAATACACCGACTGATAATCCTCGGGCTTTTTGAAATTTACCTAATGCAGCGGCAGTTTTTGGTCCCATCTTGCCGTCTATGCCTCCTGGGTTAAAGCCTTGTGCTTTGAGTGCTCTTTGAATTTTATAGACGATTCTTCGCTTTTCTATTGCTTGGCGTTGCTTTTTAGCTCTTTGAGCTTTCTTTAGCTTTATTTCTGTCTTTGCCTTTGCTAATAAAACTTGTTGGCTCTCAGTGCTTTTGATAACAGCTTCTGTGGCTGATGTTTTATTATCTTGTATTTCATAATATGCAGAATCTGTATTGCTGGTTTTTAAAGAGTGCTTATATTGAATACCTGATTGATTGTATTCACCCCCATATACCGATATTGCACTATTTTTATTGCTAGCAATATTTTTTGCTTGGTATTGCTTGATACTTGTCTTTCGATGCTTTCTTATTTGGCGGTAATTTTTAGGTGCATTGGTGTTACAAAGTATAGAGCGCCATACATAACGAGCACTACCGACTTTTACGCGATAGTTCTGTGTTTTGTAGCGTGCAGGTGTTTTAACAGTTTTATAAATTGCTGAAGATATACGCTGTTTTTGTTTTATTGTTTTATAAACAGCAGGTATGTATTTGCGTACTGTTTGTGCTGGTCTAATAAGAACACGTTTTTTGACCGTTTTATATACCGCAGGGATTTTGACACGACACATGATTTCACCCGTCATATTGTCAATACGGGTAATTGCACCCTGTCCTTTTTTCCAAGTGTTATAAGCAGGTTTAACCATTTTTCTCTGAGTAATGGTTTTATATTGTGCGGGTATTACATTATTTTTGTAGCTTGCTTTACGTACTAAAACTCTTTTATTGACCCATCTATATTGAGGCGCACGTACAAGTACACGTTTTGCCGTTGCTTTTTTGATAAGAATACGTTTTGTTTTAGTAATATATTTTGTGGGTACTTTTACTTTAGCAAAACATTGACCAGGTTTAGCAGGTGGTAAGCCTTGATTATTTCTAACTGAATGAGTCGGGCGTGGTTTTTTGTGAACCACGACTTTAGTTTTTGGTGTTTTAGGCTTATAAACATTTTTTGCTGGTTTTACAACGGGTGCGGCTGAGCCGACCTGTTGTTGCGAAGCACCAGAAGACTTCATTGAGCCTAAGCGTTCTTTTCGATGCGCTTCTGATTCATAAAAATCATTTGATGACTGATCAGATGTTGTTTTCTGCGATGAAAAAACCTGTGCGCCCCCTGCAAGCTGTTGTGACCCTAGTTGTGGACCATTTCCTGCTTGTTGCTGACTACAGCCTGATAAAACTGAAACAAGTATGGCACTAGAAACAGATAATTTTACGGTTTTCATTAAGCTTCCCCTTTTTTAATTTTTAATTTTTAATTTTTAATTTTAATTATTCTATAGTCGAGCTAATTCTCTTGCTATTTTATTGCGCAATCGATAAGGCACACGCTGATTCATCATTATGGCAAATGGCTCATATTGATTATATCGTTTTATATATCCTGCTAAAGTACTCACACCGTTCAATGTGCCTGACTTGGCATAGACATTTTTTTCTATTTCAGGCAATAAATACGCCCATTGTTTAAAATCATTCAGTAGGTCAACTAATTGTCTTGGTGATATGCGGTTTCCACGCGACAAACCCGCACCATCTTTAAAAGAAAAACGATTACCCCAATGTGGAAAACGCTGCAATAATGTATTTTTCATAAAAGCGGCTACATCAACTTTGTTTGCAGGTCGCTTATAAACCTCTTGACTCATTTTTAAAACAAGCTGATTAGCAATAAAGTTGGTTGAATACTTCATCATGGGTTTAATCATTTCACCCACTGTTTTACTATTGCTATGCACATAAAAAGGCTGTTGTGTTGTTAGTACACTCGGCACATTCCCAAACTCAATAGAAGGATTTTGTAATTGCATAAAGACGCTTAGAATTTCTGCAAAATAAATGGCGGCATCTTGAGGATTACGCCCTGTATTAATACGAAGTTTTTTATTTTTAAATTTATACTGTTTAGCTTTATAACGTGCAAAACGAGTCAACGGTGTTTGTGCTTCCGCAGTGCGAATCTGCCGATTGACTCTTTTTACATTAATCGTATTAAAGTTAGCTGCAATGGCAGATGGTACGGCATCATACGGGTTATTTGTTCTGCCTGTACCTGGCATAATCAATCCATCTTTGAATAGTGAAGTATCCAAAACAATGCGATTCACCTGTTGAATACCTTTGCGTTTTAAATTATTTGCAATTACCTTAATTTCTTCTGAAATCAAAAAAGGATCACCGCTACCTTTGATAAAAAGTGTTTTTGTTTGTGCATCCCAATAAAAATTGGTTTTAAAGCGATGATTCTTGCCCCAGTGATTCAATGCAAGCCATGCCGTTACTAACTTGGTGGTAGACGCAGGGATGTAAGCTTTATTGGCATGACGACTTTTTATCGAATAGCCCCTTGTATCCAGCATTAATAAGCCAGCATTGGATAATTTAGAAAAGTATTGTAGCCCTGATTTTGCTTGCACTACAGCTGGCATCACAGGTAAAGCAAGCAATAATATGAGTAGAACCCATTTAGTTGTCATTGCTGATAATGGTGGTAACGCCGATAATGTCGATAGATAAGGTATTTTTTTCATATTTTTATAAGTTATAGTTAAAAGTCGCTTAGACCTGAATCCCCTTTGAGAACGAATAGTATCTTAACGTAATGAATATACACTGAATATGTTAAAAAAACTGAGCAAAACACCTGTTTTATTTGATGCTTCAAAATACCCATCCCCCCCCCTTTTTTACAATATTTAAATGTCTGTAGTTGATAATACCCCCTTTTCATGTATCCTTCTTGCCCATTTATAGTGCAAGGAGAGAACTATGAAGATGATTACAGCAATTATTAAACCTTTTAAGCTTGATGATGTACGCGAGGCTCTATCTGAGATTGGTGTGCATGGGCTTACCGTTACAGAGGTAAAAGGCTTTGGTCGCCAAAAAGGACATACTGAGCTTTATCGTGGTGCAGAATATGTGGTTGATTTTTTACCTAAGGTAAAAATAGAAACGGCTGTTTCTGAAGAAGCACTTGAACAGGCGATAGAAGCAATTATTAATACGGCTAATACTGGCAAAATAGGTGATGGCAAAATTTTTATTACCAATATCGAGCAGACTGTTCGAATTCGTACAGGTGAAACAGGCAAGGAGGCTCTTTAAAATCTATTAGAATTTAGCACAGAAAAATCTGTCGCTATTTTTTATGAGGTGAGACGTAATAGTTATTCTATTGTTGTGTCGATATTCATAGAAAATATCGGCAGATTTGGCATTAGAACAATGCAATGCTTGTATATACCCATCCCCCCCTATTTTTAGACTTTTTTGCCTTGCTTCAAAGTATTTTCGATACAGATCAGCTTGTCGGCAAATAAACATCATAGCGTGTTGATTTTCCACTAATAACAAAATCTACCTTTACTTTGTTTGAAATTACTTCAGCGAGTCGTGGGCGTTTAACCACAATGCGTTTTTTTGCCTTGCTTAAGGCTTGTAGAAATAGCGTTTCACTATCAAGGTCACTGCCAACAATATCATGAAAAAACTGCATTTCTTTTTTCACCTGTGCTGACTTTGTCTTCTGAGGAAACATAGGATCAAGGTAAATAACATCAGGTAAAAATATATCCGATAAAGTATCAAGATATGTAGCGGCGTTGTCATTGATAAGTGTTATTTTCTTGAGTATATTTTGCAAATCATTATCTGTGTTTAGATTTGCGCGGTCTAATGCATCCCGCAATAGTGCATGAACAATCAGGTTACGCTCAATCATGGTAACTTGGCAACCTAAGGTAGCAAGAACAAAGGCATCTGCCCCCATCCCTGCGGTAAGATCAAGCACTTGTGGTTCTTTTATCTTATGTAAGCCAATTGCTTTGGCTATATCTTGCCCTTTGCCACCCCCATGTAATCGCCTATATTGAGATTTTCCCGCTGTGAAATCAGCAAAGATTGAAAGTACTTTTTTATTTTTTCTTGAAGAGCCAAGGTCTCGCTTCTGTAGTTCTAATCGCTCTGTTTTAATATGTAGCAAATAGTCAGCTTGAATATTCTTATCCAGCAGGGGCAAAGAGGTTTGCTGTGACAAATGATCAAGCTGTATTTTAGGAATACCTTTATCGGCACTGATAGCAATGGTAACCATGCTTAAAATTAATAATGTGGTGGAGGGGCTTCGCCCTCTTCAGAGCTTAATAACTCTTCTTTGTTGATAGAATCAATCTGAGTTTTAAGAATTTGAATCTGTTGCTCCAATATCTGAATGGATAGCTGCTGTCGATGCACTTCTTGGCTGAGTGACTCTATCGTGTTGTCTTGTTCCATAGAGAGTATTTCGAGGTTTTCGAGGCGTTTTTCCATTGAGTTTTTATAACAAATCACAGTGTTTTCGGGGGTGCTAATCTAACATAGCAATGAACGTAAACAAAATACTTACTACTTAAGGAAACCCTGATCAAGTCCAATTATTTTTAGCTTGCCAAATCTGCCGATATTTTCCATGAAGATCGACGCAATAGAATGACTATTACGACTCACTTCATGAAAAATAGCGACAGATTTTTCTGCGCTAAATTCTAATCGACTTAATCAGGTTTTCCTTAATAACTTTAGCCTGAATCCGTGAGTCCAATGCGGATAGCAGGGGATTTAAAAAATCTTACTTCACCTTAGCTTAAGCGGGTATTTTTTAAACCTGCGATGAATCAATAGCTTATTCACTGTGCCGTAGTGGGCTCATGGATTCAGGTTTAGATCATTCCGTCGGAAACCTTGGCTTACATCTTGAAATAAAGACAAAAAAGTAGATAATAAACATCATTGAATGAATAAAAATAAAAATAAAAATAAAAATAAAAGAATTAACTTTATCAGAGCAAATTCCCAACAACTCTGACCCCAATTCTGAACCCCAAGAAGAAAAAAAAAGAGAGTGGAAAGAATGTTAGTCAAACAAGTAACAAGAATTTTGTTTTGCAGTGTATTTATAATCCCATTATCAGCTCATGCCGATTACATGGATGATGAATTTGATAGTGAAAATGATTTTTCTATACAAGAATTTGCTGGCTTTAAATATGCGACAGCAGAGCAAGACACTAGTTATAGCGACTTATCAAATATTTATGAAACTCCTCGATTTTCTAACAATTATAAAAAGCCTTCCAGAAATCCTGTTAAACAAAGCAAGAAAGTACGCTTAGGACTAAAAAATACTATTGATTATTTGAAAAGCAATAACTTAAATCGAACAGTTGCCCCTAGTAGTGTCAATGTAAGCAATAGACAGTTAGCAGAAACAGCAAGTGCATTAATGAAATGGCAGGGCAAATATTCTCCAGAGGCAATGAAAAATAACTTCTATTTAATGGAGCTTAGGCACGGTAATAAATCAAAAAGTAAGTTTACAGGTTACTACACACCAACTGTTTCTGCTCAGTTATATCCTGATGCTGAATATCGCTTTCCAATTTATAGATCTCCCATGTCAAACAAACGTTTTTTATCACGAAAACAAATAGCAAATGGCGGATTAGCTAATAAAGGCTTTGAAATAGCTTGGACAAATGATCCTGTAGGGCTGTTTTATTTGCAAATCCAAGGATCAGGAGTGCTAGAGTTTCCAAATGGTCAGAGAAAAGCACTCAAATATGACGGAAGCAATGAAAAACCATTTCACAGCATTGCGAGTTATATGAAAAATAAAAGATTAATTAGTGGGAATCCTAGCCGTAGTAAGATTAAAAAATGGCTGGATAAGCACCCTCATGAAAGAGACAATATTTTAAATATAAACCCTCGTTTTATTTATTTCACCCTAAACAATGGTGATGTGAAAACCGCATCGGGGATGCCTGTTGTCCCAGGGCATACCATCGCAGTAGATACAAAATATATCCCATTTGGTTCGGTGATATTAGCTGAAGTACCTATTATGAATATTTATGGAAAAGTAATAGGCAATGAATGGCGAGTTTTATTTTCTCAAGACAGAGGACATGCCATTAAAGGACCTGCACGCATGGATATTTATACAGGAGCAGGCGAATCAGCGCGTCAAATGGCAAATCATTTAACAGGTTATGGAAAAGCTTATTTATTATTAAATAAACCTAGTTTCGAAGGAACGCTTACAGCCTTAGATAATAATGAAAATCCAAAATTATAAAATAAGGGGGAGGTGGTATCCTATTATTTATTGACTCAGGATAATCTTAAGGAAAACCTGATCAAGCAGGTACATTGGCAATAATTGTAGCACGTAATGGTGCTGGATAACCTTCGATGCTTTGATTAGAATTATTAGGATCAAGAAAATCTGGTAGTGATTCATAGCGCATCCAATCAGTGCTTCGCTGCTCTTTGGTGCTGGTTTGGTTTATATCGACAACTTTGCAGTTTATAAATCCTGCTCTTTGCATCATTCTAATTAATAAATCAGTTGTGGGAATAAACCAGACATTACGCATTTTTGCATAGCGATCTTCAGGGATTAGTACATTCAATTCAGAGCCTTTAATAATTAAAGTTTCAAGAATTAGTTCGCCACCAGGACGCAGAAAGCTTTTTAGCTCTTGCAAGTGATGTATCGGTGAAATCCGATGATAAAGAACCCCCATTGAAAAAACACTATCAAAGCCTCTTCCTTGGTATTTATAGTTAAAAGCGGGGAGTTCTTCTGCTTTAAATGGCAAAACATGAATAGGTAAATTCTTATTAATGCTTGATATGTATTTTTTCATCACTTGAAATTGAATCAAAAAAAACTGACTCGGGTCAGCACCAATAACTAGTCTTGCTCCCTCGCCCAAAATGCGCCACATGTGATAACCATTGCCACAGCCGATATCAAGAACAGAACGATTTTTAAGTGGGCTAATATGTGCTTGAATACGATTCCACTTCCAGTCAGAATGCCATTCGGTATCAATATCAATGCCAAATAATTGATATGGCCCTTTGCGCCAAGGGTGAAGTTTTTGAAGCAGGCTTTCAAGTTGGTATCGTGTTTTATCATCACAATCATTGTGCTGACCAATGCAAATTTTATCTGCTTTCAAATCAAGACTTGAAGGGCTAATAGCAGGCAAGCTTACAAGGATTTGTTGCCACTCGTGCATTTTTCCATGACTGCGAGATGAGAATATTTTATCTAATTCGACAGGAAGTGTTTCTTGCCACTTTCCAAAACCGTTTTCAATAAGATCATTTGAGAGGCTTTCAAAGAATTCAGGCATTTAATATATCTGCTTTAATAAAAGTGATATTTAAACCCATCCCCCCCTTTTTTTATATATTTTTTTATTTGAATTTTACAAGTATACTGAGCTAGCAATTAACCAAACTAAACTAAGAGCAACAAAGCTCTGCACCAACCTATAAATTTAATCGTATAAACTACAACAAAAGGAAAAATATGTTTATTTCAAACTTGGAAATTATGACAGGTAAAAAAGTCATTAAGCATCTTGGTCTTGTTCAGGGCAGCTCAGTACGCGCTAAACATGCGGGCAAAGATATTATGGCGGGCATTAAAAATATGTTTGGTGGTGAGCTAAAAGCTTATACAGAACTTCTCCATGAATCTCGTGAAGAAGCAACGAGCCGCATGATTGAACAGGCAGAATCCATCGGTGCAAATGCAGTATTAAATGTGCGCTATTCCACATCTAGTATCACCGCTGGAGCTGCTGAAATCTATGTTTATGGCACGGCTGTTATCCTCGATAACTTGGGTGATTGATTATGGAACAGCTCCTTATTACGATTGTTTTGGTGGCACTGGGTTACTTTTTTGGCAGGCGAGCAGAAAATAAGCACATTAAAAGTATCATTGAGCGCGAAGCGGTAATGAATCAACTGCCTGCTATGGCGGGTCGCTTTCCTCCTCAAAATGGAAAATATCATCAGCAACTTGTCTCGGGTAGTGTTGTTATTGCAAATGATTATTTTAAAACCTTTGTAGCTGGCTTACGCAACCTCTTTGGTGGCAAAATAACTGCCTATGAAACATTGCTAGATAGAGCTAGACGTGAGGCGGTGCTGCGCATGAAACAAGAAGCTCAGTCTTTAGGAGCTGAACTCATTTTTAATGTAAAATATGAAACATCCAATATTTCAGGTCAATACAATAAAAGAATGCCTGTTATTGAAGTTCACGCCTATGGAACTGCTCTTATGGAATACTCTACCAAATAACCTATGTATCATAACCCTAAAATACCTGAAGGCATAAATAGCACCAAGGAGAATCCTTTAAAAGAATTTTCTATTCTGCTATTGGGTACAATCGCGTTAGTTGTTATTGTGTCTCTTATTCTAGGCTTTTCTGGAAGCTGGTTAGCGGGGAAAATCCCCTTTAGTGCTGAAGTTAAAATAGCAAGTATGTATGATATTACACAATATACTGATTCAAATGAGCATCCACGGCTTGCTCAATACTTGCAAAGCTTGGTGGATAAGATTAGTAAAGCACAGAACTTACCCGAAGAAATGAAAATAACTGCACATTATATGGATAGTGACACCGTCAATGCTTTTGCTACAATCGGTGGAAATCTATTTATATACCGTGGTCTACTTGAAAAAGTACCTAATGAAAATACACTGGTAACATTATTAGGGCATGAAATTGGGCATGTAAAATATCGCCATCCTATCAAATCATTAGGTCGTGGTGTAGCCGTTGCTATCGCCATGACGACTATTACGGGTAGTACAGACTCTCAAATAATGGGAGATGCGGGGCTATTAACCACCTTGCAATTTAGTCGAGAAATGGAAAAGCAAGCTGATGAAGAAGCTATGTATACCTTGCAAAGCTTGTATGGACACATAAATGGAGGCGCGGAGCTTTTCAGAATTTTTCAAAATATGCGACAAGAAATGGAGACTGATGAACCATCAGAACTATTTAGCACTCATCCACTTGACCAGCATCGTATTGATAACATCTCTATAATGGCTAAAAAAAACAACTGGAAAGAAACGGGAAACTTAAGCCCTTTGCCTGACTTTTTTCAAGAAGAAATTAATTCATACCTGAATCAATAGCTTGCGTCCTGTGCCATAGTGGACCCATGGATTCAGGTTATAGTGATACTTGAATACTTTTATTTTGCCTCAACGATTTTACAATGAAATTTATTAAATATATTACAGCCATCTTCTTTTATTTCCTCTTTGGTCATAGCTTTTTTATGGCTTTTATTGGTTTGTTAGTTGGTAGCTTTATTAGCTTTAAACTATCCGGTGGTCTAATTGGTCAACTAAGTGGCTTTGGAAATGTAGGCGGAATAACGGGTATAAAAACCGAGCGTCAGGCAGTTTTCTTTAAAACAGCTTTTACACTAATGGGCACAATAGCCAAAGCTGATGGGCGCGTATCTGAACAAGAAATTGCACATGTTGAACAATTTATGACGCAGCTCAATATGAGTGCCAGTCATCGAAAACAAGCTATCAATCATTTTAAATCCGGCTCTCAAGCAAATTATAATATTGATTCTTTGCTTCATGAGTTCAATGCGGCAACAGTGACCTCACCAAACCTAAAGCAGATGTTAATGATTTATTTGCTGAGGGTTGCTGTAGCCGATGGCAAACTTCATCAGAATGAAACCTCATTAATGCATGATATTGCGCGACAACTAGGCTATTCAGAACAACAGTTTGCACAGCTCATGGCAATGATACAAGGGCAAGATCAATTTGCTGGAGGAGCTTATCATCAGGGTGCCCATCGAGGTGGGGGGAGTTATGCGCCAAATTATACTTCAGTTAGTGCTATAGATTCTGCATACCAAGCTCTTGGTGTAAGCAAAGAGAATACTGATGCTGAAATCAAAAAAGCCTATCGTAGATTAGTGCGTGAATATCATCCTGATAAACTCATGGGGCAAGGTTTACCAGAAGCTATGATTAAAGAAGCAACAGAGCGCTCGCAAGAGATACAAACTGCTTATGATTTAATCAAAAAAACACGAGGAATGAAATAACTGATTATCTTTTGTTCATTTTCTTCCATTCACCTATAGATTAATTGAATTATAGCTCTTTCACTAGTAGGCTATAATGCAATAATAAGATTATGGAACTATTTTTCATAATTAAGTTCAAAGTATCACAAAAAAAGAAAATAATAATAATAAACGAATAATATTGAATAGGGATAATTTTAATGGGGAAATTAGGCTTTTCTGACGCGCGACACCTTGTTGCACGAACGGGGCTGGGGGCAGAATGGGGCACAATCCAGCGTTATCAAAATATTTCAAAACAAAAAGCAATTCATCATCTGCTGATGAATCGTAATATGCGTTTAGCACATCCACCAAAGATGAGCTCATGGAATAAAATGCTTAACCTACGTAGTAATATGCAACGTAAAAAAATGGTTATGCGAATTTCTCTTGTAGAAGGTAAGAAATTACAAGATTGGTGGGTTGATCACATGCTAAACACTCGCTCCCCTTTTTTAGAGCGCATGACACTTTTTTGGCATAATCATTTTCCATCTTCCATTGATAAGACACAACAGGCCAACTTTTTGCATCAACAAAATTTGTTGTTGCGTAGGTATGCCCTCGGCAATTTTGGCAAGATGCTTCATGCTATCGCCAAAGATCCTGCTATGTTGGTTTATCTCGATGGTTACATCAGCACCAAAGACGAACCCAATGAGAATTTTGGACGCGAGTTATTAGAACTTTTTACTATCGGTCTGGGTCATTATTCTGAAAATGATATGCGTGAGGCAGCGCGTGCTTTCACTGGTTGGGGTATTGATGACCGCACAGGTCGCTATGTGTATCGTTCAAAAGATCATGATCATGGGGTAAAAACCTTCCTTGGAAAACGTGGCAATTTTAATGGTGAACATATCATTAATATATTGCTTCAACATCCGCGAACTGCCGAACGTATTGCAGAAAAAATGTGGCATGAATTTATCAATGTTTCAAAGCCTGACCAACGTGTTATCAAGCAATGGGCGCAGGTTTTTAGAGGTTCTAATTACGATATTCCAAGCTTGATGAAAGCAGTATTCAATAGCCCTGCTTTCTGGGCAAAAGAAAATCGTGGTGCATTAATCAAATCACCCATAGAGCTAACAATCGGCACATTACGCGCTCTGCCTTATACGCCAAATCGACTTGATATTGCCCATAATCTAAATATTATGGGACAAGGCATTTTTGCTCATCCTAGCGTAAAAGGTTGGTCAGGGGGCAAAGATTGGATCAGCACCCAATCACTCTTAAGACGTAGCTCAATGATGACTAGTCTATCTCGTGGAAATCTTAATGAGAGAAAATACAAAAGTGATGTAGCTCAAATGTTGCCTGATATTTCGCCAGATAAAATGCGTGAGTGGTTATTAGCAATACCACCTTTGCAAGCCGCACCACAAAAACCTGGCGTACAACGACTAGCAAGGTCATTAGTGTTAGACCCTGCCTATCAGGTTGTTTAAATAATTATAATAAAAATAACAACTATCATAACGAGCACTTTAAAAAAGTATCAAAAAAGGGGGGGGATGGGTTTTAACCTATTCTTCCTCTAAAATATCGGGGAAAAATAATGGATCGTAGAGACTTCTTAAAATATACGGGATTTGTGACAGCTTCTGGAGCACTCCCTCTACTCACACCTGAAATTCTATTTGCGGCAAATAATAAGCAACAAAATCGCATTGTCGTATTGGTTGAACTCAAAGGTGGCAACGACGGCTTTAATACACTCGTACCTTTTAAGGATGAGCTGTATTACAAATACCGCCCACGTATTGCCATAAAACAAAGACAGGTTCTCAAGCTCAACAAAGAAGTTGGATTACACCCCCGTATGAAAGCATTAATGCCACTTTGGAATAGAGGACAAATGGCATGGATTCAAGGTGTCGGCTATCCCAAACCGATTCTTTCACATTTTCGCTCAATTGATATTTGGGATTCAGCATCAAATTCAAATCAGTTTATCGAAGAAGGCTGGTTAGCTCGCGTCTTGCCCAAATACAAAAAAGGTCTGCATGGAATCTCATTAAACAAAGGGCAGGCAGAACTTGGCCCACTAATTAGTAGCCGATTAAATAGTGTCACCATGCAAGACCCTCGTACTTTTTTGAGCCAAATCAAGCGTATTGATGATGTAAAACCAAGTCATCAAAATCCTGCCATTGCACATATTAGCCAAACACAGCATCAGCTCTTTGATGTTGGTGATCAACTAGATAAAAAAATGGGGCACAGAATGAAACGCTCTGGAGTCAATTTCTCAAAAGGCGTTTTAGGGCATAGCCTAGAATCAGTTGCAGAAATGATTATTAACGGTGTCGATGCAGCCGTTTACAAAGTTTCACAAGATGGTTTCGATACACATTCGGCACAACGTGGCGCACAAGATAATGGTTTATATCATCTTGCCAATGGGCTTGCCTCATTTCAAAAATCCATGCAACGTGCAGGTTTATGGAATAATGTGTTAGTCGTCACTTATTCAGAATTTGGTCGTCGTCCAAAAGAAAATCGTGGTGCGGGTACTGATCATGGCACAGCTTCGTCACACATGGTTCTAGGTGGAAAAGTACACGGTGGTATTTATGGCAAACACCCTGATTTTGCACGTTTAGACGCAAACGGAAATGTACGACACACCACCGATTTTCGCTCTATCTACGGCACATTAGCACAACGCTGGTGGGGGCAAGCCAGCCCTTGGAAAGGACATGCTATAATTCCCTTTGTCTAAAACACAGGGATAACCCGACATGCAACTAACAATATTAGTGCGTACTTTGTCTTTAACAAGCATATTTCTATTTGCAGGATTACTCACAGGTTTTGCCTCTGCAAAATCTGCTGTCAACTTAAATGCCGATATTAAAACACTTGAAAAGCGACTCGAAGCAGATCAATTAAGTAATAAGCGTCAGATTATTTCTTTTGAAGCAGAGCATTGCCCTTTTTGCAAAAAATTTAAAAAAGATATTTTAAATGACTGGAATTCTGACACACCCATTATAAAAACCTACAATGCTAATCCACCAAAGGGCTGGAAAATAAAAAAAGCCTTATTTGCGACACCTACCATAGTGCTCTTTGAAAAAGGTCAGGAAGTCTCTCGTTACACAGGTTATAACGGTGAAAAAGAACGATTTTGGAAATGGCTAGGTTTTCAACTTCTCACCCCTGCACAAAAGAAAATTGCCTTTGAAGAAGGCACGGAACGTCCATTTACAGGATCAAATTTAGATGAAACACGCCCAGGCCGTTTTGTTGATCCGATAACCGGAAAAACATTATTCCTCAGCAATACCAAATTTAAAAGCGGCACAGGTTGGCCGAGCTTTTTTAACCCCGTCGAAGGGTCGATTACACTACACAAAGATACCAAGTTTGGTGTAAGCCGTATCGAAGTACGCAGTGCCAGTTCAGGCATTCACCTTGGGCATGTCTTTAATGATGGTCCAGCACCTACCTATAAACGCTATTGTATTAATGGTAATATCCTAAAGTTTATTCCTGATAAAAAATAGTGAGAAATACCATGAAAAACTTCACAAAAGAACTGATTACAGCTGGTTTTTCAATCCTTTTATTATCTGCCTGTGGCGCAAATAACGATACTAAAGATAAAAACGTCGCAAAAAATGCAGGAAAAAATACAGAAATACAAAGCTTAAAATACGCTCATTTTATGCCAGCCAGCTCTTGGCAAAATAAAACACTCTTTAATGACTGGGCAGATGCTGTCAAAAAATCATCCAATGGCAAATTAAACATTAGCATCTTTCCCGCGCAAACACTGGGAAAAGCACCAGCAGGCTATGATAATGCCAAAAATGGTATCAGCGATATAGCATGGACAGTACAAGGCTACACCGCCAACCGTTTTCCCCTAAGCCAAATTATTGAACTACCCGGTTTATTTAAAACCGCTGAAATCGGCTCTTGTGCTTTTCAAAAACTCTATGATAGTGGCGCACTCGATAATGAATACAAAGAAACCCATGTGCTTTATGTACACACACACGGCTTAGGGCATCTAAGCACCAAAGAAAAAGCAGTTACCACATTAGCAGATTTAAAAGGGCTTAAAATTCGCCGACCCACAGCAGTCATAGGAAAACTCTTAAAAGAACTCGGCGCAGAACCCATTGGAATGCCAGCCCCACGCATCTATGAATCAATACAACACGGTACAATAGACGGTTTTATGCTCCCTTGGGAAGCGGTAACAGGCTTTAGACTCGATGAAATCAGCAAACATTCTACCGAATTTGGCTTTTATTCACTGGCTTTTGTCGCCACCATGAATAAAAGCACCTACGAAAAACTACCTGCCAATCTAAAAAAAGCTATTGATGAAAACTCTGGCATGAAATGGGCGTTAATCGCAGGTCGTGGCTTTGACAAAGCTGACACCGACTCACTTCCAAAAATCAAAAAAACAGGCATAATTCACCAAATCGACCCAAGCGAAAAAAGCAAATGGATCACAGCAGGTGAGCGCGTCACCAAAGCCTATATTGAAGCTCTTGATAAAAAAGGGCTAGCTGGCACACAAACCTACGAAAAAATTAAAACCTATATTGGTGAGTGTCAGGATAGCAAAAGAAAACGCAATAATTAAAACCTCATTCCTCAAGCTTAACTGCTCAAACATTAATTCCAATTTTTTTTTGGTGGGGGTATCTAGTTTAAAAAACAGGCTTGCTAAAGACTTTATTCATTATGGTGCTCCAGTGATAGGGGTCTCATCGAAAGCACTCTCCTTATTTTTCCGTCACATCCCTGTGCAGAATTAACATCTCTCCGCTCTGCAACTGGGAGGCTCTCTATTCTCGGACAGCCTCCTAGCAAGCCTGTATGAGTAGTATTGCAAACAGGAAAATATTATTCTGTGAAATACTTCACAGAATAACTCCTTAAAACCTAAATACAGCAGAACTTGGATTACAAGATATGTAAAAAAAAGGGGGGGGGTACAGATATATTTATTAAAACAAAGAATTGATAAGGGTTTCCCTAATACCCATCCCCCCTGTTTTTTGTACTTTTTTATACAGAGTAGCTTATAGGTATTCTTTCTTGTTTAGTTTATGGCTTCCATACATCTAGTTTTCCATCGCTGCCAGACATAATTATCATCTGTTCACGCCAATCAATGAGGATTAACTTTTCAAGTTTATTTAAGCTCATAAATGCAGTTATAAGTGTATTATTCCCTTGATCTGAATGAACATTAGCCGCCAGTATTATTATATTATTGTTTTTTACCAATCCATATAACAATGCTCCTTCACCAATGGTAACGGTAAAACCTCCTTTTACCTGTCCAAGCACGTTAGATGATGTTGTGAGAATAGGGGCAGGTAGAATTTGAGCATTTTGGAGCTTGCCTAATATATTTACATCTACTTTAAATTTATCACGGGATATGTTTCTTAAATAGATATTCTTCCAGCCCGACTCTACGCGGTTCTTGGCTTCAAAAGTTTTATATTCCTTAAGTTTTTGTTGTAACTCCTTCAGCCTCACTTTTGGATAAAACTCCAATTGAGACCACATATCTTCGTGAAACTCTATAGCATCTTCAACAGTTGCTTCAGTTGGCATTACATATTCTATTGAATCACCAGATATAGTAGGCATTGAAAAAAGAATTGAATCAACATCAACTAGCTCTGTTTTCGGTTCAGTACTTGCTGTTAATCCTACAGCAGCTAGTAAGCGATCTATAAACTTCCTCATCCGATTGTTCCTGATATATCAATTAAAATGACATTCATCATTTAATTATTATGCGGTATTGTCAAAGAAAAGTGGTGACTTTAATTTTGGTATTTATTATCAATACTATCAAGCCATTTATCAAATCTTGGGTGCTTAGTTAATCCAAAGTAAAATTTTGGTTTAGCCTTACAATTAAGGCTCTTTGAGAATTTATTTTTGTATTCTTCTACTTTGGCAAAGTTAATAGAGTTTTTATTATAATTATCTTCATCATTTATGATGCTACAAACATAATCATTCATATTTTCAGAAACACTATCAGCTGAATTATCTGATACATCACAGGTTACTACAGGTGCCTCTCCTTCTAATTCAGGGTAATACCAAAGATATAAAATTGAACCATATGAATCCGTAGCAAACTTGAAAAACCTATCTTTACCATCAAAACGCTCATCTATTCCAAGTGATTTAGGGATGTTTTTAACTTCTGTGAAGCTTGGGTCAATCTTCATCTTATGTATCAAAAGACCCTCTTTAGAAAGTTTTTTATTCCAATCATTAAATTTCTCTAAAGCCAATTTAGAGCCATCACTAGGTGATGCTATCACCTCAGTAGATAAAAATATTAATATAGATATATTTAGTAAAATCTTTAGTAATTTAGGCATACCGTGAATTCGTATAATAAGTGCATAAACTCTTCATGCAAACATATCACTCGAGTCTGACCCCTTTGATTGGTTTTTATATGAGTATATAAGAAGTGGTGGAAATATATATCTCTTTTTATGTTACAATGTTCCCTCTAAACGTAGTACAAATATTGTTAGAGAACAAAAAATGCAAACAGTAGCAATCAGAGATCTAAAGAACAATCCATCCAATATGACAAAACACCTCGAAAATGGTGAGTCTGTTTTTGTCACCAAACACGGCAAGCCTGTGGGCATAACCTTGCCTTTAAATAATGATGTTTTTTCATTAGGCGTTAAAAAAGCAGTCGCTGTAGAACTTTATAAAATGGGTGTCGTTTCCCTAGGAAAAATGGCAGAAATATTAGAAATTAAGAAACAAGATGCCATGAGCCTATTAAACAGTGCCAATATAGACTGGCTAGAAGATGATACCAATAAAATCGCTAAAGAAGCCCAAAAATGGCTTTAAACCAAGCGGTAGTATCAGACAGCACAACACTAATTTCCTTACTAAATATTGACCGATTCGAACTACTCTTCAAGTTTTCAAAAATAATTATAATATCCCAAGCCGTCTACACTGAAGTTAGTTATCAAAATTATGCCAAACAAGTTTTAGACGGGTTTATTAAAGACAAACGCGTAATAGTTAAATCAATTGTAGATAATAAAAAACTATCTCAGCTACTTATTCGATTAGATTTAGGTGAATCAGAATCAATACTCTTAGCAAAAAAAGAAAACTTACCCTTAATTATTGATGAAAAAAAAGGCAGAAGCGTAGCCACAGAATTTGGGCTTAAAATTATTGGCTTAATTGGTATTCTTTTGATTTTTAAGAAAAAAGGGGGGCTTTCTAATGATGAAATTACGGATATTGTGAATGACTTACGAAAGGTTGAATTTCGGGTTTCTCATTCTCCTTTGGAGTTTTTATTAAATGATTAATTTTACTCCGACCCTGATTATTCTTTAAGAGGCTTTAGTGAGCCGTAATAGTAATCCTACCAACTATTAAACGTGATATCCATCATGGAAGAAGCAACATGAGTTAGCATTGATTTCATAAAGAATATTTTTCAAGTTTACATATTTTTATCATAACGTGGAGCATCTATAGGTGAGTTCCTACATGGAACGTGGGAACTAGCAATATTTAACTTTTGTTATTGTTATTACCCATCCCCCCCTTTTTTTTACATTTTTCTGTAATACAGCCTTATAAAAATATGTAAAAAAGGGGGGGGATGGGTATATAATGAAACATCAATATTCCTTTCTGGAAAATATCGTCATGGTTTTAGCAAAAAGCATAAAAAAAAGCTTGCTAACAGGGGTTATACTGATACAGATATTACTTTTAGTTGGCTGTTCTAACGCAAATACTGCTAGCAATGTTGCTGGTAGTACAAAACAAAAGCAAGCAACGACTGATCCTCTTGAAAAACTCAATCGTTCTATTTATAAGGTAAATGTGGCTTTTGATAAGCATTTGCTTAAGCCTGTTGCAAAGGCTTATAAAACAGTCACGCCTGAGCCGATTGACACCAGTATCTCGAACTTCTTCTCGAATCTTGGTGATATTAAAAATGCAACTAACAATCTGCTTCAATTTAAAATGGGTGATGCACTTAAAGACACAGAGCGTTTTATTTTTAATTCAACCTTTGGTATTGGCGGTTTATTGGATATTGCAACTGAGATGGGGCTTAAAAAGCATCATGAAGATTTTGGTCAGACACTGGCTGTTTGGGGAGTTGATTCTGGCCCTTATGTGATGTTGCCATTTTTTGGGCCATCAACGCTAAGAGATGCGAGTGCTAAATTTAGTGTGGATTTTTTATTAGACCCCAAAATTTATAGCGATGACTATTATGCTCTTTTTGCTTTAGAGAACTTGGATAAACGTGCCGATTTACTGTCAGAAGAGGACGCATTAAAAGATTTATCAGATGATCAATATATTGCACTTCGTGATGCTTGGTTGCAACGTAGAGCTTACTTGGTAAATGATGGCAAAGTTGATGAAAAAGAACAATCTGATTTGATTGATGAATTAGAAGACCTTGATGACGATTAAAGATAACTAAAAATGAAAAATAACGATAATTCAATGAAAATACATATACTTGGCATTTGCGGTACATTTATGGGTGGCGTGGCACTGCTGGCTAAAGAATCAGGTATTGAAGTAAGTGGTGCTGATGAAAATGTTTACCCTCCAATGAGTACCTTGTTGGAATCTCAGGGGGTTGATGTTTTATCTGGCTTTGATACTGCTGATTTAGAGGCGGATCAAATTGTTGTAGGCAATGTTATGACAAGGGGTATGCCTATTATTGAGCATATACTTAATAGAAAACTGTCCTATACTTCGGGGCCTCAATGGCTTTATGAAAATATCTTAAAAGACCGCTGGGTGTTGGCTGTTTCTGGCACACATGGTAAGACCACCACGGCTAGTATTCTTACTTGGATTTTGGAATATGCAGGCTTAAACCCAGGTTTTTTAATTGGCGGTGTGCCAGAAAATTTTGGGGTATCGGCACGTTTAGGTGAGTCACCTTTTTTTGTGGTTGAGGCGGATGAATATGATACTGCTTTTTTTGATAAGCGTTCAAAGTTCGTTCATTATCACCCTCAAACACTGATTTTGAACAATCTTGAATATGATCATGCGGATATTTTTCCTGATATTGAAGCAATAAAAATACAGTTTCACCATTTAATGCGGATGTTGCCCAGCGAGGGCTTGGCGGTTAATAATGGTGATGAAAGCAATTTGCAAGATGTGTTAGATAGAGGTTGTTGGACACCCATTGAGTATTTTTCTGCGGCAGAAAATAACGAGAATTCAGGTTGGAGTGCTTATTATATCAATGCCGATGGCAGCAAGTTTGATGTTTTATTTGATAATGAAACACTAGGCACGGTGAGTTGGTCATTGCTTGGCAAGCACAATGTTAGTAATGCCTTGGCGGCTATTGCTGCGGCTCGACATGCGGGAGTGCCTGTTGAACATGCTATTGCTGCTTTAGCTGAGTTTAAAGGTATTAAGCGTCGTATGGAGTTGCGCGGCGAAGTGAAAGGTGTACGGGTTTATGATGATTTTGCACATCATCCCACGGCGATTGAAACCACGCTAAAAGGTTTGCGAAAAAATGTGGGTAAGCAAAAAATTATTGCTATTTTAGAGCCTCGCTCAAACACTATGCGCTTAGGGATTCATAAAGAATCATTAGCGAATTCACTGCAAATGGCTGATCAAGTGATTCTTTTTCAGCCTAAAGGGCTGGATTGGGATATGCACTCGGTACTTGAACAACTTGGTGATAAAGCAAGCCTGTTTGATGATATTGATAAGCTGGTATCAAGCGTCACCAGCAATCGTAAAGCAGGTGATCAGTTGTTGGTGATGAGTAATGGTGGTTTTGGCGGTATTCATGAGAAATTATTATCTGCATTGGAAAAAACGTGAGTAAACAGATTACCTTAATCATGACGGGTGCTTCGGGCGCTCAATATGGTTTGCGTCTATTGGAAGAGCTAGTTAAAGCCAATGCTACGATTTCATTATTAATATCACGCCCTGCAAGAATTGTCATTAAAACAGAAACAACGCTAGATTTACCTGCAAGAAGCGGTGAAATTCAGCAATTTTTCACAAAACAATTTAATGCCTCCGCAGAACAAATTAAGGTCTATGAACGTGAGCAGTGGATGGCACCCATTGCCAGTGGTTCAGGTGTTGCTGATGCAACCGTTGTTTGCCCTTGCACCACTGGCACACTTTCAGCAATAGCGATGGGCAGTAGTCGCAACTTATTAGAACGTGCGGCTGATGTGGCTTTAAAAGAGCGTAAAAAACTGATTTTAGTGGTTAGAGAAACCCCTTTTTCTGAGATTCATTTAGAAAATATGCTAAAACTTTCGCGTATGGGAGCCGTTATCATGCCTGCCAATCCTGGGTTTTATCAACAACCTAAGTCCTTAGAGGATATTATTGACTTTATGGTGGCTCGAATTCTTGATCACATTGGCATTTCCCAAAAATTACTCCCAACATGGGGAGAGATGAGCGACTGAATACTTGAAATTAAAGTATCATGCCCGTATATTCCCAGACAGCTATACAAAAATACAAAACTATATTTAAAATACAAACAGGAGTTCGCTGTGGCGACTATAGATATTACTTCTCAAACTTTTGAAGAAACAATTGAAAAAAATGACATCGTAATTGTCGACTTTTGGGCAGAATGGTGTGGACCATGTAAATCATTCTCACCCATTTATGAAGAGGTTTCTGAAAAGTACGAAGATATTGTTTTTGGTAAAATTGATACTGAAACAGAACAAGAATTGGCAGGTCATTTCCAGATTCGCTCAATTCCTACACTAATGATCTTTCGTGAGCAAGTTGTTCTCTTTTCACAGCCAGGTATGTTAAACGCTCAGCAACTAGAAGAAGTGATTGGAAAAGTAAAAGAAATTGATATGGCAAAAGTTCACGAAGAAATCGCCGCTCAAGAAAAAGAAGGCTCATAAGACAAACATAAGGCAGAAAAAGAGGCGAAACTACCATGAACCCAGATTTTCTTGATTTTGAACAGCCAATAGCCGAGCTAGAAGCTAAAATTGATGAACTCCGCTATGTGAGTAATTCAGATGTTAATCTAGGTGATGAGGTCGAGCGTCTTGAGGGCAAGGTTAAATCACTGACTCAAACAATTTTCTCTAAATTGGATTCAAAACAAATTGGTCAGCTCGCCAGACATCCCAAACGCCCTTATACCTTTGATATTATTGATCGATTATTCACCGACTTTCAGCAGTTGCACGGTGATCGTGCATATGGTGATGATAAAGCCATTATCGGTGGTATGGCTCGATTTGAAGGTCATCCAATTATGGTGATTGGTCATCAAAAAGGGCGCGATACCAATGAAAATATTAAACGTAATTTTGGAATGCCAAGACCTGAGGGTTATCGCAAAGCACTACGCCTAATGAAATTGGCAGAGAAGTTTCACCTGCCAGTCATTACCTTTGTTGATACACCTGGTGCTTATCCAGGTATTGGTGCTGAAGAGCGCGGCCAGAGTGAAGCTATTGCCAGAAACTTATTTGAAATGGCAAAGTTACGAACGCCTATTATTGCCACAATAACTGGCGAAGGTGGCTCAGGTGGTGCATTAGCCATTGCTGTTGCTGATCGTGTCATGATGTTGCAATACAGCACTTATTCTGTAATCTCTCCAGAAGGTTGTGCCTCAATTTTATGGAAGGATGCAGCAAAGGCAACCGTTGCCGCCGAAGCTTTAGGTATCACTGCTGAAAAGCTTAGTGATTTAGATTTAATTGACCGAATAATCCCTGAGCCACTCGGTGGAGCACATCGGGATTATGATGCAATTGCCACCAATATCCGTGAAGCACTTGAAAGTAGCTTGCGTGAATTACGCGCGCTAACAACTGATCAGCTACTTGAGAAGCGTTATCAGCGGCTAATGAGCTTTGGACAGTTTGATTCTTGATCTTGAATTAAGCAAAAACCTTTCTTTAAAGGGCAAAGTTGTTGTCGCCTATAGCGGTGGTTTAGACTCACATGTATTACTCCACCTTTTACTAAACAAGCCTGAACTTTCTGTTCGTGCCATTCATGTTCATCATGGTTTACAAGCCATTGCCGATAGTTGGGTGAACCATTGTCAAACAATATGCGAAGCACTCAATATTCCACTTGAAATTGTTTTTTTAAATCTAAAACCTAACAAGGGTGAAAGCATTGAAGCAATAGCTCGTGAAGGACGCTACCAAGCATTAAAAGCATCATTACAAGCAGATGAAACTTTGCTCACGGCACAGCATCAAAATGACCAGTCAGAAACGCTATTGCTACAATTATTTCGTGGTGCTGGCGTACAGGGTTTGGCTGCCATGCCAAAACTTTGTAACTTTGGCAAAGGAAGACATGTAAGACCTCTCTTGCATGTTACTCGCCAAGAACTTGAAGCCTATGCAAATCAAAATAAACTCGATTTTATCGAAGACCCAAGCAATCAAGATACAGCATTTGACCGCAACTACTTACGAAAAAAAATCCTTCCTCAACTGCGCGAACGCTGGCTAGGGCTGGATAAAGCCTTAAATCGCTCAGCATCTATTCAAGCAGAAACTAAACAGCTTTTAGATGAAATAGCCACAGAGGATTTAAAAGAGATTTGTGATTGCAAAAAAAATACCCTATTGCTTGAGAAATTACAGACATTTTCTATCACTAGACAAAAATTAATTTTACGTTATTGGATTTCAAAAAGTGGATTTAAATATCCATCAGAGAAAAAATTACAACATATTTTCAACGATGCAATAAATGCACGAGACGATGCACAACCTCTTGTAGAATGGCAAGATGTACAAATTAGGCGATATAAAAAACAACTCTTTATTATGCCAACTCTGTCAGAGCATGACCCAGCACAATCTTTTGACTGGGATGTAACAACGACTTTGTATATAGATTCATTAAACCTTACTTTAAGCCCTCAAATTTTGCATAAGAAAAAACAAGCTGTTAAAGTGCGTTTCCGACAAGGCGGGGAAAAAATATACAGCCTCAAAAGAAATAAAACCATTAGCTTAAAAAATCTGCTCTATGATGCTGAAATCCCTCCTTGGCAACGCTCCAGAATCCCCCTTATCTTTGCAGATAACAAGCTCATACAAATTATAGGATTAGATATAAAATGAAATTAATCGAGACGTTATTCGAAAGCTTTTTATGGAATAGCCGTTTAATGGTGCTAGCTGCAGTACTGGCTAGCTTAGCAGCAGCGGTTGCTGTTCTTTATATGGCTTCTGTGGATGCTTGGATTATGATTTCTCATCTCGGTGAGTATATATCACCAGATATTAGTGCCATTGAGAGAGCAAAATTACGCTCAACAACTGTTACCCATGTTGTTGAAATTATTGATGGTTATTTATTGGCAACAGTTTTACTTATTTTTGCATTAGGTCTGTATGAGCTATTTATCAGCAAAATAGAACAAGCTTCAACATCAGAAAGCGCATCCAGAATATTGGTTATTAGAAACTTAGATGATTTAAAAAGCCGCTTAGCAAAAGTTATTCTAATGATCTTGATCGTAAAATATTTTGAACATGCCTTAAATATGCAATTTAAAGACCCTAAAGACTTGCTGTATTTTGCCGGTGGTATTGCATTACTCGGCTTAGCTCTTTATTTATCTCATGCCGCAGAGCATAAATCTGAGCACTAGGGTTGAAACGAAAATGCCAGAAAGATTATAAGGTGAGCTTATCAAAAAAGGAGAATAGTTGTTCTATTTAACGAATTTGATAAGTTCAGATTATGATTTTTGTGGGATTTGCAGTCAATTCTTAGTTCTCGGATTACGCTATCGCTAATCCGACCTACAAAAACTAAATACCCACCCCCCCCCCTTTTTTTACACTTTTTATTCGCAGATAAAACTATAAGCTCATGGATTTAACAGAAAAACCCTAAGGCTCTCTGTGTTATAAAAAAATGCAAAAAACAGGGGGGATGGGTAATATATTATTCTATAGCTGTAGGTTGTGGTTTCTAGTGCAAAACAGAGGGGTGCTTTTAAATTACAATAATTTAGGCTTTATTATCTGTTTGGATTGAAATTCACGCTTGCCAAATCTGCTGATATTTTCCATGAAGATCGACGCAATAGAATAACTATTACGACTCACTTCATGAAAAATAGCGACAGATTTTTCTGCGCTCAATTCTAATCGACTTAATCAGGATTTCCTTATTGATACTTAGTGATATAAGTGATTTATAATTTGATGTATTAGTGTAGATTAACCCAACTAACTATCGTACTTTGTCGGATTACGCTATCGCTAATCTGACCTACATAAAATACAGATTTAAGCCACTACTCTTCAAACTTCCAGTCCTTCCAAGCTAATTCTTTAATTCTGGCACAGTAATCGACTAAGTTATGTAAGTTTTTACTATGCTCTTGTAGATGATTGGAATGTGGTTGATCCAAAATATTAGCGATAAATCCGTATAGTGACATATCAATAGTGCGAATTTTATTACCAAAGAAATAAGGTTTGTCGTTGAGTACGTCTGAGAGTTTATCTAATAATGTAATGCCTGAAGCATAGCTTTTAAGCGTATTTTGAGGTGTCATTCCGCGCTTTTTCATTTGACGTAATAGCATAAAGCGCACCATGTAAGGAAGAAAATACTTTTTTGTACCAGGTAGACTAGGTTTTAAATCAGGCAAGAAAACCTCCCAGCCTTTTGGGTCTCCCCAGCGCATATAAGTAATTTGCCAATATAGCTCATCCTCAATGCGGGTACGTATTAACCATGCTTGTGCTAGTTCGGCATCCGTCATTCCATCATTCATTTTATCTTTACTTTGTGTTTCAAAGAATTCAATGATTTCTTCTGAGTCAGTAATAGTTTCCCCCGTTTTGGTGATAATAAAGGGAATTTGTTTGCTAGGTGATTTACGCGGGTCGCTAGGAGGCTGTCTGATAACTACGATTGAAACGAAAATGCCAGAAATATTATAAGGTGAGTTTATCAAAAGAGGCAAATAGTTGTTCTATTTAACGAATTTGATAAGCTCAGATTATGATGTTTATGGAATTTGCAGTCAATTCTTAGTTCTCAGACAGCCTCCTAGGAGGCTGTCCGAGAACTAACAAAGAATAAAGTGTAAAATAAGCGAATGACCCCTTTATTTAAAACAGCCCCAACAGAAAATCAACAGCG
>Ga0256840_1000929_pt1 | contig 28817 bp, 27 predicted proteins | sample 355202metaG_FD_185969 | JGI IMG/M metagenome (GOLD analysis project Ga0256840, IMG submission 185969) | Hydrothermal vent microbial communities from Mid Atlantic Ridge, Atlantic Ocean - 355-202 | ecosystem: Environmental > Aquatic > Marine > Hydrothermal vents | place: Atlantic Ocean: Mid... | reverse complement strand
CCGGAATTTTTACCTTTTGTGATTTTTATAATCAGCTCCTTTATTGCTTTTTCTACAGGAACTTCTTGGGGAACATTTGCCATTATGCTGCCCATAGCTATTCCTATGGCAGAAGCGCATGCATCAAATATTTATGTTGCCATAGCAGCAGCCATTGGTGGTGGAGTATTTGGTGATCATTGCTCGCCCATATCCGATACTACCATTATTTCTTCCATGGCTTCGGCATCCGATCATATAGATCATGTAAAAACCCAATTGCCTTATGCTCTTTTGACCGGAGGAATTACTTCGGTTTTGTACTTGATACTTGGATTTCTCTTTTGACGACCGTAAAAAATGAAGTTTTTAGTAGGGTATTTTCCTTAATGATTGTATTTTAAATATAAGAAGCAAATACGAACCGTTAAGCTATTAATGGCTTATCTGCAATATATATTTGTCCGGAAGTATAATTATGACTTATAAACCATACTTTTTCAATAAACTATTAACTAAAATTTTTTACTATGAAACACATTAACTTTATTTTTATTTTATTGATTTCTGTATTTTTTGCTTCTTGTGATAAAAATGAGAATACAAATCCGAATCTGCCGGAATGTAAGTTAACAAAGGAAACTTTTGTTAATGGAAATAATCAATCAAGCGTTACTTACAGCTATGATGAGCAAGAAAGACTTATTAAAATTGTTGAGTCAGATGTCGACTATTCGCTCAGTATAGATATTATTTATGATGAAAACGGCAAAATTAGTAAATTAGAAGGCTCAGACAATGGTGATCAATTTATAGGTGAGTGTACATGGGACAATAATGTATGGTCTATTGTTTTTAAACTAAAAGAAGGGGATAGTTGGATAGAGACCGAATGGAAGCCGGTAGTTAAATTTGATGATAATAACCGAATTATTGAATATATGGATTATGAAAAAAATAATACAGGTGCTTTTGAATTATTTACAAAAAGTGTTTATACATGGGTAGATGATAACATAAGTTCTGAGGTTTTTACGGTTTTTTCATCAACAAAAAAGGGTTCAAGAAGTATTTTTAACAGAAAAAACAAACAATATCATACAAACGATTCTTACACAATCAATTATACTTATGATGATAAAAATAATGCTTTTGCATCAGTTGGGATTATGAGTATAATATGGAATGAACTGCCTGTTACAAAAAATAACATTATTAAAGAAGAAAAAAGTGGTAGTCAAAGCGCTAATAATGTTGAATATACTTATGAATACAGCGATAAAGATTTTCCTGTAAAATCAATAAGCAGTAATATGGAATCAGGCGTATATGTCCAATTTGAATATGACTGTAATTAATAGCATTGCATAATTGCAACTTGTAATTTTTATACAATATACTCAATTTAATAATTTTGTTGCATAGTTTTTAGTACAGTTCTACAAACTGTACTAAAAACTATGCAACAAAATTAAAAATAATTTACATCAACCTTTGCACTACTATCTAAACCGGCAATTTCTGAGAGTAAGTTGTTGGCAAGACTACTCGCGCCGATTCTGAATAATTTATTATTTAACCATTCATCACCTAAAATATCTGCAACAATTGCATAATACTCAACAGCTTGTTTTCCCGTTGAAATTCCGCCTGCGGGTTTTAAACCTATTTTTTTATGGTTTACACGATAAAATTCTTTGATGGCTTTTGTCATCACATAAACCGCTTCTAAGGTAGCTGCGGGTTGCATTTTTCCGGTGGAGGTTTTAATAAAATCAGCACCGGCTTCCATAGCAATTATTGAAGCATCCCAAATTTTTTGCGCATCTTCCAATGCACCGCTTTCTAAAATTACTTTTAGATGTGCATTTTCAATATTTTCTTTAATTTCTTTAATTTCTTGATATACAGTTTCGTAATCTCCACTCAAAAATGTTCCGAGCGAAATTACAATATCTACTTCACTTGCACCGCTTAAAACAGCCGCTGTACTTTCAACTATTTTAACATCTAAAAAAGTTTGCGATGAAGGAAAGCCTGCTGCAACCGAGGCAATACCTATTTCTGCTTTCAAGTTTTCTTTAACCGTTTCTACAAGCGAAGGATATACACAAATAGCGGCAACATTAGGCATATCGGTAAAAACCGCAGGGAATTTATTTACTTTTTCTGTCATTCCCTTTATTTTTGCTTTAGAATCTGTTGCATTTAAGCTGGTTAAATCAATCAGACTAAATATTTCTTTTAAAACTGCGCTATTATAAAATTTTTTACTTTCGGCTTTTAGTTTGGCAATTTCAATGTCAATTTGACCAAAATCGGGAGCTGTATATTTTTTTAAAAAATCCATATTTTTTTGTTTATTGATTTATGCAAAATTAGTAAACTATATTCGTATTTGAGCGTGAATCTATGAGTTTTTTGGCTTTTCGCTATAAACATAGCTGCAAATTCAAGGTATTACACTAATTTGTCGTTGTTTTTATGCCGGTCAAAATCTCTTATAGTTTTCTTTTTCAGATTTTTTTGCAGAGCATCGGTTAAATCAATTCCTGTTTGGTTAGCAATACAAATTAGTACAAAAAGCACATCTGCCAATTCATCTGCCAAATCAAAGTTTTTATCACTTTCTTTAAAAGACTGGTCGCCATATTTTCGTGCAATAATGCGTGCCACCTCTCCTACTTCTTCCGTTAAAATTGCCATATTGGTCAATTCACTGAAATATCGTACTCCAATTTCATTAATCCATTTATCAACAATGGTTTGAGCTTCACTTATATGCATGGTTTATATTTTTAGTCAATTATCTTTCAAAAATAAGATAAATTTAGGACACTATGAATTTGTAAAAATCCGAATTAAAAAAAATAATGTAAATTTGCCAAAATTTTAATAGTCAAGATTATGTTAGAGAATATTTTAACATTGTTTATGTTGGTGCTGTTACAAATAGTTTTAAGTGTAGATAATTTATTGTATATATCTATTGAATCTAAAAATGCACCGGAGAATAAACAAACTTTTGTGCGGCATTGGGGAATTGGTATCGCTATTGTTTTTCGGATAGCTCTTTTGTTTATTTTGGTAAAGATAATCAGTTATTTTCAAGACCCGTTTTTATATCTTGATAACTCAATTATTAAAGGCTCTTTTAATATCCATGGGATGATTGTGTTTTTTGGAGGTGGTTTTATTGTTTATACTGCTATAAAAGAAATTTGGCATATGATTTCATTAGAAGAGTATCATCATATTGGTAAAACCCAAACAGAATCGGCAGGAAAGATTATTGCAATGATTGTAGTAATGAATTTGGTATTTTCTTTTGATTCAATTTTAAGTGCTTTAGCACTTACCAAAGTTTTATGGGTTATGATTGTGGCAATTATCATTAGCGGAACGGTTATGATTTGGTTGGCAGATTGGGTTTCTGATTTTCTTAAAAAAAATAGAGTTTATGAGGTTTTGGGATTGTTTATTCTGTTTTTGGTAGGCATTATGCTCTTGTCGGAAGCAGGAGATTTGGCACATTTACAATTGTTTGGAAATGAAATTACCGCTATGAACAAAACTACTTTCTATTTTATTTTGGTAATATTAATTTTAATAGATGTAGTTCAGAGTAAATATCAACAAAAATTAGCAAAAATTAAGCAGTTAAGTACTCAAAAACCGCTTAATGAAGAAAAATAATTTTAAGCTAAATTGAGTGATTATAAACTTTGTCAAACTTATCAGTTAAGCTTGACAAAGTTTTTAGCTATCAGGATTTAATCTTTTTCCATATCAAGGTTTTCCGGATAAAATATTTGCTTGCTACAACTTCAATCTCATTTTTTCGCATTTCGGTAACTTTAAAATCTACCAAAATTCCTTTTTCCGGTCCGTAAAGCGTTCCGTTTGTCCACATTTTATCTTCATTATCAAATTCTAAATCACTCAAAATAATTTTACCTACAAGTGGTTCGTTGCGTTTTTCTTCATCAGGATTTTTATAATCGGTTGTTTTTCCATTTTCCCAACCATTCAGCGCAATTACTTTTCCGTAATATTTGCTGCCTATTTTAAAAATCTCAATATCCAGTTTATTAGGCATATGATATTTCCCGATTAGTTCGTCAGCTTTTTGGGCGTGTACAAGAAATGATAAAAATAAACTGATTAAAATTAGAATTAATTTTTTCATAGATTAAATGAGTAAAATATTCAATCCCCGGCCGGGTAAATTTTCGATAATTTATCCTTGCCGGAGATAAATACTGAAATTTTTTTAGAAATTGTTAAACCTAAATTGTACGATTATGGCTACAAAATCGCAAAATTCAGCTTAAAAATTATATTTTATTTTCATGTATATCATTGAGTTATCACCATATTGCCCAAACTGACCTTTTTCATCTCCTACAAAAATATTTGAGCCCAAAAGAATAGAAAAACTATCTTCAAAATCGTAGGTAATTTTAGGTCGAATCAAAGCATCTCCATCGGTTAAGCCTATGTATGAAAATAATTCAAGGTGTAATGTTTCGCGTAAAGCATCGTAACGTGCTAAAAATGTTGCCATATTATTAGTCTCGTCTTCGGTCATGCCTTGCTCATAATCCATAATGTATTTTTGGATAAACTGTCCACTCAATTTTACGTCTCCAATGCTAAAATCCAGTCCTACAACATAGTTCAGATAATTTTTTTGTACTAATGCATCCGTGGCTAAGGGGTCTTCGGTTTGAAAGTACTTACCATCGTAATAAGCCACTTCTCCACGCAAGATAACTCCTTTTATTTCCGTGCTGAAAGAACCTCCGGTTAAATAAAGTCTGTGGTGTTCCGGTGTAATGTTTAAACCTGCAATGCTTGGTGGTTGTGTTGTCGGGTCAATAAATCTTTCAACATGCATTGCCGGATTATCATCCCAAGTATATCCTCCCATAAGGTCAAAGTCGATGTTTGAACCTAAAAATGAATATTTAAAAAATACTTCGCTGTTTTCCAATGAAGGATTTATTTCGCTTTTACTCCAATCAAAAGTAGGCGGTGCCGGAAAATCCGGTTGAATATACCAAATAGAGCCTTGTGCAGGACGCTCAGTGGGCGTAAACTGTGGTATCCAAATAGCTTCAAAAGTGCTGTTGCCAACATAATAGTCAAACTTTGCAGCAATTACACCTGTTCTTATTTCGTCAAAATCAGGTAGTAAAAATTCAGTTAAGTTTAGGGGTGAAACAACATCTGTTATAAAAACGCCATCTGCTTTACCCCAAACAACTTGTTGTTTACCTACACGAATATCTATATTGGAAAAATACATATCAACATATATTTCACGTAATCGAAAATCCAAACTGTCTGAATTATACATATAAATCATAGGGTTCACTTTAAAAGCTACTCGATCGCCTATTTTTTCAAAATTCAGGTTTAAAGTTTGTTGAATGATTCCAAAATCGCCATTGTTAAAGGTAATGCCTTCATAAGTTCGTGCAAAACCTGAAATATTGACTGTTTCTTGTGCTTTTGTTGAAAAAGCCATACTTATCAGCAATATTAATAATACTCCTGTTTTTTTCATTTTTTATATTTTTATTAAGATTAGAATTTTAATTTTTCGGTCATAATACCAAATCGCAGTATGGTGATTTGATGGTCAAAATATATATTGTAATAATCCTGTCCGTGATAAAATTGTGTAAAAAAACCTATGTCTTCAAGAAATTTAGGATGGTAAAAAAAAGTGAATTTCAGATTAATACGGTTTGCATCTAAAGCGTTCCAATCATACATGTTTCCAAAGAGCCATGTTAGCTCTCCTTTTAACGAAATACTAGCTTTCTCACGTTTTTTATTTTTATTCTCAGGCAATTTAAAGATTGAAAAAATATTATGCCAGCGATACAGACTGTATTGCCCGTCCAGTTCATCAATGGTTAATCCCGGAAAATGAAATTCAAATGAACTGGAAAAAAATTGTGCAGCATTACGTTTTTTATTGAAATTTGTTTTTATCAGTCCAAATTCAGTATAGTTTGTTGAAAAATTCCCCGTTTTCAAATTAATAGCTCCATCTTCGAGATAAAAATCGCCATCTTGCCCGTTTGAATGATGCGCCAATTTTGCAAAAGCACTCAGGCTGCACGCATTGGTTTTTGAGCGTAGTTTATAATATACCGTAACTTGCGGCATATAGCTGGGTGTACGTACCGGATATGATTCTTCTTGAAACATGCGGATGATTATTTGGGCAGTCAACACCCCCATCAAACGTGCATTTTTGCTTTTACGAATATAAAAACTCGGGGTTAAATTGGCTTCAAACCATAGCGATTCAATATTTCCAATGTCTGTAGGAAACGTTATATAGCTATTGCCAATATTTACTTGCGAAATTGTTGTTAGTTCTATTTCAGGGATATAGATGCTATCCTCCTGAGCAATAAGCTGAACTGAGCTTAAAAACACAAAAAGTGTTATTATAAAATAATTTTGCTTTATTTGAATCTGTTTCTTTTGCACGATTTTATGAATTTATTGTACAATAAAGTAATAAATATTTGAGCTCATTCCGGCTTTAATAATTATGATTATAGTTTAATTGGCAGCTACGGTAAACAGTAGTTTTTAAGTATCTGTAACCGCAGCTGCACTAGCTATGAAAAAACGATACAAGTTGTTATATTCCACGCATCATCATACGTTCGGTAAATTTTGATGCAGGAACACCTGTATTAATTGAAATATTGCTTAATTTAATAATCGTTTTGTGATTATTTTGCACATTTTGCATTACAGAATGGGTAATAATCCAATATCCTGATATTTTCTTAACTTCTTTTATGCTTAAAGTTTTCAATAATTCACCATCTTCGTCATAAAACTCTTTTTTCATGCCCACGAAGTTATCTTTACGTATCCATGTAATGGTTTTGCTATACATATAATCTTCGTCTTTCGATACACTTTCTACAACATAGCAAGCAATACCGTTTACGGTTTCTTCTCTCAAAAGTTTATGCACATCGGCATCTAATTTACGGTCGCCCAAATCGTCGTAAGTAAAATCCGAACCCATAAAATAATCACTTTTGCTGTCGCTTGAAATACGTTTTACTTTTTTTAGTGCGGGCAAATAAATCCATTGGTCATCTTCTTTATTTTCATCATCATAAGACCAATTCATAAAACTAGTGTTTTTAACATCAGCCGGCGACATAAAGAACATGATGCTTTTTTCAACCGTACCAAAATCTTTTGTGTATTGTTGAATTTTACGTACACGTGTTTGTCCGCTTTTGTTTATCAATGTCATAGTAAGTTGCGATGTTTGATCATCGCCCGAAGGCAAATTATAAGCTCTTTTTACAATTTCACGTCCGGTTAATTGTGCATTTGCAGCTATGCTTGCCATTAAAAATAGAGCAATTGCTATTCCTTTAAATTTCATTGTTTTCATTTTACTTAATTTTAAATTTAACATTCTTTTTTATTGTTGCGTGCAGCGAAGCAATTAATTGATATAGCGCTTGCTTCGCTGCAAGTTTAATTAATTTGTTTTATCTTTCTTTTTCTTTTTAAAGTACACATTACTTTGATACAGAAGAACCAACATAATGGTCAGCGTGCCTACAAAACTTGTAAACATATTTAGTGAAACCAAAGCACCAAGTTCTCTATTTGGAGGGAACACTGAAAACATCAGTACTAAAAATCCGGCAATTACAACTATTGCATTATAGATAATTGCTCGTCCTGAGTGTGCCATTGTTTTTTGTGCAGTAACCATTTTGTTTTCAGCACCAATTGCATTATGTCTGTATTGCTCTAAGAAGTGGACAGCATAGTCAATACCTATACCAATTGCTATACTGGATAATAAGGCAGTGGTAGTATTCAATGGTATATCCAAAAATCCCATAACACCAAAGCTGATTAGTGCAGTAATAATTATAGGTACTGAGCCAATTAAGCCAATGATCAATTTTCTGAACATCAAAGAAAGCAGCACCACAATAATGATTAATGATAAAATCAAACTTCTGATTTGTCCTTCAAGAATTAAATCGGTAAATACCAAGCCTTTGTATCCACTACCGGCATAATTCATATCAATGCCTAAGTTTTTAAAATCATCTTTATACTTTTCAATAATTGCCAAAGCTGCATTCATTGCTTTTGAATTATCACTCTTTAACTGGAAAGTTACATTTGCTTTTTCGTAATCATAGTCCACCACTTTGTTTAAATTTTCCGGGTCGCCCGACATTTCGTAAAGCAATAAATATTGAGCAATCATATCCTGATTGTCGGGTATGGTATTAAATTCCTCTTTGTCGGCATTCATTACCTTGTTCATACGGCGGATATAATCAGCCAAAGAGAAGGTATTACCTACTACTTGAAGTTCATCGTCCACATCTTTTTGCATTTTATTAACCAGTTTTAAAACAGCCGGTTCTTTAAAGGCATCTTTTTTCCCTTCGGCATCTAAAATTAAGTTCAGGGTACTTGTTCCGCCAAAATGCTCGTTAATAAATTTATCGGTTTGTACAATTTCGCTGTTTTTTTCAAATTTTTCAAGGAAACTGGAATTAATCCATATTTTTTGCATTCCGATAATGGATAATATTACAATTACAATTGTTCCCAAAATAGATACATATTTCTTTTCAATCACCCATTTTGCAAACGAGTTAGCTAATTTTGAGTGTGAATGCCCGCCTTTATCTTCGCTGTGATCAATTGGTCTTGCTTTAGGCAGTCCGAAAATCATAATACCTGCCGGTAAGAAAACCAAAGAGAATACCATTGCCATCATCACGCCAAAAGCTGTGAAAATACCAAAATATTTTACCGGATAAACTTGTGAAGTTAATAGGGAGATAAATCCTACGGCAGTAGTTATCGAAGTCATTACTACCGGTTTCCAAAGATATTTTAGCATATCCTGAGTGGCTTCGCGCTTAGTTGCATTTGGATGGTGGTTTATATATACTTGCAAGTGACTGTACAGGTGTATTCCATCGGCTACTCCTATGGCTATCAGCATTACAGGTATCATGGTTGATACTGCATAAATCGGTATATTTACTGCAGCCATTAAGCCAAAAGCCCAAATGGTTGAGATAAACACAACACCAAGTGTGATTAAAGTACCTTTGAGACTACGCAAGGTGATGAAAAGAACAATAAAAATCACCAATATAACTATGGGAACCATACGTTTCATATCGGCAGGACCAAGAAGTGCCATAGTGCCTTCTACAATAGGGCGACCGGCAACGTATATTTTAATATCATCGGTCTCAGAAGCTTTGGCGGTTTTTAATATGTGGTTGTAAAAATCTTGTGTAAACACATTGTCGCCAATTTCTGCAATAATTACGGTTACTGTTGTATCGTAAGATACTAATCTTCCGTAAACCATTTCGTTATTTAGTACATTTTCTTTTAATTGCTTTAATTTTTCCGGCGATTTAGGTGTTCGTTTATAAAATGCCTTAACATCCATTCCGTCTTCTGTGCCTATTATATTGTCGGCAGTATAAAGTGATGTAACATCATCTTTATTGATTTCATCAAATTTTTGAAAACGCTTGGTTAATTTTTTCAAGGTATCGAGTGTTTCCGTATTAAATACTCCTTTTTTATTTTCCAAAGCGATAATAATTCCATCTTTAATATTGAACCAACTTTCGGCTTTATCACTATAAATAAATGCCGGATGATCTTTTGGCATATATTCGTCAAGGTCTGTTTCCATACGGGTATTGTCTTTCATCTCTATAACAAAATATACCGATATGGCAAAAATAACCAACATAGTTATCCAGCCGTAATTCAATAATTTGTTTAATAATTTTTCCATTTTATTGTTTTTAATAGTTAATCTTAACTAACTTTGTTTGTAAATTTTTTAAGCTTTTAATATGATTTTTAATCCGTTAATTAACTTTTTACTTTCTTCTTTTAAGTTATTGTGTTGATTTTTTAAATCCCATTGTTTAATCATAAACCGTAATGTTCCAACAACAATCATTGCTAATGTTTTGTAATCAATATCTGTACGTATTTCCTGATTTTTTTGTCCTTCGAGCATTATGTTTTCTATGGTTTTTACTTTTACTTCCATAATTTCAACAATCCGTTTTTTCAATATTGCTTCATTTTTAAATACTTCCTCCGAAAATACTACGGAAATATGCGAAGGCTCTTCGATAAATATTTCGACAATTTTTGAAAACATAAATTCTATTTTTGCCATTGCTGTATCGGCAAATTGACTCATAGCTGCATCCATAAAAGAAGACATTTCTTCAAAGTTTTTCAAAATTGCCAGTAAAATATCAGTTTTGCTTTCAAAGTGGCGATAAATTGCCGGCTCTGAAATGCCTATTTCTTTCGACAAATTTTTTATGGTCAAACCTTGAATACCTTTTGTGGCTATCAAATTAATTGATTTTTCTATTATTTCAGCTTGCCTTTCAGTCATTACAGATGTTTCTTTTAAAATTTCGACACAAAGATAGTTAGTATTTACTAACATGCAAATATTTTAACATTTTTTAACGCCCACAAAGCTATAAATTTAAAACTTATGGATACTAATATACATTTATACAGTACCTTATATATGCTTTTGATTGTCGTAAAGAATTACGACTATTTTACCTCTATAATTTTATCAATATTTTCAAATAAACTTTTAACCATATTCTGCCATCGTTCCGGAAATGTTTTTTTGCTTTCATCCGTTGCATCAGGTCCTATGGCTGATTGTAATATTTCTTTTGGATTAGCGACTTTTCCGGGCATATAAAAAACTTCTACACTTTTTCCTGTATCCAAACGGGTAAAACGCACATTTGCATCTATATCAGCACCATAAAATAAAAGTCCGCGTCGGTTAAACTTGCCTTGAACTCCTAAAAAGCCAGTATTGTCCGTTGCTCCGGTGATATTTGATAAAACTTGTGCTACTACGCCTGTATTATCATCAAGGGTTCCTTTAAGTTCCACTTTTATTTCTCCTCTTTGTGGTGCTTTATCCTTATAAAGTGTGTTTAAGCCTTTTACAGCCATCATATATGCACCTGCTACTGTGGCACAACTATGACCGGCCATTTTTACTATATCAAGATAGGAAATATCAATGATTCCATTTTCAAAACTTCCTAAAAATGTGCCTAAATTATCTTGAAGAATAATATGATCAACTTGATCGAAAAATTTTGGATAATTCATAATTATTTAAATTAAATGATCTGTGAAAAACTTGCAATTTGATATTGTATTTTTGGCTTTTTTGTCAGTTTTTCGAAAACAATCAAGCCTATTATTGCTAAAACTATGCCTGCCAAAACATCTACTATATAATGATGACTCGAATATACAGCTGAAAACCAAATGCCAAGCATAAATATACTAAAAATTATTTTAAGGTATAAAGATAAGTGTTTTTTTACAGAATAATACAAAACAACTACGGGATATGCAGAATGGAGTGATGGTATGGCAGCTAATACATTTGCATTTTTATTGTAGATATTTGCAAATACAGGAATGCCAATTAGTTCATCAAAGCGTTCTAATCCGGCACGGTTCCCTGGAACAATTTTTAAATCGAAACCATAAAAATCTACATACCAAGGGGGTGCTGCCGGGTACAAATAATAGATACAGAAACCTAACAAATTTATAAACAAAAAAGCCATTGAATATTTTAAAAACATGTATTTGTCTTTTATATAGAGGTATATACCAAAGCCTATTGGCACCGGCATCCAATTTATGTAGAAAAAACCCGATAAAAAATCTAAAATTTTATTGTTGTTTTGATTAAAATATTCATTGGGCGTGAGGATATTTTCATTGTGCTTTATACCAAATAGTAGTTTCTCAAAATTGTAAGGTTCTTTAATATGAACGCGTGATATTTCATAATTAGGAATTATACGCATCGAGTCATATATTACCCAGAAAATGATAAATATTGAAAAACCGAGAATAAATCTTCTTGATTTATCATTAAAATAGAAGCTCGACAGCCATAAAATTACCAGAAAGTAATGTTCGTTTCTAATAGTACCGATAAATTTGTTCCATAACAAATATAGTGTAACTATTAAAAAATTGATAATCAAGTTTTTTTTTGTGAAGCGATTAAATTCCATCTTGTTCAATAAATATTTTTTGATAGTTTGGTTTTGCATCAGGAATACTTTTCCCGAAAAACTCTATATATTTTACCTTTGGCCAAAATTCTGTTTCTTCTGCAAATATGTACATATGTTTTAAAATTGAATTTTCGCCATTAATTTTTGTACTTATATAAGCCTTAAATTTTTCTGTTTGTACGAGTTTAAAATTTTTGTTTTTATCGGCGGCAAGCTTAACCGAAAAAGTGTTTTCTTTTTCTTTTTCGCAACTAACTCCATAGGCATACCATTTCTCAATCTTGCGTAGCTCCATTTTTTGACCGTGTTCTTCGTATCTTATCCAGTAAACTTTAATCGGTTCATTTTCAAGCAAGTTACCATTACTATCAAAATTAGCATCGTATATAATCGTATTTGCATTATGGTTTCGTTGAATATAAAATAAAAGTTTGTTTGTTCTTGGAGGAGTAGGATATTCACTCTTTTGTGCAAAAGTTTGCCAGCTGCTTGTAATTAGCAATATTACTATAATAATTTTCATAACAAATTTTCTTTTATATACCATTTTATCGTTTCGTTAATACCTTTTTCCAAATCAAATTCGGGTTTAAAACCAAAGTCTCTAATTAATGATGTGCTGTCACAAGCCCAGTTTACCTGTGATATTTCTTTATATTTTTCAGTATTAAGTGTTGGTATGTTGTGAAATATTTTACATGAGATTTTTTCATTAAAAAAAGCAATAATCCTTATCAATAATTTAGGAAAAACAATACATATTGTTTTTTTGTTGAGTACTGTTTTTAGTATTTTATTAAATTCCGATGCTGTGTATATATTTAAATCGCTAATAAAGTATGATTTTTGAATAATATTCGATTTTATTGCATCAAATATAACTCTTGTTAAATCTTTAATATAAATAAAACTTAAATATTGATTTTTTGTACCTATATAGGTTTCCATTCCAGATTTTATGCTTTTATACATGACAAAATAATCTTTTTCACGAGGCCCGTAAACTCCCGTAGGTCGAAAAATTAAATAAGGAAAGTTATTTAAAGATTTAATGTAAAGCTCTGCTTTAAGCTTACTTTTTCCGTATAGTGAAACGGGTTTCGGTGTGTCCGTTTCTTTTATGGGAGTCTGGCTGTTTTTTTTGCCCGGACCAAAAGCAGCAAGACTGCTTATAAAAATAAATTTATCCGGAATCATTTCAGTTTCGTATAATGCTTCAATCAGGTTTTTTGTAAATTCATAATTTACCATTTCGAACATACTTTTGTTGCAAGTTTTTGTTAGCCCTGCATTATGTATTATATAATCAAACCTTCCTGATTTTTTTAAATCTTTTTTAATGGTGTTTTTATCCTCTAGTTTTGTTTTGAAAAATTTAATGCCTGCATTTTTTAAATACTTTAAGTTGCTGCTTTCCCGTATGCCGGCATATACATCAAATTCTTGCATTAACGCTTCATTAACCAAAAAACTTCCTATAAATCCGCTTGCTCCTGTTATAAGTATTTTTTTCAACTTTCTATATTTTATGATAAAACTCTATAAATGCTTTAAATATATTCTTCTACGCATGTGTTGACGGGTTTCATACGGGTTAAACATTTGTATTGAGGGCTTATTATTTTCCAGAATATGACTTGTAATAGCTGTTTTAACTCCCTCGTTAATACATGTTTGCGTCATGTCCGCATAAAATATTGCAGGAATCCCTTTGTTGAAATATTTTGGTTTTACGGCGTGTAACAATAAATCTATTGTATCGTTTTTTTTCATATCTTTTAATATTTGTATAAAACCTAAAGGGAATAGTTTGCCTTTAGCTTTGATTAATGCTTTGGATAACGATAAAAAACCTAAACCAAAACCTACAACTTCATTGTTCTTATCAATAACAAAACCTACATACTTAGGATTAACCATTGAAAAGTATTGGTTTGTATAATATGTAATTTGTTTTTCGCTTAAGGGAACAAAACCGTATAAGTTTTTGTACGATTCGTTTAATGTGTGAAACATACTTTTTGCATAAGGTAGAATTTCTTTAGCCTTTTTTATTTTTAACAATCTTAAATTATATTTTTTTTGAACCAATTCTGATATACGTCGTATCTTTTCAGGTACCTTATCGGGTATTTTTACTTCCATTTGTATCCAATCTACATCTTTTTTGTATCCTAGTTTTTCTAAATGCTTAGGATAGTATGGGAAGTTGTAAATTACAGCTTGTGTGCCTATTTCATTGAAACCCTCTACCAACATTCCTTCTAAATCAAGGTCTGTTAAACCTAATGGTCCGTGAACTGCTTCCATATTCATAGATTTAGCCCAATTTTCAACAGTCTTTATTAAAGCTGATGAAACGGCAATATCATCTATAAAATCTATCCAACCAAAACGTACATTCTTTTCGTTCCAAATTAAGTTTGATTTATGATTTATAATGCCTGCAATTCGTCCGACAATTTTGCTTTTTTGGTAAGCTAACCAATAATGTGTTTCGCAAAATTCAAAAGCAGGATTTTTTTTGGGCGAAAGTGTAGATAGCTCAAATGCATGAAGCTGCGGAACTCTATAAGGATTTCCTTTATATAACCTATCGGGAAATGTGATAAATCTTTGTAAATCTCTTTTACTTTTTACTTCTTTTATTATAATTTTTTCCATTTTTTAATATCTAACTTTCCATACTTATTAATTTTGTACTTTCAACGATTGCTCTTGTTTTAACAAGCTGCTCAACCGCCCTGTTAATTTGCTCTTTTGTGTGAGTTGCCATAAGTGAAAATCTCAAAATTGCTTTATCTTTATCTACAGCCGGATGTACTACCGGATTAACATAAACACCGTTTTCTATTAATAAACTTGCTATTGTGTATGTTTTTATATTTTCACCGATAAAAATTGGAATTATTGGAGTAGCACTATTTCCAATATCAAAACCTTCTTGCAATAGGCATCTTTTTGCATATTTTGTATTCTCCCATAAATGGTCTATTCGCTCCGGTTCATCTCGTATAATATCTAAAGCTGCTAAAACTGTTGCGGCAGAAGCAGGGGGAATACTTGCGCTGAACAGTAAAGCTCTTGCCTTATGTTTTATGTAATTAATGGTTTCAAAATCACTTGCTACAAAACCACCTAATGAAGCAAGTGACTTGCTGAATGTTCCCATTATTAAATCGGTTTGGTAGCTTAAATTATAGTGGCTTGCCGTACCGGCACCGCCTTTGCCTACAACGCCTAAACCATGAGCATCATCAACCATTACTGATGCATTGTATTTTTCGGCAAGTCCTATTATTTTATCCAGTTTTGCTAAATCACCCTCCATACTAAATACTCCGTCCACAACTATTAAAACTATATTGTCTTTGTTTGTTTTTTTTAGTACGGTTTCTAATGATTCCATATCATTATGCCGGTATTTAAGGGTTTTTGCATAAGCCAACCGGCAGCCTTCTATTATTGATGCATGGTTTTTATCATCTATGATGATAAAATCATTTCTGCCGACAAGGCTGGGTATAGTACCTACATTTACTTGAAATCCTGTGCTGAAAACCGTTGCAGCCGGTTTGCCTACAAACTTTGCCAACCTGTATTCAAGTTCGTCGTGCAAATCTAAATTTCCGTTCATCAAACGTGAGCCGGAGGCACCTGTTCCGTATTTTTCAATTGCATTATGAGCTGCTTCTTTTAGTTTTGGATGATTGGTAAGTCCCAGATAACTGTTAGAACCAAACATTAATATTTTTTTTCCGTTTAAAACTACTTCTGTATCTTGTCCTGATTCTAACGAATGATAAAAAGGATAAATACCTTTTTGTTTAAAAATTTGCGGTAATCTAAACTCTGCTAATTTTTTTTGTAATCTTCTCATAGGTATCTTTTTAAAAATCAAATTTAAACCTTGCTCTAATTCCGTATTCTTGTACGTTTGGATTATCCAAGTATGTTACACGTTTTACTATATCTACTCTGAAAAACTTCAATATATTTCCTATTCCTGCACTTACCTCTATATAGGGTTTATCGCTTAATGTATAAGTTGTTTTACTACCATCAGGGGCGGTAGGAAAAAGCATTAGACCTCCTGTTACTTCCGGATTATTCTTATCACTAACTCCACCGTATATTCCTTTAAAACTTACTACTGCCCGCCACTTTAAATGTTTAATTAATGGTATTTTGTTAAATATAAATCCGTTAAAATGATGTTCCAATAAAATGGAAGTATATTCATCGCTCACAAATTCCAAGAAGTTCATTAAATTATAGGATCTAATCTGGTATGAATAGGTTTGATTGGCTCTATGAATAAACATATTAGGAAAGGGTACACCTGTTCCTAAAATTTTTCCGGCTTCTAATTCAAAATTTGTAAAGCCGACCGGTCCCAGATAAAATCTTTTAAAAAGATTAAATTTAAGCTTACTGTATTGAAAATCTGCATTAAATACTCCTTCTAATCCTTGAATGTATGATAGTTGAAAAATCGGGTAACGTGTTAATATAGTGGCTCTGAAATTCATTCCTTGATAAAACTTTTCATTGGGTGCAAAACGTATGGTTGTTAATATCTCGCTTGAAGTGATATTGTTCATTGTTGAATCATTGTAATTAAAATACAAAGTTCCACCGGGTTCTTGAATCATGTGCTTTAATCCGATTGTTGTAGATATTCCGTTGCCCCAGTCACGATGATGTTCAAGTTTGAACATATCGTAATAAAGAATTTTATCGGCTACACCTCTTTTAAAGGATAACAAAAAATTATCTTCATTAATAAACATCATTTCCATTCCGGGGAAATTGGTTTCTCGTTGATACATTGCCATTACGGAGTGTTGCGGACTTTCTCTTAAAGGTCTGCCGTTTAATGTCATAGTTGCTTTTGCAGAGTATTTAAAACGTTTGTCTTTAAAACCATATACTCCAAACCCTTCTAATCGAAATGTTTTACTGAATTTTTCACTTGTTTTTCCGCCAAGCCGTAAACGGAAACCTTCTACATCATTAAAACTGTAAAAAGTATTTACAGGTCCTACATCAATTTTGTTAAAATTCCAATACCCGGCAACAAAAAGCATAATTATGTCCATAGTACGTTTAAACGCGGGTACGTTTTGAACACTATCAACCATTAAGTATATATTCTTTTCTTGTTTGCTTAATTTCGTAATTCTATTCTCTTCCCAGAATTCTTCATCACGCTCTTTACTTTGCGGGAGGTAAATTTTGTTTTCTAAACCTGAAAATATACTGTCGGGAATTTCTTTGTTGAAAACAAAATTGTCATAAGTAACTGTTTTTTTGCCAAACATTCCGGTTCCATTTTTGCCGGAAAGGGTAAAGTCAACAATAATTACATCTTTGGTAAGCATCCATGCTTTATTATTGATGTATTCAAATTCTTGAATAATTTGCAGGTCGTTTACGAAGTTCAGATTTATATCTTCGGTAACACGCATATCTACTTTTATCAAAGCAAGTCGTTTGTCGTTGGTAACGTACATATTGCCTTTGAAAGCAAAATCAAGTTTGTTTCTGGGCTGAAAAGCCAGATTAATGCATTCATGATCATTGACTTTTGTAGTATCAATAATTCTAAACTTATAAATACTCGGAGCTATTGGCGATAAAGGACTTGTAAACTCATTGGTTAGTAAATTGATGCTATTGTTGTACAAATCCACCTCTTGATATAGATGATCAATCATGTAGCTAACGCCATCATTATCAATATAATCATGGAAGCCAATCATTTTAGCTCCTGTTACGTATTCTTTTTCTGATTTTGGTTTTTTACGGTAGTAAACTTCTGATAAAGTTTCTTTTAAAAATACAGGTAAATAGGGTTTTCCGTTAATTTCAGCAGTATCAACATAATCAAAAATAAATTGAAATTTTTTGAAAGCTTTTTTATTCCTGAATTTTTCGCTGATGTTGTTTATGTCAAATTCTACTTTTTCGTATTTTACGAAATGGTAATAATCCAGATGTTCTTTCCTGTTTAAGCTTTTATTTTTTATAATGCGCTTTATCAGCTCAACTGCCGGATTGTTTTTATTCCGATAACGTTTCTTTTTGGCTACAACATTAACTTCGCCTAAACTAACATCATTAGATTCTAATTTGAAATTAACTGTTTGCTTTTTACCTGTTACAATATTTTTTATTTGTTTTTTGTAGCCTACAAAAGAGGCACTTAGTTTACTTGAAGCCCATTGTGTGCTAATGCTGTACTCTCCATTATAATCAGTGTTTGTTCCTATGCTTTTACCTTCAAAGTAAACATTTACAAAAGGGAGGGGTTCGTTGGTTTTTGCATCAACCACTTTTCCTCGCACAATTGTTGTTGTTTGTGCATTAATTTGCATTTGAAAAACCAATAGTGCAATCGTTATTAAAAGGATAATATATTGTTGATTTTTACTCATTTATATTTTGAGAATTATTTGAATATAAAATATTTATACATTAAGAAATTAAAACCTACACCTACAACTATAGCCACAAGCACTTTTGCAATTACCTCATCAATATGGCTTGTTTCAACTATTAGATAAAGTCCTGCTGTGTTTAAAACTATACTTCCGTTCCATATCAATATGTATTTTAATGCTTGATTGCTTAATTTTCCGTCTTTGCTCATAAAAGCCCAATTTCGGTTTAATATAAAGCTGACAATTCCGCCGCAAACTGCACTTGCAAAGGTTGCCGTTACATACCAAATCTGTGTGAAGTTTGACAGAAGAATAAAGATTGAAAAATCGGTTGCCGTAGCTATAATTGCTACTACATTATACCTTAAAAAAGCATTTATGGTTTTTTGTTTTTTAATCATTATATTACATCAAAATATAGCAATATATGGATGCTTATCATACTGTAAATTCCTGCTAATACATCATCAAGCATGACACTCCAATCATTTTTCATATTATCAAAGTGTTTAATAAATAGTGGTTTAGTAATATCGAAAAATCGAAATAAGATGAGTGCATATAAATAGTATTTCCATGAAAAAGGTATTGCCAATGCAGCTATCCATATTCCAACTATTTCATCTATTACAATTTGTGATGCGTCGTGCTCCCACTGTGTGTGAACTATTTTTATGGAGTAAACTCCGAGAAAAAGCATAAAAATTATAGCAAGAAGATTAAGAGACAGAATTATCCGAGAATCAAAATATAAACCTGTTAGTTGGTAATTAAATATCCCTATCAGAAAAATACCTAGTATGGAACCTGCTGTTCCCGGTGCTACTGGTGCAAATCCTGCTCCTAATCCCGATGCTATAATTTTATGAAATTTCATTTGTGTAAATTATTTATTTTCAATCACTTGAAACTCTTCTATTTGTTCCTCATCATAATAATCCAAGCCTAAATAATTGATTAATGTTTCGCCCATTAAATAGCGCAAAGTATTTTCAAACTTTATTTTTTGTAAGAAAATATCATGAATTGGTGTTAATCCTTCTTTTGTTTGCGGTGATTTAAAATAAAACGAAAGCCATTCTTGAATACCTTTCATTCCGGCACGTTGAGCTAAATCCATAAATACTGCCAAATCAAGCACTACAGGTGCTGCTAAAATGGAATCTTTACATAAAAAATTAACTTTTATTTGCATTTTATATCCTAACCACCCAAATATGTCAATATTATCCCAGCTTTCTTTGTCGTCGCCTTTGGGCGGATAATAATTAATACGTACTTTGTGATACATATCTTTATACAATTCAGGGTATTTTTCCGGCTCTAAAACACTGTCTAAAACACTTAGTTTGGATACTTCTTTTGTTTTGAAAGAGTCTTCATTATCAAGCACTTCTCCGTCTCTATTTCCCAAAATATTCGTTGAGAACCATCCTTCAATTCCTAAAAGGCGAGTTTTTAATCCGGGTCCTAAAATAGTTTTCATTAAGGTTTGTCCGGTTTTAAAGTCTTTTCCTGCAATAGGTACCTTCCTTTTTTTTGCAAGCTCAATTAAAGCCGGTATATCAACAGTTAAATTTGGTGCACCGTTGGCAAACGGAACTCCACTTTTAATTGCAGCATAAGCATAAATCATGCTTGGTGCAATTGCCGGATGATTCTCTTCAAGAGCTTTTTCAAATTTATCTATAGATAAATGTATATCGCTGATTTGTGTGTAAACCTCAGTTGATGCACACCAAACCATGACTAAACGCTCGCAATTATTTTCCTTTTTAAATATTTGAATATCGTTCATCAATGCTTTGGCAGCATCCATTTTTGTTTTCTCTTTTTTAATATTTTCTCCATCAATGTTTTTAACAAACTTTTTATCAAAAACTGCCGGCATTGGTTTTATGGTTTCGAGCTCAGCTTTGATAGCATTTAATAGGTCTTTATCCAGAACACCAGCATTTATAGCCGCTTCATATACATTATCGTTGTATATATCCCAACCTCCGAAAACCATATCTTGCATTGAGGCTAAAGGAACAAAATCTTTGATGTCCGGATTTTTTTCTTCGGTTCTTTTTCCTAATCTGATTTTTCCCATTTGTGAGATTGACCCTATTGGTTTTCCTATACCTTTATTGGCGGCAATAACTCCTGCAATAAAAGTTGTTGAAACTGCGCCCATACCCGGTGTAAGTATTCCAAGTTTACCTGTGGGGCTTAAAATATTTTGCTTTTTATTCATTTTGAAATATTTAATAATTTATACTTGTTTTTACATTTTTTGTTTGCAATGATTTAGTCTTTGAAAAGCGGTATAGTTTGTTAATAATGCCAGAAGAAATATTGGAAAAGTAAAAATGCTTATGTTCTCAATTAAAGGAAAAGGTAACCAATCCACATCTACTTTGAAGGTTCCTGTAAAGTGTGAAATTAATCCGTAAAGAATTGCTGATATGCCAATTGTTAATACCCTTTCCGGACGCTGCATAATTCCTACTTTACATTCTACTCCTAAACCTTCAGCTCTTGCACGCACGTAGCTTACCATTATAGAGCCTATCATTGCAATAAAAGCAAATACGCTACTTAAAAAATAGTGGTACGCAACTAAATAATAGGCTATACCAAAGAACATAACCATTTCGCTGTACCGGTCAATAACCGAGTCAAATAATGCCCCGAATTGTGTCATCTGGTTACTTTTTCTAGCCAATTGACCATCAAGCATATCAAAAATGCCCGCCAGAAGCAAAATGATTCCAAAGTATGTGATGTATTTTGTTTCTCCTCGAATTCCGTATTCAGCTCCGAGTATCAATACAAGCGCCGATGTAATAGTAATTAGAAATCCTATTATGGTTATACTGTTGGGTGTTATCCCTGTTTTTATTAAAACATTGATGAATGGTGTGAGTAAACCATAAGCACTTTTCTTAATAAACTCCCAAGTATTGTTTGTCTTCATAGTTGAAATTATATGATGTAATTATTGTAGTTAATATTAACTAACCACAATCAAAATAATTCTTTGTTTTTTGTAAATATAACTTTTAGATTATCTACCAGTTTTTTTTGCTCTTCTTGTAAGTTTTTATGATTCCCTTTTAAGTCCATTTGCTTTATCATATACCTAAAGGTTCCCATAACAATAAGTGCTAAACTTTTATTATCTACATCATTACGTACTTCTCCTCTTTTTTGACCTTCCGAAATGATTTTTTCAATAGTTTGCTCTTTTTGTTCCATTATTTTTCGAATCATCGTTTTTAGAACCTCCTCACTTTTAAAAATCTCTTCAGAAAATATTACGGAAATATGTGATGGTTCTTTTGAAAAAATTTCTACAATATTTGAGAAAATCATATTTATTTTTTTGTATGCACAATCGTCTATGCTTTTTAAACTTTCTTCCATGAAAGCTGACATATTTTCAAAATTTTTTAAAATTGCCAGCAGAATATCGGTTTTACTTTTAAAGTGCCGGTAAATTGCAGCTTCTGAAATACCAATCTCCTTGGATAAATTTTTAATGGTTAATCCCTGAATACCTTTGCAGGCAATTATTTTTATTGATTTTCGAATAATTTCAATTTGACGTTTCGTCATAACTTCTGAATATTAAATTCGACACAAAGATAGTTAACATTCACTAACCCACAAAGTTTTTAATTCCTTTTTTGTATTTTTTAGTTGTAACTTTTTTCTATTGTATTGTACTACAGTGATTTACTGAATTGAAAGATACAGTAGTGTGTTTAAGTTTTGTTTCTGTTTAAATTTTAAAACAGATATTTATTTTTCATAAAATATTTCTGAATAAAAGGAGCGTTGTTGGGTTTGGAAACTAATGGAGAGCTAATAATTAGTTTTTTATATTCTTGCAAAAGCAAAAAGATTACGGAATAATTTTAGCTTATTTTACTACCTTTCCAACAGCCAACAAACGATTACTAACCTGCATTTTCCTCTGTTTTATAACTTTGGGGTTAATCTGAAACAACAAACTTCTATTTTGTTCTAAAAAGCTTATTGCTGCATTGTAATGTATTAGCCTTCCGTCTTCGGTTACTATAAGTACACTTTTTCCTTTTGTTTTTGCAACAATAACTTTAAATTTTGCATTTTGGCTTTTAGGAATGTATAATAATGAATATTTATCAATATTTGAATAGGAGCTTACTTTGCTTAAAACAACCGGTTTTCCGTTAATTCTTTTGTTTTTTGTTAAATTTTTAAGGTAGGGTATTACCGGCGAGTTTCCTACCACTCCAATTGTATAATATCGTGGAGGATTTGACCAGTTGGTATATTTAATAAATTTCAGTAAAAATAATGCTTGGTAATAGTCTTTTGAACTTTGAGCATTAACTGAATGAAATGAAAATACCAATAAAATTAATATGATAATTTTGAATTTAAAATTCATTTGTTTTTCGTTAAAATCCTACTGCTAATTGTATGGAGAATAAATTATCTTTCAAATCTATACCTTTATTTTTAATTAGTTCGTAATTTACTTTTATAACGCAGTTTTCATAAAAATGATAATTTAAGCCAAAGGTCCAGCGGTCTTTATCATCAACATCCAAACCATCTAATCTTATTTGATCATATCGAATAACCGGTTCAAAATTTTTATAATTATAAGCTACTAATGTATAAAAACCATATTTATTGAGTTCTGTTTCTACTCCATTCTCAATAACTTCTTGTTTTGCAGCATGAAAAGCTCCATAAACACTTAATTTATCATTGTCGAAACCAAAAGAACTGCCCAATAAGCTTAAATCCAGTTCTCCGCTTGGGTCATAGTCTCCTTTATAATAATTAAACTGGATGTTAAAGTGCTCTCCTATTTCGGCACCTAAGTTACCACCATAGGCAAGCGTTCCACTTAAAGTATCCAGAAAGTTTCCACGCATATTTCTAATATTTGTGCTGCCGTCCATACTTTTAAGACCGTTTATAACATACAAAGAGTAAAAAGGTCTGAAAATGCTGTTTTCGCTTAATTTAAGTTGCCCTCTTAATTGAACTCCTACATCGCCCCAAGACACAGGGATTATATAACGATTTACAAAAGCTCTGTTTGTGGTTTTAGAAATAAATTCGGGATATAAATATTCATTATATTCGCCTGCCGGCACTAAAAACTTTCCCGAACGAATTATGAATAAATCGTTAAACTTATAATCGATTTGAGCATAGCGTGCGGTTAAAGAGCTTCCTGCGTATTCGTATTCTAATTGTATTTCTGCAAAAATGTGATTAGAAATTTCTGCACTTGCCAATAAATTGAAGTAATGTTGGTTAAAAGTATTAACTCCGTTTTCATAGAACAAAAACTCGTTGGTTGCATATCCGTTAAGACTAACAAAGCTTGTTAATTGTGAAAGACTTTTCCCGAAGGAACCCTCTGCGCCTTTATTTGTTTTTTCTTCATCAAGAATATTTGTTGAAAATTCATCAGTTATAGAATCTTGTTGTGCATTTACATTAATATAAATCAAGAATAAAACTAAAAGTGTTGTAAGGTGTTTCATTTTATTGTTTTTTTATTAAAAATCTAAATTATAATTTAAAACCAATTAGTAAAATATCATCTATTTGGTCCGTTAACGACATCCAACTTTCAATAATGTCATTATATATAATTTGTTGCTCTTTCATAGGTTTATGATGATTCTCCATGAACATTTTATACATATTTTTAACCATAAACTTCCGGTTATTAGGACCTCCAAATTGATCTTGGTATCCATCTGAAAATATATAAAATGATGTGTCGGTTTCAATATTAACCGTATGTTTTGTAAAAGATTTAGCTGCCGATTGTTTTCCTCCTACACTTTTTCTGTCTCCTTTTATTTTATAAATTTCATTGTTTTGAATGTAAATTAACGGATTTCGAGCTCCTGAAAATTCAACAATATTCTTTTTTTTGTTTATAACACATATCGCAGCGTCCATTCCGTCTTGATTAGCTGTTGAAGATTGCCTTAAAGCAGATTGTACGCGTTTATGCAGTTCTTCTAAAATCATATGAGGCTCAGTTATATGATTTTCAAGTACTATTGCCGAAAGCAAATTTAAACCGACAAGGCTCATAAAAGCTCCCGGAACACCGTGTCCCGTACAATCAATTGCAGCTATAATAAAAAGATCATCAATTTTAGTAAACCAGTAAAAATCGCCACTTACTATATCTTTGGGTTTGAACAAAATAAAATATTCATTAAGTTCTTCTTCAATTATGTCTAACGAAGGTAAACTGGCTGTTTGAATTCTTTCAGCATAGCTAATACTGGCGGTAATATCTTTATTTTTGGCTTCAATAATTTCTTTTTGTTTTCTGATTTCGATTGTGCGTTCTTTTACTTTTGCCTCCATTTCTTCCGAGTACTCTTTAAGGCTTTTTCTCATTTCCAGAATTGCATTACCTAACACATCCTGCTCACTAAGCAGTTTAATTTCAGTGTCAAAATTTCCTTGTCCTATTGCAGAGGCATTTAGCGCTGTTTGGTTTAAATTTTCCGATAATTTATTTAAAGCATCTGCCATGTGTGCTATTACGTCTTCTGCTTTTTCTATTTTTTGATGAACTATTTCACCTCTACTAAGTTTTATTAGTATATTATGAACTTTTAAAATGGGAGCCGTTATGTTTCTTTGTATGTATATTACCGATAATAAAATGATAATAAACATCCCGAAACCAAAAATAAAAGCTGTTTTTTCCAGTTTATTTAACGATTGTAACATATTATCTCTGATAATATCGTTCTGCTTTTTTGTATGTATAATAAACTTTTCTGTTAAATCACTTATCTCTTTGCTTAGAGGAATCACCTGAGATTCAATAACTTCTTCTCCTTCAAAAACTTTTATCGGGTTCTGGTAGTCATCAAAACTCACTAATGTTTGCATTATTCCTTTTTCTATAACCAAAAGGCTGTCCATTAAATTAAAAATATTTAGAAGGTCTTCTCTGTTATCCTCATGACCGGCTTTATTTAAAGATGATAATATCTGTTTTTTAATTTTTGGATAGTCTTCGGAAATTATTTTTTTTAATTCTTCTTTGTCGTCAATATTATACTGTAAATATACCCAATTGGTAATTAGCATTTTTGACTTTAGAGTAATTTGCTCAAACTTAGCTAATTTATCCATAAAAGGATAAATGTCATTATTTATGTGTAAAATGGTTTTTGAATTATCCTTTATTGTTAACGAGCTATATATTGCTGAAAAAAAAGTAATTGACAAAATAACAATAAAGCCAAATATTAATTTAGTAAAACCTATTTTTTTACTTACCATGCTATGGTTAATTTTTATTGATACATTTTGATAAGAGCAATATCACTACATGTTTTATATATGAGTGTGAGCGTCCGAAATATACATTTTTTTTTATTCAATTACAAACTTAAATGCTATTGTAGCTATATGAGCATCAAAACCTATGTCTCTTTTGTAATAGTTATAATTCAAATCAATACTTTTAACCGCGATTTTCCCAAGATGTTTTTTCATTAAAATATTTGTATAACGCAATCCTAAACCAACTTGGTTTGAGTAAAATTCTGATAAATCATAATCGGAAGTATAATAGGTTTCTGTGGACAAATGTTGTTCAAAAGGAGCAAAATAATCAGCTGCTGTTTGTGTGTAATATCTGTAATTAGGATAAACCATAAAATTCATTCCAATTTTTATGGGAATTTCAATATTTGCCGTGTGCGATAATACTCCCCAATCGTCGTAATAAAAACGATAATAGGTTCGTACTACCAGAAACTCATTTATGTATTGATTAAAGCGCATTCCTACAGGGATTTTCATACGCGTATCAGGCAGGCGTTCAATATCATCGGCAAGTTGAAACACATCTTGATTCTTAGGGGTTTCGTAATAAGGGATGCTTGCTGCATTGCCAATATAATAATTTGCTTTATCAGCAAAATATACCCTTTGCATCGGGTTCGCTAACCAACCTTCTTGCATCACAAAATCGCCAAAAATAGAAATTTGAGTTTTTGGCCCTAAAATTTGCGAGAAACTTAAAGATGCAGAATACGTATTTCTTCCTTTATTGTTTACCAAAGTGGTATTTACAGGCGCCCATATATCGCTTGCGTTTTTATCAATCGGTAATCCGTTTTCATCTAATATCGGAACACCTGAAAAGAAACCTGCCTCTAAGTTCCCATCATATTTCACATAGGTTTTGATTTCCGTTGGATATTCCGGTCGCCATTGGTCCAAATATACATTAGCACTTATTCCTATTTCTGTATTTTTTTGATTAAATAAACGGGAGTAGGATAAGCCTACACCAAAAGAGCTATAATCAAATTCATTGGCAAAACTTACATGTACCGAATAAATATTATTTCTATTGTCTGATGAATGAGTGTAACCAATGGTACCGCTAACCCAAACATCTTCTTTTGATGCTCCTGAGGATGCAGCCCACGGAGTTCCCGTAACAGGCTGTGTTGCAAGAGTGCCCAATGCCTTTTTTTTGTCATCATCATCATCATCGTCATAACCTGAAGATGCACTTGAAAAAGGATTAAGGTTGCTGGATGAAGCCGATGTATAGGCAGATATTGTACCATCTATGCTTAAAACATCATCATCGTTCAAAGGAATGGATATTACCAGATTTGTAGCAAAATCATCCAATTCTTCTGAACCAATTCCTCCGGTTACTGCGGCATTTGAGCCATCTTGTATATAATAACTGGAAAGTAAATCTATTTCAACATTTTCAAGTACTCTTTTTTTATACTCTGTACTTTCTTTTTTATTTGTCGTGTCTTGCTTTGTTTGTGCATTTAATGTAATAAATGCCAATAAAAAGGCGAGTAAACATATTTTTCTCATATTATTGATGTTCTAAATTAAACAATGAAATGTTTTGATAATACTATTATCAATTGGGGTTTAGTGTAAAAATGTTTGTAGTTGGCTTAATTTAGTTTTGTGTTCGGGTAATCGTGTTTATGCTGCATTAGTTGCATCCGCAACCGCCACCTGCTTTACCTCCGTTTGCACCGGAAGCTCCTTCACGATAGACTTGAAAAGTAGTTACAAATTTCTTCGATTTTTGTGCTTTTAAAACCATATCAGGATCGTTGATATATACTTTTTCATATTCTTTAACCGTCAAGCACGATGATAATACGCTTAAAGCAAATATTGCTATAATGAGTTTAATTTTCATAATTCTTTAAATTTTCTTTTTTAATAGTGATATTTTTTGATGTGTGAATATTTCCTTTGTCGTCAATAATTACACACTCAACACCGGGTAATTGATTAATCCGGTTTAAACCTACTTCAACCCCCATTACAAAAATAGAGGTTGCCAATGCATCTGCTAATTCAGCACTTCTGGCGAAAACTGTGGCACTAACAATACCACTTGCCGGATAACCTGTGCGCGGATCAATAATGTGTGAATATCTTTTTCCGTTAAATTCTATGAATTTTTCGTAATTACCGGATGTTACCACAGCTCCACCGGTAATTGGTAAAAGAGCAAAAGCCTTATTTTTATTAAAGGGATTGGTAATTGCAACATTCCAAAACGAACCGTCAGGCTGTCTTCCCCAAGTGTTCATGTCGCCCGAGGCATTAATGATTCCTGCCGGCACTCCTTTTGAAATTAGAAGAGCCTTGGCTTTATCGGCAGCAAAACCCTTACCAATTGCACCAAAACCTATTTTCATACCCGTTTTTTTTAAAAATACACTTTGTTCTTTTTTATTCAGTACAATATTTTGATAAGACACTTTTTCCACAGACTTTTTTATTTGCTCTTCCGAAGGAAATTCTTTCATGCTGCCGTCAAATTTCCATATCTTATCCATTGATGCATAGCTGATATCAAAAGCACCATCGGTAAGTTTTGAAATAACCAAAGCCCGCTCAATCAAACCAAAAAGTTCTTTGCTTACTTTTACGGGTTTTATACCTGCATTTCGATTAATTAATGAAGTTTCCGAATTCTCATCCCATGAAGAAATAATTTTTTCAATACGGATAATTTCCATAACTGCCGTATCAATATATCTGTTTGCCGAGGTTTCGCTGGTATCTTCTACATAAATATCAAATCGGCTGCCCATTAGTTTCATTTTTCGATGAAAAACATTTTGACTAAAAACTGTATTAATCGAAAAAATGAATAATAAGAATAAAGTAAGTTTTA
>Ga0256840_1000928_pt1 | contig 28825 bp, 26 predicted proteins | sample 355202metaG_FD_185969 | JGI IMG/M metagenome (GOLD analysis project Ga0256840, IMG submission 185969) | Hydrothermal vent microbial communities from Mid Atlantic Ridge, Atlantic Ocean - 355-202 | ecosystem: Environmental > Aquatic > Marine > Hydrothermal vents | place: Atlantic Ocean: Mid... | reverse complement strand
TTAGTGGTCACACGCAAGCTATAGACTCAGCGCCTATAAAAGCGAATGCATCTATGGATAGTTTGGAACTTAAAGTACCTTGGGAAGAGTTAGAAGAATACCTGCATAAAATACGGCACATCAGTAATATGGATAAGCCAAAATCTAGTAGAAAATCAAAAACCAATAAAGCAACTAAAAACCAACAAAAAGTTAGTGCCTCCAAAGCCGAACTTACTGCCATAGCTAGCCGAAATAAAAAATGGAAAAAAGACCAAAATCACCGTCCAGGTGGAGCAGCTAAGAAATCTAAATATACATCTAACAAAACCCATTACAGTCCAACAGATCCTGATTCTCGAATAAGTGTAAAACCAGGTAAAGCAAGAAAATTAAATTATCTAAGTCAGTTGAGTGTAGATACAGCGCATCACGTTATTACGGATATAGGAGCTTATCACGCTGATAAAAAAGACAATCAATGTTTGCAAGATATTATCAAAGGAGTTAAAAACCGATTAAATAAACAAGGTTTATTAGTTCAAAATATATTAGCAGATACCGCTTATCCTGCATTATTCATACAGTTAAATTTCAAGGTTAAAAAACCACAAAAATTTACCATTTAATAAATTTCAACTTTTTTCTTTCTAATTTCAACAAATTTGTGAGCTATATTTAACCAAATTTGATTGTTTTTAAGACGAAAAACGCTATTTTTAACAATTAGACATTTTTATCCCGAGCTTGTTATCTTTATCAAATAATAAGCTTTACTGTGTAATTATCTGCCTAAATAAATCCTTGTAAACAAACGCTTTTGAAAGCTGGTAATAAATTCTTCTTTTGGTTATTTTTAGAGTAGCTCCTACTTTTAACAAATAGGTTCTTATTGAACTAATTTGCCATTTTTTAGCAATTTCAAAACTGGTTTTCTTAATTTTTTGTTTGATTAACAAAAACATTTCATAAGCAAGACTACTGATAAAAAGACGAAAGAAATTAGCCCAAAAACCATGATTAGAAAGCCTGTCAGAAAAACACATATTTTTGACTTCCTTTATTCTATTTTCACTAGCATCACCTCTTTTTACATAGAAATCAAAATAGATTTCTTTTGCTGTTTTTCCTTTGATATTGCTTACAAAATGTCTAACATTCATTCCTTTTCCTGTACTTTCTACCTTTGAGTAGCATTGCTGTTCTTTATGCCAACTCTTGGCTTGATAAGTGAATTCTATAAAATCTTGATGTTTTTCTCCAGCTGCTAAATAAGTATCTTTTATTTCTTGTTCTTTTTCAGTTACCTGTTTTTTCAACACATTATTACTCGCTATTCCAGTAGCAAAATATAAATCATAATCATCTACTAATTCATAAAATGGAGCACAACTAAAACCACTATCTGTTCTAATGGTTATTTTCATTTGTGGATATGATTTACGAATTTTAATAATAATTCGTTTTAAAAGACCAACATACCATTTGTTGGAATGACTATTTCCAGGACGTAGAACTGGTAAAATAATTTGTCCTGTTTGCCCATCATGAAAAAACAATTCATTTAACATGAATTGTCCATAATAGCCATTGAACATAGATAATTGTTGAGCGCCATGTGTAGGATCATCTGTCGCATCAACATCTATAATAATACTTTTTCTGCCTTTTAAACTCGACACATAATTAGCAATCCAAGCATTGCAAATCTCAAAAATGGAGTGCTTATCTAAACTGTTTTCAAATCTCGAAATAGTTGGTTGAGAGGCTAAATTACCTTGTAATACATCTTTGAATAATGGATCGTATTTTAAATGATTTACATCATTGGCATCTTCATATCCAAGCATTAACATAAATACTCTTTGTTTTAGTTGTTCTTCTCTTGAATAGGTTATATATTTTGGGTTTCGTAAGTCTGGTAAAATTTTACTAAACTTCTTTAATAACTTGTGTTCTCTTTCTATTTTCTCTAATAGAATTAACGAACCATCTGAACTAATTTCTGATGCCGAAAAATCTATTAAAATTGCTTTGTCCTTTCTGTAAAATAGTGTATTTTTAATGCTCAAAATTGGGTGGTTTTAAAAGTAATATTTTTGTTTGTTTGCACTATAAAAATAACACTTTTCACCCAATTTTTTACTATCTATGATGAATTTTTCGGGTTAACCACAACATTCAAAACTTTGATAATAACAGCCATAAAAAGCTTTGAAGGAAATCCTCATGACAGTAAAACTATTGAGCCTTTACTGGATCAGATGCAAACGAATATGGAACAGTCTCAAAACTTGTGGGATTTTTATATTTAGGCAAATAATTTTTGTAATCTAAACATGAAGAAATCCACTTTTCTGACTCCTCTTAATTGTGTTCTAAACCCTTTTATTTTAGCATTAAAAGATTCGGCAGAAGCATTCGTACTTCTGTTGTCAAAATAGTTTAAAATATCTCTATAATTTAGTTCTATCGTTTTAGATATTGTATTGAATGTTTTGAAATTGGCTTGTCGTACTTCTTCGTGCCATTTTGCTAGTCTTGACAGGGCATACGTTTTATTATCTGTGTTTTGATAAACCCAAGATAATTTCTGTGATAACTCGTAAGATAGTTTAATATCAGGATAATTTTTAAATAATATTTTTGCTCTTTCTTTTTGATTATCAGTCCATTTAGTTTCGTCTTTAAATAATAAATATCTACTTCTTGCCAATAATTGTTTTGGTGTTTCTCCGTTATCGAAAATTTTTAAATTATATGAAGTTTTCTCTTTTCGTGCCTGTTGTATTATTTTATTTTCGTTATCGATTGCTTCCCATCTATGTCGTATTCTTATTTCTTGAACTCCATCAAAGGCTAGTTTTTGAACATGAAATCTATCGATAACTTTTGACGCATAAGGAAAAGATTTTTTAGCTATTAAATTCATACTTCCTGCTAAATCCAGGGTTATTTCTTTTACAGAAAATCGTACTTTCTCAGGTATTTTATTCAATATTTTTATTACATCATTTGACTTAGTTCCTTTAACTATTGCTATTAGTGCTCCTTTCTTACCTTTAGCAGACTTATTAGTCACTATAGTGTATAAATCTCCATTTGTAAAAGCTGTTTCATCAATAGATATTTGTTCCCCAATGTTTTCTGGATACAGCAACCACTCTTCTGCATGGCTTTTCTGTTCCCATTGCTCAAAACCACTTAATGAATTTTTATATTGTCGCTGTAAACGTCTGCCTTCTACTCCAAAAAAGACACCAATGGTTTTAACACTTTGTGGATTATTATTAATGGACTTGTTTTAAAAAAGTGGCGAAATCATTCGTCATTCTTGTACCTTTTGCTACTAAATCCCAATCTCGTATAACTACTTCTTTACTAATATTATTTTGCCATCTACGACGTTTTATATGTAGATACACTTGTTTGCCTCGTAGTGGAAAATCTTGAACGGTTATCTCGGGATAAAATCCTTTTGAAACAGTATTTCCAACCACATATTCTTCAGGTATTTTATTATATTCTTCAAAGTAAAAATGCAATTGTTCGTGTTCCATTTTATGGGTGGAAAGTTTAAAATATTTAACTAAAACTTCTGGTAAAAGTAATTCTAAAATTGGTAATAAATCAATACTTGACATCTGCTTTTTTTAAGAAACAAATATCAAACTATTTTTAAAACTCCACAAGTTTTGTACTTGATCCAGTAATAGCAGAAATAGGAATGAATATGCCTAATGCAAGTCTTTTTGAAGCAGAGTTTGCCACACATGGAATTGATTTTGAACTCCAAGAACCTGTGTTTTACGAAAGATTTCAGATAGGAGCAACTGCAAATCCAACACAATCAAATATAGAAATGTATGTAGATGATGTTAGTTTTTCCATTCTGAAATAACACTAAATAGACATTAAAATAAGCCATAAATTCTTTATCTTTTCTCAGTCTACTTCGCTTAAAATAAAATTTATATAACTATAATTTAGTTTATACCAATTCAATTTTGAAATGCGCTAAATAGATTTAAAATATTTTTATGTTTTACAATCTTGAAATTTCAAGCATAGCATAGCTATGGTTTAAATTTAAAGTGCAGTAAAACCGTGAAAAGATAAATAATTTATAGCGTATTTTGATGTTGAGTTGGTATTAGTATCTAACTAAAATTTAATTGCAATCATTTAATATTATTTTTTATGAATTTAATAGAGCGTAACACTACTTTTTCTAAATCTGTTGGCATATATTCTTCTTGCCAAGGTTGTGTATTTCCTAATGCATGATTCATATCTTTGAGCATAAATAGCATACTGTTCGAATTCCATTTATGGATGTTTTCGGCCTCTATAGGCAAAACAACTTCATCGTTTGTGCCATGTACGATTAAATGTGGGATTTTTATTTTTTTTACAGCAGATTGAATGTGTAATTTTTCTTTGTTTGCCATAAAATTTTCATATAGTTGGTACGTATTTGGCATTTGCTGTTTGGTTCTTGTATTTTCAATATAACCAACACCATCTTTTTTCCATTGTAAAAGCGCTTTCCCTTTTGGGAAACGCGATTCAATATCACTTATTCCTGCCCAAGAAATTACATTTGTTATTTTTGAATTATGACTTGCTTTTAACATAACAATACCTCCTCCTCGTGAATGTCCGATAAGAATAATGTTATTTTTATCGATTTCGGTTTTAAAATTACTTTGTTCTGTAACAAAATTTAGGACAGCTTCCAAATCGTCCAACTCTATCGAAAAATTGTTATTGCCAAAAGCCTCTAAATCTGGAAAATCTATTGGTTGTTTTATCGTTCCTCCATTATGTGAAAAATTAAATTTCACAAAAAATAAATTGTTTTTTGCAAATTCTTTACCCATAATGTTCCAAGCTCCCCAATCTTTATACCCTTTATATCCGTGGCAGAATATTACTATCGGTTTTTCGAAATTATTTTCCTTGTAAATAAAATCTGTTAGTATTGGTTTGTGGTGTTTTCCTTTAATTAATATGTTTTTTTGTATTTTCATTTAGTAAGCTCGTTTTTCGTTTTCGACAAATGGTATTTTAGTATTAAAAATTTCTTCGATGAGTTTTTTTAATTCAATTTCAAATTGAAGGATGTCTTCATAGCTAATATTTTTTTTGTTGACTTTCATGTAGCCAGATTTTAGATTTTTAAAGGATATTATACCACTTTCGACCTCTCTATTTTCAAAAGAAATGGCATTCATTTTTCCGTACATATACGCATATAACAATACTTGAAATGCTTTACTTTTTTTATAATCAATTGTTATTTCTTCCCAATTTTTTATTTCTAAATCTACTTGTTTTACCTTTCCAGTTTTATAATCTATAATTCTAAGAACACCGTCTAACTCGTCAATTCTATCTGCTTGTCCTTTTAATTTTATACGATGGTTTGATTGTATGGTAATCGTTGTTTCTATATCTACTTCGATATCTATTATTTTTAATTTTTTACCACTTTGAATTAGTTTCAATTCTTGTTGTAAAAAATTAGCTATAAATTGTTTTGCAATTTCAAATGTTAGTAAATTTTTCCCTAATGTTATTTCACCATTATTATATTCTTTTAAAAAGTGATTTCTAACTGTTTTAGCAATCTTTTTTTTCATTTCATGAATTTGTATTTCTTCCACGAATTTGCCTTTATATGGTTTGTAAAAATCTTCTAAAGTACGATGTATGATTGTTCCTAATGTATTTGCAGCTATGGTTTCTTCGACTTCTTGTAATTGTTTTATATGTAATATTTTTTGCTTGTAAAATGCTATTGGATTATATATATAATTTGTAAGTGAAGTAGGAGAGAAGCCTTTTTTTGCTTGTTTATTTAGTGTGGTTATTACTGCTTCTGTTTTTATAACAGTTTGTAAATTGGATGGTAGAGTTACTACTTTTGGACTTATAATGGTTTTTGTTAATGTATGATTGGGAAGTTTGTCTTGTAAAATTTCGAGTTGCGTTATAAATCGACTTTGCTCACCAGAGCCAAAATCATCTGTTTCTGTATTGTATAAAAGATATACTGTTTTTGCTCTTTGTAGTAATCTATAAAAATGATAGGAAAAAATAGCATCTTTTTCATGGTATGTTGGTAAGCCAACTTCTCTTTTTATATCAAAAGGTATAAAAGAATTATTAGAATTTCCTGCTGGTAAATGTCCTTCGTTTACCGAGGTAATTATTACAGATTCGAAATCTAGTACTCTAGATTCTAGCATTCCCATTATTTGCAAACCATGTAATGCTTCTCCCTTAAACGAAATGGTTTCTGTACTCAATATTTGTTTGTATATCTGAAACAATCCATCTAAAGTATGTATGTAATTGTATTCGGAGTTTAAATTTTGTAATTGTATAAAAATAGTATGAAACCGATTCAAATATTCAATTTCTAATGTATTACTATTTTTAAATTTTAAATTTTCAATTAATTTAAGTATGTATTCTATTGCAGTTGTGGCATTTTTCCAATTGGAAAATATTAGTTTAATTATTTTACCAGTATTATTTTGTTTTTTTGCAATTTGTATTAAATCTTTTGAGTAAATGAAAATTAAATTATTCTTTGAAATATATTGTATCAAATTAGTAGCTAGAATGCTGTTTTTTATACTAACATGGTTTAATATAGCAATTACATCTTTGTAGTAATAGGTTTTTTGTTTTCCAATTTTTGATTTATTTTGATGTAGTTTAAATAATAATGTGAATAAGTTTGCTAGTACAATGTTTTTTAAGGGATTTCCCATTGTAATATTTACACTTTTTATTTGTTTTGGAAGTGTATTTAATGTTATTGGTAATAAGGCTTCATTTGCTAGAATAATTGCAGTACTCTCATAGTTTACAACCTTATTAACTAATAAATTTCCTACATGCTTTATTTGCGAAACATTTTTTGGCAAACCAATTATATGTATATTTTTTTTATTTTTAAATGTTGTAGAAATACCTTTAAATGTATTTGTTTGGTAATATTTCCATTCTGCTTTATATGTATTAATAAAGTTTGCAGCTGCGATATTTTCATCAATAAAAAACTGATCGATGTCAAAATAAATGGAGGCAACTTTTTCTTCTAGTAGTTTTTTGAAAATATTTTCTTCGGCTTTATTCAATGCATTAAAACCTACAAATATTATTTTTGAGGAGTTATTTTTAATAAAGTGATCTATGTTTTTTTCTGCTTCTCTATATTGCAACCCTTGATATCCTTTTTTTAATGTAAGAAAATGTTGGTATAGTTTTTTATAATAGATTGCCACGTAATCAAAAAAGGCCAAATAGTTTTGTGTTAATTTTGTAGGGGTGTTTTCATCTTTAAACCATTTTTCAATTCTATTGATATCGTTTATGTATGAAAATATATATTCTGGATCGATTAAAAAGCGGTCTATCTCATTAAAATCTTGTATGAGTATAGATGCCCAATTTGAAAATTTATCGAAATCTTCTATTTTGTTTTTTGGTGTGTTTTTTAGGTATACTTTATAAAATTCAAATAGTATAGCAATGTTATCTATCTTTTGAATTTTTGAGAGATTTTGAATAAACTCTTCAATACTTATAATTTGAGGTAAAAATGAAAATGAATTGCTATTATTTTTAAATGCATCTTTTACAAAAACTCCAGCTCGTATACTGGGTAATATTATAGTAATATTAGCAGTCGTGGTATTGTTTTTAGAAATAATATCTTGTGCTACTGAAGTGATATAATTTTGCATAAAGCAAATGTAATAAAATAAAAAAGTCGTTCACTATTAGTGAACGACTTTTTATATTGAAGTTGTATTGGATTATTTAATTAATCTAATTTCAACTCTTCTATTGTTTGCTCTACCAGCACTTGTTTTGTTTGTGTCGATTGGGTAATCTTCACCAAATCCGTAAGATGATAATCTACTAGATCCTAAACCTTTTCCGATTAAGTAATCTTTTACAGCAGCAGCTCTTCTTTCAGATAATTTTTTATTTAATGATGCAGAACCTTGACTATCTGTATGTCCATCAATACTAAAGTTAGCATTTGGATATTCTTTCATAATTTCATAGATAGCATCTAATTTTGGTCTAACTCCATTTTTAAATGAAGATTTTGCAGAGTTAAAGTAGATAGTTTTTGCATAAGCATCTAATTTTGCTTGTGCTTCAACTGAAATTACTTCGACTGGTTTTACAGGCTCTACTTTTACTTCTGGACATCCTTTGTTAGATTTAACACCTTTTACTTTTGGACAATTATCGTCTTTGTCTAATACACCATCTCCATCAGTATCTGGCCAAGGACAACCTTTGTTTGCTTTTGCTCCTTTTTCTTTTGGGCATTTGTCTTTAGAGTCAATTACACCATCTCCATCTGTATCTGGACAACCATTGTTTGCTTTTGTTCCTTTTACTTCTGGACAAGCATCATCTTTATTTGCAATGCCATCTCCATCTGTATCTGGACAGCCATTCATTTCAGCAGTTCCTGCTTCAGTTGGACAAGCATCATCAGCATCTTTTATACCATCTCCATCTGTATCTGGACAACCATTAAAGTCTTTTAATCCAGCAACATCAGGACAAGCATCGTCTTTGTCATATATTCCATCACCATCTGTATCTTTACCTCCAAATTTAACGATTAAACCTAAAGCGTGTTGAAAGTGTGGTAATTGACGTGTGTCGTCAAAGGAATGCTTATAGTTAGATTGTAAGTTTATACCGATATTTTCAGTAAACCACACATTAGCTCCTAAACCTCCGTTTAATGTTCCGTTACCTTCTTCATCAATAATAGTGTATCCACCACCAATTGTAGCATAAGGGTCAAACCATTTTGTATCGCCAATTAATTTATTAAGATCATATCTAATATCCATATCTAAACCAATATATGCTTTTGAATCTTGTGACATTTCTCCTACTTGGTCAATACTATTAAGTGAAACAGCAGCTCCTAAAGAAAAACCATCATTGATATATTTACCAACATGTATTCTAGAAATTGGACTTGCAAGAAAATTGTAATGGTCTTTAGCATTGCTAAATTGATCATACCAACCAGCACTATTTCCATTTGCAGTTAAGATTGAAGGGTGATTAGTTGGAAAAAAATCAACGGCATTAGTACCGAAATCAAGTGACCAAGGATTATTTTCGTCTTGGGCTTGTGAATTATTAACCGCAAATACGATTAAAAATACGAGTAAAATTCTTTTTAAATGTTTCATTTTAAATTAATTAAAGTTTATGTTTTAATTTTCAATACAATACCAATTATTTGATAATTGTCTTTCTACTATGCAAATATAAGTAACTTATTTTGCTTTTTTATATTTTTTATGTTTTTTTTAATAGAACAATGCTCTATTATCTTCTATATTGCTTGATTCTTTAAGTGCATCATATATTTTAGAACTTCTCGTTTTGAGTTTCTCTGTAATTGTATTTGCATAAGTGTCAAATCTTTTTAGCTCATAAGGTGCTATTTTCTTTATGATTTTAAATGCATATACACCATTATTACCATCTATTATTTTTAAATCGCCTTCTTTCATATATTGTATCGCTCCTATAATGTCTAAATCTCTTCCTCCAACGCTTAAATTTGGATTGGTTATCGAAATATTTTTAGAAGTATTTACATTTTTATTTATTGCTTTTGCTACTTCTTCTATGGTGTTTCCTTTCATTGTATTACGAATTACGGCAGCTTTCTTTTGTTTTTCTAATATTGAGGCAACTCTCGGTTTTGCAATTTTTAGTGGCGTAAGTCCTTTTGGAAATTTATTTTTTAATTCAACAACAGCATAATTTCCATTATCTAAATCAAATCTTTTAATAGCTTTGGGTTTGTTTTCTTTTTCAAATGTCCATTTAACAATTTCTCTTTGATTTCCCAATCCTTTTATGTTTTCGCTTAGTTCCGTAATATTATTAGCAGATTGTATTTTTAAACCATTGTCTTTTGTTAGGTCGATTAAACTTTTTCCATTACTTAATTCCGTTGTAAATGTTTCTGCTTTTTGATATATGTTGCTTTCTGTTTCTTCTGAAGCTTCAATTTTTTGTGTTACAATGGCTAAATTAAGACCTTCTTCGGTTTTTAAATCATCAATTTTTATGATATGAAATCCAAAGCTTGTTTCTACAATTTGAATGGTTCCTTTTTTATTTTCAAAAAGAAATTTTTTGTATTCCTCAGCTAATCCGCTTTTTTCATTAAACCATCCTATATCTCCTCCTTTTGGTGCGCTTCCCCCATCCGAGTATTCTTTTGCTTTATCTGCAAAATTACTTGCGTTTATTTCTCGTTTTACCTTATTAGCTAATTTTTCGGCTTCTTCTCTAGTTCTTGTTACGGTTGGTTTTGCCCTCGTTGCTCCTGCATAAGCAATAAGTACGTGACTAGATTTTGCAGATTTTAATCCGTCTTTATCTAACAGTTTAGCAATTTTAAAATACGCTCCTTCTTTATATGGTCCATACACACTTTTAAGTGGTAATTTAGATATACTATCGTAGATTCCTACTGGCAAATCTGTCTTAAAATATACTTTATCAACGTATGGAGTGTCAGAATATTCATTTACAAACTCTTTTGCATTAGTAACATTATTAAAGCCAATAATATCTTCTTCTTTCTCAATATTTTTATTCCAATCTGTATGATTATTTATTATTTTTGTGATGTTCTCTCTAACTTTGGCAATGTCTTCGTCTGATGGTTTTACTTCAAACAATACATAATCAATTTCTGTTGTAGCTTCACTTTTAAATTCGGTAGTATGTGCTTTCATATAGCTTAAAATCTCATTGTCTGAAATTGTAACATCTTCCTTTTTGATAGTGGAATAAGGTTGAAAAACATATTGTATGTCTGCACTAGTATTATCAGAAATGTAAGTTCTTTCTCCTTCTTTTAACGAAGCCGTTAACCCCGATTTTATTAGGTTATCATAAGTGCTTTGTTCTAATTGAGTTTTTACATTATTTTCGTAATTTACCCAGCCTAACCATGCGTTTTTGCCATTAACATCGTTCTTATTATCTTTTAATGTTGCAATATATTCTTTCAGCTTATTTTCGTCAAAAAGTCCAGATTCGTCTTTAAATCTAGCATCATTTTGGATGCTTGTATTGTTTGTAATACTTTCCCAAATATCTGCTTCCCCAATTACAATGCCTGCTTCTTCAATTTGAGTTTTGTAAACTTGTTCTCTCACAAGGTTATCCCAAACCGTTTTCACTTGTTGTAATGAAGATTTTCCGCTGTTTTTTTGTCCTTCTAGTAGTCTAGAAAATTTTCCAGGGCTTATTTCTTCTCCATTTACAGAACCAATACTATCTCTAACAGGACCATTACCTTTAAAAACTCCGCTTAATACAAAAGCAAATAATGCCATTCCAATTATAATAATTAGATAAATAGGGCGTTTTCTTATTTGTGCTAAAATTGCCATTTTTTTATTTCGTTTAAATTCAGTTCGCGAAAATACAAAAACAATTTTAGTATTAAAAACAGAATGTAAAGTATTTTATATTTACATCAAAGTATTAATATTTGTTGTATTTTAGAATTAAAATAGCTTCCGTAATATTGAATTTAACTATTTTTTTTGCTAAAAAATCGTATAGAGAACAAATTTGGTAGTAGAAATTAGGTTTCTAGATCTATTATTTTAAGATAAATTTCTTCGATTTTTGTTGAAGTAGCTTTTATTATGGTTAATTGGTAGTTGTTTATTGTAATGATATCGTTTAATTTTGGTATATTTTCGGTAAAATCAACAATATAACCTCCTAATGTTTCGTATGCTTCGTTTTTTGGAAAATTAAAATCGTAGGTTTCATTTAAGTAGTCAATTTCTAGTCTAGCAGAAAATTGATACTCTCTACTATTAATTTTTACTTCGGTTAAATTAATTTTATCGTGTTCATCTTCAATTTCGCCAAATAATTCTTCGATAATATCTTCTTTAGTTATTAGCCCAGATGTCCCTCCATATTCATCCAACACAATCGCAACACTTTTTCTTTTTTTGCTTAAATTTTCTAGAATGCTTTTTATGGTCATTGATTCTGGTACAAATTCTATAGGAAACATTATTGTGCGTATATTTTTCGGCTTTTTAAATAACTCAAAAGCACTAACATAACCGATAATATTATCAAGTGTTTTTTTGTAAATTAATATTTTAGACAAACCAGTTTCTACAAATAAGGCTTTTAAACTTTCGATATCTTCATAGACTTCTGTTGCAATTATTTCGGTTCTAGGAACCATAACTTCTCTAGCTTTTACATTGTGAAACTCTAAAGCATTTTGGAAAATTTGTATTTCAGAATCTACTTCTTCATTACTAGTTTCTAGCTGTTCGGTTATAAAGATTCCTAATTCTCTTTTACTGAATTCTTTGGTTATTTGGTCGTCTTTTGTGTTAAAAAAAAACTTGAGTATTAGGTCGGATATTTTACTAATAAATATTGAGATAAAATAAAATACGATATAAAAAAAATAAGCTGGAATTGAGAAAAAATGTAACGCTTCGTTTGCATAAATTCTAAAAATTGCTTTAGGTAAAAATTCTGCTGTTACCAAAATAATTGCTGTAGAAATAAATGTTTGAATTATTAAAATTAAAAATACATTAGCTAAATACGGTGTAATAAATTGAATTAATAATTCTCCCATAAAATACCCATATATAACTAAAGCAATATTATTACCAATTAGCATTGTAGTAATAAATTTGGATGGGTTTGCTGTTAATTTACTTAAAATTTTAGATAAAAAAGTATCTTGCTTTTTTTCAATTTCAATTTGAATTTTATTGGCAGAAATAAAGGCAATTTCCATTCCAGAGAAAAATGCGGAAAAGACAATTGAAAAAAGAATGATTAAAAGGTGTACTTCCATTTATTGGGTTTGTGAAGTTTTAAAAAATATCTATTTTTTATTTTCAAATCGTTTTTTTCGAAAATTTCGTTTAAAAAAAAACATAAAGGTAGCCATAATTGCAAATACACCAAAAATTAATGCTTTATTTTTATCGTTGGTATATGTTGTAAATGCGTTAATAAAAAATACAATAGCAATTACTAAATAGCCTATTTCTAAAATTTTATAAATTTTTAACATGTTTTATTTTTTTTCATTAAAATGTAAAATACCACTATTGTTCATCATACTCGCATTTGTTAAATCTGCATTAGAGTCGAATCCTTCTAAACCAATAATGGTATCTTTTGGAGAGGTTAATATAGATTTTTTACTAGAGTAAAAGAAATTTTCTTTTTGATCCCAATACAATTGTTTTGTTTTTAATTTTAATTTTTGTGAATGATTATATACCGTTACATTTCCTCTAATTTCTGAAATTTCGGTTTTGCTATATGTAATAGCATAATTTCCTTTTATCGTTGTAGAATCTCCTTGTCTGTCAAAAGTTGTAATTTCAATTCCTTTTGGAAACTCTTGATATGGATGCTTTTTTCTGTTTTCAAAATTGTGAAGTATTGGTGCTTTTAATTTATTTTTTATATAGCCAGAATCGGTATATACCAAACGTATATTTTTAGTAACAGCTATGGGTAAATTTTTATCCGCTAAAAAATCATTAACTTCTTCAAAATCATTTCCACAAGAAAAAAACATTGCTACCAATAATATGGTAGCAATGTTTTTGATTTTATGTTTCTTTAAAAGTTTAATCATATACAAATCTAAGGAATTCTTACGGTTTCTCCAATCCATCCTCCAACTTTGTGAGAACCTCCAGATTTTTTACCTAAGTTAAAAATTAATGTTTTACTTGGATAATTTCCGCTATAACTGTTAATGTATTTTTTACAAGTAGATGTTAAACTAGGGTTCGCTCGCATAGCTTGTCTTACTTTATTTACAGCAGCAACATAAACCATTCTTTTACTAAATTCGTCTGTACCAACGCTATTAGCGGTCTTAGCGTACATTCTAGCAATTAGTAAATATGCTTTTCCGTAGCTTGATTGGTACCCTATAGCTTCTCTTGCTTTTTTTCTAGCTTGACCATATTTATGTGCATTATACAAATCATTAGCTTGACTGTAAACGAATTTTGCTTTATCTAATGGTGTACCCATATCAAAAATCTTTTGACCTAGAGATTCTGCATCTGCAACTCTTCCTTGCTTTCTGTATTGACTTTCAAGATATTTATATACCTCTACCGATTGTTCTTCTTTTGCCCAACTTTCTATAATGGTTACAAATAAAGGGTCATTATCGCAACCTTTGTTTTTTAATTTTATGGTTGCTCTTTTTAGCCATTTTGCATTCGTTTTATTAGATTCATAGTTTTTTTTGTATAATGGAATTAATCTATCGCAAGTCATTAAATCATTTACCATACTGTTTAAACCTCCTTCAATTTTTCCTAAACCATTTAAGTTTATTTCGTAGAATTTAGTATCTACTCTTCTTTTTTCTTTACGACTTAAAGTTTCTCCATTTTCTATTTTTTTATTAAGAGCACTGTATTCATCTGTGTATTTATTCATTTTCTTTTCTACAGCATCATTTACATCATCCATAGTATCAAAAATACGTTGTACATTGGTGTCTTTATATTTATCTGTTACATATTGAAAAAACCTAAAAATATTTTTACCACTCATTCCAGATGGATCTGCTTCAAATGCAAGATTTAATTTTTCATAAATCTCATCGTCAGATGCTTTTTGAGAAATTAAAAATTTTGCCCAATCGCTATATACTTTACCCAAATTAGTAGGAAAATTTTCAATTCTTTTTGTGTAGATGTCATTAACTAGTGCTACGCCTGAGTTGTCTCCGTTTTTAATTAAGTCTTTAGCGATCTTTAAACCATCTGTATAAATATGTTTTGAAGATTTAGGGCAATCTGTATAACATGCCTTCCAAGGTTTCATTGCATCACTAAAGTTTTTTGCTTTTACACTTTCGTGAAATAGAGATAGGTTCATTTTACATGTTTCTGGGTTGCTCCCATACTTATCTTGTGCTAAAACAGTAGTTATTCCAGTTAAAAGAAATAATACAATTGTTAATTTTGTTAGTCTCATTTTCATAATATAAAATATTTAATCTAGTTTACGTTTATTAAACCATTTATCATTTAGTGATAAACTGAGGCGAAAGTTATAATAATTTTCTTTAATTAATCCATTATTGTTTATTTCTCCTCTTTTTCCGATGTCAAATCCAAGATTGATATTGGAAAGTCGCCTTTTACTCGGTAAACTAACTCCAAAAGACATGCCAAAGTCTTTAATGTGTGTATTATTTATTACTAGTCCTGTTTTTTTAGCATGGAGTCCAGCTCTATAAGTAACTCTTTTCCAGTAACTTGTAATAGATTCTGCTTTAGGCGTATAAAAGCCACCTAGAGCCATGTTATTTGATGCATCATAGATAACAGTATTATTATTTTGTGTAGAATTATCGCTAAAAGCAATTGCATTTTGAAAACTATATTCGTAGCCAACATACCATTTATTATTTTTTCCAAAACCGATACTGAAAGCAGTTTTTAGTGGTAAGTTAACTTTACTATTGCTATCCACATTTAGAATTGTATCTCTTGGAACAACGATATCTGGATTTGTAGAGTTTAATAACGAAATAAGTGTTTCGTTCCCTTTATTATCTAAATTACTTTTTAATAAAAAGCTCAAACCTGTTTTTAAATCTATTTTAGTATTTATTTTGATGGTATTTTGTGCTCCAAATTTATAAGAGAAGCCTTTAATATCTGTATTAGAGTGATATCTTGTCGCTAACCTGTCAACGACATTTTCATTTCTGTGTAAAATAGTTCGGTTTAAATTTCCAAAGATATATGAAACTTCAAGCCCTAAACTAATTTGGTGTGGTAGTTTATATCCATAAGCAACAAAAACACGATTTGTACCTCCTTCTCCAGTAAATAAATCGCTCTCTGTTTCGTCTACATCATTTTGGAATTTAGTTATTATATTGTATCCAATTTTAGAATATGGTTGTAATCCAAACGAGGCTCCTCCATTTTTACCAACAGGAAACCCTAGAGCTAAATAAGATAAAGAAAAAGCAGAACTACCTTGTTTATTACTACCATTATCGATACTTACGTAATTATTAGCAGCGGCAAGTGTATAGGTTGTAAATTTTAAAGAACCTAATGAAGCAGGATTGCTAAATAATAGTCTGTGAGAACTATTTAGAGCAGTACCAATTCCTCCCATAGTTTGTTCGGAAACACTTTTTGTTTCGTTAACCTCTCCGATTCCAAAAAAGGAATATGGAGAGATATTGTTTTTTTGTGAAAAACCACTTATTGAAATTAAAAGAGCAGTTAATGCAATTATTTTGTTAGTCATTTCTATGAATTGTAATTTAAAATATAGTTTAATCCTTCTAATAAAAAGTTAGGGTTGGCAAATATGCTACTTTTTAATAATTTAGCCAAAAAAAATGTATCTCCTCCTGTTAAAACTATTGTTAAATTATCATTATTATTTTGATATTGGTTTATTATGCCTTCAATCTCAAGAATTGTTCCGTTAATAACTCCTTGATGTATGGCGTTTTTTGTAGAGTTTCCAATTTGAGTATTCGCTTTTGGTTTTAGTAGTGGTAAATTTGCTGTAAATTGATGTAAAGCCTCGTATTTCATTTTAACGCCAGGAGCAATAGCACCACCAAAATATTCCTTATTTGTATTAATTAAATCATAAGTAATACATGTTCCAGCATCAATAACCAAAACGTTTTTATTTGGATAATTTTTTTGTGCAGATGCCATTAGAGCAATTCTATCTACACCTAAAGTTTCAGGAGTTTTATATAAATTTTTAAAAGGAATTTTTGTTTTAGCATTCAAATTAATGACTTTAATATCGTTTTTAGATAAAAAAAGAGATATTTCGGTAGAAAATTTTGCTACGGAAGAGACAATTGCCTTATTAATAGTGTATCTTTTTACTATTTTTTTTACTTCAAGAAGTATTTTTTTTGTTTTTATCTTTTCAAGATGTATAAGGCTATCTAGTTTAAAAACAGCAATTTTAGTTCTAGTGTTGCCTGTGTCAATGATTAAATTCAAATTGGATAATTTTAAAATGCAAAAATACGAATAGATTTTTTACAAAATACTTTGATAGTAATAAAAAATAGATATATATTTGCCGACCAATAAATGGTGCCTTAGCTCAGTTGGTAGAGCAATGGACTGAAAATCCATGTGTCCCTAGTTCGATTCTTGGAGGCACCACAACAAAATCCTAACTTTTTAGTTGGGATTTTTTGTTTTGCAACAAGGACGAGATTATGTGAACTTTTATTAAATCAAAACCACTTACGCCCAAAAACAATTTGCTATAAATAATCAACTTTGTGTTTTAAATAGTATATTTTTGAAATCATTTCAAATGAGAGACAAAGAAATGTAATTGAAGCAATAAAATAAAAGAGTAAAATGAAAAGGAAGGAATTGATAAAACAATTAGAATCAAACAAACTTTGGGACGTTATTGTTATTGGAGGAGGAGCAACAGGATTAGGAGCGGCTCTTGAAGCAACTACAAGAGGATATAAAACTTTACTGTTAGAGCAGTACGATTATACAAATGGCACTTCTAGCAGAAGTACAAAATTGGTACATGGAGGAGTTCGCTATCTAGCACAAGGTAATATTCAATTAGTATTGGAGGCATTAAAAGAAAGAGGATTGCTATTAAAAAACGCACCACATTTGGTTCGAAATAAATCCTTTTTAATTCCATCTTATACTTGGTGGTATAAACCTTTTTATACCATAGGTCTAACAATATATGATTTATTATCAGGAAGAAGACGTTTTGGTAAATCGATGCCGTATTCAAGAGTAAAAACCTTAAAAAAGATACCAACTTTGTGTAAAAATAAATTAAGAGGAAGTATTTTGTATCACGATGGACAATTTGATGATTCTAGATTAGGAATTAATTTAATGCAAACGATTATAGAAAAAGGAGGAGTTGCTTTAAACTATATGAAAGTTGAAAATTTTGTAAAGACTAACAATAAAATAAGCGGTGTTGTAGTAAAAGATGGAGAAACAGAAAAAAAATATACGCTCCGAGCGAAAACAGTATTAAATGCCACAGGTGTTTTTGTAGATAAATTAGTGCAAAAAGACAATCCAAAAGCAAGACATATAGTAAAGCCAAGTCAAGGAGTACATATCGTAATAGATAAAAAATTCTTACAATCCGATTACGCATTGATGATACCTAAAACTAGAGATGGTCGTGTGTTATTTGCAGTACCATGGCATGATAAAGTAATCTTAGGAACAACCGATGTTCCAAAAGAAGATGCAGTCATTGAGCCAAGAGCTACAAAGGAAGAAGTAGCGTTTATTTTAGAAACAGCAGGAAGATATTTAGAAACCAAACCTACAAAAGCAGATGTTAAAAGTGTCTTTGCAGGGTTAAGACCATTAGCTGCACCAAAAGAAGGGGCAAATGGAAAAACAAAAGAAATTTCTAGAAGGCATAAAATAATAATTTCAAAATCAGGATTGGTTTCCATAATAGGAGGAAAATGGACTACGTATAGAGAAATGGGAGAAGATGTAATAGATAAATTAGCAACTTTAGCGAAATTACCAAAAAAAGAAAGTATTACAGAAGAATTACATATACATGGCTATAAAGAAGATGTCGATTACAAAAACCCATTGTATTTTTATGGATCAGATATGGAGAATATAGATAAGCTAATTAAAATGAATCTAAAATTAGACGAATGGTTGAGCGAAGAATTAAAAATAAAAAAAGTGCAAGTAGTTTGGGCAGTTAGAAATGAATATGCAAGAACTATCGAAGATTTTTTGTCTCGAAGAACACGAGCATTATTATTAGATGCAAAAGAAAGTATTAAAATGGCACCCAAAGTAGCAGAAATTATGGCGATAGAATTAAACTATTCTAAAGAATGGGAAAAAGAACAAATTATTAAGTATACTAAATTAGCAAATGGCTATCAATTAAATTAAAGAAATATGTTTAAACTCTTAAAATCACCACCAAGTAAACCTATAAGAACAGATAATAGGGTTGATAAAGATTACAACAAAATGCGTTGGCAAGTCTTTATAGGTATTTTTATTGGTTATGCAGGATATTATTTGGTACGTAAGAATTTTTCTTTAGCGATGCCAGATTTGCTTAAACAAGGTTATACAGAATTAGAATTAGGTTTTGCATTATCAGGAGTATCCATTGCTTATGGATTAAGTAAATTTTTAATGGGTAATCTTTCCGACAGGAGTGATGCTCGTAAATTTATGCCTTTAGGATTATTTATATCTGGTTTAATAATGATAACAATGGGATTTTTTCCATTTGCCACTTCATCGGTAGCAATTATGTTTATTTTGTTATTACTTAATGGTTGGTTTCAAGGAATGGGTTGGCCTCCTAGTGGTCGAATTATGGTACAATGGTTTTCTATAAAGGAAAGAGGTACAAAAATGTCCATTTGGAATACAGCGCATAATGTTGGAGCAGCACTTGTGCCAATACTTGTAATATATGGTTTAAGTATTGTAAACGATTGGCATGTTAAATTTTACTTACCAGGAATTACTGCAGTATTAATATCTCTATTGGTGTATCTTATGCTAAGAGACAGACCATCTGTGCTAGGTTTACCAAATATAGAAGATTATAAAAACGATTATCCATTAAAAATAGAAGGAGTAGATCAAAATAAACCAATTTCTGCAAAAGAAATATTTGTAAAATATATATTTAAAAATAAATTACTTTGGTTAATTGCTATAGCTAATATTTTTGTATATTTAGTACGTTATGGCGTGTTAGATTGGGCACCAACTTATTTAGAAAAAGTAAAAGGTTTCTCATTTAAAGAAAGTGGCTGGGCTTATTCTCTATACGAATGGGCAGGCATACCAGGCACAATATTAGCAGGTGTTGTAAGCGATAAATGGTTTAAAGGAAAACGAGCGCCAGTAAGTATTATTTACATGGTACTGGTTATGATAGCAGTATTTATTTATTGGAAAAATCCAGCAGGAAACCCATTAATAGATAATTTAGCTTTAATTTCAATAGGCTTTTTAATTTATGGACCAGTAATGCTAATTGGTGTACAAGCATTAGATTTAGTTCCGAAAAATGCAGCAGGAACAGCCGCTGGTTTTACAGGTTTATTTGGTTATTTAGGAGGAGCGTTAACAGCAAATATATTAATTGGTTATTTAGTTACTGAGTATGGTTGGGATAGTAGCTTTCAATTGTTGATTGTAGCTTGTATTTTATCAATAGTAATAATGGCTTACACATGGTTTATTGAAAATAAACATTACAAAAAATAAACTCTCAATAAAGTAGGTTAGATATAAAAATAAAAAATATGATAAAAAATAGTTTAAAATTCTTTTTGATTATAGCACTTGTAGCAAGTTGTAAAGAAAAAAAAGAGCCAATAAAAGAAATAGTAAAAGTGAAAGCAAAAACATTAAGTATACCAGCACAAAAAGTACGAGATCATGTAAATAAAAATGTGGTTATAGCACATCGAGGAAGTACCTATTGGACACCAGAAGAAACACAACCAGCATTTTTATGGGCAAGAAATATTGGTGCAGATTATTTGGAATTTGATGTGCAGCAAACTAAAGATGGAAAATTAATTGCTTTTCATGATGATGATTTATCGAGAACAACCAACATAGAAATTGTTTTTCCAAAAAGAACAAAAGCAGCAATTAAGGACTTCACATTAGAAGAATTAAGAAGTTTAGATGCAGGTTCTTGGTTTAATAAAAAAAATCCAGAAAGAGCTAAATCAGGATATAATAACTTAAAAATAATGACCTTAAGAGATATCGTGCTAATTGCAGAAGGAAATCGTATTAAAATAGAAAAAGGAAAGCCAGTAAAAGAAATGAAAGATGGAAAATGGACAGGACAATACGAACATGAAAAAGATCCAAACGATACTGGAAACAGACCAGGAGTTTATATCGAAACAAAAAGTCCAACACCAAATGTAGAAAAATTACTAGCAGAAGAATTAACACAGTTAGGATGGAATATTAATAAAAATGCAAAAAAAATAAAAACACAAAACGGAAAAGTAGCCATTGCAAACTCTAATGCAAGGCTCATATTGCAAACATTTTCATTAGAAAGTAATGTGTTGTTAGAAAAGTATTTACCAAACATACCAAAATGTTTACTGTTATGGCAGCCAGAAATGGTAGACGATATAAGAGGAAATATGGATAAAGCAATCGATTTTTGTATTAAATATAATATTCATGTAATGGGAACAAGTATTACAGGAGAACCAAATAATTATAAAGAATTAACGAGTCCAGAACTGGCAAAAAAGATTCATCAAGCAGGAATGATAATTCATCCATATACCTTTGATACCAACAAACAATTAACTAAATATAAAGATAGAGTAGAAGGTGTATTTACCAATAGAGCAGATTTAGCTCTTACATTTTATGGGAGAAAGAGTAAAGAAACACCACAAGAGATATTGACAAATTTAGGTTATAAGTAGCAGTTGTAAATAGTATACGTTTACTTAAAAAATAATTTCCTTTAATCTTATTAATCAAACTCAACTTTTAGATATTAAAACTAGCTACTTTAAGAACTTCGCCAAAACTAAGTTGAAGTTTGGTATTGCCAATTCGAACACGAATTAAACGTAATGTAGGAAAACCAACAGCAGCAGTCATTTTTCTAACCTGTCTAAATTTACCTTCACTAACAGTAATACTTGCCCAACTTTTAGGACCATGACGTTCGTCTCGTATTTTTCTATCAGCAATTGGTAGTTTAGGATTTCCGATAATTAAAGAAGCTTTACAAGGTTTTGTAATGTATTTTATGCCTTTAAAACCAATTTCAACACCTTTTTTAAGTTTTTCAATAGCATCCTTAGTAATAATGCCATCTACTTGTACATAATATTCTTTTTCAACTTTTTTACTTCTAACCTCGTGACTAGTCATACCATTAGTAGTTAAAAATAATAAACCTTCAGAGTCTTCATCTAAACGACCAATAGCCATAGTTCCTTTTGGAAAATCGTTCAATTCGCCTAAAAGCTTTTTACGACTTTTACGCTTGCCCTCGTAAATAAACTGACTTAAATATCCATACGGTTTATGAATTATATAATGATGGTGTTCTTTTTGCATGTAAACAAATGTAAGAAAAATTAAATTTTTATAATTCAAATAATTGTAACATATTTGCAGTAGAATTTAAAACAAAATAAGATGAATTATTTATTAACACATAAAACGGACGCTAAAAAAGTGATTTTTTTCCTTTATGAATAGATAAATTCTCAAAAAATATACAAATCAAAGAGCGTCCAAGAAATTGGACGTTTTTTTTTACTTTTTTTTTAAAAATTAATTTATGACCGTTGATTCATAAAAATAATAAAATCAATAAGTTAACTATTCGCCTATAAGCGAACAGGGATGATAATGTCCAAATTCAATGTAACTAACTATAAATCAATAAAATAAATTAAAAAAATAGTTGTGTAATTAAAAAAAACGATTCACCTTTGCAGCGTTCAAATAAACAACAAATTAAATGTAAATAAATTTAATCACTGTTATTTATTCAACACAATAAACAAATAATAATAAAACACAAAGCAAATGACTTTAGTAACATACACTTTAGAAAAAGCTCTAACAAATCTAGGATTTGATTTGAGTTCGCTTTGGACGACCTTATATAAGTAAACAAAAACTACAAATATGAAAAGTCCGAAGCAGTAAAAACGTTTCGGACTTTTTTGTTTACAATACCTTAATTTTTCGAAATAAGTAATCATAGTTACATGTGGCTTAAGTCATATCTGTGGCTAAACGGAAACGAAAAATGAAACCAATACGTATAAAAAGCAAAACAAGAAAAAGAAGTTTGTTCTAGATACAAACTTTAGATTTAACAGAGTCATTTAATGACTACTAAATAACATATCATGGGAAAAAAATTAAGCGGAAGAGATCTAATAAAATTAGGATTTCCAAAGAACAATAGTATAAATGTAACACTAGGGCAAATAAATAGATACAAAAAAAAGCGAAAGAAAGCACAAATATTAGAGGAAGCAAAAAAAGTGTTACAAAATCCAGAGAATTATAAAGGAGATGGCGTTTGGGGAAAAATAGCAGAGAGTCTGCTAGATCCAGTAAATGTAAAAATGAATAAACTAAATAATATTAGAGCACCATTCCAAATTTATGGAGAAAATGAAATAGAAGATCAAGCAAAGTATCAATTATATGATGCATTAAAATTACCAATAGCAGTACAAGGAGCGTTAATGCCAGATGCACATTTTGGTTATGGATTGCCAATTGGAGGCGTATTAGCAACCGATAATGCAGTAATACCTTATGGCGTAGGAGTAGATATAGGATGTAGAATGAGTTTAAGTATATATCCAATACCAATATCATATTTAAAAGGAAAGCAACATCAATTAGAAAATATTTTGAGAGATCATACCAAGTTCGGAATGTATGAAACACATAAAGTAAGAGGAGATAACAAAATATTCGAACGAAGCGAGTTTAAGGATATTCCGTTTGTAAAACGATTAAAAACAAAAGCGTATAAGCAATTAGGAACATCAGGAGGAGGAAATCATTTTGTAGAATTTGGTGTAGTAACAATAACAGATATTAATAACGAATGGGATTTGCCATTAGGAGAGTTTTTAGGAGTATTAGCACATTCTGGATCACGAGGATTGGGAGCGAATATTGCAAAGCATTATACTTATTTAGCAACAAAACAAACACCATTGCCAAAGCAAGTACAGCATTTAGCGTGGTTAGATTTAAACACACACGATGGACAAGAATACTGGTTGGCGATGAATTTAGCTGGAGATTATGCAAAAGCATGTCACGATGATATTCATAAAAGAATAAGTAAACTGCTAGGCTCAAAACGAGTTGCATTAATAGAAAATCATCACAATTTTGCATGGAAAGAAAGGGTAAATGGTATAGAGCGAATAGTACATAGAAAAGGAGCAACACCAGCAAAAAAAGGAGAACTAGGAATAATTCCAGGTTCGATGACAGCGCCAGGATTTATAGTACGAGGTTTAGGAAACAAAGAAAGTTTGAATTCTGCATCACATGGAGCAGGACGATTACATTCTCGTAGAAAATGCAAACAATTATTTACAAAAAGTGAGATCAAAAAAGAGTTGAAAAACAAAGGAGTATCCCTAATTGGAGGAGGAGTTGATGAATCGCCAATGGCTTATAAAGACATAAAAAAAGTCATGGCAAATCAATTAGAATTAGTAGAGATTGTTGGAACTTTTACACCAAAAATAGTACGAATGGATAACTAAAAAAATTAAAATGTCATTGCAGGAGGAAACACATAGAGTAACGTAAAAAAAAGTTGTTTTAACTCGGTTTCCTCACAATGGCTTAAACAAAATAAAAATGAAAACAAATAAAAAAATAATACAAATAACGGCAGGACGAGGTCCAAACGAATGCAGCTTTGTAGTAGCAAAAGTGTTAAAAGTATTTTTAAAAGAAATAGCACCAGAAGCAATCGAATATACTATTTTAAATAAAGTAGATGGTTATGAAAATGGCACGATACAATCTGTGACAATTTTATTGGAAGGGATGGAATTAGAACAATTTTTAAAAGGTTGGTTAGGAACTATTTTGTGGATAGGTACAAGTATATTCCGTAAAAATCACAAACGTAAAAATTGGTTTATAGCAATATTCGAATTAACAAATAATGCAATAACCGAGATTAACGAAAGAGAATTTCAGTTTCAAACCATGCGAAGCAGTGGAGCAGGAGGACAACATGTAAATAAAGTAAGTTCGGCAGTACGAGCAACCTATCCATTATTCGGAATTTCAACAACCGTAATGGATACACGTTCTCAACATCAAAATAAAAAGATAGCAATAGCAAGATTGAAAGCAAAATGTATTCAGTTTCAATTAGAAAAACTATCTAAAGATGCAAAGAACGAATGGACGAACCATTTGAATATCGAAAGAGGAAATCCTATACGAATATTTAAAGGGTCTAATTTTAAGAGAGATAAAAACGCAAAGACATTTAAAAAACAACGAAGTAAGTTAAAAAATGATTTGCGAAAATTAATTTAGTAAGTGCTTTATTTTCGAAACTTCGGAAGAGTAAAACACTTACTAAAAATAAAAAATAAGATGGACAATTTATTAGACAAATATTTATTCCAAGCAATAGATGCTTATCCGTACGATTTACAAGAAGCAGTAGAGTCTTTACAATATGCATTGTCATATAATCCAGAAAGTACAAAAGCATTGTGTTTAATGGGGCAAGTTTATGCGGAACAATTAAAAGATTACGAAACAGCAAAAGTGTATTATCAAGAAGCGTTAGCAAAAAATATACATGCAATAGAAGTGTATCCACATTATGTAAATGTGCTTTTATGGAACGAAGATTACGAAGAAGCAGAACGTTTATTAAATTTTGCATTTACCGTAAAAGGAACAGATAAAGCAGTTTTGTATACCAAAAAAGCATCTTTGTTTGAGCGAAAAAAGAATTATAAAATAGCATTAAAGCATCTTAAAAAAGCAAAAGAATTTGCATTTAATGATGACTTTATTTCCTTTATAAAAGGAGAAGAAAGAAGAATAAAAGATAAACTTCCTAAAAACAAAAAAAAGAAGAGGTCTAAAACTTCAAAAAAATCAAAGAAGAAGAAAAAGTGATTTTTTAAACTCTTGAAAGTATTTTACTTTTAAGAGTTTAAAATAAAAATAATTAAATTTGACTTTAGTCAAAAAAAAACAATAAAAAAATGAATAATATATATTTTACATCAGACCATCATTTTGGTCATAAAAACATAATAAAATTTTGTAATCGACCATTCGAAACTATCGAAGAAATGGATGCAGAATTAATAAAACGATGGAACGAAAAAATAGGAAAGAATGATACCGTTTATCATCTTGGAGATTTTGGATTAACAGGCAAAGAAAGTCTAGCAACTATAATCGATCAGTTACATGGAAACATACACTTAATTTCTGGTAATCATGAAGGAGCAGCAATACAAAATAGAAAGAAGTTTGTATGGATTAAAGATTATCACGAAGTAAAAATAAAAGATGCAGATTGTAGTAACGGCGTGCAGAGAATTATTTTATTCCATTATGCAATGCGAGTTTGGCGAAGCGATTTTAGAGGAACATGGCAGTTGTACGGACATAGTCATGGAACACTACCAGATAAAGAACACAAATTAGCATTTGATGTTGGCGTAGATTGTCATGATTTTTATCCACTATCTTACGAAGAAGTAAAGAAAATTATGAGTAATAAAAATTGGAAGAATCCATTTGAGGATTAATTCGGTAAAAAACGAATCTCAAGACTAGCAGTTTTTTAATTGTTAGGATTGGATTTTTTATTTCTAGGCAGAACAATCACAATCATCAATTAAAACTAAGTACCATTTTTTGTTAATTCCTATAAAATAAAAAGTTTTAATAATCCATTTTTCATATAATATTTTCACTTCTGTAATAGTGTTTTTTTTGGAATTATTTGACATTTTAATAGCTGTCATTTTATATTCTTGATTGCTTTCAGAATAAATAGGATATTCAGGTAAACTAGTTATCGTATTGTAATAAATACCATCATTACTAGAACTTTCTTCACAAAAGCCATTGATAATATTTTGAAATTTATAGAATGGTAGTTCAATTTTTGGATAAGCTTTATTATGATAATTTTGTACATTATATTCTTGAGGCACACATGTAATACCAGGATTATGGAATCGAGTAAAACCGATTTTGGAATGAATATAATTGGTAATAAGAGGAGATTTATAATGCATTAAACTATCTGTATTTTTTCCAAAAAAAGTAGTTCGTAAAAATTGCTGTAAAAAAGGTTCAAAATTATCTGTGATAGTTTTTTTTCTGTAAGAAGTTTGTGAGCCAAAAACCCAACCAATCTGATTGTTTGTTTTTATTTTATACCAAAAATCAACATTTCCTTTAATAGTATCTTTTGTACCTTTTTCTAAAACAGTACAGGTAATTCCGTTATCTAAAGTAAAAAGAACTTTACCAGTTTGTGGCGTTTCTCGAATCCAAATTTTATTTCCAATAATAACAAGAGAGTCCTTTTTGGGTTGTGTAGTAGATACTTTAATAGGTTTAGAAATAGTATCTGTTCTTTGATTTTTTTTAGTGTCAGTACACGCAAACAAAGTAATTAGTAAGAAGTATAAAAATATTTTTTTCATTTTATTTTTTGAATGTATTTATAAAGACAAATTTAAAGTAAATTTGTAATATGGATACATTAGTTGGACTGTAATAACTTTTGAGTTTCTTGTAAATGGATTTTTAACCCAAAATTAAGTGGCAAACCTATTGTTATTTTATAGAAAAGATACCATGAAAATGAGTAAGTATTAATTGTCGATTTGTAAATAATAGGTTACGGTTTTCCGTAAAATAAATAGTATAATAATAAAGTATTTTGTAAAACTTAAAATAGTTATTATGAATAAATATATTTACGCATTTATTAGCATATTCTTTTTTCAATTAAATGCAAGTAGTCAACAAAAAGAAATTAGTATTATATCTTGGAATATTCAAGATTTTGGAAAGGAAAAGGATGCTAACGAAATAACAAAAATTGCGAATACTTTACAAGAATATGATATTATTGCTATTCAAGAAGTGGTTGCAGGTTTTGGAGGGGCACAAGCAGTAGCAAGACTTTCGGAAGAATTAAATAGGAAAGGCGATAAATGGAGTTATGTGGTTAGTAATCCTACAAATAGCCCAAAATACCTTGTAGAACGCTATGCTTTTATTTGGAAGAGCAAACACATTAAAATTAAAAATAGAGGAAATTTATTATCTAGTCTAGCTTCCGTAATTGATAGAGAGCCTTTTGCAATCGATTTTTATTTTAATAAAAAGAAATTTAAAATTATTAATTACCATGCACGATACTTTAAAAAACGACCAGAAGACGAAATAAAACCATTGTTAGAATACATAGAAAAAATTAAAATACCAGTACTATTAGCGGCAGATTTTAATAAAAAGACCAACGATTCTATTTTCGATTCTTTTAAAGAGAAGGGTTTTACGGAGGCATTAAAAAATAAAAGAACAACTTTAAAAAAGAAATGTAAAAATAATAATTATCTAAATTATGCCATCGATAATATTTTCTACTCCAAACACTTTACTAAAATAGAAGCAAGTCCAATCGATTTTATAAAAAAATGCAATAATCTAACAAATGCAAGAATGCTTTCGGATCATTTGCCAGTGTATTTGCGAGTTGGGATTTGAAGTCGTATTTTTCTAGTTGTTAACTTCATTGCAAGGAGTTTTATTTCCGAGAAGTAAATCGGTTTCAATTTTAGCTCTTGTATTATCATTATCGACTTGCATTACACAGATACAATTGGCGTTGTTTTTTAAGATACATTTTTCTTTATGATGATTTTCAAAACGTGAAGATAAATCATTTGTTCTTCCAATATAAATATTAGAATGCATAAAACCTTCATTTATTTTTACTCTTTTAGTAAAAACATAGATGCCACCAACTTCTTTAAAAGAAGTATCTAATGAGTAATACCAATTCAACATCAAAATACGCTATAAATTATTTATCATTTCACGTTTTACTGCACTTTAAATTTAAACCATAGCTATGCTATGCT
>Ga0256840_1000927_pt1 | contig 28830 bp, 21 predicted proteins | sample 355202metaG_FD_185969 | JGI IMG/M metagenome (GOLD analysis project Ga0256840, IMG submission 185969) | Hydrothermal vent microbial communities from Mid Atlantic Ridge, Atlantic Ocean - 355-202 | ecosystem: Environmental > Aquatic > Marine > Hydrothermal vents | place: Atlantic Ocean: Mid... | reverse complement strand
ACTACGGATACCGATTATTTTAAATCGTATGTTGATGCGCAAACAAACTATATTAAAAATATAGAAGATAGTTTTTTACCAATACCGATTTTTAAAGTAAATCATATAGGCGAGGAAGTATTTGGGATGCGTTTGTTAAATAAAATAGCCAAACAGGCTTATGGAAATAAAAAACCGGATACAATTTTTTTCAATGAAAAAACAATGATTATTGAAGAAAAAAACAAAAATTATTTAATTAAACTTAAATTGTCTTTTTTAAACGAGCAAAATTTTAAAGTGAATAAATTTGGCGATGAATTAGTAATTGAATTGGCGAACAGAAGGCACAATATTTTATTACCGAGATTTACAAACTTTCATCAATTACAGAGTTATGAATATAAACAACCGTGGTTGTATATTAATTTAACGCCTTAATATTAGCTAAATCGGTTGAACTCCATTTAATTCAGTAAAATAAAGAATTTACTTGTCTGACCACCAAGGATTGTTAAACTTAAAACTTTATAATTTGTAAATGAATGTTCCTTGTTCGTAAATCAAATGAATAAAGAATAACTTGTCAGACTATCGGCGGATTGAACAAGGAATATTGATTTTAGAGTTTAACAAGATATAATAGTCTGTTAAATTTTTTGTTTGATAAATATTCAATTGGGCTAAAGCCCTACTGTTATGTTACTTAATTATTCCCCGACTTAAAAGTCGGGGCTATTAATAATAGCTCATTGTCAGTTGATTACAAAAAAGCTCCGGATTATTGAAGATAAATATTAATAGATTACGAGTATCTGTAAATAGCAAATTTAGTTTCTTCTTAAATCCTTATAGCAGATATTCTGAAATTGGGTCATCCTATTTCTCATAGGATAAGTTGTTCTGAAATTGAGCGGTTATGTTATCCAATCTGTCGGTTGTCAAACAAGTTTTAGCCATTTATTTTTTCTGAATAACGAATAACGAACACCGATTAAAGATTTTTGATTTTCTATTTACAGTTAAGATTTTAACCACTGCCAGGTGCTTACACACACGGACAGGTTTATGTGCTGCGGCAGCGATTGAAGCGGTAGCCCACAGGACGCAATGCATGCAAAAAGCAAGCCGCAAAGAGCGACCAACGGAAGCTACTTTGCGGCTTTTGCTTTTGCTGTATTGCGGGCGAGGACTACAAGCGGAAAGCGCGTAGCCGCCCAAATAATCAGTTTATTGAGGTAAAATTACTTCGCCGCGCATACGAAGTACTACTTTATATTTATCACGCCCGTTTTTATCTTTTCCGGGAATGTTGGTTATTAAAGTTACGGTTTTGTTTTGTTTTCCTGATTTATGTGCTGAATTGAAAATAACTTTTATTTCTCCTGTTTGTCCGGGTTTTATTATCTTAGGTACTTCGGCAGTTGTGCATCCACAACTTGAACGTGTTTTATGAATTAACAAATCGCGTTTTCCGTTATTTTTAAATTTAAAAACATGATTGATTACATCACCCTGTTTTATTTGTCCGAAATTATATTCGCGACTTTCAAAATCCATAGTTGGTGCATTGGCTAATTCTTCTTTGCTGAGTTTTGAAAAATCTTCAACAATAGTTGCGCTCACCGTTAAGGTATTTCTCATTTGCGGTTGACCGTTAACCAATATATTCAAACGATCATATACATAGTCCCAATCGTTTTTCTTTGAAGCATCGTAGGTAATGGTAATTTTTCCTTCTTGTTTAGGTTTTAATACCGAAGGTATTATTTCTGTTTTTATATGTTGGGGGATTCTTTTGGTATCAAAACTTACTTTTATTTCTTTATCGGAATCGTTTACAATACCAATTGTTTGTTTTTTAACATCGGTGTTAGCCATTCGTGCAAATGCCACATGATTTGTTTTCAAACGCAAAGGTCCCATCTGAAAACGATAAATATCCGATAAGGTTTTTTCTTTTGGAATTACTTCTCCGGTAACTACTAATTTAACAGGAGCTTTGGTGGCTGTATTATATACCAAAATATGCTTATTGAAAGCTCCCGGGCGGTTGCGCGGGTCGTATTGAGCACTTACAAAACCGGATTCGCCGGGTTTTACGGGTTTACGTGTCCACTGCGGCGTAGTACAACCGCAACTTGACTCTACATTGGTAATAATTACCGGTTGATTTCCGGTATTTTTAAATATAAATTTATGAGCAGCTAAACCACCGTCTTCGTGAATTTTTCCAAAAGCAAAAGTGGTCTCTTTAAACTCAATTTTTGCCTGTGCACTAAGCAGCTGAGCAGATAAGAACAAAACAACAGCTATTATTACTAAACTTATTCTTTTCATAATATTTTTTATTAGTTATTTTTCAGCAAATTTAAAAGAAATATTTTACTTTTATATGTCTAAGAGCAAAACAACACAATAAACGCAGAATTTTTTAAATAATTATGAAAAAGTTTATCAAAATATTTATTTTATCGTTCATTGTTTTAATACCCTTAAACTCGTTATCGCAAAAAACAAACACACAATTAAGGATACTTACTTTCAACATTTATCATGGTGCTACTATGAATAATGATTTTGATTTGAATAAAATAGCACAATTAATAAACTCAGTAAACCCTGATTTGGTTGCACTCCAAGAAGTAGATTATAAAACAAAGCGTAGCCGAAAAATGGATTTAGCTACTGAATTGGCAAAATTAACAGATTTAATTCCCTTGTTTGGAAGAGCTATGTATTACGATGGTGGCGAATATGGTTTAGGTATTTTATCAAAATATACTTTTATTAAAACCCAAAATCATTTATTGCCCTATTCCGAAGGTTACGAGCCACGTGCTGCTTTAGAAATATTATTTGAACTAAATACAGGGGATACGGTACGCTTTGTTACCACGCATCTTGATCATACAAAAAACTCAAACGACCGGATAAATCAAATAAAAAGAATCAGACAATTATTTGACAAAAATGATTATCCGACAATTCTTGCCGGTGATTTTAATGCAAGCCCTGAAAGTGAAGAAATAAAAATTTTAAAAAAAGTTTGGACCTCTTGTTCCGGTGATAAAGATATTTCAACTTACCCTTCGGATAAACCTGAGAGAACCATTGACTATATATTTTTTAAACCGAAAAATTCTTGGGAAATATCAAAATATAAAGTGATATGCGATAAAATAGCCTCTGATCATTGTGCAGTATTAAGTATTATATCCTTTATTACTGATTACAAATAATAGAAGAAATTTATTGTTAATAAGTATTTAATAATTAAAATAATCGGATAAATATATTTTTACAATATTATTTATATTTGAGTCCTTTTTTACTAACCTAAAAAGTATTATTATGTTTAAAAGTTTTAAGTTCATTACTTCCTTACTTGCCTTAATACTCATAAGCAGTATGGCATGGGGACAGGGAGCAACCACGGCAGCCCTTAGAGGAAAAGTTGTAGATGACAAAGGAAACCCTTTGGAAAATGCAAACGTTATTTTAATTCACGAACCATCAGGCTCGCAGTATGGAACCATGACCCTACAAGATGGAAGATTTACCATCGCAGGAGTCCGAGTGGGAGGTCCTTATAAAGTAATTATTAGCTCTATCGGTTATGCAAAGAAAGAACAATCAGGAATTTACCTAAACCTGAACCAAACTTTGCAGTTAAGCTTTGTGTTAAAACAATCGGACTTGCAAATAGAAGAGGTTACCGTTAGCTATGATAAAGGTAACGACATGAGCACCGAAAGAACCGGTGCAGAAACCTTTATTAAAAGTAAAGAAATTAACAGCCTGCCCACCATTTCGCGAGGACAAAAAGATTTTACGCGATTAACGCCCCAATCGGACGGGAATAGTTTTGGCGGGAGAAACAATCTTTACAATAACTTCTCGCTGGATGGTTCTATTTTCAACAATTCTTTTGGTTTGGATTATGCCACACCGGGAGGTCAAGCCGATGCACAACCGGTTTCATTAGATGCCATTGAGCAAATTCAAGTATCCTTAGCACCTTTTGATGTACGTGAAGGTGGTTTTACAGGTGCCGGCGTAAATGCAGTAACCCGCTCGGGAACAAACAATATTGATGCATCTGTTTACTACTATTTCCGTAACGAAGCGATGATTGGGGACAAAGTAGGAGATACAAAAGTTCCAAATTTGGATTTCAATACCAAATTATACGGATTTCGTGTTGGAGGACCTATTATAAAAAACAAACTGTTTTTCTTTATTAATGCTGAAAGTGAGCGTAAAGAAGAACTTGCTCATGGCTTTGTTGCGCGAGACGACGCAGGACAAACCGACCCTAATGTTACTTCTGTTTTGAGATCGGATATTGAAGCAGTTCAGCAACATTTCAGAGATGTTTGGGGGTATGACCCCGGTGCTTACGAAGGCTACAATCATAAAACATCCAACGATAAAGTTTTGGCTAAATTGGATTGGAATATAAGCGACAAGCACCATTTTACCATACGATATAATTATTTAAATGCATGGAAAGACATTCTTCCTCACCCGGAAGCAATTATCGGGCGTGGACCTACAAGTTTTCGCTTGCCTTTTGAAAATTCTTCCTATCGTATTTTTAACAAAATAAACTCGGTTGTTTCTGAGTTGAACTCCCGTTTTGGAAGTAAATTTTCCAATAAATTACTGGTTGGCTACACTGCTTTTCGTGACCACAGAGAACCCAAATCTGTACCATTCCCTGTTGTAGATATTTTTGATGCAAATGGTAATCTGGCTATTACCGCCGGTTCTGAAATGTTTTCAACACATAATATTCTTAATCAAAATGTATTTCAGTTTACGGATAACTTTAGTTATTACATGAACAAACATACATTAACAGCAGGCGTTAATGTAGAGATTTTTAAGTTTGAAAACTCATTTAATCTGTTTTACTATCCTTGGGTAGCTGCTTTTTCCGTACAGGATTTCTTAAACGACAATTTAGTTAATATGCTTACGGGAGCTCCTGTTACACCCTCGGATATTCCCGGAATGATTAGCAATAGTGAACAAACCCCATATGCTTGGTCTTATGTTGATGTTGCACAATTAGGTTTCTATATTCAAGATGAGTTCTCGGCTACCGATAATTTAAACTTAACATTCGGTTTGCGTGTAGATGTTCCTGTTTATTTAAACAGCTTAGAGCCGGACCCAACTATCCAAAACTTTAACGGCTGGGTAGATGAAGACGGTAATTCGGTAAAAGTAGATCCTTCAAAATGGCCCGATGCTAATTTATTATGGGCTCCGCGTTTTGGATTTAACTGGGATACAAAAGGCGACCAAACTTTAATGCTTCGCGGCGGTACAGGTATTTTCTCAGGAAGGGTACCCTTTGTTTGGTTAGGCAACCAAGCGTCTAACTCTAAAATGTACCCCGGCTATACATTCCAAATTAATTCAACTTCCGAAGGATTTAAATTTCCACAAGTTTGGAAAAGTGATTTAGCGGTTGATTATAAATTTGCCGATAACTGGATTTTCTCGTTTGAAGGAATTTATTCAAAAGATATAAATGCAGTAGTTCACCGTAATTATGATATGATGAAACCTTCTGCACAACTTAGCGGAACCGGAGATAATAGAGCGGTATTTGCAGGATTTAATGAAACTCATATTTATGCTTCAAGTGCGGATGCTATCGGATTTCTTGACGCAGGTGTAATTGTTATGGATAATGTAAAAGAAGGTGCACAATATTCATTAACGGGACAGTTAAAAAAATCTTTTGATTTTGGTTTATATGCAAATGCATCATATACTTACATGCAATCAAAAGATTATACTTCAATTCCTGCTGAAATTGCTGCCGATGCATTCCAACGAAACCCTGTTGTTGGCGACCCAAATCAACCCATGTATTCATACTCACGTTATGGCTTAAAACACAGAATAATAGCTACATTAATGTATCAGCATGAGTATAAAAATATGGCTTCATCATTTGCTTTGTTCTGGGAAACCGGTAAAGGCAATCGTTATTCGTACACTTATGTAGGTGATTTAAACCAAGACGGTATTGTAAACAATGACCTTTTATATATTCCTGAAAATCAATCGGATATTAATTTTGGAACTGTAAATAACGGAAACGGTGTTCCAGCAGCTGATGCTGCCGAACAATGGGCTGCCCTTGATGCATTTATTGAACAAGATCCTTATTTAAGCGAACACAGAGGCGAATATGCAGAGCGTAATGGAGCAATGCAACCTTGGTTTACTCAGGTAGATTTTAAATTTATGCAAGATTTTAAAATCAAAAGCGGCGAAAAAACCAATACTTTAAGACTAAGTTTTGACGTATTGAATATTGGAAATATGTTGAATTCCAATTGGGGAATCAGACAAATACCGGCCACAACCAACTTACTAACTGTAAATGGGTTAGATAACAATAATGTTCCTTATTTTAGTTTTGATACTAATTTAAAAGAAACTTATATTGATGATGTTTCAATTATTTCTAAATGGCAATTACAAATTGGTATTCGCTGGATTTTCCATTAGGATAATTTTTAATGGTTAAAACCTAAATTAAGCGATTGTAAACTTTGAAAATCACAAATCATTTAGGTAAAAAAGCGTTATTCTGTTTTAGAGTAACGCTTTTTTTATTTTATCTATATTAGAAAAGCTCTCAACTCAAACACAATCTATTACAGTACAGTATCTTACACAACCACAATTAAAACAAACATAAGATTTTAACAAAAAATCAATCAAGGTATTATTCAAAGCTTAATAATTATTTTTATTTTTACACGTTAAATGATAATATAATTTACAAAAATTGAAAAAATATCTTTACATCATAATAATTTTAGCACTGATCTTTCCGACAGCTTTAAAAGCCCAGTTTTATAATGGGCATAGAATGACCTTTGGCAAAAATAGAGTTCAATACAATAATTTTTACTGGGAGTATTATCGCTTTAAAAGATTTGATACCTACTTTTATGCAGGGGGTAGAAACCTTGCAAGAAATGCAGCCAAAGTTATCGATGAAGAATTGAAGAATTTTGAACGATTTTTTAGTCATAACCTGCAACGCCGAATTATTTTTATTATTTACAACAAACATTCTGAATTTAAACAAAGTAATATAGGCTTGATATCGGGAAATGAAAATACTAACATTGGTGGTACTGCCCGGATTATTGATAATAAGGTTTTTATTTATTACGAAGGAGACCATAATCAATTCAGAAAACAAATTAGAGCAGCCCTTGCAGAAGTTTTTCTAATTAATATGTTGTATGGCGGAAACTTTAAAGAAAAAGTAGGCTCTGCCGCTTTAATGAATTTGCCCAAATGGTTTACAAAAGGATTAGTAGCCTATTTGGCAGAAGATTGGAGCACAGCGATGGACGACCGTACAAAAGATTTGCTGGAACGAGGAAAATTAAAAAAAATCAACCAATTACAAGATCAAGAAGCAATAGATGCCGGTCATGCAGTTTGGAATTTTATTGTAAAATACTATGGAGAGGCAGTTATTTCAAACATTATTTATTTAACGCGTATTAACAAGAGTCCCGAAAATGGCTTTGTGTATGTTTTGGGTGCCGATATGCCTTCCTTAGAATATATGTGGCTTGATTATTATAAAAAAAGATATGCACACGATACAGAAGGAACCTCTGAAATCAAAAAAGAAGACCGTTTATTTAAACCAAAAAAAAAGCGTGTTTATCAACAGGTTAAATACAGTCCTGATAAACGATACGTTGCCTATGTAACCAACTATTCGGGCAAACGAAAAATCTATATTTACGATACTCAAACCCAAAAAGCAAAAAAAATAATACGTTTAGAACATCGTTTGCGTCAAATTGTTGATTATTCGTATCCTGTTTTGGCTTGGCATCCTTCGGGTAAAATACTTGCCTATGTTTCGGAAGAACAGGGTAAACTATTTATGAATTTTTACATGACCGAAACCGGGGAGATAAAAAAACGCAACATGGTATTTTTTGATAAGATATTGGATTTTTCTTATTCGGAAACCGGTTTGGACATGGCTGTTTCAGGGGTAGTTAACGGACAAACAGATATATTTGTTTTTAACCTTTCGGCAAATGCGGCAAAAAGAATAACCAATGACATTGCCGATGATTTACATCCTAAATTAATTGATAAGGGTACAAAAATTATTTTTGCATCAAACCGATTAAGCGACACCTTAAAGATAGACAAATCAGTAAACCCAAAACTATCTTCGACATATGACCTATATGTTTACGATTTAAAAAAGCAGTCAAAAGTACTGCAAAACATTACCAACACACCATTTTTTAGTGAAAAAATGCCCATTGGTATCAAAAAAAACACCTATACTTATTTGAGTGATGAGAACGGAATCTATAACCGCTTTTTAGCGACCCATGACAGTACCATCAGTTTTATTGATACAACTACACATTACCGGTATTACACCAACAAATATCCGGTAAGTAACAATAGACGAAACATTAACTATTACGATGTAGATAATACCAATAATGAAACGCTGGAAATAATGCATTATATGGGGCAAGACTATTTGTATGAATATGAACAAAGCGAACAAAACATCCGGCTTAAACCTACGGTTTACCGCAAAAACAAAAACAGATGGTTTCATAAGCAAGATAGTTTAAAACAAGTAAAGATTCAAGAAGAAATCAGACGCCAAGAAATTAGAGACAGTTTAGCCAGAAATCACTTAGTTCCTCATCCCGACAGTGTTTTGGTAGATATCAATTATTACGTTTTTGAGCGTGAAAAAGAAAACCCCTACCACATTGTTTACGGTACAGATACAGCTTATACCGAAAATAAGAACCAAAAACCCGAATGGCCCGAACAAAAAATATATTTAACCTCATTTTACCGGAACACTATGGTTTCACAAGTTGATTTTGGTTTTTTAAACGATAGTTATCAAGCTTATGTTCCCGGAGCTTATTATTTTAATCCCGGTTTTAATGTATTAACAAAAATAGGGGTTAACGATTTGTTTGAGGATTATCGTATAACTGGTGGTTTTCGTTTTGCAGGAGATTTTAACAGTTATGAATATTTGCTGAGTGTTGAGGACTTAAAAAAAAGATGGGATAAACAGTATATTTATCACCGGCTTTCGGTAACTAATTTCACCGAAGGCTTTGTACCCTATAAATTAATTACCAACGAACTAAAATTTCGCCTGTCTTACCCTTTTAATCAAGTAAGTTCTATTCGTGGAATGATTAGCGGACGCTCTGATAGAGGTATTGTTTTAGCGTATTATATTCCGCAAACTTTAACCGAAAAAGATGTTTACCGTTATTTGGGTGGATTAAAGCTGGAATATGTTTTTGATAATACAATAGAACGAAGTATTAATATATATAATGGTTTGCGCTTTAAAGTTTTTGGAGAGTATTATCAGGGAATATCGCCAACCACTGAACAAACTTATATTTGGGGTGCTGATTTCAGGTATTACCAGCCCATTCACCGTAGCTTAATTTTTGCAGGAAGAATTGCAACAAGTGCATCTTGGGGAACGGGAAAATTACTATACTACCTTGGAAGTGTTGATAATTGGATGAACTTTTCAATAGATGTACCCACATTTGACCAATCAGTTAGAATAGATCCTAATGAAAATTACATTTTTCAGGCAGTAGCAACCGATATGAGAGGTTTTGTACAAAATGCCCGAAACGGAACCAAGTTTGTTTTAGCTAACGCAGAAATTCGCTGGCCCGTTTTTCAATATCTGGCAAACAGAACTTTAAACTCACAGTTCATCAATAATTTCCAAATTGTAGCTTTTGGTGACGTGGGAAGTGCTTGGTCGGGACTTCACCCGTGGCAAGACGATAATGCTTACAATGAAGAAATTATTGATAACAATCCTATAAGAATTATTATCAACAAAAACCGTTCTCCTTTTATTTATGGTTATGGTTTTGGCTTACGTTCAAAACTTTTAGGGTATTTTGTTCGAGCAGATTGGGCATGGGGAATTGATACCGGCGTTATTTTACCAATGGTCTTTTATTTTTCTTTGAGTTTAGATTTTTAATTCTACCATTATTAATAAAGCATGAGGATGCAAGATATATTTATTATTTTAATAATCGGTTTAGCAGCCGGCTTTTTAAGTGGAAGCATGGGGGTTGGCGGAGGTATCATAATTGTTCCCGCACTGGTATTTTTTATAGGATTTTCTCTACATCAGGCACAAGGAACAAGTTTGGCTTTAATGACCCTGCCCGTTATGATAATTGCTGCATCAAATTTTTATAAGCAGGGCTATATTGATGTTAAAGTTGCTTTGGTTTTAGCCATTACTTTTATGATTGGAGGATATTTTGGTTCAAAATTTTCGATTATGATGCCTGAAAAAATCATGCGTAAATCTTTTGGTATTTTTATGTTATTGGTTGCTTTAAAAATGATTTTCAGTAAATAGCTACTCTTTAAACCTAAATAGAGCGATTATGAACAAAAAGTAGTGCCACGATATTGAGATAAAAAGTTTAGAAAAAAGTAAGAATACCTTCCGGTACAAGCGTCTTTTTTTTGTAAACCTTTTTAAATCAACAGGTTGGTACTTATTAGAGTAGATAAGTGCTCAATTTAGGTTAAAATCAATTTTTGTTACTTTTTGTGATACTTTAAGTACTTACAATGCAAATTAAACATCTACATAAATGGATTTATTTAGGAAGTTTGTTCATGCTATCATGCCAAACCGGTAATAATAACGGTAATTCAATTTTCACAAAAGAAGAATTGAAGCTGGATGATACACTTGTTATTGAAAACAAGGATCCTGCAAATGAACTTTATATTATTGAAGGAAAATCAGTTATTTTTTTCATTGTAAGTAAAAAAGAAATGGAAAAACTAAACAGAGAGTTAGGAAGCAGTTACCGTTACGAAACCGATATGCTATTTAATAATTTCATGCGTCAGGCAGAAAATTTTCGCAAAATTTTAGCAAAACACAATATTCAATCTGAGCTAGCCCGGAATAAACGATTTCTGATAAAATTAAAAAACGGACAAACGATTAGCTTTAATCGTATTCGGGAAGATCAAATCATGGGCGAAATTATTACTGACGGAACAAAAGAACCGATAATTGAGTTTGGAATGTTTTCAAACAGGGAATTAATTGCTTTAATCGAAGACTATTTTAACATAAAGGACATTGAGCAAATCAAAGAACCCAAACCCATTTTCCTACCGGACAATGAGAATAACAAAATTGACAGTAATTACAATCATTTAGCGGATACTATTTCTTATTAAATTAAACCTAAATTGAGCGATTATATACAAAAAGAAGTGCCAAGACATTGAGAATAAAAAGTTTAGAAAAAAGTAAGAATACCGGTTGGTATTTGAGTCTTTTTTTTGTAAATCTTTTTAACTCAACAGATTAGTGCTTATTGAAATCGATAATCGCTCAATTTAGGTTAAATATACAACTATATTCTACGGCATATCCAGAACCATCTCTGACTATCGGCGGATTTAAGGTATTATTCTAAAGGGCGCTTTTTAATCATACCCCCTTTTGCATCCTTAATGCTATGCATTATAACAAATGCTTCTTTATCTATTTTATCAATCTCTGTATTTAATTTTGCTAATTCAAGGCGTGTTAAAAGCGTATAAAGAATATCCACTTTCTCCAATGTTTGACCTCTTTTACCGGAATATACCGTACAGCCTCTACCCAGTTTTTCAAGAATTGCTAGCCTGATTTCATCATTTTTATAAGATATGATGGTTACTCCAACATACTCTTCGATACCGGAAACCACAAAATCAACGGTTTTTGAAGCAGACAAATAGGTAAGCATTGCATAAAGTGCAATTTCAATAGTAAAAACATAAGCAGCAACGCTAAAAATCATAATATTAAATACAAGAATAACATCACCAATTGTTAATGAGGTTTTACGACTGACAAAAACTGCCAGAACCTCAGTACCATCAATTACTGCTCCACCACGAATAGCCAAACCAATACCTAAACCCAGAAAAAAGCCTCCAAAAACAGCAATGAGTAATTTGTCGTTTGTAATAGCCGGAAATGTAAAAAAATGAACAGACACGGCTAGCATTGTAATAGCAACAATACTTTTAATCGCAAATTGCCGACTAATGGTTGAAATACCCATTATCAAAAACGGTAAGTTTACAATAAAAATTAAAACAGACAGTGGCAGTACGGTAATTTCGGCAATTATTAATGAAATACCCATTACTCCACCATCAATAAACATATTGGGCAATAAAAAGCCTTTTAAACCAATTGTTGCTGATATTACACCTACAATAATAAAAAAGAAATCATGAAACAGGTGACTAAATTCAATTCCTGCTTTTTTCACTTCACTTTCAAACTGCTTATCGGGAAGTTCCCCTTTCTTTTTATCAAGTTTAAAAATCTCAATTAATATGTATCTGAAAATCGGTTTCATGAGTTTATTTTTTTAATTATTTTAAATGGCCTCATAGCCTGAACATCCGCGAATATAAAGTTTTATGCTAATTTCATCAACTTAAATAATCATATACCAGTGTTCGCCAACTCGCGGATGGATGTTTCATATAGTTTATTTTTTTTTGTACTGCAAATTTAGTGGAAATATTTAATTTTAAGCTAAATAAAACAACAAAGCACTCACTAAAAGCTAGTAGAGCTATTTTTTTAATAAATCGTGAAGATAATAAAAATATTGCATTTGGATGTACTCCATTACTCCCAAACTCCGGCAATTTTGGTTCCACAATTAACACATTTCCCGTTTTTCAAATTGTTTTGCAAAATATGGTATCCTTTTCGCTCAATTACTAAATGTTTACAGGAAGGACAATATGTATTTTGTGCCTTACTGCCCGGCACATTACCTATATAAACATAGTTTAAACCGGCATTTAAAGCAATTTCACGAGCTTTAACAAGTGTAGCAACCGGAGTAGCCGGCAATTTTGTAAGTTTATACATGGGATGAAAGCGACTGAAATGCAGCGGTGTTTGTTCAAAACCATTTGTTTTTAACCAATTACACATTTTTTCAATCATTTTAAAATCGTCTGTCCAAGTAGGAATGATTAAATTGGTAATTTCCAGCCATACCCCTTCATCTTTTAATATTTTTAGTGTACGTAAAATAGGTTCCAGTTTACCTGCATTCAAACGCGCATATATATCATCCGAAAAAGATTTTAAATCAATATTGGCAGCATCTAAATATTTACTTATTTCGCGTAATGGTTTTTCATTGATATAACCTGCCGACACAAAAACATTTTTAATTCCTTGCGAACGTGCAATTTTTGCAGTATCCAGCGTATATTCATAATAAACAATTGGCTCGGAATAGGTGTAAGCTATAGAAGCACACTGATATTTTTGTGCTTGTTTAACTACTTCTTCCGGTGGTAAATTATAGTTTTTTGTTTCATCAGGAGCTTTTTGTGAAATAGTCCAATTTTGACAGTTCAGGCAGGCAAGGTTACAACCGGCAGTGGCTATTGAAAAAGCTTTGCTTTGCGGCAAAAAATGATTTAAGGGTTTTTTCTCAATAGGATCGACATGGATAGCACATGGATTTGCGTATGCAGAGGTATAAAGTTTATCATTTTTTATTACACGCGTCCTGCAATCACCAGTTTCACCGGGCTTTATATCACATTCATTAGGACAAATTTGACAACGGATTCCGCGTGCCGAATGAATATAATGCATGGCTTCGCGTACGGGCTTAGGTAAAAAATTATCTACAAAAGCAAAAATAGTTTCATTTAATGTACTAAGCCCGATGGTCCCGATACTTATTTTTTTCAGAAACTCTCTTTTGTTCATAGCTCATAAATTAAGTTGTTAAACAAATTTACGTTTTTTTTTACTTCTCTTTATGGAATTTTAAAAACTAATTCATCATTAAATTACAAACAACAATTTTTTAGTTGTTTTTACAGTTAATTATAAAGAATGTTTCATTAAAAATCAAAGTCATGAAATTTAAAATATCATTATTGGCACTATTGTTAATAGTTGCACCGATTACTCAATCTTTTACGGTAAAAAAGCAGAAAGCAAAAATCCAGATTGCTTTACTTTTAGATACCAGTAATAGTATGGATGGATTAATTAATCAGGCTAAATCGCAATTATGGAAAATTGTTAACGAAATGGCAAAATCTGAAGTTAATAAGGAAACCCCGACATTGGAAATAGCTCTTTATGAATACGGAAATGACGGACTTTCAATGCGCGAAGGTTATATTCGTCAAGTAACCACTTTTACTACCGATCTGGATAAAATATCTGAAAAACTTTTTGCATTAAAAACTAATGGCGGTAGTGAATTTTGCGGACAAGTAATTGATGTTTCATTGAAACAATTGGATTGGAGTGAATCGGATACCGACCTTAAAATGATTTTTATTGCCGGCAACGAACCCTTTAATCAAGGAGAAGTTGACTACCGGAAAAGTTGCCAAAAAGCTGTTAATAAAGATGTTACAGTAAACACCATTTTCTGTGGAAACTACAATGAAGGAATACGCACTTTTTGGAAAGACGGTGCAATTTTGGGTAATGGCAAATACATGAATATTGACTCAGACAAAAAAGAAGTATATATAGCAAGTCCTTATGATAAAGCACTTACTCAACTTAATAAACAATTAAACGACACATACATTGCTTATGGTATTTCAGGTAAAAAAATGAAAGCACGGCAAGAAATTCAGGATAACAACGCTAAATCAATGGGACAACAAGCCTATTTAAACAGAGCGGTATCAAAAAGTTCAAAAATGTATTCAAATTCAAATTGGGATTTGGTAGATGCTTATAAAGATAATCCTAAAATAGTTGATAAGCTAACAGACGACCAGTTACCCAAAGAATTGAAAGGGAAATCAAAAGCAGAAATTAAATTATTTTTGGATAAAAAATTAAAAGAACGGGCAAGCATTCAAGAACAAATTCAAATATTAAATGCCAAAAGAGCTAAATTTATTAAGGAAAAAAGAAAAGAAATGGCAACGGACAATTCAAAAGCATTAGATGATGTTATGATTGATGCCGTTAGAGAACAAGCTTTAAAGAAGAATTTTATTTTTAAATAAGAAGCAATAAATTATCTCAAACAAAACAGCCCTTGTAGAAAATAAGCACATGGGCTGTTTGCTTAGTTTTCAGTTTAAGCTTAGATTAATCTACCCATGTAACCAGATACTCGGTAACCATATCGCCTTTTCCCATAGATTTGCGAATAGATACTTCCGGCAGGTAAAAACGGGAAGCTTCCATCGTATTTTTTATCTATCCGTAAATACGGTAATCGATAACTACATCAGGTTCCTGAAAATCAATTATTGTTAAAACTGCATGCTTATCAGACTTCTCGGTAACAGACATTATGGCAGGACGATAATAGCTTTCCATTAAACCCGTTGCTCTGCCCACAATAAATGTAGGTGAACTTACGCTTGCCAGCACTTTATACACCCCTTTTAAAGCCATCTGCGAACTATAAACACCCAGCTCAAATGCTCCTTGCTCAACTTCATCATAAAACATTTCACCAATGAGGCGGGTAGGGATTGTTAGTGCCTGCTTTAAAGGATACCATTTGGTAAGGCGTATAAAACCTCCCATAATCTTTCTAGATTCTTCAGGTAATCTTTTTAGCCAAGCATTATACTGCTCAGGAAATCTTTCCTTAACAAATTTAGGAATTGGTTTTACAGCAGTACCTTTTACTTCCATCAATAATAGTTTACAGTATTATTTATCAAAATTAATATTTTTTTCGGAATATATGAAAAGATAAGCAGAATAATGTAAAGAAAATTCAACATTTATCTATTACCTTAAATCCGCAACTTTCTTCTACTGCAAAGCCAAACATAGCTGCGGATTTAAGGCATTAAACTATTCAATGTTCATTAATAAATAATCCAGCATCAAGGCAATTTCATGTTCAGGAACACCATGTTTTATTAAATACGGTGCGTCTTCGTAAAAAGCCAATCTGAATTTTTGTTTGTCTTTTCCTGATTTTTCAAAAGCAGTTTTGTAAAATTCAATAGCCTTTTTTTCTTCGTTGGTACACCAAGCTACATGCCCCATATTCAAATAGTCGAACATATCTGCTTCATTTTTCTCATGCAATTTTGTGTAATATTTTTCTGCATTTTCAAATTTTCCAAGCACAAATGAACACCAAGCAATAGGGCGTAGAATACCGGTATTTGACGGAGCAAAATACTCTACTTTAAAATAATGCTGTAAAGCTTTTTCATATTCTTTTAGTCTTAAATAACTATGCCCCAGATGAGCTTGCACATATAAATTTTCGGGTTCTTGCTGTTCTGCTTTTAAATAATACTCAATCGCTTTTTGGGTATTCCCTAGCTCTCGATGGCAAAGCGCTATTTTTTTTGTCGTCCATTCAACATGAGCATCAAAAAGTTCTGCTTTTTCATAATATTTAAGTGCTTTTCGATAGTTTCCCGATTTTTGATATGAATAAGCAATTTTCTCAACAATTTCTTGTTCATTTACACCTTTATCATCCAATAATTTATAAACTTGAATAGAATGCTTAAAGTAGCCCTTTTCAAAATACAATGCACCAATTTTTTTATACAGTTCTGCATCAAACCAAACACTTTTTACAATATTTGTATTATATAAGTCCAGTTCTTGATTAAAAATATCTACAAATTCGTTTTTATAAGGATGCAATTTAAAAAAGCGGTATAAATCTTGAATATACTGAGTAAACCGGTAACGATCAACCACTTCTTTATTAAGGATTTCATCGTCTTTTAGAATTTCATTCATGCCTTCAAGTTCGGCATTAAACATTTCGAGCATCATGTTTTTTTGCATATCGGGCATAAAGCGGATATTCAGAATAAATGAATATTTGTCCGAATTACACATAAAAGCCGATTTTTCCAGCCCTTCAATAAATACTTCTTTATTAAAACTTTCTTTTTCAAATTTAAAAGCTTCCCAAATTACCTTGTTTTCTTTGTAAAAAGGCAAAAACCAGTGTGCGGGTTCTTTGAAAAAATCGAAATGTTTTAATAAAGCAAATGCACTCATAAACACATCAGAGCCTTCGATTTGCATTTTAGAGAACTGCTCTAATTTCCCCAACAACTCGGGAGCATCTTCAAATATGTTTTCCCAATCGGGATTTTTATCTTCAAATGTACTGTCGCTTAAAATATCATCAAGTTTTAGTTTATCTTCAATTTTGGGTCGGAACTTTACCACTTCGGGTAATATTTCTTCCTGTAATTTTTGCGAAATTTTTTCTGTTTCTTTACTTCGGATAAATTGTAAAATCACGAAAGTAAGAAATTTGACAAAATCAGCATCTTTCCGTAAACTGCTTAGTTTATTATACAAATCATCGTAAACTTCAAAACGTTTATCGTAGGTATATACACTTAACACTATTCCTGTTAATGCTCTATGTCGTACGATGTCTTCGCCTGTTTGAAAAAAACGTATCAAAAACTCAATTTTACGTTTATCAAAAAACAGTAAATTACCTACTGTTAAGGCACTCACAAGCACCGATTTTAGTATTTTAAAACGTTCATCTCTTTGGTTTAAAACTTTATTTAATAATTCTATGCTCTCCTCTTTTAACTTAGGTTCAAGCCATATTTTTTTAAAAAAAGCAGATAAAGCAAACTCATTATTATCGGTAAAAAGTTCTTTTTCAATTTCAGCTCCTTTATTCTGAAATTCAAAATTCACTTCTTGTAAAATATTTACGGTAGCAAAATGTTTTTGTGTATCAAACAGGAAAATTTTTATTTTATCGGCAAATTCATAGCACTTTTGTAAAAGTTTTCGGTACACTTTGTCCCTATCTGGGTCTTTCACTTCCGAAAATGAATATTTTAAAATATTAGCATACACTTCGATAAGCTCGCTGTGCGTTTCGAGCAAAAAGTTTAATTTATAATCTTTTATTAGTTTTTCTGCTTGTTCAAAAAAAGCAGACAAATTATTTGTACTTAAACTTTTGCTTAGATCAGTATATATTTTATCAATTTCTTGTATATTCATTTTTTATCAGATAATTTTAACTTTCAAAAGTAAAGAATTTTTACCGACTTTTGACAATTATTAAGCTGTAAAAATTATGCAAAAAATTATTTTACTATTATATGCCTTACTGATTTTCCCAAAACTGTATGCTCAATACACAGGACAAGATGCAATTGATGCAATACGATATGACAAATATACAATACTTAAAAAATTTTTGAAACAAACAAAAAATCCCGACTCATTATACGGAATTTCAAAAATCCCTTTGCTGCATTATGCGGTTAGTCTTGATAAAACCAAGGCAATATCAATTATAATTGATGCAGGAGCAAATATCGAAATGGTTTTCAATAAAGAAACACCCCTAATGATTGCCACCCTTTTTAATCGAAAACAATCGGTTTATACTTTATTGGAAAAAGGAGCAAACATAAACGGGCACAATAATGAACATGAAACGGCTTTTATATTGGCGGCTAAAGAAAATAATCCGGAAATGATGAAATTGCTATACGACAGAGGTGCTGACATAACATTAAAAGATAATAAAAATAATTCGGCAATTGATTATGCCTATAAAATGCAAAATATTGATGCTTATAATTTCTTAAAAAATAAAGTAGAAGATAAATATGCCAAAATGGTTCTTCCTGATTATTTTGACGGTCCTTATGTTTTTATGGAAAATAAAAATAATGCACTGATTGATTTTTTTTACTACGATTCAATAAAAAATCAAACTTATTTAATATCAGATAAAAAAACATTGAGTAAAGGCGGTTTAATTATTGAAAATAAAAACCTTCCTTTTAAAATTAAACTTGAAAAAATTAATCTAAAAAGCGATGATAAATACAAAAATGCCGGTAAAATAATGGCGATTGGCGATTTGCACGGAGGCTTTGACGAACTACGCACTTTTTTAATAAACAATAAAATAACCGATAAGGATTTAAACTGGATATGGGGGAACGGACATTTGGTTTTTGCCGGTGATGTTTTTGACCGGGGCGATAAAGTTACCGAATGCTTCTGGTTGATATACAAATTGGAACAAGAGGCTGTCCTTGCCGGAGGAAAAGTACATTTAGTTTTAGGCAATCATGAAATTATGCAATTATCCGGTGATAAAAGATATTTGGCTAAGAAATATATTAATTTATGCAACAGACTGAATTTTGATTACTCAAAACTTTACGGCAAAAAAACGGTTTTAGGTAAATGGTTGCGTTCAAAAAATGCTATAATTATCATAAACGATATTTTATTTGTTCACGGAGGTATTTCACCTGAGCTTGCTCAGAAAAAAATCAGCATACAAAACATAAACAATACCGTAAAATTATTTTTAAACCGTGATAATTATGAAACAGAAAATGCAAATGAAGAATTTATAATGGGAGCATTAGGTCCTTTGTGGTATCGCGGCTATGTTAAATTACCGGATAATTACTACAAAAAAACAGGACGCAAATTTGATTTTACAGAAGAAAAGTTAAACCAAATTTTAAAATTTTACAAAGTAAAAACCATCGTTTTTGCCAACACGCATGTTTCACGTATTCAGCCAATGTATCATGCTCAACTATATGGTATAGATATTGAATTCAGTCATCCTGATATTAATTTGGAAGCACTTTTATGGCAAAATAATCATTTTTACCGTGTACTTATTGATGGAACAAAACAACAACTCAACTAATATGCGATATACCCTTTTGATAGTATGGATTACTACGGTTCATTTTAATATCTTTTCACAAGAATTATTCAATTCAGACAGTACAATTCAGCTTCAAATAAGTTGTGATTTAGAGGAAATTTTAAATGACCGTGGCGAAGAAAATAAATATCATGATGCACTCTTTAATTTTAACAACACTGTTTACACTGTTAAACTTAAAACCCGGGGAATTTACCGCCGCAAAAAAGAAAACTGTTTTTTACCGCCACTTTGGTTAAAATTTGATAAAAAACAAATGATTGGAAGTATTTTCTCCGAATACAAGAAATTAAAACTTGTTCTTCCTTGTTATAATAAACCCGTTTACAAGCAGTATATCCTTAAAGAATACCTTGCATATAAAATCTACAACATACTTACCGATTATAGTTTTAAAGTGCGCTTAATTAAGCTGAAAATAATTGATTTAGACAACAAGTATGCACCAATAGAATGTTTTGCTTTTTTTATTGAGCCGTATAAAAATTTATGCAAAAGAGTATCGGCTTATCCTTTAGAAGTAAAAAATATCCACCCGAATTTTACAAATACGGAAATGATTACTTTGTTATCTGTTTTTCAATATATGATAGGAAATACAGATTGGTCGGTTAAGGCATTGCACAATATTAAACTAATTTCGTTTGAAAACAGCAAAAAACCAATTGCCGTACCTTATGATTTTGACCAATGTGGGCTTGTAAATGCATCATATGCTTTAGCCGCAGAACATTTAAATATAGAATCGGTTAGAACAAGAGTATATAACGGATATTATCAGCCAATAGAGGTATTACAGCCTATTTTAGATAAATTCCGGCAAAATAAGAAAAAAATATATCAAGCAGTTTATTCCGTTCCCGGATTAAAAAAGCGTTATATTGATGAAACAATTAAATATTTTGACCAATTTTATAAGACCATTGACCACCCTAAAAAAATGAGCTATGAACTAATAAAAAAAAGCAGGAAATAATGGCGTTTTCAGAGGGTTGCGATTTTTTGTTAATTATTTTTTTAGTAGATTTGAGTAATTAAATCGAAACACTAAAAACAAAAAACTAACCAATGAACACACACGCTCAGAAAAATCTGAAAACGATTATATTCATTATTTTCGTGAGTACGGCTCTGTTGTTAAGCTCTTGCGTTCCGCAGAAGAAAATCAGGTACGTACAAAACAAAAATAAAAAAGATACGATTAACACATTCATTCTTAAACAGCGCCCCAAAAACACAGTACAACCTTTTGATAATTTATATATTAAAGTAATAAGTCCGGACCAAGAAACCTCACAGATGTTTAATAGTGAGTCTTCAAATGCTGTTACCCAGAATGTTAATTATCATATGATCAGCTATACCGTAAATGATTCCGGTTATGTAGATTTTCCATTTGTTGGGCTGATTTATGTAAAAGATTTGACCATATTACAAGCAAAAGACGTTATACAAGAAGCTCTTAGACAATATATTAGCAATGCTGCAGTAGTTGTAAAATTTGTCGGAAAAAGTGTTACGGTTATTGGTGAAGTAATGCGACAAGGTGAATACGTAATTTATTCGGATGATATTTCCATTTTTAAAGCTTTAGCTTTAGCCGGTGGAATTACTGATTTTGGAAATAGAGAAGAAGTCATTATTATTAGAGAAGATGATAAAAAAGTGAGTTACCATACCATAGACTTAACAGATAAAAAGGTTGCGCTATCCGATTTCTATTATTTAAAACCGAATGATGTTGTTGTGGTTCAACCTTTGGGTCAAAAAAGTTACGGTTTTGCACAGTTTCCATATACGTTATTGCTAACGGGTTTAACAACACTTATTGTTGTTCTGTCATTTATTCGTGCTTTTTAAAAAAAGAAGGCTAATTTAAATCATAAAAATTCTGAAAAAGTGAAAAATCCTAAATCTTTTGAACAGGAATCAAACGTTGAATTTTATAAAAAACTGGTTAAAAAATTCATAAAAAACTGGTACTTAATCATTATAAGCTTAAGCATTGCTTTGGCTATCGGGCATTTTATTTACAAATCAACTCCACCAATATTTCGAAATAACTTAATTATGTTGATGGCAAATGAAAATGCGAATAATTTTCAAGGAGCCGGTGATTTAATGCAATTTGAAATGTTTGATATTCAAAGCTCATTGGAAGATGAACTGGGTATAATCAGGTCTTTCCCGATAATTAATAAAACAATTCGCCAATTGGATTTATCCGTTTCTTATTATATTGGCGAAGGTTTAATTATCAAAGACATTTATAAAAATAATCCTTTTGTAGTAATTGCAGAACCAACAATAGCAGTTCCTGTTGACTTATTATTTAAAATACAAGTTTTATCGAATAATAAGTTCCGTATAAGTGCTAAAAGCAAAGACGAAATTTATTTATATAATCTTGCTAAAAATAAAAACGAAGGCACTATTAATAATGTAAGTTTTTCACAAGAATACTCTTTTGGTGATGAAGTAAAAGTTCAAAATTCAAAGTTCAAAGTTTTACTGAATGGTAATTTTAATCCTGAAAGTCTTCTTGGAAAAGATTTATTTTTTAAATTCAATAATATTGAACAATTAACTTATCAATATCAAGGTGCTCTTACTATTGAAAGAGCATCAAATCAATCATCGCTAATTACCCTAGAAATTAAAACGCCTAATTCTATTTTAACTACTGATTTTTTAAATACTTTGGCAAAAGTATATTTAGAGCAAAATTTAGAGAAAAAAAATAAAATAGCTACTAAAACAATAGAATTTATCGAAAATCAAATATCAGAAGTTGCTGATTCATTAGTTGTTACGGCTGGTAATTTAGAATCCTTCCGAAGGGAACATAAAGTAATGGATATAGACTATCTTTCACAAAATGTATATACCCAGCTTACTCAATTACAAATTCAAAAATCAGAACTTATTCTAAAATCAAAATACTATGATTATATTAAAGAATACTTTGAAAACAATAAAGATTTAAGTGATTTGTTAGCACCTTCATCAATGGGCGTTGATGATCCTCAGTTAGTTAGCCTAATCACACAACTAACCGAACTGAATGCCCGCCGTTCACTATATCTTGATAATAAAAGTTTGAAAAACCCGGAAATACCTGATTTGAATGCAAAAATCACAAACATAAAGCGTACAATTCTTGAAAATATTAACTATATTGTTACCACTTCGGATATAACCATTAATGATATTGACAATCGAATTGCCCAATTAAATAAGCAAATTTCAAAACTGCCCACCACCGAAAAAGAATTAATTAATATTCGCAGAAAATTTGATTTGAATGATGCTATTTATACGTTTTTACTACAAAAACGCTCAGAAGCAGAAATTGCCAGAGCTTCAAACTCACCTGATTATGAAGTAATTGACCCCGCAAAATTAAGTAGTGCACGCCAAGTTGCGCCAAAAAAACAAATGATTTATTTTAGTTCTTTCTTTTTGGGATTAATGCTTCCTGTAGGGTTTATACTACTATTATCTTCTATGAATGAAAACATTACCGAAAGGCGTGATATTGAAAAAGCGACAAACCTGCCAATTCTTGCCAGTATAGCTAAAAATGACAGTAAAAGTATGACTCCGGTAGCCGATTATCCAAAATCTTTGATTGCGGAAACCTTCCGTTCACTCAGAACAAGTTTGCAGTTTTTCCGTAAAGATAATGAAAAACATAAATTCTTGGTAACTTCAACATACAGTGGTGAGGGGAAAACCTTTATTTCAATAAATTTGGCAATTGCCTACTCCTATTTTGGTAAAAAAACTTTATTAATTGAATTTGATTTGAGAAATCCAAAAGTAGCAGAGTATTTTGGTTTAAACAATTCGCAAGGCTTATCATCTTATCTAACCAATGATGCTTCATTAGATGAAATTATTCAAAATTCGGGGGTAAAAAATCTTGATGTTATTACTTCGGGAGCTTTACCGCCTAATCCGGTTGAACTTATGGCATCGGAAAACACAAAAAGTTTAATGGAGATATTAGAAGCTATTTATGATTATATTATCATCGACTCACCACCCATTGGTGTTGTTACCGACCCGTATTTACTAATAAATTATTCGGATATTAACATTTTTACAGTAAGAATGAATCATACAAACAAAAAACTGTTTTCTGCACTCATGGACGATATAGAGCAAAAAGAAATTCAGAACTTTTCTATTGTAATAAATGATGAAGAAGAATTGCTTCAATCATCTTATTATGATAAAGGAAGTATGGATAAATCATTCTTTGCAAAAAAATGGCTTACTTTTAAAAAGCTATTAAAAAAACATTAGAAATTCAATAATTTTAATTGCTTAGTTGAAACAAAGCCTTTTATAATAATCTGTACATCACGATTATCGGTAAAAGGTTTTGTACTTTCTGCTATTAACCGAAGGTTATCACCGGTTATTTCAGGCTCAAAAAATCCAAACCCGCAATATTTACCGTTTTCTATTTTAACCACTGATTTTTCATTCGGGTTTCTACCTTTATCAATGATTAAAAAATTATCACTTTCGTATTCAAATTTACGAATGAGCAATTCTGCTCGCTCGTTATAAGCTTTAGGCAATTCTTTACCAATACAAGCTCCCAAACATTGTTTTATTCCGTAATGGAAACATGCGCCTTGCGACTCATATAAGCCGGAAAGCTTTTGGCAAAGTTCAAATTCTTGACTAAGTGAAGATAGATGATTTTTTGCTGATTGTAAAGAAGTAAAGGAAGTTAGAGGCAGTTCATCACTGGTATTTTTACGTATCTCAAACCGAATATATCCTTGTTCGTCTTTAAAAGAATATATTCCATATTGAAAAAAACTTCTTCGTTGTGCACGATTAAAAACGGGCTTGTGCTTTTTAATTTCATCCGATTCTAATAGCAAAGCTATTAGTTCACTTCCGGTTTCCGTAAAAGAAACATCAACAATACGGCTACGCATTTTTACCGCTTTACCGGTTTTTGAGTTATTCAAATGTTGCAATACCCTTTTGTGTATATTTATACTTTTACCTATATAAATCAGTTCATGATGCTCATCATAAAAATAATAAACACCGGTTTTTTCCGGTAAATTATCAATTATTTTTTTATCAAATTCAGGGTGTAAGCCTTTTATTGAATGATAAGTCATTTCCTCAACCAAAGGTTTACTTTTCGCATCAGTCTTAAGTAAATATTCAAATAATTGTACTGTGGCATAAGCATCGCCTGCCGCCCGGTGTCTTCCGTTTATAGAAATTCCCAGTTCAGCGGTAAGTTTTCCTAAACTGTATGATTTTTTTCCGGGAATAATTTTTTTACTAAGTTTTACCGTACATAATTTATTTCGCTTAAACTCGTAGCCTAATTGAGCAAACTCTTCTTTTATAAAATTATAGTCAAAATTTACATTATGAGCAATAAATATCCGGTTTTCAGTTATTTCAATAATTTTTTTGGCAACTTCATAAAATTTAGGTGCATTGGTAAGCATTTCATTAGTAATACCTGTGAGCCGAGTTATGTAATACGGAACCGGACGTTCAGGGTTTATTAAACTAACAAACTCATCAACTACTTTTTCTCCATCATACACATAAATAGCTATTTCGGTGATTTTTTCTTTTTTGGGGCTTAATCCCGTTGTTTCAATATCGATTATTGCATACATTTCTAAAATTGATCCCTATGATATTCCACAAAAGTATATTTTTTACAATCATTACAATAAAATTCACCAAAAGTTTCATCAACACCCTCATCTATACTATTATAATGATACCAAACACATTGTACTTTGGTGCTTTTACAGTCAGGGTTAGCACAAATAAACTCCGATGCTATTTGTTTGAAAAAGATATATTCTTTTGGGTTTTCCAAATAGTCATTTAGTGAAAAAGCCTTGATTTGCTTTTTATTTCTTAACCTTAAAGATCTTTCTAAGACCCACTTTTTTGGATTTCCTTTTTCAACCGCCTGTTGCAAAGGAAAATTATGTTCAAAAAATTCCATTTATTTTATTTTTACAGGAATACCGGATACCATTAAATACACTTCATCAGACACAGATGCAATATACTGATTAACAAATCCTTGTAAATCAACAAATTTTCTTGCAACTTCATTTTCGGCATGTACTCCCATTCCTAATTCATTGCTTACCGCAAATACTTTTATATTTTTTTTACTAAAATTACTCCATATATTTTTTGCTTCGATAAGTGATTTATCAAAATCATATTCATTATCATGAAAAATATTCGTCAGCCATAAAGTAATACAATCCAGCACCAATGTTTCTCCATTCAGGTTTAATTTATCAAGATATTTGGGTTCCTCAATAGTTTGCCATTCAGCACCTCTATCTTGTTTATGCTTTTGTATTCTTAAATTAAAATCATCATCCCAAACTCTTGCTGTAGCAATATAAACAGGATTTTCAGATACATTTAAAGCCGATTTTTGAGCAAAAGAGCTTTTCCCTGAACGTGCTCCTCCGGTTATAAAAGTTAATTTTGTCATTGTAATAGTTCGTTAAATTTTTTATTTTAAAAAACCATTTGGGCTAAAGCCTTGTTAATATGCCATTTACCCACCTTCCCCGACTTAAAAGTCGGGGCTATTAATAATAATTCATTATCAAACAGTTACAAAAAAACACCGAACTATTGTAATTGATAATCTTAAAACAAATTGATTTAACCATTAAATCTTATCCACGTCCATAAATCTTTATAGGAAACCTTTTTACCATAATTTAATATTCCGATACGGTAAATTTTAGCGGCAAGCCATGTAGTTGCCAAAAATGTTAAAATCAACAAAATCATAGACAAAGCCAATTCCCAAGCAGGTACTCCATACGCTACACGCATCATCATTACCACCGGTGAGGTAAGAGGTACCACTGAGAACCAAAATGCTGCGGGACCTTCCGGATTTTGCATTACTGTTTGTGCAACAATTAAAGACAATATTAAGGGAATTGTAATTGGTAACATAAATTGTTGTGTATCGGTTTCATTATCCACAGCTCCACCAATAGCTGCAAACAGTGATGAATATAATAGATATCCACCAACAAAATAAAACACAAAAGAGAACAATATTAATGCAATGGGTAAATTCAAAATGGGTGTTATAATATCATTAAAAGCATTACTATTCATAGCTGCCTGCATTTCAGGATTCATACTTTGTGCTTGTACCATTTGTTCCTGAACTGTAACCGTATCGCCCATAAAAGATTGAGCAGCAAACATTATAAGCGTACCAAATATAATCCAAATTGCCAATTGAGTAAAAGCAACCAAAGCTACTCCAATAATCTTTCCCATCATCAATTGAAAAGGCTTGACTGATGAAATAATAATTTCTACTACCCGACTGGTTTTTTCTTCTATTACACCACGCATTACCATAGCACCATAAATAAAAATAAACATATAGATTAAGAAGGAAGAAACATAACCAATCCCTAAGGCAGCTTCTGCCGAACTAATTTCTTCTTTTCCTTCTTTATTAATTTTAATTGTCCTGATGCTTACTTCAGGATTAACCTCATCAATTAGACTTGGGTCAATCCCCATGCTTTTAAGCTTATCACTTCTAAGTTTTTTTTCAATCAGATTACTAATGTATATCTTTGTTGAAATACTTACTTGATTTTCAGATATTAGTTCTAAGCGCTTGTTTTGAATACTATCGGGAATTATTAATAAAGCATAATAATTACCTTTGGTAATCATTTTTTTTGCCGCTTCATCATCTAAGTTTTCTAAAAAAGTAAATTTTACTGTTTTATTGTCTTTAAGGCTTTCTTTAATAAAATTACTGTGGTCGTTTACTAAAATATTTTTAGTTTTATCGCTTTCAAGCGTAGATAAATAAACGACTACCGCAATAAAGCCCACCATTAAAAGCGGTGCCAAAAGAGTAAGTATTATAAATGTTTTATTTTTTACTCTGCTTAAATATTCTCTTTGTATGATTAAGCGAATTTTGTTCATTTTAGAAAATCTATTGTGGTTTAAATTTTATTCTATTTTATTCCTAAATTGAGTGATTATAAACTTTGAAAATCACAAATCATTTGGCACTCAAAGAGTTTTCAAAATTTTTCACAGACCAACCAGGTGTGCTCAAAATTTGTAAAAACCTTTTAGTACCAAAGCATTCATAATTTTCTTTGTTCATAATCGCTCAATTTAGGTTATTTTCGTGCTCAACTACACGAATAAAAATATCATTAACTGAAGGAATTACCTCGTTCATACCAACAATTTCACCATATTGTAACATGGATGAAAGTAAATTATTGGTTGTTGTTCCGTTCAACAATTTAACACGGCAAATGGTATTTCCGTTTTCCTGACGAATATTTTCAATTTTATAATCGGCAGAAACAGAAGCTGAGAACTTATCAAAATTGCCTTTAAAATGTAAGTCATAAACATTTTCTTTAAACTGCTGTTTAATATCCTGAACATTACCATCCAACACTTTTTTTGAATTGTTGATTAAGGCAATATTGTCGCAAAGCTCCTCTACCGAAGCCATATTATGTGTGGAAAAGATAATTGTAGAACCGTTCTTTTTTAAATTTAATATTTCTTCTTTCAGGATGTTTACATTAATCGGGTCAAAACCACTGAAAGGTTCATCAAATATCAATAATTTAGGCTCATGTAAAATAGTAACTATAAACTGCACTTTTTGCTGCATTCCTTTTGAGAGTTCTTCAACCTTTTTATTCCACCACGTTTCAATTTCAAACCTGCGAAACCAGTATTTGAGTTTTTCCATTGCTTCGGAACGCTTCATTCCTTTAAGTTGTGCAAAATATAAAGCTTGTTCACCGGTTTTCATTTTTTTGTACAAGCCGCGTTCTTCCGGCAAGTAGCCGATTTGCCGGACATGCGTGGCATCTAATGGCTCGCCGTTAAATAAAACTTCGCCACTGTCAGGCAAGGTAATATGATTTATAATTCGTATCAATGTAGTTTTCCC
>Ga0256840_1000926_pt1 | contig 28832 bp, 27 predicted proteins | sample 355202metaG_FD_185969 | JGI IMG/M metagenome (GOLD analysis project Ga0256840, IMG submission 185969) | Hydrothermal vent microbial communities from Mid Atlantic Ridge, Atlantic Ocean - 355-202 | ecosystem: Environmental > Aquatic > Marine > Hydrothermal vents | place: Atlantic Ocean: Mid... | reverse complement strand
CCGTCTCAAAATACACACTTGTGGTGTCAAAAAAGATCAAATCCACCCTCAGGTTGAATAAATTGGCCACTGGCTTGAAAATTTCCTTCTCAAGCCGGACACAATTTTAAAGGACGGCTCAAGCTCAAGCCCTTGCCCCTCAGGAAAGTAAACCTCCTCCTTGATCCACTGGTAGGTGGAAAGCTTTGAGTCTGGCGCAAGCGCCCTTCCGGCTACCATGGCAAAGATGGCCACTTCCACCGGTATCTCAAAACGCCTCTCTTTAAGCTTCTTCTCGAAAAATTCCTTAAGCCCGAAAGACTTCCAGAGCTTGCGAAGAAAATAAATTCCTCCTGCAGACTTAGCCCAATTCAGCTTCAATGGAAGACCTGAGGCTTCAATCATAGCCGTTATTTCGGCGGCCTCATTGGCAGGAAGGAGTTTTGAAAGCGCCCGGATCATGTCACGGATACGGTCAAGATCCAGGCGGTCTTTGCGGCCGAGGTTGGCAACGACCTTGGGGCGGGAAAATAAACACCCTCCATCCTCTGAAACCCTTGAAAACAAAGGAATTTATTTTCAAGGAAGGCAATTTTTACCTATTAACTGTCAAACTCGGGGGAACAGGCTCTGCCGATCCTGTCGCGAGAGGGTGGCGCAGGTAACAGCCTCCGGGTTTACGGTGTCTGTCAACGTCGGGAGGGCGTAGGCTGAAATATATTTCTGGTATCAGGATCTTCGGGTAGTATCTGAGCGAAGTTGTCAGCAATGATACTTTTTGTCCCTAAAACAGCCGCTCTCTACGACCTGCCAAGGAGAAAAAGCTTGTAGGCCACAAGGGATAACAAGTCGCCAACAAATAAAGGGGCTAGCCTGGGCTAGCCCCCACATTATTCTCTTAATAAGGTCCGGTAGACATTACGGTGCTTAAGTCTTCGATTTTTCCGTTTTTCAGACGATAATTATAAATGGCCTGGATATCTTTGTAGATTTGAAACATCTGAAAGAACCCATGCCAATGGGCATAATCAGGACCAGCCATGGCTGCTCCTTGGCGGGCCCGTCGGCCATTATGATGCCATAGATAATAGGCCAGTTCCTGGATACCATCGTTCCATTTGTCTTTCTTCAAGAGACCTTTGGCCTTTAATTGAGAAAGCATGGCCGCGGTCTTTTCCCAATAGAAATTATAGAGCGCCACCGAATTATCAAGTTTATTGAAGTGTGCCTCGACAAAAATACTACTATGACAATTTAGACAGACTTTCCGCATAAGTTTCCGGCCCCGGATGCCATCCCCCCTTTGTCCACTACGGACCACACTCTTTTTGTGCACTAAGTCCCACTTAAGCCTTTCAGTCACGTTATGCGTGGTGGACAAGTCTCCAATGCCGCTCATATGACACGTGGCACAGGTAGGTGCGGTATAATCACCTGGTTCCCAGGCGTCAGGAGCGGCTTCCCAATTCCACTTTTCTCCCTCGGTGAGATATTTTTGTCCGTGGGCACTTTCGTAATAAATTTCCATGTTGGGATGATCTGGTCCCAGATGGCATTTACCACATGCTTCAGGTTTGCGAGCCTGTGCAATACTAAAGGCGTGCCTGTTATGACAAACAGTGCAATTGCCAATACCACCATCGGGATATCTGTGCCCGATACCCCCTGGCCAACTATCTTTAGTAGGCCTATGGTCTGGACCTAGTTTTACCTGTGAGCCATGACAGGCCTGGCAACCACTCTGGCGAGGGGCGGTGGTAAGAGGGCTTTGGGGATCCATACCGGCAAAGACACCACCTTCCAAATTACGCCAAAGTTTTACCAAACCCTTCACCACGGGTTGACTGGCTAGAGCAGCGTGGGCGCTTTTTTCAAATTGTTCCACTTCAGACGGATGACATCGAGCACATGTCTTAGGAGAAACCATGGGGGAGGTAAAGATATTACTACCCTTTACGCCTTTACACTGGCTGGCCATAGGAGAGCTTTTGGGCACCACATGACAGTCATAACAAGACACCCCGGCCCGGGCCATACTACTGCTCTTCCAGTCTTCTACAATACCGGGAGTCTTCTGGGCATGACACTGGATACACTGGAGAGCGGCTTTGGAATAGCCTCGGGTAATGATCAACTCTTTGGTTTTGGCCAGATCAGGATATAAAACCTTCTTGGACTGGGCCAAAGCCCCTGAAAAACACAAAAAGGTGGCCAAAACAATCAAAAAAACACATCTAAAAAGACCACAAACCCTCATAGGAGCCTCCTTGGTGTTATTTAAATATTGCTTGCTTCTTTAGGGTCTCCTTCATCGCGGTAATAATGTCTCCGTGCCCCACACTCTGATGACAAGAAATACACGTCTTTTGCGTCAGCCCTAGTTCATACTGGCGATGTGCCGTAAAGGCCTTAAGGGGAATACCTGGGGCTATCAATTGCTGATGGCACTCTCTACACCCTGATTCATAGGCCTTAGGGGCTTGTTCCTGATCTTGTTCCCATTTGACCAGCCATTGCTGAGGCTTACCCTTCCCGCGCAAGTGTGCAAGATAGTCGTGGAGACCAAATTTAAACTTGGAAATCAGATAGACTACTAAATTATCATGGGGCAAATGACACTGGGCACACTGAGCCTTTATAACTCCTTTATCCGCTGGTCCATGCCCCCCTGCCCTCCACGTATCACGAAAGATTTCCATCTCGTGACAAGAACTGCAAAAATTAGCCCTACCAGTAGAGATGACCTTAGAGGCCGTGACCAAAGAAATGATTGTGGTAAAAATTATGCCGATGACTAACCCGAGGATTAAATTGGCTTTGTTCATAAAGGCCTGTCCCCTCTTTAGGTTATTTTGTTTTATGGTGTCCCCTAGACCCAGGTTATTTTCAGTCGGCCGTATTATCTTTTTTAAATTACTTTGGCGTAAATGTGGGGTTAAAGTTGTAACAAGAGTGTAACTATGTTTTCGCCTCTGGAACGAAAATTACTTTTTTCCCTGGCCTTGGTCCTAGCTACCTTCTGGCTGATCTTCGTGTGGTGGTCCATCAAAAAACAAGAACAATTTTTTGTGGAACAGATGCACAGAGAGGCCCAGGGTATTTACCAATATATCACCCTGACCAGAGAGTGGATTTCCAGTCACGGAGGGATTTACATCAAGCAAGGCAAAAAAATAGTCTTAATTACTCCTTCACATTTTACTAAAGACCTGGCTGATTTTGCCTCTCCCAAAAATCTACCCTTCACGTTTAAAGTAGCTGTACTCCATACCCAAAACCCCAATCACCGGCCTAATGTATTTGAAAAGAAGGCCATCCAAAAATTTCAAGATCCAAGAGTGAAAGAATATTGGCGGTATGTTAAAAAGGAAAAGAAGTTTTTATATGCCGCTCCTCTACGCTTCCAAAACGTATGCTATCAGTGTCACTCCTATATGAAAGATTATAAACCCCCAGCCTGTATTAGTGTAACTCTTTCGGCCAAACCTTTTATTAAAGAATTGCGCATGAATTATCAAATGCTCATTCTGGCCTCTATTTTGATAACTCTATTAATATTCGGCGTTTTATTTTTCTTCTTACGTCATTTTGTACTAAAACCTTTACATATATTTATAAGAGTTTCCAGAAATATCGAGCAGGGCAACTTAAATGGTCGGGTAAATATTAACACGGGAGACGAATGGGAGGAGTTAAGCAATTGTTTCAATAAGATGATTGATAGCTTAATAAGCCATCAAGAAAAATTAGAAGAAAAGATAAAAGAAGCTACCAGAGAATTACATATAGCCTATGAAGAACTAAAAAAAATAGAAAGTTTTCGTTCCGAATTTTTTTCAAATATCACCCATGATCTCAAAACACCAGTAACAGCTATAAAGGGAGCCATTGACTTATTAGACCGCAAAGGACAATTAGATAGTCGATATCTAGAAATAGTGCGTAAAAATATCGAAAAATTGTCTAAAATGATCAAAGACCTCCTGGACTGTGCCAAACTAGAAAGTGGACAAATGGAACTACTATTAGAAGAGAACAATATAATTGCGGCTATAAATGATGCTATATTTTTGGTTATGCCTATGGCTAAAGAAAAAGATATAGATCTAGATTTTAATCCCAAAAAAGAAAAAATAAATATCGTATTTGATTACGAAAAAATACAACAAGTAATTACTAATTTATTAACAAACGCCATTAAATTTACTCCTCCTAATACCAAAATCATTATCCAAGTAGAGGAATTTCCTCAAGAAATTCGTGTCTCTATTGAAGACTTTGGTCCGGGGATACCCGAAGAAGAATGGCCCCTTGTTTTTAAGAAGTTTTATCAATCGTCAAGGACAAAGCGCAAAGGTATTGGTCTAGGCCTGGCCATTTGTAAGGGAATAATAGAGGCCCACGGAGGGAAAATCTGGGTGGAAAGACCTAAACACCAAGGCATAATCTTTTATTTTTCGTTACCCAAAAAAAGGGGGAGTGTTGGTGAATAAAACAAAAATACTCATCATTGAAGATGACCAGGATATACTATTAATTTTACAGGAACAGCTAGAACTCGATGGGTTTAAAGTCTTTGGAGCGCCTAATGCCGGAGAGGGGCTCCGTTTACTACAAGAAAAAGGGCCCGATCTAATAATACTTGATTTAAATCTACCCGATGCAGACGGGCTCAAGGTGTGTCAACAAATACGCCAGCAAAGCAACATACCCCTCTTGATGCTTACCGCCCGAGACAGCATTTCGGATAAAATTAGGGGTTTTGAATACGGGGCAGACGATTATATAACCAAACCCTTTGAATACCTGGAATTGTTGGCCCGCATTAAGGCCTGTCTCCGCAGGGCTCAGAGCCCGGATAGAGTCCGAAGTCAAATTATGCACTTTGGGCCCCTTACCATTGACCACCGCCGGCGAGAAGTATACCTACACGGCAAATCGATCAAGCTTACCCGCAAAGAGTTTGATCTATTGAGCATATTTGCCGATCATCCAGGTGAAATATTGTCAAGAGATTTTCTCCGGGAACAGTTATGGCCGGGAAAAGAAATCTATCCCTGGAGCAGGGCCCTGGACGTACACATCCAGAGGCTACGACAAAAAATAGAACCAAACCCCAACAACCCACGTTTTATTATTACTCACCCTGGGGTGGGGTATCGTTTTGACCCCGGTGAAGACTAGTATTTTCACCGCCAGAACGCCAAAAGAAGGTCAAAGCTTGATGGGGACATACATCAATACATGTGCCGCAATTCCAGCAATAGGGACCCTGAGCCTGGCCCCTCTGGGGGGCAAGCCCCAAAGGGCAAACTGCTCCACACCGCCGGCATCCTTTACATTTTTCGGCCTCAAGCTTTACTATAAGCCGGCGTCTGACCCCCAAAAGGGCCAACAAGGCCCCTAGGGGACACAAATAGCGACAGAAAAAGCGCTTGGTCACCAAATTTAAAGCCAATACCACTACAATAATTATCCCTTCCAAGGCCAACGTATGGAAAAACACCACCATCATTATCTCACGGCCTACAAGCCCAGGGGGAGAAAGAAAGACAAAAAGAGGGGCCCCTATAATCATAGAAAACATTAGCTCCCCTATTAAAGAAAACCAAATCAACCAAAGGGGAAGCACCACCTGGTCTTTGGCCCCTTGACGCTTGAAAACTCGGTCTACCAAGGAAGACAAAAAATTTATAGGACAAATCCAGCCACAGAACACCCGTCCCAAAAACAGGGCCAAAATTACCGGGGGCAAAAGGCCTATAACCAGAGGAAAATAGACTGTTTTGGAGACCAAGATACTTTCTAGACCTTCAAGGGGCGATACAAACCAGAGCTTTCCTATGGCCAATGATTGATACCAGCCTTGGACAAAAGAACATTTAGAGTAATAAATAACCAATGGGTTGAGTAAAATGACCAAAAAGGCCCCGGCCTGAACCAGCAGGCGCACGCGTTGATATTTAAATTTTTTCGACCACATATCCCTAAAGGGGCTCTATAACGGCTCGACATTTATGGCTTTGGGAGACACGGGACAGCCGTGTACACATATGCCACAGCCGGTACAAAATTTTTCGTCTACTACAGGACGTAAGCGGTCCAGGTGAATGGCCTTTTCTTTGAAGGGACATACATTGTAACAAGTGCGACACAAAGCCACTGCCCTCCAGGTCACACATTGTCGTGTGTTAATTACCGCCACCCCCATACGTACTTCCTCGGGCTTTAGAGGTCTTAAGGTCCCTGTAGGGCACACTTCCCCACACTTCATACACAAAAAGCAAGGGGTTTTCTCCACCTCAATAAGGGGGGTTCCCGCAAATATTCCAGAACGTATATCGAGAATTTTTATAGAACGATAGGAACATGCCTCGGCACAGCGCCCACAACGTATACATCGAGCCGCAAAAATCTCTTCTGAAACAGCTCCGGGTGGGCGCAGGTGGTTGGTCTTAACCGGTGAGCCCCAAAACCCCTTGGCTTGGGCCGCAGTGGAGGAGAAGGCCCAGCCTAACAGGCCTAAGATAAAGGTTCGACGGCCTTTATCTAAAGGCCTTGCCGAAAACAGTTTGGGGTTTATATGCTCCTGATTCGATCTTTTCAACCTCATCTTCTCCGTATAAATAGGCCAGATTAATGGTAAAAATGCCTTCTATTAGAGACAAAGATCTCACAAGGTGGGCCATTTCTTCAGAAGTTTCTGTTTCAATAACCACCACCACGTGCCCCTTATCGTCATGGGCGTAAACACTAAGTCTCTCTTCTCGGGCCAGCTCTTTTAGGACTTGGGGCTTTTTAGCAGGCCACACATGGATAACAAAGCCACCTATAGGCATATTTGCCTCCTGCAGAAGGCCGGGGCCTTTCCCCCGGCCTTTTTTAAAGACGCACAATATAGGGTTTTAAGGGTTTCGGTCCTGAAAGACGCCTTATTTTACAGGCGCAGATCTTGAATTCAGGCTCCTTGGAACCGGGGTCAAAGGCGTCTTTAGTAACCCTATTAATCATGCGCTCCTCGGCCATATCATGCCAGTAAACAAAGACCATCTTTTCCATGGGGCCCTCGTAGACCTTGGCGGGAAGGATATTCCGTCCCCTGCGGGTTTCTACCAGTACCATGTCCCCAGGCCCTATTCCCAGTCTCTTGGCATCTTTGGGATTTATTTCCACGTAAGCATAGGGGTTGGCCCGCATAAGCTCTTTGATACGCCCGGTCATACTGGAAGTGTGCCAATGATCAATTACGCGACCGGTAGAGAGATAAAAGGGGTATTCGGCATCGGGTTCTTCAGCAGGGCCTTTATGGGGTCTTAACCAGATCCACAGCTTGCGGTCTTTATGGGCCGGCCCGTAAAATTGATAGGGTCTTTCGTCTACGGCATGAATATCAGCCAAGGGGTCAAGACCACGAACAAACTTTTTATAGGTACCGCCTCGTAGGGCCCACTCTTTGGTGGGGGCAGGCCACTGGACGCCGTCGGGGAGCTTTTTTAAGACCTCGTAAGGCGCTCCCCGTAAATCATTATCACGCCCTGCGGTGAGTTTTTGGGTATATTCATCCCAGATGGCCTTGGGCAGGGCATAACCCTCCTCAAGCCCTAAAAAGGGTTCTACACACTTTTTAACCACCGGGTCTTTTAGTTTATCGGCCAGTTTAAGGGCCCATTCCCGCACGATCCATACTTCAGGTTTGGCCTCTCCAGGGGGGTCTACCGCCTTTACCGTCAACTGGGAACGCCTTTCGGTACACCCGTAAACTCCTGTCTTTTCAAAGTGAAAGGCCGTGGGCAGGACAAGGTTGGCCAATTCTGTGGTCTTGGTGGGAAAGATATCGGTAACCACCACAAACACGTCTTCGCGCGCCAGACCTTTGCGATATTTGTCGGCGTTGGGCAAACTTTGAGCCGGACTGGTACAGTTTATCCATATGGCCTTAATCTTTCCCTGGTTCACCGCGGAAAACATGGCCATGGTGTGGTAGCCGGGCTTGGCGGGAATGCGTCCCCGAGGGACTCCCCAGAGATCTTCTACTTGGTGGCGCAGTTTGTCTACCTTTACTGGACGATGCCCGGGAAGGATATGACAGAGACCTCCTCCTTCACGCACCCCACCACAGGCATTGGGCTGACCAGTAAGAGAAAAGCTGTCCGCACCGGGACGGCAAAGCTGACCGGTCAAAAGGTGCAGATTGTGGATGAGATTATTGGCCCACACCCCCCGAATACGTTGGTTGATACCCATGGTCCAAAAACTCATGGTAGCCGGCGAGGTGGCAAACTTGCGCGCCACCAAACGTATTATCTCAGGAGTAATATTCCCTTTACAGATATCCGCGGCCCGCTCTGGCGTATAGACCGCGATAAACTTCTTATACTCCTCAAAAGAAACGCGTTTTTTCTGTTTACCTAGCCGAAAGGCACAATAATTTTTGATAAAGTCTTCGTTATAAAGCTTTTCCTCTAAGATGACGTAGGCCATGGCGTTTAAGAGCGCCAAGTCCGTACCAGGCTCAAATTGGAGATGGATATCAGCAATACGAGAAGTAGGAGACACTCGAGGATCCGCATTAATGACAAAGACCTTATCAGGGTTATCGAGCTTACGACGCATTACCCGCCTAAAGAGGACCGGATGGGCCTCGGCCATGTTGCTTCCGATGATAAAAAAGCAAAAGGCCTGTTCAATATCTGCATATGACCCAATAGGTTCATCGGCACCAAAGGAGGTAATATAACCCCCCACTGCACTGGCCATACAAAGGCGAGGGTTACCCTCCACATTGTTGGTACGCAAACCAGCACGCATGACCTTTTGAAAGAGATAGGTCTCTTCGGTCAAGGCCTGGCCTGAACCATAATAGGCTACGGAGGCAGGGCCGTAGGTCTTTAGGGCCTGGGCAAATTTCTCCGCTGCTATATCTAGGGCCTCTTCCCAGGAGATCTCCCGAAATTGGTCGGTCTTTCGGGCCCGATAAAGGGGTCTTTTAAGCCGGTCGGGGTGCCTCATTAGTTGGTAAAAAAGCATCCCCTTCATACACAAGTAACCCATATTGGTGCGCGACTGGGGTACGCCTCTAATGGCCACTGGGCGGCCGTTTTTGACCCCAAGTTCCACACGACAGCCTACCCCACAAAAACGACAAGTCCCTCTAAACCAGCCGTCTACTTCGGCTGCTTGGGCCAGGTCTTCACCTTTTAAGGGCAAATCAATACCGGCCAGAGCGGCCGCCGTCAGGGCAGCCGTTGTCTTCAGAAATTCTCTTCTAGAAAGGCCCATATTGTACCTCCTTATCTATGTACGCTAAATTTATGGGCTGGATGGCATGCCCAGCACTTTTTGTCCCGGGGTGAGTGGCGCACTTCTTTGGCGTGACAAGAGGCACAGCGTCCTACAGAGGGCTCAACTTGAAAGTTTTCGTATGTACCGTGACACTGAAAACACTTAACATTGTCCAGACCATGACGAGATTTATACCACTGGGCGTATATCTCTGGCGTCACCTCCTTATGACACGAAGCACAGGGAATAAGCTTTTCCTGCTCGCTAAGCTCCGGGTGTGCCAAAAGGGACTGCCCCGAAGGGAGTCTCTTGTGCTGGCCATGCCAGGCCTGACAAGAAACCAAGCAAAAAATCACCAGAAGGATGGTTAAAATTGGTCTGATTTGCACCTGAAACCTCCCTCAACCAAAAATTAAGGGACCAGAACAACCCAGGCCCCAGGATCAAAAAGTGATTATCGCTTCCGCATAAAAGAAATCCATGCTGTCGTCTTGGGGAAAGCTGTTGGCCACTACGTCTCCCCCCCATACGTGGCTATAGTAGAGGTTTAACCCCCCTTGGAGCCCGCGGAAGCGGTAAAGATCCTTCAAAAACAGGGAAAGATCCCACATCGTACCCAGGTCGTCGGCATTACCCGAAGGTTTGGAGGAGTAGCCGAAAGAATCTGGGCGTGTAATACCCGAACCCAAATACCAGGCGTCGTTTTTTTCGGTTAGATAAAGGCGCGTCAAATCACTACGCAAAGTAACCTTTGTGTGGGGCTTTAAGATTAATTGAGCAAAATAATAGGTGGTATTCATAAGGTTATACCAGGGAGTCAGGGCATAAATGCGCAGGGTGGGGATCATCATGAAGAAGGTGTTATGATCTTGGTCAGTGGGATCATCATCACCAGAGCCATACCACATGCCTACACGCAACCAAGGTTGCCCAGCCACTTCGGCCAGTTTATAGCCCCCTTCCAGGGCAAGACCATAGGCTGAATGATCTAGGCCGGCATAAACCCCGCTCTGGTAGGCCCCCCAAAAGAGCAAATCTACCCTTCCCGGACCTAAAGCGCGGGTATATAGTACGTGACCACCAAAGGTGTGGACTTCTGGGTCGGCCCCCAGGTGACGATTATCATTATAGTAGTAATAAAAAAGCTGGGCCTCTAGACCTGGGACATAGGTGTCTTTTAAAGTAGTGGCCATAGATAAGATGGAAACATCGTGTAGAGAAAAACCCCCTAGAGTAGGATCATCGCGACGGAGATAAAAGCCTCCAGCCGTGGGGTGTACGGCCGTAAGAGTAATGTTCCATAGGTGTTGGTCCCAAACCACTTGGAAACCGTCAAAGGAACGCCCTACCCTTGACCACTCAAAACCTCCTATAAGGCGTTGTGAAATACGCTTTTGGGTAAGCCACCGGAGGGTGGGATCCCCGGGCAGGACTTCAAGGCCTGAATTGTAAACAAAGCGGCCAAGCCGTATACTTGCTCCCTTTACCCGCGGGCACTTAATACGCAACCAGGCCTGGGCAATAGCAGCATAGCCTGGATTTTGGGCCCCGTTGTTCTGCCCATAGTAAAGCGGGCCTGTCCCAAAGACCGCCTTGGTAGGTAGACCTACAAATTGAGTCCAATGAAGCTGGGTATAGGCTTCCACCAGGTGACCGCTAAACCCAAAACCCAAACGCATCTTACTGGACCCAAAAGTATAGGAATCGTCTCCGCTGCCCCTGTCAAAGGTAGACCAGGCCTCTACCCGAATCTCTTCCCTAAAGTCTGTTTTCCCCTGGAGATCACCCAAAACATAGGCCTTGGCCCCTGGGGCCCACCACCACAAACAACATAAAAGTAAAAAAACCCCCCACTTGGACCTCATAACATCCTCCTTATCAGGCTTTTTCGTCTTATTTTTATAGCCCTATCGGGGGTAAAAGGGGGGTTAATTTTGTAACAAATACGTAACAAAAATAGCGGACCAAGAACCTTTGGCGATATTTGCTAGCTAGCAAGGAGAGATATTCAAATATTTTTTACTTTTTAAGAGATAAAAATTATAATTTATCATCGATGGAAACGACTATTGCGGTACCCAAAAAAATCATGGACTGGATGATCCATATTCGCCGCCACCTGCACCAGTGGCCTGAACTGGCCTATCAAGAGGAAAAGACTGCCTCCTTCATCGAAGACAAACTCAAAGAACTAGGCCTCAAGCACCGTAGAATCGCGGGCACAGGGATAATAACCGAAATGGGGGCCAAAGGCCCTATAGTAGCCCTGCGGGCCGATATGGATGCCCTACCCCTGCACGAAGCAACCGGGCTTTCTTTCTCTTCGCGTGTCCCCGGCGTAATGCACGCCTGCGGACACGATGGTCATGTGGCCATGTTGTTGGGGGCAGCAGCCTTGCTTCAGCCTAAACAGAAACAGCTCCCCGGTAGAGTGCGCCTTTTATTCCAGCCTGCCGAAGAGAAAGGGGCCGGGGCAAAGGCCATGATTCAAGAGGGGGCCCTCCAAGGAGTAGGCGCCATATTTGGTGGTCATATTGATCGACACTTTAAAGTAGGGGAAATAGCCGTTAATGAAGGACTCATTTGTGCCTTTACCGACCGTTTTGACCTGCATGTTCGCGGTAAGGGGGGTCATGCCGCCTGGCCTCATGAGGCCATCGATGCCGTAGTCGTGGGGTCTCTTCTGGTCATGAGCTTACAGACCATAGTTTCGCGAGAAGTAAATCCCGCCTACCCCTGCGTGGTAACGGTGGGGCGTTTCCAGGGCGGTGTCGCCCATAATGTAATTGCGGAAACCGCCCATTTAGAAGGTACTATTCGTTCCACCCATCCCGAGATAAGACAGCGCATCATTAGTGGGATAAAGAGAATGGCCCACGGGGTTGCCGAACTACACCGGGCCCATATAGAAACCAAAATTAGCCAAGGCTATCCCCCGGTGATAAACACCTCTCGAGAGGCTCAATGGGCCAGAGAAGCCGCAGAACGCGTAGTGGGACAAAAAGGTGTAGTAAAACAGCAGCATCCAAGCCTGGGAGGTGAAGACTTTGCCTTTTATTTAAAACACGTACCCGGGTGTTTTGTACGTTTTGGTGCCGCCAAGAAGGGCCTCGAAGGTATACCAGCCCACAGTCCCCGATTCGATTTTGACGAGGGTGTACTGCCTGTAGGGGCCGCTTTTCTGGCGACCATAGCCTCGCTGGCCTTAAAAAAGATAAAGGATGGTGATTACTGACGCTTTTCTTTTGCTCTAGTAATCCCCTTACTCTAGGGGTGGAAATAGAGCTACAAATTCTTGACCCCCAAACCCTAAACCTTTGCCCTCAGGGCCCGGTAATACTGAAAGAGGCCCCTGAAGAGCTCCGGCCTTTTCTAAAGCCCGAAGCCTACCAATCCATGATTGAACTGGTCACACCAATATGTCGTAACGTAAAAGAAGTAGAGGATTTCCTTAGGGAATATATCCGGCGGCTGGAAAAAATAGCCGCTAAAAACAAGGCCCTCATCTTTGCGGCCAGTTTACACCCCTTTGCCCAGGCCAAAGAGCAAAAAATATGGGAGAAGAAACGTTACCAGCGCATCTTTGAAGAGCTGCAACTGGTAGGCAGGCGCTTCATCGCCCAGGGGTTACACATCCACTTGGGTATGCCTTCTGGAGAAAGCGCCTTAAAAGTATACCGGGGCTTGCGCCCCTACTTGCCCCTGCTCTTGGCTCTAAGCACCTCTTCTCCCTTCTACGAAGGACACCCCACCGGGTTTCATTCTTACCGAAGCAAACTATTCGAAGTCCTCCCCCTGGCCGGGTTGCCCCGAGATTTTTCTACTTGGCAAGAGCTAGAGGGCCTAATAAGCAAGTTAAAAGACCTGGGCATTATCACCGATGTCTGCGATTTATGGTGGGACTTACGGATTCAGCCGGCCCTGGGAACCGTAGAAATCCGGATTTACGACGTCCCCGGACGCTTAAAAGAAATTACGGCCCTAGTGGCCTTAACCCAGGCCCTGGGCCATTATCTGTTGACAGGGCCTGCTCCAACAAAGCCCCCGGAGCAAGAATTGATCCTTTACGGCAAGTGGCAAGCAGCCCGTTACGGGGTAAAGGGGCGTTTTATCGATCCCCTATCTGGCCAATGCATATCCTTTACCCAAGGACTTAGGCGATTACTTGAATGGCTAAAAGAGTCTACCAAGGCCCTAGGCCTTACCCATTACCTACAAGAATTGTCCCCACTCTTAACCCAAGGGCCAAGCAGCACAAAGATATATATGCAACACCAAAAGGGAAGAGACCTCAAAACGATTGTCCGTGATCTCAAAGCCCAATTTTGGTCGTGAGGTTCAAAGCCAAAACCAAGAAGATACGGGAATTAAGCCCCTTACAGCATTACCTACAAATATTTTAGTGGCCCTTTCCAGATCGCGTATTCGTAGGGAACGCTCCTTTACCTGCCCGGAACGCAACAAAGACCATCGAAGCACCCCGGGGAGCAGGCCTGCCTTCAGGGGAGGCGTAAAAAGTTTGCCTTCCAACTCTATAAATAAGTTAGAAATGGTCCCTTCGGTGAGTTCTCCTTGCTCGTTGACGAACAGCACGTCAAAGAGGCCCTGTAAAGAGGCCTCCTTACGAGGGCCTTCATACCAGGGACGATACGTGGTCTTATGAAACAAAAAGGGCCGCCACTTGGCGTCTACCTGGCGCGGGGCAAGGCCTATTTTTACCGGCCCGCTCAGCGGGGCCAAGGTATAAACCTGAAGCTCAAGAGAACCGTCTTTTGATAATAGCACCCTGATCTTGGCCTTTTTTGAAAGCCTTTGTTTACACGAAGCAAGAACGCGTTTGAGCCCTTCTATATCCAGCGCAAAGCCAAAATAGGCCGCCGAATAGCGCAAACGTTTCAGATGCAAATCCAGCAGGGGGATACCCTTTAGGGGATCAAAAAGCATGGTCTCTACCAATTGGAAGCAAGGGGTTTTATCCACTAAAAAAGAGGCCTTTAGGAGACATTCGTCGTATTCCATGCGTGGATCACTATCCCAAACTACCCCTGAACCAATACCAAGCTCTCCTTTATTCTGGGACAAGGACAAGGTACGAATGGCCACATTAAAGGCCAAATCGCCCTGAGGGGAAAAATAGCCCACGGCACCGGTATATACCCCCCGCGGAGAAGACTCAAGCTCGTTTATGATTTGCATACTGCGTAATTTAGGGGCCCCGGTCACGGAGCCACAGGGGAAAAGGGCCTGCCAGAGGGCCTTTAAGCGCACCGAGCGGGGCAAAGTGCCCTCTACCGTGGAAATCATCTGGTGCAGGGTTTCATATTGTTCTACTTTAAAGAGCTCCCGTACAAACACACTACCAGGCTGACAGACTCGCCCTAGATCATTGCGCAAAAGGTCTACGATCATCACGTTTTCGGCCTGGTTTTTGGTATCTCCGGCCAGCCAACGGGCCAGGGCCTGGTCCTCTTCCAGGGTAACTCCTCGATGAATTGTTCCCTTCATGGGCGAGGTCCAGATACGCCGCCCTTGCCCCCGGAAAAAGAGTTCAGGGGAAAAACTCACCACGGAAAATTCTGGTGTACGGATCAAAGCGGCGTAGGAGACCTTTTGCCTGGCCCGTAAAGCCAAATACAATTCTTCAGGGCTATTGGGGGTGTCAAACAGATACCTAAAAGTAAAATTTATCTGGTATACATCGCCCTGGGCGATATAGTCTTTTATCTTTTGAAGGATAACGGCGTATCTCTCATAAGGGAGGTCGGTACCTGCCCTAGTTAAATCTAGGGCGCCTGTATCTTTGACCTTAAAAGGGCACGAAAATTCCTTTGCGTGTTTAAAGACTCCCAACCAGGCCAGAGGCACCCCGAGCTTAAGCCTTTTTAAAGGCCCAAGCTCTGGTAGTAACCAGTAAGCAAATTCATAGCTAAAAAAACCCGCCAGCCAAAAACCCTGTTCTAAGGCCTGTTCAATGCGGGCGAAAAATCTATCTACTTGGTCACCCGGTCTATAAAGGAGCACTTCCACCGGGGACTCAAAAAGGAGGCTGCGCTTATCGTATGGACCAAAACGCAGGGTCTCTAAAAACACATAAGGTAAAGGCCTCCGGTGAAAAAGGGGTTCTAAATCAGGGGCCTTGCTCGGATAGCTTTTCTGAAAAACAAGGCGCTCTTCCATCTATTATGTGCCTTCGGTTAAAAACATCTGGGCTAAGCTTAAAAGGACCTCTGGGTTATGTAAATCACCAACTATTTCTGGTATGACCTTTACCGGGTAAGTCGTCTCCTTACAAAGGGTCTCTAACCAGAACTGCTGATATTTTCGCTTCTCTTCCAAGAAGAGACAATCGGGGCAAACCTCTGCGTCCAAGACCTTGTTGAGGATTATGCCTTTGACCTCGAGACCAAAATCATCCAGGGCCTGAGAGAGGGACAAGGCCTCCCGGACAGGCAGTTGTTCGGGGTGAGCTACCACCCAGGCGGCGGTATCGGTCTTCAACATGTGGATAATCTCCGCCGTAAGGGTTTGCCACTGCTTGATTAGGGAAAGGGGATCGGCCCCTTGGAAAAGACCCTTAAGACGCAAATATAGCCTTTGGGCCTGGGAGAGATGGGCGTAAAAGAGGAGCTGGACTTTTAAAAGATTCAGGATAGAAGCCGTGGGGGCCGTATCCCAGATCAGGTACCGATAATCCCCTCTTTTTAACGCTGTTAAGAGATAGTCCAACATGAACTCTGTTTCTATCCCCGGGGCCCCTTCAATATAGTCGATTATTTCCCTGCCTACAGGAAAAAGAGAGGAGACCACCGTATAGATGTCATCGGCAAACTTTTCCCGCCAAAGGGCCAATACCTTTTCTCTGGTGAGCTCTAGCACAGAAAGCCCCGGGTATATCTCTTGCTCTCTTTCCTGTAAGTTTCTCCCAAATATCTGCCCCAGGGATCCTGTAGGATCTGTAGAGACCAAAAGAGTTGGCCCACGAAGAGAAAAATAAAGGGCGGTAGCCGCGGCCAAGGTGGTCTTGCCTACCCCGCCCTTACCAGTAAACATAAGAAGCCGTTTCATGAAATGATAAAATAATGTAATAGGGCAGGGGGAGGAAGCCCCCGTCCCTTCCCCAAAGACTTAAAAATCCCAGGTTACACGGGTGGAAAAGACCCAAAAAGAATCATAATCTTTGTATCCGCTGGGGTTGTCGGTCCATTGAACATCAGGGGTTATGGTTAGGTGGGCCGATACCTGGTAGCTATAATAGGCCTCAACGTGATATTCGTCACCAGGATCTATCCCCTGATTTTTGAGCTGACTTTCGTAATCGCCAGACAAAAAGACCACGCCTACGCCCAAGGCCAGGGTATCGTTTTCTCGACCCCAAAATTTGCCCGCCAAGGATACCCCACCACTTAAAGCATTATCAAATTTATAAACCTCACCGTCTTGCCATCCGTAGCGCACAAAGACCCCCAAGCCATCGGCTACCTCTTGATCAAAGGAAAGACCAAAACCGTAGCCGGAATCCACACCAGGGGCATTTAACTTGGGGTGGCGGGCACCATTAAACCAGGCATAGAACCGGTAATTACCAGGGCGGTTAAACAACCGGGGCCTAAGGTCTAGCTCGGCTATTAAAAACGGGTAATCAAACAGCTCTTCCCAGGTGGCCTGGGCCTCGGCATACCCCAAACCTAAAGAGGCCTTGTCTGTTTCAAACCAAGCCATAGAGCCAAACCCATAGTCGGGAAATTCCACCGCCAGGTTATTGATAAAAACAGGAGAAATAAACTGGGCACACTCATCATTGGCGTAAGCATTAGTATCAAAATCAGTGGTAAGATCCACCTTACCCAATCTGACCCTCAACTCTCCCGTGGACAAGACAAAACTGTGCTCGTACCAGGCCTCACTGATCCGCACTTGGCCATCATCAGTGGCCACTGGCACCATGGATAAGGCTTCGTCTACAATCCCCGAAAAAGAAGAAATGTCCTGCTCAGGATTACTCCCCGACCCCATTTCCAAGAGTACATAGGCCTTATCTTGGGGACTAAACCTACGGCTGAAATCCAAATCGAGAGACACCGCACCATAACTTCTATTTTCGTCACTCTTAGCACTTAAGGCCTTATCCACATTAAAGGTCGCCTGTACCAAAGCGGCCGTAGAAAGGCCTACGTCTATTTGATCGTACCACTTTGTTTCGGCCCCACATGGACCCGCCAGAAGACCTATCAGGAGGCCTGCCAACAATAATCACAAATGTCTCATATAACACCTCCTAATATTTTTGTCCTAAAATATGTCATAAATTTTTTTTAAAGACAATAAAAATAGCACTATTAAAAATCTTAGACCCAACCAGTCCATAACACGCCATAGCCTGGAGATACGGAAGAAACAACCGACTTATTCCAGAAAAGGATGCTTTTGGTCCTTACAAGGCCTCCAAAAAGCTCAATAACCTTTTAATTTCTTGGATAAAAAGATTATTGATCTCGGGGTAAAAACCCAGGCCCTGGTAAAGGGTAAGGCCCTGATATTCTAAAGTGGGGCAAAGGACTTGCTTACCCGCGGCCTCTAATCTCTTGCGCCAGGAATCTTTGGCCCCCAGGACATCCTGCATAATGTGGTAGCCCGCCACGTACATCAAGGGAAGAAACTGGACCTTGGCTCCGGGATAGACCTGTGCCCGCGTTAAGGCCCTTTCCACCCCCGGTATGCCTTCCACCGTAGCCACCACCACGTTGGAAAAGTTCTGCTCAACCAAGTAATCAAGCCCCAGATAAACCATATTGGCCCCGTCGCTGGCAAGATCGGTCCCGTGGGCCACCAAAATATTGAGCCCCTCTTTTTCAGGTAAAAAACGTGGCTTAACCAGCTCTAACACCTTAGAAACATTGCTCCAACGCATGAATAAAGGCTCTCCCACCAGGAGACGAAGCCCGGGAAAGGATCTACAGACCTCCAGCACTTCTCTATATTCCAGCCCCGGGAAGACAAATAATGGTTGCACCACGGCCCTTAAAAACCCCTCCGCCCTAAGGGCCGCCAGGGTTTCGTGAAGGCTTAAAACCCGCCTGCCCTTTCTATTCGACCTGGCTCGTAAAATGTCCGAAGTAAAGGCCCAATAAATTTTATATGCTGGTAATTGTTTTTGCAGTTGGTGATAAAAACAATCGAATACCACCTGCGCCGGAGAAGAAGTGCCAAAGGCTACCAATACCAAGGCCGGTTTGTCTTTAATAGGTGGCCATTTGCGTTTCAAAAAGACCAAATTGTCTAGCAAAATAAAAACCTCCTGCGGTTTTTTACGACTAAAACGAGTCTACTTCTCGGCCCTTATGTTACCGGGCTATTATTCTTTTTAACTATAAAGCTTATGATCTAAAAACCACGGCCCTAAGCCCCGATTTTATATAAAAGGCTCCCCTTTTAAACCTGTTTTTAATCTATTGAAACATTTTAAGTACCATTTTTATTTGTTTCTTCTAAAGATTATCAAAAAAATACTTTAAGACCCGAAAATAATTATGATATAAAATTTATATAAACTTCATCTAAAGGAGGGTCTTTATATATCGTTTTTGGTATTCTGTCTGGATTTTTTTGTGGGTATTTTTAGGTCTTTGGGGACTACAGGCCCTGGCCCAGGAAGACTGTGTACAATGTCATAAAAAGATCACCCCCAAACAAGTAAAAGACTGGAGCGTCAGCAAACATGCGGAAAACGACATCACCTGTTCTGCCTGTCATGGAGACAAGCACCACAGCAAAAAAGACGTGGCCAAGGTCCGCCTCCCTGATGAACACGTGTGTGCGGAGTGTCACGAAGAACAGTTTAACCAGTTTAAGCGGGGCAAACACAACTACGGATGGACAGTATTGAACGCCCTTCCGGTTACCCATTTGGAGCCTGACGAACTCATGGAAGGAGGCAAAGGTTGCGGAGGATGTCACAACATGGGTATTAAAAGCCCAGCCCAACGGGCAGAAATGCATAAAAGAGGCTACCGCTACCAGAACAACTCGTGTGACGAATGTCATACCCGTCATACCTTTTCCAAAAAAGAGGCTCTCGACCCCAAGGCCTGTCAACAGTGTCACATGGGTTATGATCACCCCCAGTGGGAGATGTGGTCCAGCTCCAAGCACGGCACCCGTTGGTTTGTGCGCGCAAGGGGGCATCTCCCTCAAAACGCCCCGGCTCCTACGTGTCAAGACTGCCACTTACCCAACGGTAACCATGAAAATCGTACAGCCTGGGGATTTTTGGGCGTAAGGCTTCCTCTCCCTCAAGACAAAGAATGGGCCCAGGCCCAGATTACTATCTTAAAGGCCCTGGGTGTCCTAAACCCCCTCACCGGCAAACCCACAGCACGCCTAGAACTGGTCAAAAAGCTTGAAATGGCCCGTCTAACTAAAAAAGACTTCGATCGTGAGCGCGCACGCGTAAAAAAGGTCTGCTATCAATGCCACTCCCAAAGTTACGTGGACTTTCAGTTCCAACAGGCAGACATGTATTTCAAAAAAATAGACCTCCTTATGGCCCAAGCCATCAATATCGTGGCGGATCTATACAAAGAGGGAATCCTCCACAAGAGGGGCCAACAACCCTACCCCTACCCCGATTTTCTATATTTCATGCGTACTGATTACGGGGCTGGCTTTGACCAATTAGACTATATCGAACAGGTACTCTTTGAGATGTATATGAAACACCGTATGCGGGCCTATCAGGCTTTTTTCCACGTAAATCCTGACTATGCCTATTGGTATGGCTGGGCCATGATGGTAAAGGACTTAGGTGAGATCGAAGAATTAGCCGCACAAATGCGGGCAAACCACCACAAATAAAAGAGCAATAAAAGGGGGGCTTGTCCCCCCCAACGGCCCCTCAAAAACGAGATACCAATTTATGGTAAACGATATCGGCCAAATCCCTAGACATTTCTTCCAAGGCCTTTTCACGTCCAGGATCAAACGTCTCCCCCTGTCCCGAGACAACCGGATAATCTTGGAAACGATTTAGGACCCCTTCCCATATGGTTTTATTGGTGGTCCTCTCTACAAGACGAATCTTTACTCTTACGGTTACCCGACGTTCCAGGGTTTGGGTATAAACGTTGTAAGAGAGACCACTAACACTTACAAAGAGGATCTTGCCTTGGAGAACCACATCAGCCTGGTCCAGAGGGGCCAGTTTAAACAGCCTAGACAGGGTGAGCCGATCTCTCAGGGCCGAAGCTAGCATGGCCCCCAAACGAATCTCTGCGGTAGGGTTTTCAAACACCGGAATGGCTATGGTCTGCCACTTAGGAGACCAATACGCAGGTCGTGATTCACAATGATAACCACAGGCCCCAAGGAGCCCACAAAGACTCAAAACTACCAGCCATAAGCCTATTTTTTTAGCCAAAAGGTGGCCCTGCATAACGTTTTAGCTGTATATTCCGGCCCATAAAAAGTCTGGCCACCCTTTGGAAGGCCTCGGTCAAGTCGGAGACGTAAACAAGGGGGTCTCCGTTATGCTTTAGATGCCGTGCATAGTCTGGATGGTCCTCTAGAAAGCGACGTACGCTAAGGGCTACTTCCTCTGCCGGATCAACTAAACGGACACGGCGGCCAGCCTTGGCGGCGATGATCTTTTTCAATACCGGATAGTGGGTACAGCCTAGCACCAGGGTGTCTATCCCCCTCATTTTTAAGGGTATGAGACACTTTTTTACTATGCTACGGGTCTCTGGCTTTCGTAACCACCCTTCTTCCACCAAAGGCACCAAAAGGGGACAGGCCTGTCCGTAAACCTTTACCTCTGGATCTCTAAGACGCACCAAACGTTCGTATATCTTACTGTTAATGGTGGCCCGTGTACCGATGACCCCAATGACCTTTTTTTTGGTGACCAAGAGGGCCTTTTCTACCGAAGGGGTCACCACCTCAAATATGGGCAAGTGGGGGAACCGGTCTCTCAATACCTCCATGGCCACACTGGAGGCCGAGTGACAGGCCACTACTATAAGCTTGGCCCCGTGAGCCAAGAGAAATTCCGTATCTTCAAGGGCATAGGTAATTATTGTCTCCGGGCTCTTGGTCCCGTAAGGAGTACGTGCAGTGTCGCCAAAATACAATATTTGATATTCCGGGAGCTTGGCCACAAGCTCCCTTACAATGGTTAGACCTCCGATTCCAGAATCAAAGACTCCTATCAAGCTGCTTCCTTAAGAAGAGGGATATTGCCCAGGCGTAGATACAGCTTAAACCGACATTCCAGGCAAAAGCGGGGCTGTTTTAGATCTAACTCCAGGAGCCCACGTGACGGATACATAACACAGTGGGGATTAATACAGGTAGAAAGGCCAAGCATCTTGCCTAGCGTGTAAAGCACCTCTTTGTAGATGCGCTCACGCATCAATTCCTCTGGCCTATCACCTACCAAAAAATCCCTAAAGGGACCAAGACCGATGATCGCTGAACGTGAAGATAAATGCACTTCGGAAAAGGTACTATTGGCCTGGACAGAATAAAGTTCGGCATCGGTAAGACCCAAGACAAAATCCACATTGCCAGCCACGTTTCTAAGCAATTCCACCATAGCGTGAGAAAAGAATTTTTTGCGTGTAGGACTAAAGGCATGAGGTGGGTAAGGCAACGGCCTGCTCAATTGGATCTCCATGGCCAGACCGTGAGCCAGATCGTGTAAGAGACGATCTAACCAAGGCCCCCTTATTCTACCAATAGGCACTATAAGTAGTTTTATATGACCCATAAGCCCTCCCCCACGGGAAATTACCACGATCCAAGTCCCAGGCCAATGGTTAACGCTAGCGAAAATATCCACTCCGCGAGTTCCTCGGTGGCCCCAAGCAAATCACCGGTTAAACCGCCAAAATTATGTCTCCAACACTCCAGCATCAAAGGCCCCAGGCAAATGAGCCCCAAGGCCGGCAAAGGATATAGATAAAACACCGGCACCCAAAAAAGTTGGGTCATCAACAGACGCCAACGTCTACTCTTTAAAAACAAGAGGCCAAGACCCTCTCTTTTGGCCGGCTCGCCTAAAAAGCCCACCAAAAGCATGACCAAACGCCCCACCAGGGGACGCAAAAATATAGCCCACCATAAGGCCTCGCGTACAAACGTGGCTACCATCAAAAATTCGGTGAGCAAAAAGAAAAAACCAAACAGAAAGCCCAAAACACCTACTTCCGGGGTCTTCAAAAGACGAAGCCTTTCAGAGATAGAGACGTGGGCCGCCAGGGCATCAGCGGTATCTATTAGTCCGTCAAAATGGAAATAATTGGTCCCCCAATACTGCACACTCAACAACAGGGCCCCTAATAGCAAAGGATCGAGCAAATCCTCTAAAAGGGTCCCCACACCGTATAAAAGGGCCCCAAAGACAAGGGCCAGCAATGGTAGATAAAAGACACCTCTTTCCAGATCAAAAGGCCTTGGCCTCAGGGGAAAGCGTGAAAAAAAGGCTACCGCTGAGGCCAAGGCCTGGACTTCTTGCCGGAAAAAATCAAGTAGTTTCCACCTCACTTCCCTTACTCACACCAGCCCTTTCGAAAGTGGCCATCTCGGTAAAGATCCGCATCGCCGCTTCCACAACAAAACTTGCCAAAGCCCCTCCTGTACCCTCTCCCAAACGCATATCCAGATCAAGGATAGGTCGCAGCCCCAGTCTATCTATGACAAACCTGCCCCCCTTCTCCTTGGTGCAGTGCCCACAAAAGACAAATTCCTTCAGGGTGGGGTTAAGATGGTAAGCTATAGCAAAGCCGGCCAGAGAAATAAACCCGTCTATGATCACCGGAGTACGTTGCTGGGCCCCACCCAAGAAGAATCCAGCAATGGCCCCGATTTCTGCCCCACCCACCTTGGCTAATACATCTAGGGGGTCCGAAAAACTGTATTTCTCCAAGGCCTTCCCCACCAAGGCCCTCTTACGGGCCAGGGCATCATCGTCTATTCCTGTACCACGCCCCACAATGTCTTCCGGCAAGGCCCCTAAAAGCGCACACAATACCGCTGCCGAAGGCGTGGTATTTCCTATACCCATATCTCCCGGTATCAAAAGCTGATAGCCCTTACTTACCGCCTCCTTGGCCAGACTCATCCCCACCTCTAGACTCTTTTCAGCGGTATCACGGTCCATAGCCGGCTCTTTTACAAAATTTCTGGTACCCGAAACCACACGTTTTTTTATGAGTCCTTCGGCCTCTATAGGTTCACCAGCAACACCAACATCCACCACAAAGACATCTGCTCCAACCTGACGGGCCAGGACATTTATACCGGCTCCCCCTTGAAGGAAATTAAAAATCATTTGTCTGGTTACTTCCTGCGGGTAAGCACTAATACCTTCTTCTACTACACCATGGTCTCCAGCAAATACATAAACGGCCTTTTTAAGGGGTAAAAGCGGGGAAAAATTACCGGTGATAAACACAAAACGCTTTGCTATCTCTTCCAGATACCCCAAACTACCTTTGGGTTTGGTAAGGTTATCCAGGTGTCTTTGGGCCTGCTCTAAGAGAGAAGGGTCTAATGTAGGTAACCAAGTTTCCATAGAAACACCTCCACTAAGCAAAAAAATAGGACCACCCCACAGGTGGCCACCCGCAAAAGAGCTACCGCCCTCTTAATATCCAACGGTTCGAGAGAACGCAAGGCCTGTCCCAGGGTACCTTTTTGAAAAACTTCTCCCTGATAAATAACCTGGCCCCCTAACTGGATACCCAAGGCCCCGGCCACGGCGGCCTCCGGCCAACCAGCATTGGGAGAATCATGTTTACGGGCCTCCCGCACCGCCGTATAAAACGCTCTACGGAAAGGCATTCCCAGAAAAAGGGCCGCCAGGACCAAAAAAAACATGGCCCCGCGAGCAGGCAAAAAATTTAAGAGATCATCGGCCCTGGCTATGAAAAAACCGAATTCACGCCACTTTTTTGTCTTATATCCATACATAGAGTCGAGGGTCTCTACCACCTTATAGAAAGTGGCCAAGGGTAGCCCCCCGACAACGTAATAAAACAAGGGACCGACCACAGCATCGGTAAAATTTTCGGCCACGGTCTCTATGGTGGCTCGTACACATTGGGCGCTAGATAATCCTTTGGTTTCGCGTCCCACAATAAACGAAAGGACCCGGCGGGCCTGAAAAAGATCCTTTCTCACCAAGGCCTGATACACCTTTAGGGCCTCTTCGCGCAGCGCCTTTTCCGCCAGGTAAAAATAAAGGATTACCACCTCCATAAAGGGCCCTAACCTGCTTGCTCCCAACACCAGTAGCTCAAAGACGAAAACCGTACCCAAAAGGGTCAACAACCCCCCCAGTTTTCCTAAGGCATAGAGCCTCTTACGCCAAAATTCAGCCACCGCCCCTATAAGACAAACCGGGTGGAGGCGAAAATGCGGGTCACCAAAGAGTTGATCTAAAAAATAAGCCCCAAGGATCGCTGCCCCAGAAATCATAAGAAATCTTTTTAACCGAAAAAATGGCCTCTTAAAACAGAAAAATAGCGGCTTAAATGTCCTGGCCTTGAGGAAAGGCAAAGATTATAATGCGGCCATGAACTTTGGATATTATCTTTACAATTTGGTCCAGCTCGGTACTTGGCCCTTATGGTTGTCACCTTTTTTGAATCGGAAGCGGCGAGCCCTGTTCCTCAAGCGCCTAAAGCCCCCCCAATCACCCGGAAAAAATGGCCCTGTAGTCTGGGTCCATGCCCTTTCTGTGGGCGAGGCCCAAGCGTCCCAAGGAGTACTCAAGGCCCTAAAGGCCTTTTTCCCGGAAACTACTTTGATCCTTAGTGTTACCACCACGGCGGGGTTTAGGTTTGCCCGAGAAAAATTGGCCCCCTGGGTGGACCTAGTCTTAGCCTCTCCCTTTGACCTATGGCCTATAACCAAGACCTTTATAAGGAGATTGTGCCCTTGCCTGTTCTTGTTGATCGAAACAGATTTATGGCCCAATCTCCTGTGGAACCTCAAAAAGGCCAAAATCCCTTGTGTATTGCTAAACGCCTCTATTTCCGAGGCCTCTTATAAGCGCCTAAAGATGATCCCTGGGGGGGCGAGTTTTTTGTATGCGCCCTTTGAACGCATCTTTGCCGCAAGCCCCGACGACGCCTATCGCCTAAAACGGCTCTTACCCCATCATAAAGACATCCACTTTTGGGGAAATATAAAGTTTGATCTAGATCTGCCCGAAGTAGACCAAGTCAAGGGCCTATTTGCCGAATTAGGGCGGCACTTAACACCACCGGTAATTGTTTGCGGTTCTACTCACCCGGGAGAAGAAATGCTCCTCTTAAAGGCCTTCAAACGTTTTGGGCAAGGAAGTCTCGTTATTTGTCCCAGGCATCCGGATAGGGCCACAGAAATCTTGTCTCAGGCGGCGGCCATGGGCTTTAAGGGCTCGTTACGCACCAAACCTAGCCGTTGTCAAGTAATGGTTGTAGACACCCTGGGAGAACTTAAGGCCTTATATGCCCTGGCGGATATGGCCTTTTTAGGCGGCACACTGGTACCCATAGGGGGGCATAATATCCTTGAACCCGCCTCCCTAGGGGTCCCGATAACCTTTGGGCCCTTTATAGAAAGCATCAAAAACCTAGCCGAAGATTTCCAAAGACAAGGGGCCGGACTCTTGGTAAAACCAGAGGCCTATCTGATAGCAACGGGTTGGCAAAAGGTATACGAAAACAAACAGGCCATGGGGGCTAAGGCCCAAGAAATATTTAGGCAACATCAAGGGGTGGTAAGCCGCATAATAGAGGAGCTAAAACCATTTTTAACGCTCCACCTCGGCCGGGAGATATAGGAAAAATTCCGTCCCCTGGGCCGAAGTCTTAAAGGTTATGTGCCCTCCATGGGCCTTTGCTATACCGTGGACCACAGAAAGCCCTAAACCTATACCTTCACCCGGCTCCTTGGTGGTAAAAAAGGGGTCAAAGATCTTGTCGCGTATTTCGGGCTTGACCCCAACACCTGTATCCTTTACACACACCACCACATAGTCTCGCTCATCCTCGTCGGAAACAAACTTGGTGTGGCTTACATAGGTCTTTATGGTAAGTACCCCTCCAGCAGGCATGGCATCCTGGGCGTTTAGACAAAGATTAAAAATGGCGTGGTAAATTTGGTGGGTATCGCCCTTAATAAGGGGTAATTTTTCGCTAAGCTCTAATTTAAGCGTAATATTTTCGGCCAAGGAAGCCTGAATCACTTCTGTCATTTCGTAAACCAGACGATTCAAATCAAGGGAGGTTGTCTCCAGGTGTAAGTCTTGAGAAAAAGCCAGTATTTTTTGGACTAAATTAACGGCCTTAAGGACCGAACGCTCTATCTTTTTTAGATACGCTTCCAGCTTAGAGTTGCGGTCTTTCTGATTACGTAATAGCTCTACGTAGCCCAAGATTTCACAGAGGATGTTATTAAAGTGGTGGGCCATACCCCCGGAAAGCCGCCCTAGAGATTCCATCTTTTGGGTCTGAATTAGGTGTTGTTGGGTAAGTTTCAATTCTTGATGTGTACGTATAAGATGGCGGTTTTGTCGTTCTAGCTCGGCTTTGGTCCTTTCTAATTCTTTTACCATCCTCTGAAGATCAGAAATGTCCTGCAAAATGACTAAATAACCCACAATTTGTCTATTACCATTGCGGAGCAAAGAGGCGTTGGCTAATACCGCAATATCTTGGCCCTCGGCAGTGCGGATCTGGCTCTTCACGTGAAATAGGCGGTGGCCCGAATCTAAGGCACGTTTTATTAAACAATGGTGCTCGCAAAGGGTGGATTTAAACACATCGCGACAAAACATACCCAAGGCCTCTTGACGTCTAAAACCGGTAAGGGACACCGCAGCCTGGTTAAAATAGACAATGCGCATCTGTTTATCGGTGGCAAAAACGGCGTTGGGAATAGCGGCTAAAATATCCCCGGGGGCCAGGTCTAAGCCCTGGAGAAAATCAAAATCGGTATATGTAGAATAGTTGTCCATTACCGTTCGGCTACAAATTCACAATAAGGGTCTCCCATGCTCCGACAACGCACCTCTTGGCAACGGAAGGTGCCCTTGCCCCGAGGAAAAGGGGGACCGTAGACCAAGTCCATATAACTGGCGGTACAGGCCCTGAACATGTAACAGCGTCCCACGGGTTGGGGGCCATATTCTTCTAAATAACGTTTAGGATCATAGGCATTGCCTACCTGTATCACCAGCCTCTTGCCCGGAATCAACTCTTTTATCTCCAAAAAACCTATGCCAAAAACATTGGTAAAGGCCACTAAGGCCTCGATCTCCTCCTCTGGAGACCTGATCATCGGGCTCACCTCTTGTTCCCAAGTAAGAGAGGTTCGCGCCCCGTGAAAGGTTTGATACGCACACTCTAAGACGGCCTCATAAAGCTGCGTTTCTATTTGTGCGGCCTCTTCAGGACTAACTTTCATTAAGGCCCTGGAAACGACTTTGTAAAAAAATTCGTTGAGATTATAGGCAGCATAAATGCCAAACACACCTATTATGCCCTTGTGGTCCCTGGGAAGATCTCCAGAAGAAAATATTTTTATGATCTTTGTGGTATCTAAGGACATTGAGAAGCTTCCTTTACGAGGAATTCACAGTAGTCATCACCCAACATCAAACACTTTTGTTCGATCACACGGTAACTAAAAAGCGGACGCTCAAAGATTACGGCCAAGACCCCGGCCAAAAAACCACAGGTAAAATAGCATATCTTTTGGGACCGCCGACCATACTTGGCCAGCCAGGCGGTAACGTAGTAGGAAGAGTAAGCCTTGGCCTTACCTCCTTTTGGGGTTAAGGCACCAAGATCTAACAAACCGTAGCCCAAAAAATGATAAAGAGCCGCTGCTGCTTCTAATTTTTGGGCAGGAGTGTTTATTTCCGGATGTCGACAAAGGTAGGAAGGAAAAAACTGGTAAAAAACCTCTTCGGCCGTCTTTTCCAGGAGGCTTATACCATCTATGCCCTTGAGTTCTTCAAACACTTTGAGCAAACCACAATTAAAATGGTGGCAGTGCAAAGAGACCAAAGACCCTTCCAGCTCGATTTGGTTGGCGGTGGGGTAAAAGACCTTTTTAAAGGTAAATTTTGAAGGGTTCATAATATATCCCTTTTATACGTATAAGGCTAAAACCCGCCTTCTGCTCAAAATTTATCAGACAATTCCTACTTTTCCAAAATTGTTTTTTTTAGTATTTTTCTTATATTAATCAGCGTTTCTGGCCCGACTAAACAAAAGTTATGTTTATACCCTTACGAACAAATTTGTCTCCCGACAGGTAAAGGCCCTATGCTTACGGGCATTGTCTCCCCGGTTAGGGCGTGTTAAAAATCGGGGCACAAAGGGGGAGAATTATGGGTAAGAAAGTAAGAGTCATAGTTACCGCAGGCTATGGTACCAACTGCGAGAGAGAAACTGCCCACGCCTGCTCTTTAGCCGGGGCCGACCAGGTTGACATTGTCCATTTGAGCTCTCTTATCTACGGTGAGAAGCGCCTCGATGCCTACCACCTGCTCTGTCTCCCGGGGGGCTTTTTGGATGGTG
>Ga0256840_1000925_pt1 | contig 28858 bp, 25 predicted proteins | sample 355202metaG_FD_185969 | JGI IMG/M metagenome (GOLD analysis project Ga0256840, IMG submission 185969) | Hydrothermal vent microbial communities from Mid Atlantic Ridge, Atlantic Ocean - 355-202 | ecosystem: Environmental > Aquatic > Marine > Hydrothermal vents | place: Atlantic Ocean: Mid... | reverse complement strand
GTTTTGTTTTTGTACATGTCAATCAGTTGTTTTCTAAAATCTGAAATTACTTCTTCGTCAACATTTCTTACTTTCTTTTCCATATCAAAATAAGCATTGATGTCAGCAGTTGTTGTATCATCTTCAATACATAAAATTAATAAATGAGAAGCATCGGCAACTTGACGTTGAAAATAGGAGTGTTCTATAAATTTTTCTTGGATTTCTTTATTGTTAATTACAATTAATTTTATAGGTTGTAAACCAAAAGATGTGGGGGTTAAATTGAAAGCGTTTTTTAGTGTTTCAATTTGTTGTTCTGTCAGTTTTTTTGAGGGGTCAAATTTTTTAGTAGCATATCTCCATTCTAAGCTATCAAGTATGTTCATTTCAATTAAATTAGTTTATACAAAATTAAACCAAAAGTACTTAAATTTAGACAATTTTAATATGTAATTTTCATAACTAAAAGTTAATTTATACTTTTATAGAGATTAAAATTGCTATGAAAGAAAATTTACTACATTTTGTGTGGAAACTTCAATTGTTTTCACCAATGAAATTACAATCTACCAAAGGAGAACTTATTCAAGTTGTTACTTCTGGAACAGAAAATGAAAATACAGGTCCAGACTTTTTGAATGCTAAAATTGTTATTGGAAAACAGCTTTGGGCTGGAAATGTTGAAATCCACGTAAATTCATCAGACTGGTATGTGCACACTCATGAAATTGATAGAAATTATGATTCAGTTATTTTACATGTTGTTTGGGAGCACAATGTTGATATCTATAGAGAATCTAATCAAGAAATAGCAACTTTAGAATTAAAAGAATATATTTCTAATCATTTATTGGATAATTATAAGCTACTTTTTAATAGACCCAAAAAGTGGATTAATTGTGAAGATAATATTGAGGCAACAAACTCATTTATTTTAACACATTGGTTTGAACGACTTTATTTTGAGCGATTAGAACAAAAATCTGATGGTATTCAGCAACTATTAATAGCTAATAATAATGATTGGGAAGCAACTTTGTTTATTTTATTAGCTAAAAATTTTGGCTTAAAAATTAATGCAGAGGCGTTTAAAAATTTTGCTACTTCTTTCAACTTTTCAATTGTTAGAAAAGTTTCAACAAATAGAAACCAACTAGAAGCATTATTTTTTGGTCAGGCAGGTTTATTAATTAATAATTTAGAGTCAGCATATTTTAAAAAATTACAAGAAGAGTATGCTTATTTAAAAATAAAATATAAACTAACACCCATTTTAAAAGAACAAGTTCAGTTCTTTAGATTGCGACCAAATAATTTTCCAACAATAAGATTATCTCAATTAGCTTCGCTGTATTTTAAACATAAAAATTTATTTTCAAAAATAATTGAAGTGAATACAGTTGAAGGTTTTTATGACTTATTAACTACTACTGCATCGCTTTTTTGGGAAACACATTATACGTTTGAGAAAGAGTCTAATAAAAGTGTTAAAAAACTATCAAAATCATTTATTGATTTAGTATTAATTAATACAATTGTTCCTGTAAAATTTATGTATTTGAAAAATATAGGTAAAAGTAATTTTAGTTCCGTAATTTCAATAATAGACAAAATTAAGCCTGAAAAAAACAAGATTATTTCAAAATTCAATAATCTAAAAATAACAAGTAGTAATGCTTTTGAAACACAGGCTTTATTGCAACTTAAAAATGAATATTGTAATAATAAACGCTGTTTACAATGTGAAATAGGAAAAGAAGTATTGAAAAATTAATTTGGATACCAGTTACGTATGCGAATTTCAATATTTTTATTTTTAGTGTTTACCAATTCTTTAAATTTAGTAATATCACTATATCCATTCTTCCCTCTGTAATGATACGGATATACAATTTTTGGTTGAAACTCTAAAACGGCATTTGCAGCTTGGTTTATATCCATAGTGTAAGGTAAATTCATACAAATGAAAGCAATATCAATATTTCGTAACATTCTCATTTCTAAAATATCTTCTGTGTCTCCAGAAATATAAATATGCTTATTATCAATACTTAAAAGATAGCCATTACCTCTTCCTTTTGGATGTTTTGAGTTTGCATCTTCAGGTAAATTATACATTGGTATGGCCTTTATAAACATATTAAGTCTGTGAATGCCTTGCCCGTTTTTTAAAATAGTTATTTGTGAACTGTATTTTTTTGGTAGTTTATTTGCAACTGCTTCAGGAACTATAAAAATAGTATTGGAAGTATTTATAGAATCTAATGTTTTTAAATTTAGGTGATCCCCATGAATATCCGTTATTAAAATAATATCAGGAGATTTTAAGTTAGTGTATATTTTTTCTTTTCCTGAAGGGTCAATAAGTATTGTTTTGTCATTGAAAGTTACTATTAAACTTGCATGTGAAACTGGTTGAATAAGAATATATCCATTATTAGTTTTTACACTATCAACTGTTGTTTTTTGAGACCAAATTAAATGATTGATTAACAACAGTACAATTAGTGAAATTGTTTTTAATTTCATAGGCAATAGTTTTTTATAGGATTATTGAAAGAATTAAAGAGTTGTTTTGTTGTAAAAATCTTTCACCCAGGCAACTAGTTGGTTTTCAGTAAGTAGCTCAGATTTGTATACTCCAATTAATTTATCTTTAACCTGCATATTCGATTTAATTTCTTTTTTAAACAATTTTTTCATTTTTGAAGGGCCAAATAGCACAACATTGTCACAATTTAAAATTTCTTTTAATAATTGTTTGAAAAATTTTTTAGTTTGTATATTTCTACGGTTCAGTTTATTTTTTTCAAAAGTCATATACTGTCCGCCAAATCTACCGTATTTTTTAGACTCTCCTGGTACACGCTCTCGTGTTTCAATGTTAGACTCAATTTTTTTAATGGAGTGATTACTGTTTGTAACTTTAATAATAAAAGCTTGTTTTGTGTCGATCCAAATTCCAATATTTTTTCTCATAATTGTTAATTTAACGGATTAAACAATTGGGGCAGTAGTAAATACTAGGTTGCTTGTATAAAATTACGAAAAAATAAAGTTAAATATCAATTCTAAACAAGAAAAAGCTACAACAAATTTGTTGTAGCTTTTCGGTTGTAATTAAATTGCTTGAATTAAAATTTAAAAACAATAACTGTTTTCGGCTATTATTTTCTCTGCAATTAATTTTCTAAGTGCAATTGGGTTTGGGTTATTTACATATTTAGTAAAGCGTTTTAATCCCATAAGCATCATTCGTTGTTCATCTCCTTCTGAAAAATACAAAATAGCTTCTTTACCAAAATTATTTATTTTTTCAACTGCATTGTATAAATTTAGTTTAGCCATTGCAATTTGACTTTCGGCTTCTTTTTCAGAAGTTAAATTAACAATTTTTTCAGCTTTTAAAATGGTAGATTCGGCCATATAAATTTCAATCATTATTTCTGCAGCAGCTAAAATTAGTTGTTGGTGGTTATCTAAATCAGCACCGTAAGTTTGCACTGCTTTCCCAGAAATCATTAGAAAAACTTTTTTCAATTTAGCTATCATATTCTTTTCTTCTGATAATATTTCAGAAAAATCGGGCGTATCAAAAGAAGGAATACCAAGTAAACTATTACCAACTTCCATTGCAGGTGTAATTAGATCAATTTTACCTTTCATTGCTTTTTTTAGCAACATTCCAACAGTTAATAAACGATTAATTTCATTTGTGCCTTCATAAATTCTGGTAATACGAGCATCTCTCCAAGCACTTTCCATTGGAGTATCTTTTGAGAATCCCATTCCTCCAAATATTTGAATACCTTCATCAGATACATATTGGGAAACTTCTGAACCATAAACTTTTATGATTGCACACTCAATAGCATACTCGCTAAAAGCAGTTAATTCTGCATCTTGATGTGATTTACCATCAGCCAATAAAGAGTCAATCATATTCTGAATGTCTTTTGCAGCTCTGTAAGAACCGGCATCTAAGGCAAATGTTTTTGTACTCATTTCAGCGTATTTCTTTTGGATAGCACCAAAATTAGAAATGGCAGTTTTAAATTGTTTACGCTCATTACCATATTTAACAGATTCGGTAACAATTCTTCTACTTGCATCTAAACAAGCAGCTCCTAGTTTTATACGACCAACATTTAGAGAGTTTAATGCAATTTTAAATCCAGCACCTCTATCAGACAGCATATTTTCAACAGGGATTAGCGTATCATTAAAAAATACCTGACGAGTTGAAGATGAAACAATTCCAAGTTTGTGCTCTTCTTCACCAAGAGTTACACCATTAGGATTATCTTTATCAAATTCTAATATAAATGCTGTGATATTTTTATCATTTTCAATACGGCCAAATACAATAAAAATTTCAGCAAATCCCGCATTAGAAATCCACATTTTTTGTCCGTTAATTTTGTAATGTTTCCCATCTTCAGTTAATTCAGCAGTTGTTTTACCTGAATTAGCATCACTACCTGCTTCGGGTTCAGTTAAACAGTACGCACCAAATTTTTCTCCAGAAGTTAAGGCAGGCAAATATTTTTGTTTTTGTTCTTCAGTTCCATACAAGAAAATTGGCATAGTACCAATTCCAGTATGTGCACCAAAAGCAGTTCCTAAAGACCCTGTGGCTGCTGATATATAGTCAGTTACTAACATTGTAGAAACAAATCCCATTCCTATTCCTCCGTATTCTTCAGGGATTGAAACTCCTAAAAATCCCATTTCACCAGCTTTACGCATCACTTCTTCAGTTAAAGCATAATCTTTACTTTCAAATCTCTCTTTCAAAGGCCAAACTTCACGATTTATAAAATCTTGAACTGCCTCTTTCATCATTTTTTGTTCTTCATTAAACTCTTCAGAAACAAAAATATCTTCAGATTTAATTTCTTTAATTAGGAATTCTCCTCCTTTAATTGTTGCCATTTTAAGTTATTATTTAATTTTTAGATGTTTTATTTTAAAAATTCATAAACTCCAGCTGCACCTTGTCCAGTTCCAACACACATTGTTACTATACCATACTTGTTTTTTCTTCTGCGCATTTCATTGAAAAGTTGTACAGATAATTTTGCTCCTGTACAGCCAAGAGGATGTCCTAAAGCAATAGCTCCTCCATTTACATTTACAATGTCAGGGTTTAAATCTAATCCTCTAATTACTGCTAAAGATTGTGATGCAAAAGCTTCGTTAAGTTCAAATAAGTCAATATCTTTTATGTTTAAGCCAGCTTGTTTTAATGCTTTTGGTACGGCATGCATTGGTCCAATACCCATTATACTTGGTTCAACCCCAACAGCAGCATAAGAAACTAGTCGGGCAACTGGTTCTAAATTTAATTCTTTAACCATTGCTTCGCTCATTACTAATACAAAAGAGGCACCATCACTCATTTGAGAAGAGTTACCTGCAGTAACACTTCCGCCTTGAGCAAAAACTGGGCGTAATTTTGCTAATGCTTCTATGGAAGTTCCTTTACGAGGGCCTTCATCAGTATCAACTACATAGCTTTTTTCTTTACGGTTGCCGTTTGAATCTAAATAAGTTTGATTTACTGTTATAGGAACAATATCATCTTTAAAAGTTCCTTCTTTAAGGGCTTTTAATGCTTTTTGATGTGAATTGAATGAAAAAACATCTTGATCTTCGCGTGAAACATTGTATTTGTTAGCTACTGCTTCTGCGGTAGTTCCCATTCCCCAATAATAATCTTCATGGCCAGCTTTTATAACGTCATAATTTAATTCAGGTTTGTAACCGCCCATAGGAACCGAGCTCATACTTTCTGTTCCTCCTGCAATAATACAATCTGCCATACCTGCTGAAATTTTAGCAGATGCCATTGCAATAGTTTCAATTCCAGAAGAACAAAAGCGGTTTACAGTAACACCAGGAATATCTACAGAATTTAACCCCATTAATGAAATTAAACGTCCCATATTTAAACCTTGAGAACCTTCTGGCATTGCACAACCTACCATTACATCATCAATTCTAGAAATATCTAGTTGAGGTACTTGTTTTAATAAATATTGAATGGTTTCTGCAGCTAAATCATCAGATCTTTTAAATCTGAAAACACCTCTAGGTGCTTTACCTACTGCAGTTCTATATCCTTTTACTATATATGCTGTTTTCATTTTTTTAATTTCTTAATGGTTTACCTGTTTTTAATGTATGCTCAATTCGTTGTAGCGTTTTTTTCTCGGTTAATAAAGAAAGAAAAGCTTCACGTTCTAAATCGAGTAGATATTGTTCAGATACATAAGTTGGTTCAGATAAATCTCCACCAGACATTACGTAGGCAATTTTATTACCAATTAACTTATCGTGTTCTGAAATATAAAATCCTTTTTCCATAGTATCAGTTCCAACCAAAAACATACCTAATGCTTGTTTACCTAATACTTTAACTTTTTGTGGTGTAGGTTGGGTATAACCATCTTTTACCATTTGTAGCGCGTAACGTTTTGCAGTAGCAATTTGCCTATCTCTGTTAACAACTACTATATCTTTACCTGGTTTTAAGATATCTAAATCAAATGCTTCATGAGCTGAAGTACTTACTTTGGCCATTGCAATGGCTAAAAAGTGTTCTCTTAACCTGTTTAGTTCAACATCGCCATCTTTAAAAGTTTCTGCGGCTCTTAAGGTCATTTCTTTTGTTCCTGCTCCACCGGGTAATAAGCCTACACCAAATTCTACCAAACCAATGTATGATTCGGCAGCAGCTACAACTTTGTCTGCATGCAAAGTCATTTCACAACCTCCGCCAAGTGTCATTCCGTGAGGAGCAACAATGGTTGGTATACTTGAGTAACGCAATCTCATAACGGTATCTTGGAATGCTTTAATTGCAAAACCAAGTTCATCATATTCTTGTTCCACAGCAGTCATAAATACCATTGCTAAATTAGCACCTACAGAAAAATTAGGTGCTTGATTACCAATAATAACACCTTCATATTCTTGTTCTGCTAAATCAATTCCTTTGTTAATAGCTTGAATTACGCCACTACCAATAGTATTCATTTTTGAACGGAATTCTACATTTAAAATTCCATCACCTAAATGTTGAATTGCAGCTTCTGAATTACTCCAAATTGTTTTTGTTTCTCTAATATTATCAAGAATAATAAAACTATCTTGTCCTGGTATTTTTTCTTGTTTTTTAGAAGGGATTGCATAGTAATACTTGGTACCATCTTTTATGGTATAGAAAGATTTATTACCACTTTCAAGCATTTCAGTAATCCAATTGGCTACAGGAATGTTTTCAGCTTGCATTAATTCTATTCCTTTTTCAATTCCAATAGCATCCCAAATTTGGAATGGTCCGTGTCCCCAGCCAAAACCAGCCTTCATAGCGTCATCTAAGCGGTATAATTCATCTGAAATTTCAGGAATTCTATTTTGAACGTATCCAAACATAGCTGCAAAGTTTTTTCTATAAAATTCACCAGCTTTGTCTTTTCCTTTTACCAACACTTTAAATCTATCAATTACATTATCAATAGTTTTGGTCATTTCAAGTGTTGCAAATTTTGCTTTTTTACTTGGTCTGTATTCTAAAGTGTCTAAGTCTAAAGCTAAAATAGATTTTTTACCATTTTCAACAACTCTTTTATAAAAACCTTGTTTAGTTTTGCTACCCAGCCATTTATTTTCCATCATTTTATTGATAAAATCTGGTAATTTAAAGAGCTTATGAGCTTCATCATTTGGGCAATTTTCATAAATACCATTTGCAACATGAACTAGGGTATCTAATCCAACAACATCAACAGTTCTAAAAGTGGCAGATTTTGGTCGTCCAATAACAGGACCAGTTAGTTTGTCAACTTCTTCAACCGTTAAACCTAATTCTTTTACTTGGTGGAATAAACTCATAATTCCAAAAATACCAACTCTATTTCCTATAAATGCAGGAGTATCTTTAGCTAGAACAGAAGTTTTACCTAAGAATTTTTCGCCGTACATCATTAAAAAATCGGTTACTTCTTGTTTGCAATTAGGACCAGGAATTACTTCAAATAATTTTAGATAACGCGGTGGATTAAAAAAGTGAGTTACAGCAAAATGTTGTTGAAAATCTTCACTTCTACCTTCATTCATAAATTGAATAGGAATACCTGAAGTATTAGAAGAAACAAGTGTACCAGGCTTTCGGTATTTTTCAATTTTTTCAAAAACCAATTGTTTGATGTCTAATCGTTCTACAACAACTTCAATAATCCAATCTACATCTTTAATTTTAGAAATATCATCTTCTAAATTCCCTGTAGAAATTCTATCAGCAAATTTTTTACTATAGATGGGAGATGGTTTAGATTTTAAGGAGGCTTTCAAACTGTCGTTCACCAATCTGTTACGTACAGGTTTATCTTCTAGTGTAAGTCCTTTTGCTTTTTCTGAAGCGTTTAGTTCGCGAGGAATAATATCCAAGAGCAAAACTTCTACACCAACATTTGCAAAATGACAGGCAATACCTGATCCCATAATTCCGGAACCAATTACAGCTACTTTTTTTATTGGTCTTTTCATTTTTTAGATTTTATGTTTTAATTTAGTCGGATTTGTTTCAAAAACCTTTTTGTTTGTTATTAATTTATTGATAGTTTCGGTAACTTCGAAAAAATGTTCAATTTTTTCAGTTGAGATATTTCTCCTAACTGTTTCATTAAATAGTATTACATGTTCACGTGACGTTTTACGTTTTTCAACACCAAAATCGGTTAATTTAATGAGTACACTTCTGCCATCTTCAGGGTTTTTCTCTCTATAAATTAATTTTTTATCCTCCATGCTTTTTAGAATTCGTGATAAACTGGTAGGTTCCATTCCCATTAATGGACCAAGTGATGTTGATGGAGTTCCTTTTTCAATATCAATATTTAATAAAACAAATGCCATAGCCATTGTACTATCATATTTGGCTGCTTGCTCATTGTACATTTTAGCAACAGCCTGCCAAGTAGCTCTTAGCATGTGATCTATAGTTTGTTCCTTTAACATTTCCCAAATATATGAAAAAATACTATGCGCGCATAGTAAAATTAAAAAAAATATGTTATGTAGGAAATTTTACTTGTTTATTATAAAAAAAAGAGATATGTTTAAATGGAAAATATAAATTTTATAAATATGGGAACAAGAGAACTAATTGGAAAAATAACGAAACAAGAAAACATTTCAACTATTGATGAAAACAAATTGCCAAATACTTTTGTAATTAACGTACCTGATCCCTATAAATCATATTATTCAAGATTTACTGATATAAATAAGCCAGCTTCAGTAATATTTGTAACCAAAGAACTTAATTCATTTGAAAACATATTACGTACTACTAGTAAAATAAACAATAATTATAATTTAGATATTGTTGGTGCAAAGTGTGAAGTAATAATTAATAGAAGAAAAATAAATGGAATTAGGGTGCGAGGAATACATAGGTACAGTGAAATTCCTGAAATTCAACAATATTACAAAGATGCAGGTTTTGTTTTTGCAAAAAGCGAAAAATTTAGTGATGTTGAAGCAATTATTCGTATCAATAGATTTATGAACATTCAAAAATTAGAAGAAGGAATTTATCATTCGGCTACCGAAGAAAATGCATATTTCATTGAAATTTCGAAATATATTTCATGGGATGAATTTAAAAAAATAACATATGAGATAAAAAATAATATTTCAGATAAAAATTTTGATATTGCAAAAGGTATTTTATATAGGGATGGTGGTATTGTAGAAATTTTGCGTGTGGTTAGACCTAAAATTTCGTTAGAAATGTTAAAAACTATTCAAGAAAAATATCTTAGAAAATTGGAATAACTTTATTAAAAGATTAACCAAATTTTAATAAAATAGCCATATTTTCGTACCGCAAATTAAAAAATTTAGAATGAAAAATATTTTAACGGTTGAAAATGTGTATAAAAATTACGGTAATTTTACTGCATTAAACAACGTTTCTATTGCTGTGCCTGAAGGAAGTATTTTTGGATTACTTGGTCCTAATGGAGCAGGGAAAACTTCATTAATTAGAATTATAAATCAAATTACACTACCCGATAGCGGCCATATTTTTTTAGATGGAGAAAAGTTGAAACAAAACCATATCAAAGATATTGGTTACTTACCAGAAGAAAGAGGTTTGTATAAAAGTATGAAAGTAGGTGAACAAGCTTTATACTTAGCGCAATTGAAAGGAATGTCTAAAATTGAAGCCAAAAAGAAGTTACTGTATTGGTTTGATAAATTTGAAATAAGAGACTGGTGGAATAAAAAAATACAAGAACTTTCTAAGGGAATGGCACAAAAAGTGCAATTTATTGTAACTGTAATGCATGAACCTAAATTGTTAATTTTTGATGAACCATTTAGTGGTTTTGACCCCATCAATGCAAATTTAATTAAAGACGAAATTTTAAAATTACGTGATGATGGAGCAAGTATTATTTTTTCTACCCATAGAATGGAATCTGTTGAAGAAATGTGTGATTACATTGCCTTGATAAACAAATCTAATAAGATTTTAGATGGTAAATTAAGTGATATTAAGCATCAATTCAAAGAAAATAAATTTGAAGTAGGTTTATTGAGTACAAATAAAGAAGATTTGTATAATCAAATTAGATCAAAATTTTCAGTTGAAAATTCAGTATCAAATTCTTTCAATGCAGATTTAAGACTTTTAGTTAGCTTAAAAGAGAATGAGACATCAACAGATTTAATTCGGTTTTTAAATAGTAAAGCACAAATAACCCATTTTACCGAAATTATACCAAGTGCAAATGATATTTTTCTAAAAGCAGTAGCAACCAATGAATAAACTAAAATTAATAATAAGAAGAGAGTTTTATGCAAAAGTAAAAAACAAGTCTTTTATTGTAATGACAATATTAAGTCCACTTTTAATGGTTGGGCTTGTTGCATTAATAATTTTTTTAAACGACAAAAATAGTGAAGAAGTTCGTACAATTGCTTTTGTTGACGAATCACATGAGTTTTCAACTACATTCGCAGATTCAAATACAACCAAATATATAGATTTAACGGCCTTAGGCATAGAAGAAGCAAAAATAAAAGCCAATGAATTTTATTATGGTCTTTTATATATTCCTAAGAGTGATAGTTTAAGTGTACTTTCTAAAGGAATAGCATTTTATTCAAAAGATGCTCCAAGTTTAAATTTACTAAATTCAATTGAAAACAAATTAGAAAAGAAAATACGTAATTTAAAGATAGAACAACTTCATATTGATGTGTCTAAAATTAAAGCAACAGAAACAGTAGTTAATATTGCAACAGAAAATTTTATTGGTGAAAAATCATCAAAAATAGGAAGTGTTTTACGTATGGCTGCTGGCGGAGGTTTTGGATACTTAATTTTTATGTTTATTATAATTTACGGAACATCAGTAATGCGAAGTGTAATTGAAGAAAAGACAAGTAGAATTATTGAAATTATAATCTCATCAGTAAAACCATTTGAATTAATGTTAGGGAAAATAATTGGAAATGCCTTGGCAGGCATTTTGCAATTTATTATTTGGATGATAATAGGTGGTGCAATTTTATTTACAGTAACTCTATTTTTTGGATCTGATGCAGTTCAGAGTACGAATGCAATGCCTATAACTCCAGATGTTGTTCAGCAAGTACAAGAAACAACAGGTAATAATTTACAATTGGTACTACAGGAAATAAAGAATTTACCAATATTAACTATGTTTTTTTCATTTATTATTTACTTTTTAGGAGGATATTTAATTTATAGTTCTATTTATGCTGCAATAGGAGCTGCTGTTGATAGTGAAACAGATACACAACAGTTTATGATGCCAGTTTTAATGCCTTTAGTGATTGCTATTTATGTAGGCTTCTCAGTTATTGAAAATCCACACGGACCAATTGCATTAGGCTTTTCATTATTTCCTTTGACTTCTCCAATAGTTATGCTAATGCGTATTCCATTTGGTGTACCTTGGTGGCAAATTGCTATTTCTATGGTATTATTAATAATTACTTTTGTTGCAATTGTTTGGTTTGCAGCAAAAATTTATAGAGTTGGTATTTTAATGTATGGAAAAAAACCAACGTACAAAGAACTTTACAAGTGGTTAAAATATTAAAAAGTGGAGGTAATAAACAACATATTAAACTTTACCATAAATTTTAGTGATAAAATTCAAATTACTGTTAAAGGTATTTTAGTTTTAGTGGCTATTTTTTTTGCTACAAGCTTTTTTCTAAAAATTATTAGAAAAATTGTAAACAGAAGATTGGAGGAGGAAGATAAGGATAAGTTTAAAGCAATATTTTCTTTTTTAAAATATTTTATATATATCCTAGTTATTATTATTGCTCTAGACTCGCTAGGTGTTAAAATAGGTGTTTTATTAACTAGTTCAGCTGCGTTATTAGTGGGTCTAGGTTTAGGGCTTCAAACATTATTTCAAGATATTATTTCAGGTATATTTATGTTACTAGATAAAACAATTCATATAAATGATGTTATTGAAGTTGAGGGGAAAGTTGGTAAGGTTTTTGAAATTAATTTGAGAACAACTAGAGCTATGACGGTTGATGATAAGGTAATTATTATTCCAAATCATATTTTTTTAGCAAATAGTTTATATAATTGGACTCAAAACGGGCAATTAATAATAGAATCAATTGATGTTGGTGTAGCTTATGGATCAGATGTTGAAAAGGTTAAAGAATTACTTTTAGAATCGGGTAAAGAACATCCAAAAGTTTTAAAAACCAAAAAAATAGATGTTCTTTTTATGGATTTTGGAGAAAGTGCTTTGCAGTTTAGATTGCGTTTTTCTACAAGAGATAGTTTTTCACTGTTTAAAATAAAAAGTGATTTGAGATTTATAATTGATAAGAAGTTTAGAGAAAATAATATTCAAATCCCATTCCCACAGAGAGATGTACATTTAATACAAAACAAAAAATAAAATGCCAAAAATATTAATAGTTGAAGATGAAGCTGCTATACGTAGAGTATTGAAAAAAATAATTTCTGAAGAGAATGACACCTATCAGGTTGAAGAAGCAGAAGATGGTTTAATAGGTTTAGAAATGATAACTAAATCTGATTATGATTTAGTATTATGCGATATTAAAATGCCAAAAATGGATGGTATGGAGGTGCTTGAAAAAGCAAAAAAAATAAAATCAGAAATCCCAATAGTAATGATATCAGGTCATGGAGATTTAGATATAGCTGTGAGTGCAATGCGTTTAGGAGCATTTGATTACATATCAAAACCACCAGATTTAAATCGTTTATTAAATACTGTTCGAAACGCACTAGACAGGAAAGAATTGGTTGTAGAAAATAAAATTCTTAAGAAAAAAGTTAGCAAAAAATATGAAATGGTAGGAGACAGTGAAGCTATTAGTCATATAAAATCTATGATTGAGAAAGTAGCTCCAACTGATGCAAGAGTGTTTATTACAGGACCAAACGGTACAGGAAAAGAAATAGTGGCACATTGGCTACACGAAAAAAGTGAAAGAAGAAAAGGACCTATGATTGAAGTAAATTGTGCAGCAATTCCTTCAGAATTAATAGAAAGCGAATTATTTGGACACGTTAAAGGTTCGTTTACTGGAGCAAATAAAGATAGAGCTGGTAAGTTTGAAGCCGCTAATAAAGGAACTATTTTTCTAGATGAAATTGGAGACATGAGCCTTTCTGCACAAGCTAAAGTTTTAAGAGCTTTACAAGAAAATAAAATTTCACGAGTAGGTAGTGATAAAGATATAAAAGTTGATGTTAGGGTTATTGCTGCAACAAATAAAGATTTAAAAAAGGAAATTAAAGCAGGTAATTTTAGAGAGGATTTATACCATAGACTTGCAGTAATTTTAATTAAAGTACCATCCTTAAACGAAAGGAGAGAAGATATTCCCCTTTTAATTAACTTTTTTGCTCAGCGAATTGCAGAGGAGCAAGGAACAGTAACAAAACAATTTTCAGCTAAAGCTATAGAATTGTTACAAAACTATGATTGGACTGGAAATATAAGAGAACTCAGAAATGTTGTAGAACGATTGATAATTTTAGGCGAAAAAGAAATTTCAGAAAATGATGTAAAACTATTTGCAAGTAAATAATTTTAAAATGAACAAATTTGAAGTATCTAAAGAAATAAACCTCAGTAAAATATCAACAAAAGAAGTTGATGCAAAAGCTGAGAAAAAATTAAAAAAAATTCGTAAAAAGTTAAGTAAACTACAAGATACCATGTATGCTGAAGGTAAATATGCTGTGTTAATTTGCTTGCAAGGAATGGATACTTCAGGTAAAGATAGTTTGATACGTGAGGTATTTAAAGATGTAAATGCCCGTGGTGTTGAGGTTCATAGTTTCAAAGTCCCAACAGAGTTGGAATTAAAACACAACTACCTTTGGCGTCATTACATAGCCCTTCCAGCAAAGGGGAAAATAGGAGTTTTTAATAGAACACACTATGAAAATGTATTGGTAACTCGTGTACACCCTGAGTATGTTTTTGCGGAAAATATTCCTACGGTAAAAAGTTTAGATGATTTGAATAAGGATTTTTATGATAATAGGATGCAAGAAATTAATAATTTTGAAAAACAAATTGCAGATAATGGAACCATTATTTTAAAATTTTTTCTGAACCTTTCAAAAGAGGAGCAAAAGAATAGACTGTTAAGGAGACTTAGATTAAAAGAAAAAAATTGGAAATTTTCTCCTGCAGATTTAAAAGAACGTAAATTATGGGATAAATATCAATATTGTTATCAAGAATTACTCAATAAAACTTCTAATGAAAAGTCACCTTGGTTTGTAGTACCTGCTGATGATAAACCTACAGCCAGATTAATTGTTGCACAAACCATTTTAGAAACACTAAAAAAATATAACTTTAGAGAACCTGAATTACCACAAAAATATAAAGTTGAAGTAGAAAATTATAAAAAACAACTTGAAAGTGAATAGCTGACTCTAACAAAAAAACAGAAAACTACTTAATTAAAAACTTATATTTTATCTTTCAAGATTGTATATTTACCCTCTAATTATTTTAAAAGACCTATGGAATTAAAATTAAAGAAGCCTATTATTTTTTTCGATTTAGAAACAACAGGAATAAATATTGCAAAAGACAGAATTGTTGAAATCTCAATACTGAAAGTGCTTCCAAATGGAAATAAAGAAAGTAAAACATGGTTGGTTAATCCCGAAATGGAAATACCTAAAGAGGCATCGGATATACACGGAATTACTAACGAAAAAGTAGTTACAGAACCAACATTTAATGAGTTAGCTTCAGAAATTAGTAAAATGATTGAAGGTTGTGATTTGGCAGGTTTTAATTCTAACAGATTTGATATTCCTCTTTTAGCTGAAGAAATGTTGAGGGCTGAAGTTGATTTTAATATGAATGATAGAGTGGCCATTGATGTGCAAGTTATTTTTCACAAAAAAGAAGAAAGAACTTTAAGTGCTGGATATCAGTTTTATTGTGGTAAAAGTTTAGAGAACGCTCATTCTGCTGAAGCCGATACTAATGCAACCTATGAAATTTTAAAAGCTCAATTAGACAAATATGATGATTTAGAAAATAATGTGAAATTTTTAAATGAATATTCAACATTTAAAAAGCGAGCTGATTTTGCAGGGTTTATACTTTTTGATGATGATGGTGAAGAAATTTTTACTTTTGGAAAATATAAGAACCACAAGGTTAAAGACGTTTTAAAGAAAGATAAAGGTTATTTTTCTTGGATACAAAATGCAGACTTCCCGTTATATACAAAAAAAGTGTTAGCTGAAATTAAAAAGAAGGTATTTCCAGCAAAAAAAACAAATACACTAGAAGATTTACAAAAAAAATTCAATCAAAAATTATAAAATATGCTGGTTAATTTTAAGAGCCTATCAGGTACATCCAAAATATGGATATATCAATCTAATAGAGAATTTTCTGAGAATGAAATAGAAATAATAAAGACTAAATTGGAAAGCTTTATTGAAAAATGGCAGCGTCATGGAGAAGATTTAAAAGCTTCATACCAACTAAAGTACAATCATTTTATTATTTTGGCAGTTGATGAAAAGTTTAATGAAGTTTCGGGTTGTTCTATTGATGCTTCGGTTAATTTAATAAAGCAATTTGAAAAAGAGTTTAAGTTAGATTTGACAAATAAATTAAACATATCATTTAAAGTTAACAACAATATAAATATTGTGAGTTTATCTGATTTTCAACATTATGCAAAACAAGGAAAAATCAATTTAAACACAATTGTATTCAATAATATGGTTGCTTCAAAAGCTGATTTTATTAATAATTGGGAAGTAATAGCTGATAAAAGCTGGCATAAACGTATTTTTGTATAAAACTACTACAAAAATTTCTTTGCTTGAATTAATTTTTATTCTTGGTAAATAGGCAAGAAGCTATAAATAAGAATTGGAAAAGGATATAGCTACAGTTAAACAATTATGATTAAATGAACGTCTCAGTTCGAGTAATTTTTCAATAGAAAATCGTATCGAGAACTATTTTGAAATCTAAAATTTTGATTTTAGATACAATTTTTGTTCATTTTGTTCATAAACATTACTCAAATTGACGTAATTTTATATTAATGCACAACGGGTTTAAATGATTAAAAATATACTTTTCATATTTATAGTTTTAAATGTCACCTTTTTACATGCTCAAAAGGTTGATTCTTTAATGGCCAAAGATTCAATAGCTCAAAAAGAATGGGTAGATTCTTTGTTAAATAACATGACTGTTGATGAAAAAATAGGTCAGCTATTAATGGTACAAGCATATTCAAATAAAGATAGAAATCATACTAATTTTATTAAAAATTTAATTGAAAAGTATCACATTGGAGGACTTGTTTTTATGCAGGGAACACCTGACAAACAAGCTCAATTAAATAATACATATCAATCAATTTCTAAAATCCCATTACTTATTGGTATTACAGCAGAATGGGGCTTGGAAATGCGTTTAAAAAACACCTATCGGTTTCCTTGGAATATGACGCTTGGAGCAATAAAAGATGATAAATTAATTGAAGAATTCGGTGCACAATTGGGGAAGCAGTGTAAACGATTGGGAATTCACATTAATTTTGCACCTGTAGTAGATATAAATACAAACCCAGATAATCCAATAATAGGGAATCGTTCTTTTGGAGAAAACAGGAATAATGTAACCGAAAAAGCGTTGGCATTTATCAAAGGTATTCAAAGTGAAAATGTACTTGCTTGTGCAAAACATTTTCCAGGTCATGGAGATACCAATGTTGATTCACATAAGGCATTACCAGTTTTAGATTTTGATAGGAACAGATTGGATTCAATAGAGTTATATCCATATAAACCACTAATTAAAAAAGGTTTATCTAGTATTATGGTTGCGCATTTAAGTGTAAAAGCATTAGAGCCAAATGAGGAATTACCTACATCACTCTCATACCAAGTAGTTACGAGTCTATTAAAAGAAAAATTAAATTTTAACGGGTTAATTATAACCGATGCATTAAACATGAAAGGAGCGTCAGCTTTTGCAAAACCTGGGGAAATTGAATTACTGGCAATGCTTGCAGGGAATGATATTTTGTTAGTTCCAGAAGATGTTCCAGCGGCAATTTTCTATATTAAAAATGCATTACAAGAAAAAATAATTTCTGAAGAACGATTAAATTATTCAGTACGGAAAATATTAAAAGCCAAATATTTGGTGGGTTTATCTAAATCTAAATTAGTAGAATTTAACAATTTACAAAAAGATTTAAATTCTGTTGAAAATGAATTATTATATAGAAAATTGATTGAAAACTCAATAACATTATTAAAAAATGATTCTTTAGTAGTGCCAATCCAAAATTTAGACAAGAAGAAAATTGCTTACGTTAAACTTGGAGATGCCGAAAATAGTGATTTTATTAAAACATTGAAAAATTACACAGCTATTGATGTGGTTTCAAGTAAAAATTTAGATGAACTAATTGAGAAATTAAAGCCATATAATTTAGTAATAGTAGGTTATCATAAATCCGATGTAGGATTTAGAGATGATTATAACTTTGAAGATTCTGAATTGGTTTGGTTACAAGAAATTGCAAGAACCAATACCATTATTTTAGATGTATTTGCAAATCCATATTGTTTATTGCAACTTAAAACATTTAAAAATATTAATGGACTTTTACTTTCATATCAAAATAGTAAATTATCACAAGATATTTCAGCTCAAATACTTTTTGGGGCTCTAGAGGCTAAAGGAGAACTTCCTATTTCAATTAAAAATGTATTTTCAGTTGGACATGGGCTACAAACAACTTCGTTAAAACGTTTGGCATATTCTATTCCTGAAGAAGTGGGTTTAAGCAGTCATAAACTAAAAAGAATAGATTCTTTAGCTAACGTTGTTATTCGTGAAAAAATGGCTCCAGGCATGCAAATTCTAGTGGCTAGAAAAGGGAAGGTTGTGTATAATAAAAGTTTTGGTTTTCATACTTATCAACAAAAATTACCTGTTCAAAATAGTGATATTTATGATATTGCTTCTATGACTAAAATTATAGCTTCATTACCTCTTATTATGGAACTTGAAGAGAAAGGAATTTTAAGTTTGGAGAGTACTTTGGGTAGTTTATTACCTAAATTTAAAAATACGAATAAAGACACTTTAACGGTTAAAGAAGTACTTTCTCATTATGCAAGATTAAAATCTTGGATTCCATTTTATAAGTTTACGCTGGATAGTATAACCCACAAGCCTTCAAAAGAATTTTATAGGGAAACAAAATCAAGTAAATTCAATATAAAGGTTGCGGATAAACTATTTTTAAGAAGAGATTATCCTTCGATAATGATGGATAGTATAATAAAAGCAGAACAGCGTTCGAGTAAAGGATATAAGTATAGTGATTTGTCGTTTTATATTCTTAAAGAGTTTATAGAAAATTATTATAAAAAAAACTTAGATAAATTAATACAAGAACACTTTTTAAAAGAAATAGGAGCAAACAAAACAACGTATTTACCTTTAAATAAATTTTCGGAAAATAGTATTGTACCAACGGAGAAAGATGATTATTATAGGAATCAATTACTACTTGGGTACGTGCATGATATGGGTGCAGCAATGCAAGGAGGCATAGGTGGTCATGCTGGTTTATTTTCAAATGCTAACGATATTTCTAAAATGATGCAATTGTATTTACAAAAAGGTTATTATGGAGGGAAACAGTATTTTCAACCAAAAACTATAGATAAGTTTAACCATCGTTACTATGCAAATAATGGGGTTAGAAGAGGTGTAGGTTTTGACAAACCTCAATTAAAAGTAAAAGAAAAAGCTACCTGTGGCTGTGTTTCTGATGAAAGTTTTGGTCATAGTGGTTTTACAGGTACTTATACTTGGGTTGATCCTAAAACTGAAATTATATATGTTTTTTTATCTAATAGAGTGTTTCCAACAATGAATAATAAGGATTTAGTAAAAAACAACATTAGAATAGAAATACAGCAGTTAATACAAGATGCAATTACAGATTAACAATCATTGTTTTTTTTGAAATAATTCCTAGTACAATGCTAATAATCAGGTAAATGAGTGCGTATTTTAAGTTGAAAATACAATAAACAATATAGGTTTGGATAAGATAAAATATTGGGAAAACTGTTAGTATTAAAGCAAATCTAAATGTATTGGTAAATACAGGGTCTTTAATAGTTGACTTTAAGTATTTCCAAATTAACAACGGAAAAACACTATTTAATTTGGTAAGTAAATGAATAGGTGTAAACCAATTAATCTGTATTTTCTTAGCAGTAGGTATTGGTAATTTATCAATGTTTTTTAGTATTTCATTAACTCCATAGGGGTTTGTATAATCTACTTTGAGAGCATTCAATTTAGTTATAATTTTATTGTAATTATCTTTGTCTTCGATATGGACTGTTAATTTCTTAAGAGCTGAAGATACCTCATTGATTATATTGGAAAATCTAACATCTGGATTTTCAACGTTAATAAATGTATTTGCCAAAATGGGTTTTCCGTAGTAAATTGAAACACTACTTGGGAAATTTAAATGAGAATCGTAATTGATACCTACAGGAACAATCAGTATTTTTAAATTGGGGTATTTTTGAAGTGTACCTAAAATAATACGAGCGAATCCTTTTTTTAAAGGAAAAATTCTTCGTTCTAAATGATGGTTTCCTTCTGCAAAAATTTCAATGGATCCTTCATTTTTTAGAATTTCGAAACATTGTTTAAAAATAAAAGTATTTTTTTCAACGGTATTAATTCCATCTCTAATTCTATATACAGGAATCATATTTAAACTCCTAAGTATTTTATCAACTATTTTATTCTTAAAAGCAGAGGCTCTTGTTAAAAAGTGAATGTTTCTTTTGGTAGTTGTAGGTATTAAAATGGCATCAATAAGTGCATTTTGATGATTACCAACAAATAGTACCGCTCCTTTTTTAGGAATATTTTCTTTGCCAGAAATTATTATCTTTTTGTGTAAAAAGAAAAGTCCGATTTTCACATAAAATTTAATTATATTATACCAAAGGTGCTTCAAGCTATTATTCTTTTATTTTCTGTTTAGACCAATATGTGGCTAATAACAATCCTGAAATTATATCCCAAATTGCCCAAAAAGCAACAAGTAATGCCATACCTCCAAGTCCATTAAAAAAGCTAAAAATTAGTAACAACCCTAATCCTGAATTTTGAATTCCTGTTTCAATAGAAAGAGTTCTTTGATTTTTCCGAGAAAGTTTCATTGCTTTTGCAAAATAAAAGCCAGTTAACAGTGCAAGTAAATTATGAGCAACTACCAAAATAAGCACATATTCAACATAATTTATAAAAATATCAAAATTGTCATAAAAGGCTATTACAATAAAAATCATAAAAATGACTAGGGAAATTGGTTTTAAAATTTTTGATAATTTTTTTGATAAATCTTTATAATATTTATTAAATAACATTCCAAGAATAAGGGGGATTCCTAAAATTAAAGTAACTAATTTTGCTAATTCCCAGGGGTTTAACTCTACTTTTTGAAGTATTTGAGCTGTTGGAGCGTATAAATTACCCCAAAATTCTAGATTAAAAGGAGTCATTACTAATGAAACCAAGGTTGCAAATGCTGTTAAACTAACTGAAAGAGCTGTATTTCCTTTTGCCATTTGAGTCATAAAATTAGAAATATTACCACCGGGACAAGCAGCAACCATCATCATTCCCAATGCAATACTTGGCATTGGATTTACCAATTTTATAAAAATGAAAGTTACAAAGGGCAATAGTATAAATTGAGAAATAATACCTGTAAACAGAATCCTTGGATTTTTAAATAACCGTTTAAAATCATCTATTGTAATTCCAAGAGCAACACCAAACATAATTATAGCAAGTGTTACATTTAAAACCCATAAGCCTTCAGTATCAAAATTTATTTTTAATGAATCTAAATTTTCGTTCATAGTTTTAACTAATTTTTAAAAGCATATTCAATAATGTTAGCACCCATTTTCAATGCTTTTTCTCTTATTTCAAAATTATCGTTGTGAACTTCTTCATCTTCCCATCCATCGCTTAAGTCCGATTCATAATCATAGAAACAAATGAGTCTTCCTTTATAAAATAGGCCAAAAGCTTGTGGGGGTTTACCATTGTGTTCGTGTATTTTAGGGAGCCCATTTTTGAATTTAAAAGTTTGATTGTAAATAGGGTGATTGTAAGGTATTTCTTGAAGATTTAAGTCTGGAAATACTTTTTTTAGCTCTCTTCTTATGTACGTGTCTAATCCGTAATTATCTGAAATTTCTAAAAAACCTCCAGAAATAAGGTAATTTCTTAAATTATTAATATCACTTTCTGAAAAAATCACATTTCCGTGACCAGTTATAAATACAATGGGATAATTAAAAATATCTACACTACCAACATCAACAGTTTCAGGATTTTTTTTAATAGAAGTTTTACTATTTTCATTACTAAATTTAATTAAGTTAGGTAATGCTGTTGGGTTTGCATACCAATCTCCTCCACCGTTGTATTTTAAAATTGCAATTTGTTGTGCTGAAATTAAGTTAAAATGCAGAATGCAACATATAAAAAGTAAATATACTTTTATGGAAATTAGTGGGTAAAATTTTGATTTTAAGTTATTCATTTATAAAGGCAACACTGTGAACAGCAACAACACCAGCAGTTTCGGTTCGTAAACGGCTTTGTCCCAAAGATACAGGAATAAATTTATGTTCCAAACTTTGTTTAATTTCTTTGATAGAGAAATCACCTTCAGGGCCAATTAAAACAGTAGTTTTGGTTGAAGGTTTTAATGCTGATTTTAATAATTTTTTATCATTTTCTTCACAATGAGCTATAAATAATTGTCCATTTAAATTTGACTTTATAAATTGATTAAATGTTGTAGGATTATTTAATTTAGGAAAATGAAATTTAATAGATTGTTTTGCCGCAGAATGAATTATTTTTTCCATTCTTTCTTGTTTAACAATTTTACGTTCAGAGCGTTCACAAATTATAGGTGTAATTTCATCAATACCAATTTCGGTAGCTTTTTCTAAGAACCATTCAAACCGGTCATTCAATTTTGTTGGTGCAATTGCAATATGTAAATAATAATTCCACGGCTTTTTTTTATGTTCTACGTTTATAATTTTCACCAAACATTTTTTATCATTGTCAATAATAATTTCTGAGGTAAATAATTGTCCGAAACCGTTTGTGATAAATATTTTATCACTCTCTTTTTTGCGAAGTACACGAACAATATGTTTACTTTCAATTTTATCAAAAGTAAATTGTTGTGTATTAGCTGTTATTTCTGAATTGTAAAATAATTGCATTAAATTTCTTTTCTGTAAGTACAACGTTTTTTATAAATAGTTGAATTAAAATTTTTCCAAACAGCTGCAATAGCTTTATTACTTGCAAGTTCAGGTGTTCTAATACAATTAACAATACCTTTTGGTTCAAAAGTTTTTTGATATTCTAAAAATAGCAGTGCGTGTACACCTTTGTTATGTAGTTTTGGATGTACGCCAATTAAGTAGAAGAGAACATCTTTACTGTTTTTTTTCGCCTTCAATAGGTGAAATAATCCAAAAGGCAGTAATTTCCCTTTGGCTTTCTGTAAAGCTTCAGAAAAGGAAGGCATTGTAATCGCAAACGCAACCATAATATTATCTTTATCTACAACAAACTTAATATATTCAGGATTAATAAATGAGATGTATTTTTTTTTGAAATATTCTTTTTCTATATCGCTAATTGGAACAAATGTAGGGAGTGAAGCATAGCTTTCGTTAAATAAATCAAACATTTGATCTACGTAAGGAAAAATATCTTTTGTTTTAGTAAAATTTAGAGGAGTAAGTTGGTAGCGTTTTTTTATAATGGTACTAATTCTTTCAAGAGGCTCTCTTTTTACATTTTTAAAGGGAAAAATACTTTCTAAGTATTCTTTTTCAACCTTAAACCCCAATTTTTTAAAATGATTTTTATAATAGGCATAGTTGTACCAAGTTATCATACTGCCAATTTTGTCAAACCCATCAGTTAAAACACCAACTTTATCAAGGTTTGAAAAACCCATTGGGCCTTCCATAAATTCCAGTTTGTACTGTAAACCAATTTCATAAACTTTATCCAATAATTTTTTAGAAACTTCAATATCATCGATAAAATCAAACCATCCAAAACGCATTTTCCGTAGTTTTTGCTTATTTATTTCAGTATGATTTACAATTGCAGCAATTCTTCCAACAATTTCATTATTTTTAATTGCAACAAAAAACTGAGCTTCAGCATGTTCAAAAACAGGGTTTATATTTTTATCAAACGATTCTAGCTCATCATTGATAATGGGAGGAACCCAATAAGGATTGTTTTTGTATAATTTAAAAGGAAACTTAACAAATGCTTTCATCTCCTTTTCAGATATCATTTCTTGAATAGTAATCATAAATTTTAATGCTTCTTTTTAAATAATCTCGAAAAGAAATTTCCTTTTTTTCTACGTTTTCTTTTTTTTGTAAGTTGATCTCTAGGAGAACTTTTACCAATTATTTCATCTGAATGTCTATCTAATCTCCAGGCAACTCCAATTGAAGAATACAGAAAGGAGTAGTCTTCAAAAAAGTTTGTTCTAATAGATGCGTCTAGTTGTAAATTGTTTGAAAATAAATAGGCAGCTCCAGTACCAAAATGAAATTTCGGAGTCGCCTTTTTATTGAAAATACCTTGATTTTCAATAAAATAAGACCATTTATAACTTAAAGCATAGGTCATTGTTGCAATATATGAGTATTCATTAGAATCTGATAAAATTTTATCAGCTATTAAATTAGTTATTAATACAAGTCTATTCGAAAAATCATTTTGTAGTAACACAGCAGCTTTTATACTTAACTCATTTTCTTTAAAATCGTTACTTAAAAAATTGGTATTAACACCAACAAAAGCTCCAACAGAAGGGATTAATCTTTTCTTATCAAAGGCCATTCTCTTTTTCCAACTTCTAATTTCTTTAGATTTATCGGTATATTCTTGTTGATAGATTAAATATTTGGCACCAATAGTAAGTTGACTAATACCACTAATATTATAATTTGAGCCTAAAATGTTATAAACTTCATCACGTTGATAAGCTACTTTTGCATTAAATTCTAATTTCTCATAAAATTTTCCATACCTAAAAAATAATTCACCTCCAATAGTATTTGGTTTAGAAAAAGCTGTTTCTCTGGTGCTATTTCTATAAAAGAAGCCAGTTTCAAATTGGTAAACATTGGTACCAACACTATATGGACTCTCAGAAAAACCAGGCCTTTTAGAATTGATAATCTCAGTATATTGAGCATGAAGCATTTGCATACTGTTAAATACAATGAACAAAAAAAAAACTCTTTTCATATGTTAAGTTTATTATTGTTCAAATATAAGATTTTATATAATTAAATGTTTTAGTTACCGTCAAATTGTTATTTTTGGGAATTATAATACTTTATTAAATGGGATTGTTAAAAACGATAGCAATTATAATAATTGTTTACTACGTACTTAAATTTATAAGTAGATACATTTTACCATTGTTTATAAAACAGGTAGTTAGTAATGTTGAAAAAAAATTTAGAGAACAGCAACAGCAAAATAAACCAGAGAATGATGGCGGAAAAGTTGGGGAAACAGTAATAGCTAAAAAGCCATCAAGGCCAAAAGAAAGTAATAAAGATGTTGGTGATTATGTAGATTATGAAGACATAAATGAATAAATTTTATGAAAAATTTAATAAATAAATTTTTTCCATTTGCAGTAGTAATTTTAATTTTTGTTATTGTTTCAGTAGCCTATTTTTCTCCAATTTTGGAAGGGAAAAAGATATTTCAGAATGACATCAAGCAGTTCACTGGAATGGCAAAAGAAGTAAATGATTTTAGAAAAGAAAATAATGCAGAACCCTATTGGACAAATGCCGCTTTTGGAGGAATGCCAACATATAATTTAAGTGCTTTATATCCTAATAATTATATAAAAAAGCTAGATAAATTATTGCGTTTTTTACCTAGACCTGCCGATTATTTGTTTCTCTATTTTTTTAGTTTTTTTGTTCTTTTATTGGTTTTAAAAGTTGATTATAAGCTGGCTACATTAGGAGCTTTGGCTTTTGGTTTTTCAACATATTATATTATTATTTTGGGAGTTGGTCATAATGCTAAAGCACATGCAATTGCTTATATGCCAATGGTTTTAGCGGGGATTATATTGGTTTTACAACAAAAATATTTATGGGGGTTTGTGCTAACTGCTATTGCAATGTCTTTAGAAATAAATGCCAGTCATCCACAAATGACTTACTATTTACTGTTTATGGTATTAATTTTAGGTGTAGTTTATTTAATTGATGCTTTTAAAGAAAAGCAATTACCTACTTTTTTTAAAAGTATTGCAATTTTAATGGTTGCAGTTATACTGGCAGTAGGCACCAATGCTACAAGTTTATTGGCAACTAAAGAATATGCAGCTCATAGTACACGAGGAAAAAGTGAGTTAACAATTACTCCAAATGGTTCTAGTAAAAAACCGTCAAAAGGTCTTGATAAAGAGTACATAACTCAATATAGTTACGGAATTTTAGAAACGTTTAATTTGTTTATCCCACGTTTTATGGGAGGAGGAAATTATGAGGATGTTGGTTTAGATTCTAATATTTATCAATTTTTAAAAGGGAAAACGGATCCACGCCGTGCAAAAGAGTTTGCTAAATTTGCGCCAATGTATTGGGGTAAACAACCCATAGTTGAAGCGCCAGCATATATTGGAGCTATTTTAGTTTTTTTATTTGTATTAGGAATCTTTCTGGTGAAAGGAAAGCTAAAAAAGTGGTTAGTTGGTGTTGTTATCTTTTCAATATTATTGAGCTGGGGTAAAAATTTCAATATGTTAACTAATTTTTTTATTGATTATGTTCCTTTGTATAACAAGTTTAGGGCAGTTTCTTCCATACAAGTAATAGCCGAATTGGCAATACCTATATTAGGAATATTGGGTTTGAAAGAATTATTTTCAACAACTAATTCTTCTGAGATAAAATTAAAAGCTCTAAAAAGCACATTCTATATTGTTGGAGGGTTGGCCTTAACTTTTACATTATTTGGATCTAGTCTTTTTGCTTTCGAAGGTTTGCGAGATGCCAATTATAATTCAATGCTACCAGGTTTTTTAGATGCAATTATTGCAGATAGAAAAGCAATCTTTTTTAAAGATAGTTTAAGGTCGTTAATTCTAATTACGCTATCTGCAAGTATATTATGGTTGTTTGTGAAAGAAAAATTAAATAAAAATACGACAACTGTTATTATTGCTTGCCTTATTTTATTTGATTTAGTTTCTGTTGATAGAAGATATGTAAATAATGAAGACTTTTTAAGTGCCAAAAAAGTAGATAAACCTTTTGTTGCTTCCGAGGTTGATAAAGAAATTTTAAAAGATAAAAGCTATTACAGAGTAGCTAATTTTATAGTTAACCCTATGAATGATGGCTCTACATCCTATTTTCACAAATCTATAGGAGGTTATCATGCTGCCAAACTTAGGAGATATCAAGAATTATATGACTATCAAATTTCAAAAAATAATATTGAAGTATTGAATATGATGAATACTAAATATTTTATTTTTGAAGATGGTAGCGGACGAGAAACACTTCAACAGAATCCCGATGCAAACGGAAATGTTTGGTTTGTGAAAAATATAAAGGTAGTTAATAATGCCAATGAAGAAATAAAAGCGTTGGATAGTTTAAAAACTAAAACAGAAGCTGTAATTGATAAACGCTTTGTTGATGAAAATTTTAAAACAAGTTTCCCAAAAGATTCAACAGCAACAATTCAATTAGTAACTTATAAAACAAATGAGTTAACCTATAAATCAAATTCTAATTCAAATCAATTTGCCGTATTTTCTGAAATCTATTATAAAGATGGATGGAATGCCTATATTGATGGAAAACTAACACCGTATTATAGAGTTAATTATGTTTTACGCGGAATGGAAATTCCAAAAGGAAAGCATACTATTGAGTTTAAGTTTGAACCTACTGTAATTAAAAAGGGAAATTCCATTACGTTAGCTTCGTACGCTCTGCTTCTAATCATTTCTTTTGGATGGTTTTTTGTAGATAAAAAGAAAAAGAATGTATAGTAAAATACCAATTAAACGTTATGAACATACGCTAAAATTTTTACAAGATGTTTTACCGGCACCTGCCACAATTTTAGATTTGGGCGTACGAAATCCATTCTCTGAAATTATGGAACAAAACGGGTATAAAGTTTATAATACTAGTGGTGAAGATTTAGATTTACTACCCCAAATAGTTAAAAATTACAATGTTGATGCTGTTACAGCTTTTGAAATTTTTGAGCATTTAGTTGCCCCGTTTAATGTTTTAAGAACTATTGAAACTTCAAAAATTATTACAACAGTTCCATTAAATTTATGGTTTGCTAAAGCATACAGAAGTAAAACTGATATGCGAGACAGGCATTATCATGAGTTTGAAGACTGGCAGTTTGATTGGTTGCTTGAGAAATCGGGCTGGACCATAAAGAAAAGAGAAAAATGGACAAGCCCTATCAATAAAATTGGTTTCAGACCTATTTTAAGAAAATTTACACCACGTTACTACGCAGTTTATGCTGAAAAATAATTGATATGCGAATTGGAATGATTTTAGACAAAACTTTTCCACCCGATCCACGGGTTGAAAATGAAGCTATTTCATTAATTAAAAACGGTCATGAAGTTTTTCTTTTTTGTTTGAAATATGAGAACGAATTAAAGAATGAAAATATTCAAGGCATTCAAGTAAAAAGATATAAATCAAATAAGCTTATTTATAAATTATCAGCTTTGGTGTATACATTTCCTTTTTATACCCAAATTATGACACAAAAAATTAGGGATTTTTGTATTATAAATAAAATTGAAGTCATTCATATTCATGATATTCAAATTGCTGGAGCTGCTTTTAAAGCAAATAAAAAGTTAAATTTAAAAGTAGTATTAGATTTGCATGAAAATAGACCTGAAATTATGAAGTTTTATCCTCATCTAAAATCTTTTTTTGGGAAACTATTAATCTCTTTAAAAAAATGGAAACAAAAAGAAGAGATATTTATAAAAAAAGCAACAACTTTGATTGTGGTAACTCAAGAATCTAAAAATGAGATTGTGAATAGAGTAGGGAAAGACTCAAAAGATATAGTTGTTGTACCGAACACAG
>Ga0256840_1000924_pt1 | contig 28859 bp, 25 predicted proteins | sample 355202metaG_FD_185969 | JGI IMG/M metagenome (GOLD analysis project Ga0256840, IMG submission 185969) | Hydrothermal vent microbial communities from Mid Atlantic Ridge, Atlantic Ocean - 355-202 | ecosystem: Environmental > Aquatic > Marine > Hydrothermal vents | place: Atlantic Ocean: Mid... | reverse complement strand
GAAAATAGCCAGAAAAGGGTGGGCTTCAATTTGGAAATCACATTACGAACTAATAGATCAGCACAATAGATTGCAATACCATATTAGAGAAGAAAATGGTTGGGTAAAAGTATTTGATTCTCTTTTAGGACAAATCCCAATATTAAACATGTTAACAGGTTATTTGTTTAATCCATCTTATATTGTAACGGATTTAAATGGAGAAAAAATCGTACGATTAAAAAAAGAAGCTTCCTTCTTTGGAAGAAGATTTGAAGTTTCAAAACTACAAGATATGGATACTGACGATGTAGAAAGAATTATTTTAGGACTAATGATGATGAATTTATTAGAAAGACGAAAAGGTTAATTCCATAAAAAAAATAGATTATGTCAGGATATGTAATTATAGAACTTACCATTTTTGATGAAGAAGAAATTAAAAAATACAAAGAATTGGCACCAGCAACAATCAAAGATTTTGAAGGAGAAATTATAGTGCGAGGTGGCGAAAAAATAATATTAGAAGGGAATTGGAATCCACAACGATTGGTTATATTAAAGTTTCCATCAGTAAAAAAAGCAAAAGCATGGTGGAATTCCGAATTGTATAAAGAAGTCAGTTTTTTTAGAACTAGAGCAGCAAGAACAAATATGATTATTCTAGAAGGAAAATAATTTATAGCGTATTTTGATGTTGAGTTGGTGATGAATGAGTCAAAAAAAAACAAAATATCATTCAAAAGATTGCTGTTTAGGAGGCTTTTCAAAGAATTTTTAACCTTTTGTCGAACTTAAATATAAACATATTTTTTAATAGTATAATTGAGTTTAAAAGTAAAACCAATGAAATTTAGCATTTTTATGCTTAGAAAAAGATAAAGTAGGAGCAGGAATTTTAATAAAATTTATAGTAGAAAAAAGACCATTTAAAAATTTAGATTTTGTTTTAATTTTAGTCAAATCAACATCCAAACTCACATAAAATTGACGATATCTAGAATCATTAGAGCGTTTGTTACCAGTAAGCATATTTTCGGCACCATAACCAAAAGCAACATTTAACCATTTTGGAATTTTACTATTTTTAGAAAAAGCCCATAAATTGGCAGATAGCCAATACGTTTGTCCGTTATAATCTTTAATACTTTGTTCTAAAAAATTACTACCTAACAAATCTGGACGAATAGTTGCATAATGTGTTTGATGGAAAGAATATTTTAGTTGAATTCGTTGTTCCCTCCAAAGTAATTCTTGTCCAATTAACAAACTCGTACCAGAAGCATTAGCAATAACATCTCCAGTAGAAAAGCCCCATTGTTTAGAAAAACCATCAAAAATTTCGACAGTAGTTAAAAAAGCAAAACCAAGGGAAGCACCATAAATGAGTTGATTTTTTTTATTATCTCCAGTCCAATTTATTAAATTCATACCAATTTTACCAACATAATAAGCAGTCATAGCATGTCCCATTTTGTCCATTTGCAACCATTCATTATTATCATTTATAGTGTGAAAACTAGATTTAGGATATTTGGAATACCATAATTGATTTAGTCCTAGCATTGTAAGACCATACGCAGCACTTTCTGCTTTAATTAATACGTTTAGTTTGGTTAAATTTAAAGAATCCGATTTTTCCCAAAATGAGTTTTGCGCATTGGTAGCACAAATACAAAAAGTAAAAAAAAGAAACGGAATTATAAAACGTTTTAATAGCATCTAAAAATAGTATTACATCTCATTTTTTATAGAATTTAGAATCCAATCTAATTGCTCGTCTTTGTCTAAAGTAGTAACTTTAATGTATTTATTAGGAATAACACCATAACCATTTGGACTATCCTTATTCTCTGTACTTAATGAAGTTAAACCAAATCGCAATCTAAGTTTAGAATTAGGCAGTTCGATAGGAGCAAAAAGACCAGCTACTGTACTATTGTTAGCACCACCAGTTTCATCGCCAACCAAGAATGCACCATCAGATTTTAATTTATTAGCTAAAATAGAACTTGCAGAAAAACTCAAAGGATTAATTAAAACATAAATTTTTTCTTGATAATTATGTGCCAAATTTGGATTTTTTTTCTTTGAGCTATTAAATTTAAAATACGGAACGCCATCAATAGATTTAACTTTAAAAAGTTCGACTATTTTTGCAACAGGATACAATGCAATAACAGCAGTTTTCATTCCAATAGATTTACTATGTAAAAAAGGATAAAGCCAACTAGAGCGTTTTGTCATTTTAGATTTATTGATAAAAACATATTCTTTATCTGTTAAATAAGAATATAAATGTGCAATTTCATCCAACCTACCACCACCATTATTTCGCAAATCAATAATAAAATATTTGCAGTTACTAGAATCTAATTTGGCAAAACTTTCCAGATAAAAGTCTTTATAATTGCCATTTCCAAAACCTCTAATTTTCATATAACCAACGCGATTACTAGAATCGATAGCAATAAATTTAAAGTTTCGATTTGTTTCTTTGGTTAATTTATTATATCCATATTTAAATTCCCAATCTTCTCTTTTCTCTTTTTTTTCTTTTGCAAGTTTTTTTTCTGCTTTCGATTGCTTTTTTGTAGCAATCTGTTTTGTACTTTTTTTCTTTTTGTATTTTTTAGGAAGTGCATAAATAAATTTGGTATAAATACTATCTTCTTTCTGTAACGTAATGGCAATACTATCTTTTAATCCATGTGTTTTAATATACAAAGAACCAATGTAGTTTTTAATAACCATTGGAACAAAGGTTTGGTTAAAACCATCTGCAGTCACATAGTTTTTAAAAGAAGAAGTTAAATCATTTACGTTTTCATTATTTATTTTTAATAATTCGGAACCTTCTAAAATAGTAGAATCTTTTCCGAAATTTTTTAGAATAAAAATTTTATCTTTTACGGAGGCAAATCGAAATTGTCGAAAAGGATTACTTCGAAATAATTTTAATTTCCTTTCTTTTTTTGTTAATTTCTTGTACGGAGGACTAATGGTAGTATGTCCTTGTTTAATCTTAGTAATAACAGGAGCAAAATAATTGTAAAATTCTAAGCTAGTCATCGGCTTTGTCATTTCTTTTTTAAGAAAATTAAAACTAGCATCTAATGAATCTTTACTAAGATATAAATCCAATTCAGGATGAAGCTTTTTTAATTTTTTATAAGCATAATCAATGTCATCAATAAGTTCGCTTTGCGAATGTTTTTTTGTTACTTGTGTGTTGTATTTTGAAACAGAACTACAACTAGTAAAAAAAGTCATAGAGATACCAATAATAATCAGTTTAAATTTCATACAAAAATATTTATGAGTTAGAGAAAACTATTGTTTTACGCCTTGTTTGTTTTTTTTATCAATAAACTTTTTTCGGTTTAAATTATGTTGCGCTAAAGTCTTAGCAAACTCATGATAGCCAATTTTAGAAACACTAGCACACATATAAAAATAATCGTGTTTTTTAGAATTTAGTACAGCTTCAATAGAAGAAATGTCAGGCATTGCAATTAAAGATGGAGGTAAACCTTGTTTTTTATACGTATTATAAGGAGAATCTTTAACGTCTTCTATATTCTTAAATAACACTCTACGCATCTCAAAATCTTGTCCGTATTTTTGTTTCATAGCAAATATAATAGTTGGATCTGCTTGTAAAGGCCATTTTTCACGTAAGCGATTTAAATACAAACCAGCGACAATAGGACGTTCACTTTCTTTTGCAGTTTCTTTTTGAACAATCGATGCAAGGGCAGTTACTTGATTTAAACTCAAACCTAATTCTTTGGCTTTTAAAACACGATTGTTACTCCAAAATTTACGATATTCTTTATACATTCTATTTCTAAATTTTTCGGCAGAAGTATTCCAATTTAATTGATACGAATTAGGAATAAACAGACCAAGTACTTCATTTTTTTTAAACTGAATAACATTTAGAAAATTATCATTAGTAAAAGCTTCTAATAAAGAAACAGAATCTGCCTCAATTTGTTGTGCAATTCTACCAGATAATGCTTCTAAGGTGTGTTGATTATTAAAGGTAACATTAACAGGAACTTGCTTACCACTTCGTAGAAGGTTAATTAGTTCATTATTATTCATTCCTTCTTTGATTTGGTATTTACCAGCTTTTGGCGTTCTAAATTTTTTCTTATCAGCAACCCAATCAAAAGTCTTTATATTCTTTACAAAGGGAATTATTTGTTCTTTTAAATCCTCAAAACTAGCATGCGATTTAATGTATACAAAACCTTTTTGCGCCGTATTAGGCACATAAATTTTCGAATATATACTGTAACCAATAAACGCTACAATTAGAAGTATGGTTGCTGTTAATGCTAGTATTATTTTTCTATTCATTGTATTTATTTTTATCGTTTATTGTTTCGTTTTCGTATCATTAATTAATTGAAATAATAGGACATCATGATATGTATTATTAGAAAAAAACCAATCTTTTTTAATACCAATTTGTTTAAAATTATTCCTTTTAAAAAGCGCAATGCTATTCGTATTATTACAACCAATATTAGCAAATAATTGATGTAAATTTAATATTGCAAATGTATAATTAATTAACAGTTTTAAAGCCTCATTTGCAAAACCTTTTTTTTGATATGCATTTAATAGTAGTATACCAACGCCTGCACGACGGTGTTGTGGATTAAAATCAAATAAATCAATCATGCCAATAGCAACTTTATTGTGTTCAATTATTAAGCGTAATTGCTTCGCTTCATAAATATCTTGCTGCGCATTTACAAGATACTGTTTTAATATAAATTTAGAAAAAGGAACTTGTGTATTACTAACTTGCCAAAATGAAGTGTCGTTTTCTATTTGAAATAAAAAATCTAAATCTCTAGGTTCAATAGCACGTAAATTTATATGTTTTGAGGTTAATTTTACCATAGATTTATGTTCGTAAAAAAGAACCTTTAAAAACCATATTTGTAGGACCTTTTAAAAAGACAGACTTATAGACATTATCTTTAAAATCGAAATTTACTTCTAAAGTACCACCAAGCGTGTTTAAAATTACCGTTTTAGCTGTTGTTTTTTTTGACTTAAAAGCAGCAATAGCAACAGCCGTAACACCAGTTCCACAACTTAAAGTTTCAGCTTCAACACCACGCTCATAAGTACGAACACTAAAAGTGTTTTTATTTACTTGCTCAACAAAATTAACATTTGTACCTTTTGCATTGTATGGTTCTCCATAGCGAATAGATGCTCCTAACGACGTAACATCTAGATTTTTAATATCTTGTGTAAACGTAATATGATGAGGAGATCCAGTGTTTAAAAACAAATGAGAATCGTATTCTGAAACAATATTAACATCAATCATTTGAAGATTTACTAAATTGTCTTTAATTGTAGCATAATGTAATCCATCTATGGCATCAAAAGTAGTTTTATTGGTAATAATAGCAAGATGTTTTGCAAAGGCAACGATACATCTACCACCATTTCCGCACATTGTACCTTCATTTCCGTCTGCATTATAATAGATCATTTTAAAATCCGAATCTTTAGAGTTCTCTAATAAAATAAGACCATCAGCACCAACTCCATATTTTCTATCGCATAATTTGTTAATTAAAGAAACATCTTGTTTGTCGAAAAAATTAGTTCGATTATCAATAATTATAAAATCATTACCAGTTCCTTGATATTTAAAAAATTCCAAATTCATAAGCACAAAAATAAACATAAAATTTGATTTTTCGTAGCATTGAAATTGAAGTAATGAAATACACATTGTTAAAAATTGTTAAACATCGTTAAAAATGCGTTAACGGTTTTTAATTAACACAATAGTTTTAATACTTTTGAATTAAATAACAACAAAATTTAATAGGTATGAAGAAAATAATAAGTTTAGTATTCGTTTCCGTTTTAGGAGGAATTATCACATTAGGATCGTATTTGTTATTCCTAAAAGAAGATAATCAAAATGTAGTAATTCAAACAGAATCCAAACCAGAAATATTTAAAACAAGTACTGCTTCAAGTACTAATTTTGATATAGAAAAAACAACAGATTTTAAGAAAGCTGCAAAAGAAACTGTAGATGCAGTAGTGCATGTAAAAAATACATCCGTAAAAACAGTACGAGACCCTTATGCAGAATTATTTTACGGACGTAATTCAGGAAGAAAATACCAGCAAATAGGTACAGGAAGTGGTGTAATTATATCTTCGGATGGTTATATAATTACAAACAACCATGTAATTAAAGACGCAAGCGCAATTAAAATTACATTAAATAATCGAAAAACATATACGGCAAATTTAATAGGAACAGATTCTAAAAGCGATATTGCATTATTAAAAATTGACGCCACAGATTTGCCATTTGTAACCTTTGCAAATTCGGATAATTTACAAGTTGGAGAATGGGTTTTGGCTGTTGGAAATCCATATAATTTAACATCTACAGTTACGGCAGGAATAATTAGTGCAAAAGGAAGAGATTTAGAGGGAAATAACATTCACGAATCTTTTATACAAACCGATGCAGCAGTAAACCCAGGAAATAGTGGAGGAGCATTAGTAAACACAAGAGGAGAGTTGGTCGGAATAAATACTGCAATATCTTCTAAAACAGGATCTTTTGTGGGATATTCGTTTGCCGTACCGTCGAATATTGCAAAAAAAGTGATAGAAGATTTATTAGAATTTGGAAATGTGCAACAAGCTATTTTAGGTGTAAATGGAGGAGAATTAAATGGAAACATATCTAGAAAATTAGATCTACAAATTACCGAGGGATTTTATGTAAGTAATGTCGTAAAAGACTCTGGAGCAGACATTGCAGGAATTAAAGCAGAAGATATTATTATTAAATTAAATGAGGTAAATATTAAAAGTTATTCCGATTTAAGTGGATATTTAAACTCCAAACAACCAGGAGAACATTTAGAAGTAACTGTACTTAGAAAAGCTAAGGAGTTAAAGTTTGATGTTACTTTAACCAAAAAAGAATTGAATAAATCGGTATTAGGTTTAACTTTAGAAAATCTATCCGATACAGACTTAAAACAATATAAATTATCAAGTGGTGTAAAAGTATCTGGAGTTGAAAATCAAGATTTATTAAAATATGGCGTAAAAAATGGTTATATTATTACATCCGTAAACGGAGTTGCGGTTAAAAATGCAAACGATGTTGAGCGAATAATTTCGAGTAAACTAAATAAAGAAACCATTCGTATTGAAATGGTAAATTTAGAAGGAGAAGAAGAACGTTATATTTTTAGATAAAGCGAAGCATAGTAATACCAATTCAACATCAAAATGCGCTAAATAGATTTGAACTATTTTTATGTTTTACAATCTTAAAACTTCAAGCATAGCTATGGTTTAAATTTAAAGTGCAGTAAAACGGGAAAAGATAAATAATTTATAGCGTATTTTGAAATTGAGTTGGTATAACAGCTTATACCTTAAAAATTATGCTTCAAATCTTACCATTTCTTCATTTTCTGTAAATAGAAGTCTTAGTCGAACCTTAGGTTAGTATAGTTTGATTCGTAATTTAAAAATTGTTAAAGAAGATTATTAATTGTTAAAAAGCATGTTAAAAAAACATGCTTTTTTTTTGGTTTACACGAAATTTAAGCATCAGATTTATGTAAATTTGCACAACATAAAAAACACAACTCCAATGTCTTTAGATAACACATACGAAAAAGAATTATCATTTCAAGCAGATAGACGTAGAGCAACTATTGAATTTATAAAAAATATATCCGATTTATGGTATGATAAATCTACCGAATTGGTGCTTTTTAGAAACCAATTGATAGATAGAAATGTAAGTGAAATACTAAGTTTATTAGAATATGCAGTAGAATTTGTACAAAAACCAATTTCAATATTTGATGCCTTAGAAATATCAAGATCGATATTAAAATTGGAATTGCCAGCATCAAAAATAGATATTGGAAAATTAGTATACGAATACCATCTGGATGAAAATAATTTTAATAATACATTAGAATTTGTAACAGCTAAATTAAAAGACGCCAAAAAAACAAATGGAATAACACCAAAAGATGTTGTTTTGTATGGATTTGGACGTATAGGACGTTTATTAGCAAGAGAGTTAATGACAAAAGCAGGAAAAGGAAAACAAATGCGATTAAGAGCCATTGTAACTAGAGGAGAAATAACACCAGTAATTCTAGAAAAGAGAGCAGGGTTATTAAGAAATGATTCCGTACATGGCAACTTTTTAGGAACAGTACAAACCGATTTTGATAAAAAAGCACTAATCATTAACGGAACAACAGTCCACATGATTACTGCAAGTCAACCAGAAGAAATAGATTATACGAGTTTTGATATTAATGACGCATTAGTAATAGATAATACAGGAGCATTTAGAGATAAAGAAGCATTGACAAGACACTTAAACTGTAAAGGAATAGATAAAGTATTATTAACAGCACCAGGAAAAGGCATACCAAATATCGTGCATGGTGTAAATCATAAAAATTACAATCCAGACGAAGTATCTATTTTTTCTGCCGCATCGTGTACAACCAACGCAATCGCACCAGTGTTAAATGTAATAGAAGATAGTTTTGGAATCGAAAACGCCCATTTAGAAACGATACATGCATATACAAACGATCAAAATTTGGTCGATAATATGCATAAAAAGTATCGTAGAGGAAGAGCAGCAGGATTAAATATGGTAATTACCGAAACAGGAGCAGGAAAAGCAGTATCAAAAGCATTACCATCATTAGAAGGTAAGTTGACTTCCAATGCAATTCGAGTACCAGTACCAAATGGATCATTAGCCATTTTAAATTTACGTTTAATAAATTCAGCAAGTCAAAAAACGGTTAATACTGTAATGAAAAAATACGCATTAGAAGGCGATTTGGTAGAGCAAATAAAATATTCGATGGATCACGAATTAGTATCGAGTGATATTGTAGGTACAACAGCACCATCCATTTTTGATAGTAGAGCAACGATAGCCACAGAAGACGGAAAAAATATTGTAATTTACATTTGGTACGATAACGAGTATGGATATTCACATCAAGTAATGCGTTTGGCAAAATATGTTTCTAAAGTAAGAAGATTTACATACTATTAAATATCCTATATGCAAATAGGCAAAGTTAAGAACATCATAAAAATTTAAAATGAGCGTAAACGCAATAGTTTCGGATATAAAAAAAGGAGATATAAAACCCATTTATTTTTTAATGGGAGAAGAGTCTTATTATATCGATAAAATATCCGAATTTATTGAAAATAACATCCTCTCAGAATCCGAACGAGGCTTTAATCAAATGATAATTTATGGAAGAGATGCATCCATAGACGATATTGTATCTAATGCAAAACGCTTTCCAATGATGGCAGAAAAACAAGTCATTATTGTAAAAGAAGCACAAGAACTATCGAGAACTATCGAAAATTTAGCCGTATATGTGGAAAATCCACAACCAACAACAGTATTGGTTGTTTGCTATAAATATAAAAAATTAGATGCACGAAAAAAATTAGCAAAACTGATTAAAAAGAAAGGATATGTATTGTTTGAAAGTAAAAAACTATATGAAAATCAAGTAAGCGACTGGATTCGTAAAGTGTTAACAGGAAAAAAATACAATATAGAGCCTAAAGCAGTGCAAATGTTAGTGGAGTTTTTAGGTACAGATTTAAGTAAAATATCGAACGAACTAGATAAGTTGATGATCGTTTTATCTAAAGAGTCGGTCATTTCTCCAGAAGATATAGAACGCAATATCGGAATTAGTAAAGATTTTAATAATTTTGAGTTACGTAAAGCCGTTGGAAACAAACATATAGTAAAAGCAAATCAGATTATCAATTATTTTAAACAAAACTCAAAATCCAATCCAATAGTAGTAACAATATCGCTGTTAAATGATTTATTTACTAAATTGCTATTATTTCATGGACTAAAAGATAAATCACAAACCAATGTAGCACGTAAATTAAGTGTTTCGCCATATTTTGTAAAAGAATATTTTGATGCAGCACATAATTATCCAATGCGAAAAGTATCGCAAATAATCTCGATGCTACACAAAGCAGATATGAAAAGTAAAGGAGTAGGAGCAAGTCTATTAGCAAAAGACGACATTCTAAAAGAGTTGCTTTTTAAGATTATGCATTAAATTTACTTACCAGAGTTGGTATTAGATCTAAACGTACATCAAAAGCCTTATAAATAGAGATACCAAAGTCTCGGTAGGACAATAAAATCGAAGATTTAATAATTACATATTCTGTGTAAAATGCGTGTAATCTTTCATAATAATGCGAAGGTATTCTTTATTCGTTTTCTTTTCACGAGAAGTTTTGGTAATGGTTTCAATTTTAATACGAAGTTTATTTAGCGTTTTTGAATCTTGCTCTTTTAAAGCCTTGTAATATAGGTCTTTAATAATTCGCATGTCATTATCCGACAAATTAATTACAGAAGGATACATGGCTTTGTAGCTCGAATCCAATTCTTCTAAAATAGTAGATTTAATAGTATATAAATTTTTAAGGCTAATAACACCAGTACCAGAAGACATACCACCTAACCGTTGATTTTTTTTAGAAGTAGAAACACTTATCATAGCAACAAGACCAGTAATAAAAAAGATGGCATAAATATCGACTAATCTAAAAACCCAGCGCATAAAAAAATCTAAAATAGAAGGTTGGTAACCATCAATTTTTACTACTTTAATTTTCAGAACCTTTTTACCTAGAGTTTGTCCATTCATAGAAATTTCCGAAATAAAAGTATATAACATAACAGGTAAGAATAACAAAGAAACAATAGCCTTTTTAGACCACATATCATTCACCCCATTAAAACCCATTAATTCAATTACGTAAATAATTCCATAGAGGTATGCAAACATTACAATAGCATCAATAAAATATGCTAGAATACGTTCGCCAACAGTAGCAGCAGTAAAACTTATATTTACATTTTGTGTAGTATTTATTTGTAACTCAGTCATAAATTATTTAATTTCGCTCGCTATGCGAGAAGTGGCGTTTATAAAACAAAATAAAGACAAATGGCAGGATTTTGAAAAACGAATCTTTTCATCCAAAAAATCGAATCCAGACGATTTAGCAAGTCTGTATATCCATTTAATTAATGATTTATCATACGCACAAACATATTACCCCAAAAGTAAAACAATTCTTTATTTAAACAACCTTGCAGCCAAATCTTTTCAAAAAATTTATAAAACAAAGAAAGAAGATAAAAATGGATTGATTCAATTTTTTAAAACAGATGTGCCATTATTAGTACATCAATATAGAAATTACTTAGCCTATGCCTTTCTGTTTTTTATAGCATTTGTATTAATAGGTGTATTGTCCGCAGCAAACGATCATACTTTTATACGATTAATATTAGGAGATCATTATGTAAACATGACTTTAGAAAATATAGAGAAAGGCGATCCAATGGCAGTATATAAAGGAGGATCTAATTGGGGAAGTCATATCGGAATTACAATAAATAACTTACGAGTAGGATTGCTATCATACATATATGGAGTTTTTGCAGGATTAGGGACGGTATATATACTTTTTTTAAATAGTATAATGGTAGGAGCATTTCAATACATGTTTTATGAGCAAGGTGTGTTTTGGGAAAGTGTCCGAGGTATTTGGATACATGGTTCTATGGAGATTTTTGCAATGGTTATTGAAGCAATGGCAGGATTAATTTTAGGAGCAAGTATCTTATTTCCAGGCACCTATTCCAGATATAATTCCTTAAAACAAGGAGTGAAAAACTCTCTAAAAATAGTAATAAGTACATTTCCATTTACACTTGCCGCAGGATTTTTAGAAGGATATGTAACACGTTATTCTAACATAATGCCAAATTGGATGTCTGTCGGAATAATATTAATAACACTATCAGCAATAAGCTATTACTACCTTATATATCCAAGAATAGTGTATCAAAAAATGCAAAAAGAATTAAAAGCAAGTCTATTAAAATGATACATTACAATAGAAACTATTCCACAAACTCTTTTCAATTAAAAATAATATGCATTGTATTATTTTTAGTTAGTACATGGAGTTATAGTTACGCCTCAAATACGGCAATAGCAAAAGATAGTTTAGTAATTGATACTACCAAAAATATAAAACTTGTAAAACCGATTAAAAATATAAAACAAAAATATAGCGGAAGAGATTTTGTATATACCGAAAAAGCAGTTCAATTAAATTTTTGGGAACGATTTAAACTATGGTTAGCACAAAAAGTATTTGAATTTTTTAATATGAGTTCTGTAGAGTCTTCAGGAAAAATTATCGTCGTAATACTTAGAATAATTGGTATTTTACTAGTGCTATTTGTGATTTATAAAATAGTAATGCATTTAATGAACGAAGACGGAAATTGGATTTTTGGAAGAAAATCAGATAAAGTACAAATAAATGCAACGGATATTGATACAGATATACACCAAATGGACTTTAAACAACTAATAGAAGAATCTATATCCAGAAAGAACTATCGATTAGCAATACGATACTATTACTTATTAGTTTTAAAGAAACTATCCGATAAAGACAAAATTATTTGGGATAACGAAAAAACAAATTACGATTACTACCGAGAACTTAATAATTCTGAATTAAAAAAACAGTTTCAATACATATCATACATTTATGATTATTGTTGGTATGGCGAATTTAATATCGATGAGCGAGAGTATGAAACAGGAAAAAAAGCATTTCAAAAATTAATAAAAACCCTAACATAATAGATTGAATAAAAAAGTAAAAATATACATTTTTATATTTGTTGTTATTTTAATAATAGCAGCTGTTAATGATGCAATGAAACCAAAACCAATAGATTGGAGTGCATCCTTTTTATCATCGCATAAAATACCTTATGGATCTTATGTATTGTATCAAGAATTAGATCACTTTTTTCCAAATTCAAAAGTAAGAAAAGTCAATATTTCACCGTATGAATATTTATCGAAAAATTATAAAAGTATTTTTGAAGATACCATTAATGATAATAGAGAAAAGAATTACATTTTTTTAAATGATAATTTGAATATAGATGAAGAATCGAGTATTAAATTATTAGATTTTGTAGATAAAGGGAATAATGTGATGATGATAGGACATTATTTACCTAGGTACTTATCGGATACATTAAATTTTAGAGCCAAAGGAAATGTTAGAGAAAACGATATTGTATTAAAATTAGCAAATAAAGAAATAAGCCGTACAAAGTATAGTTATACAAAAGCATTAGAAAATAGATATTTTACAGAATTAGATAGTACAACAACAACAGTGTTAGGATATAGTATTGTAGAAGAAGAAGAATCTATAAATTTTGTAAAAATAAAATATGGTAAAGGTAACTTTATATTTAATTTACAACCGTATGCATTTACAAATTATCACATGCTAGAAAGCGACCATGCAGTATATGTAAGAGATTGTCTATCTTATTTATCAGATAATAGTAAGTTAATTTGGGACGAAAGGAGCAAAGCACAAACAGGAGAAATAGACTCGCCATTACGATTCTTAATGTCAAAAGAAGCCTTAAAATACGCATGGTACACCACTTTTTTTTCTATATTATTATTTATAATTTTTAAAGCAAAAAGAAGACAACGAATCGTACCAATAATAGAACCATTACCAAATACCTCAATAGCTTTTGCAAAAACAATAGGAAACTTGTACTATCAAGAAGGAAAACCGTTGGATATTATTACGATAAAAATTACATACTTTTTAGAATATTTGCGAAGTACATACATGTTAGATACGCAAAACTTGAATACCGAATTAAAAAAACGATTACAAGCAAAAACAGGAATACCACAAGAAGAAGTAAATAGATTGATAGATTATATAATACGTATTAGTAAAAATAGTGAACCTAGAGAAAATTCTTTAGTAACTCTAAATAAATTAATGGATAAATTTTACAAAAAAACAAAACTGTAATGGATAATACAAATGAACAAAATGAAAATTTAGAATTTACAAATCGAATAGATTTATCTGAATTACAACAAGGTATTGAAGCAATAAGAGCCGAATTGCACAAAGTAATAATAGGACAGAAAGACATGATTGATATGTTAATAGCATCTATTTTATCTAATGGACATTCATTAATAGAAGGAGTACCAGGAGTTGCGAAAACAATAACAGCAAAGCTGATAGCAAAAACAATGCAAACGAATTTTAAACGAATTCAGTTTACGCCAGATATCATGCCATCCGATATATTAGGAACATCCATCTTTAATATGAAAAAATCCGAATTTGAATTTAAGGCAGGACCAATATTTTCAAATATTATATTGATAGATGAAATAAATAGAGCACCAGCAAAGACACAAGCCGCTTTATTCGAAGTAATGGAAGAAAGGCAAGTAACCATAGATGGAGAAACCTATAAAATGGAATTACCGTTTTTAGTATTTGCAACACAAAATCCGATAGAACAAGAAGGAACCTATCGTTTGCCAGAAGCACAGTTAGATCGTTTTTTATTTAAAATAGAAGTAGATTATCCAACCTTAGAAGAAGAAATAAAAATAATAGAATTAGCCGACAATCGTAAAGAAAAAAAGCAAACAGATGTTATAGAAAAAGTATTGACAGCAGCTCAAGTAATGAAATTTCAGCAGCAAGTACAAGATATATTAATCGAAAAGCATCTGATGAATTATATTGCACAAATAGTGCACAATACACGAGAAAATCAATTCCTGTTTTTAGGAGCATCGCCAAGAGCATCCTTAGCAATACTACAAGCATCAAAAGCATTTGCAGCAATGCAAGGACGAGATTTTGTGACGCCAGACGACATAAAACGAAGTGCAATTCCAGTATTACAGCACAGAGTAATTGTAACACCAGAACGCGAAATGGAAGGAGTAACAAGCAAACAAGTAATAAAACAAATGTTGGAAACCATAGAAATTCCACGATAAAAACAATTCGTAAAATGATTGCAATATTGTCATTAATAATAGCTGTAATTTTTCTCGCACTATCTATAATCCATTATTATTGGGCGTTTGGAGGAAAATGGGCATTGAACTCGGCACTACCAACAAATAAATTAGGTAAAAAAATGTTAAATCCAAGTGTTTTAATGACTGTAATAGTAGGAGTTATATTGTCACTATTTTCAATATATTACTTGCAAAAAGGAAATATAGCACAAATAAACCTACCAAAAAAAATTAGTTCTTATTTAGGATATGGAATTCCTGTTTTATTTTTAATAAGAGCAATAGGAGATTTTACATATATAGGAATTTTCAAAAAAATTAAAAATACCAAATTTGCAAAATTAGATACAAAGTATTATTCGCCATTGTGTTTGGTAATAAGTATATTAGGAACAATAGTTGAAATAATAAAATAAGTGAGAATTAAAAGACTATACATAGAACAAAACTTTTTTTACGCATTAATAACTATTGTATTATTATTTGCTATGTCGTATTTGTTTCCAGTATTATTTGGAGTTACAAAAATAATATTGTTAAGTTTATTTATAGCAGGTTTTTTAGATATTATAATTTTGTTTTTTGCAAAAAAAGGAATTCAAGCAACGCGAATATTGCCAGAAAAATTCTCTAATGGCGATGAAAATCCAGTAGAAATACATTTAAAAAACCATTATACATTTCCAGTATTTGCAAAAATTATTGATGAAATACCATTTCAATTTCAAAAAAGAGATTTTTTATTGCATCAAAAAATAGCAGCATCATCCGATAAAGCATTCAAATATGAATTGCGACCAACCGAACGAGGCGAATTTTGGTTTGGAAGTTTAATTATTTATGCACAGAGTCCGTTGCGATTAATATCACGTCGATTTGATTTCGAAGAAAAAACAGAAATAGCAACCTATCCATCTTTTATGCAATTAAAAAAGTTCGATTTGATGGCATTAGCATATCGAAATGAATTTGGCATCAAAAAAATTAGAAGAATTGGACATACAATGGAATTTGAACAAATAAAAGAGTATGTTTTAGGAGATGATATACGAACGATTAACTGGAAAGCAACGGCAAAAAAAAACCAGTTGATGATAAATCAATTTCAAGATGAAAAATCACAACCAATTTATTCTATAATAGATAAAGGAAGAGTAATGAAAATGCCATTCGAAGGATTGAGCCTGTTAGATTATGCAATTAATGCTACTTTAGTAATGAGTAATGTTACCATAAAAAAACACGACAAAGCAGGAATGTTATGTTTTTCAAAAAAAACAGAAAATAGAGTAGTAGCAGAGCGAAGATCCAACCAAATGAATCTTATACTAGAAACATTATATCGCGTAAAAACAGACTTTAAAGAAAGTGATTTTGGTAGACTATATTCAGATTTGAGGCAAAATATAAAACAGCGAAGTTTATTGTTTTTATATACTAATTTTGAAACTTTAGATGGGTTAGATAGACAATTAACGTACCTGCAAGCAATAGCAAAAAATCACATATTAGTTGTCGTTTTTTTTATCAATACAGAATTAGAATACTTAGTAAAACAAGAATCAGAAGACGTACAAGATATTTATCAAAAAACAATAGCACAGAAATTTATGTACGAAAAACGATTAATAGTAAAAGAATTAAAACATAGAGGCGTTTATTCTATTTTAACAAAACCAAATAATCTAACCGTTAAAGTAATCAATAAATACTTAGAATTTAAAGCAAAAGGCTTGATTTAAACTATAAACGTAGACATTATGAAAAGAGTGATAATCGCAAGTACATCAACCGTTCACGGAAGTAGTTATTTAGAATATATATTACCAGAATTGCATCTTTTTTTTAAAGGAATACATGAAATCGTATTTATACCTTATGCGAGACCAAGTGGAATAAGTTATGAAGTATATACAAAAATAGCAAGTAAAGCATTTGCAACAATATCGATACACGTAAAAGGAATACACGAATACGAAAATCCAAAAGAAGCAATTAAAAATGCCAAAGGAATATTTGTAGGAGGAGGAAATACATTTGAATTGGTAAATCAACTATATAAAAATGAGGTTATGGAGGTGCTTAAATCTAGCGTCGATAAAGGAACTCCATATTTAGGAACAAGCGCAGGAAGTAATATTTGTGGACCAAGTATGCAAACAACAAACGATATGCCAATAGTATATCCATCAAGTTTTAAAACATTAGAAATAATACCATTTAATTTGAATCCACATTATTTAGATCCAGATAAAAAATCTACACATAAAGGAGAAACAAGAGAAACGAGAATCAAAGAGTTTCATATATATAATGCAATACCAGTACTAGGATTAAGAGAAGGTAGTTGGTTAGAAGTACAAGGCAAAAGTATTGTTTTAAAAGGAAAATTAACAGCACGATTGTTTCAACAAAATAAAAAACCTGTTGAATTACCAACAGGTTATGAATTAAATACGATATAAATCGAAGTAATCGTTATTTCGAATTTCCATTAGGAGCCGAAATTGCTTTTGGCATTGGAGGAATATTTTTTTGTTTCTCCAAGTAATCAAAATATTCTCTAATGGGTTTAGCCAATTCTGAATTTTTAATTTCATCAGAAAAACCTTCAAATACATCTTTAATAGAATCCTTATAAATAGGATTTGTCATTACATTACCAAAAACCATTGGAGTAACATACGAATTCGGATTGTTTTTTACATAATTCCAATCGTTAGCAGCAACCTTATTATATATAGTACGCATTTCGGAATTAATCCTATTAATAGTAGCAGTGTCATTCGCTTTTCGAGCTTCTTGATATTCTTGGATATAACCTTGACTTTTTTCACTGATTATAGCACGACCATCTCTTAATCTTACTAACTCGTCATTTAATTTAGAACCAGTAATCTTCGATTTATTTAAACTATCTTTATACGCAATAATCGAAATTTTACTATTAACATTTACAAAAGGCATAATACCAATATTTTTTATACTATCTATAAAAATACCAAAAATGACAGGCTCTTTAATTTCTCCATTAAAAGAAAATTTACCGTTTTGAACCGTTGTAGAGTCTACATTTATGATTTTACGATTTTCTTGCTTTTTTAGAAGAACTTTTCTACCATTAGGAATACCATCAATTTTAACATCAATTCTATAACCAGGTTTAGAACAAGAATAAGAAATAATTGTAAGAATTACGATAAGAATTATTTTTTGCATGATTGTTAATTTTATTTGCTGCAAAAATAAGTATTTTTTTTTATTTTAGATAGATTACTTTTCAATTTATGCATCTATAATGGTTTAAAACACTATAGAGAATAGAATTAGCCGTATCGGAACGGTTATGATACACTTCATTTTGTGAATTATCACTAATGCCAATTCAATTTTAAAATGCGCAAAAAAAATCAACAGATTTGATAAAATATTAATCGAACTTAGGTTATTTAGTCTCAATTTCGGAGAGTCATAAACTTTAAATAGAATACAAGTGTTTAGAGAGTGTAATTTAGCAGGTATAATCTGAAAAATCAATAAAAAAAAATTACCTTTGTTTTTTAGAATGATTTTAAATTAATAGAAATATGATGCAGTTTAATAAAAACGATATAAATAAGGTATTAGAGACTATAACAGCTCCAGGAGAAGGCACAAGTTTAATAGAAAGTAAATCCGTTAAAAATATTGTTATTTTTGGAAAAGAGGTCATTGTAGATGTAGAAATAGGAAACCCAACCTTACAAGCAAAGAAAAAGGTAGAAGTCGAAATAATGAAAGCAATACATCAACAAATTGACGTAAAAATTGATGTAAAGGTAAATGTAAAAGCAGCGGCAAATAAAAAGGCACCACCTGTAAAATCCATGCAAAGTTTAACTAAAAAAATACCAGGAGTAAAAAATATTATAGCAATAGCTTCAGGTAAAGGAGGCGTTGGCAAATCTACCATAACAGCAAATTTAGCAATAACATTGGCAAAAATGGGATTTAGTGTAGGTATTTTAGATGCAGATGTTTACGGACCATCCATGCCAATAATGTTTGATGTAACAAATAAAAAACCTTTATCAGTAACTGTAAATGGACGCTCAAAAATGAAACCAATAGAAAACTATGGCGTAAAAATGTTATCCTTAGGATTCTTTACAGATGCAAATCAAGCCGTAATTTGGCGTGGAGCAATGGCTTCAAAAGCATTAAATCAAATGATTTTTGATGCACATTGGGGAGAGTTGGACTTTATGCTAATCGATTTACCACCAGGAACAGGAGACATTCACTTATCCATAGTACAAGCAATTCCAGTAACAGGAGCAGTAATAGTGAGTACGCCACAAAATATAGCCTTAGCAGATGCAAAACGTGGAGTAGCAATGTTTAAGCAAGATAATATAAAAGTACCCGTTTTAGGAATTGTGGAAAATATGAGCTATTTTACACCAAAAGAATTACCAGAGAACAAATATTATATCTTTGGGAAAGATGGAGCAAAAAATCTTGCAGAAGATATAAAAACAACATTTTTAGGAGAAATACCACTCGTGCAAAGTATTAGAGAAGCAGGAGATGTAGGACATCCAGTTGCATTGCAGGAAAATACACCATTAGAAAAAGCGTTTAGCGCAATAGCAAAAAACATGTTATCGCAATTGGTAAAACGCAATGAAGAATTACCAGAAACAGAAATTGTAAGAATTACGACAATGAGTGGTTGTGCAACAAATTAAATAAAAGCATGAAAAAGGCTAATCTATAAATTATGAATAAAAAAGAAATACAAAAAGGCGTTGAAAATGCATTAGAAGAAATACGTCCATTTCTATTAAGTGATGGAGGAGATATTTCGTTAGTATCTATAACCCAAAACGTTGTAACAGTAGAACTTTTAGGAGCATGTACACATTGTAACATAAATAAAATGACCTTAAAAAATGGTGTAGAAGAAACTATTAAAAGGTATGTTCCACAAATTATAAAAGTAATAAATGTAAACGGATAAAAACAGCCGATTAGATAGACATGTAATGTTTTTAATAACCTCAGTTCGATTACAAAAAAAAATATAGGATTATATATTCAAATAATTTGTATATTTACAACTAAAATAAAATTAGGATGACTAATATATTTCATGACTTATTGCGTTTTCTTAAATTCCTAAACATTAGAAATCCAGAATGATATTAGATTAAATGTTACGCTTTTTTATTAATCATTTAATCATAAAATTATGCCTAGATATTATACCTTAGGAAAAATTCCACCAAAAAGACATACCACATTTAAAAAAGAAGATGGAAGTCTGTATCAAGAAGAATTGTTTGGAACAGCAGGTTTTGTAGGAATGTCTTCATTGATATACCATTTACATCCACCAACAGTTGTAAGCGAAATAAAACGCTTAGAAGATATAACACCAAAAATAGCAGTAAATAAAAATATGAAAGCTCTTAGTTTCAAAGGGTTTTCGTTAAAACCAGAGCAAGATTATTTAAAAAGTAGAAAAACATTATTTGTAAATAACGATTTGCACATAGGATTAGCTGCTCCAAAAGAGTTTTCAAAAGATTATTTTTACAGAAATTCCGATGCCGATGAAATGTTGTTTATACACGTTGGTTCTGGAAAATTAAGAACCATGTTCGGAAATATAAACTTTAAATATGGAGATTATTTAATTATTCCAAGAGGAATAACCTACCAAATTGATTTTGATACCGAAGAAAATAGAATATTATATATCGAATCGTTTAGTCCAATTTTTAGCCCAAAACGATATCGTAATAATTTTGGGCAGTTTTTAGAACACTCGCCATTTTGTGAACGAGATTTTAGATTGCCAACCAATTTGCAAACACACAATGAAAAAGGAGAATTTAAAATTCTTTCTAAAAAACAAGGAGTAATGTGGGAATATACACATAAAAATCATCCGTTTGATGTTGTAGGTTGGGATGGATTTCATTATCCCTATGCATTCTCTATTCACGATTTTGAACCAATTACAGGACGTATACACATGCCACCACCAATACATCAACAATGGGAAGCAGCAGGTTTTGTGGTCTGTTCTTTTGTGCCTAGAATGTACGACTATCATCCAAATTCTATTCCAGCACCTTACCATCATAGCAACATAGATTCCGAAGAATTACTATATTATGTAGATGGAGACTTTATGAGTAGAAATAATATCGAGAAAGGACAAATAACTTTGCATCCAGGAGGAATTCCACACGGACCACATCCAGGAGCGATTGAGCGAAGTGTAGGAAAAAAAGAAACGGGAGAATTGGCAGTTATGATAGATCCATTTAAACCAATGATGATTACTGAAGAAGCACTTAAACTAGAAGTAGAAGATTATTATAAGTCTTGGATTGTTTGAAGGAAATGAGAAATAAGAAGAAATAATGTATTTATAAATATAGCAAATAATATTTCCGAGTTAGTAGTAAATTTTCCTAAATACGAAACCTATAATTTAAAGTTCGAAAAATAGTAGATGTTACGTTTTAATATTAGGTAATATTACAGAAAAAACTACAAGAACAGGTAAATTATTTTATTAATATTTCTTGAGGTTCATCACACAACTTTTAATTAAAAGCCATCGAAATTATATAAAATCAAATGAATTAATACAAACTAAAGAAAAAATGAATTCCAAACAAAAAAACTATGGAATTTCAAAAACAATTAAAAAATGGAGTTAGATTTGTCTAAATTCTAATTTCTTTTTTCTACTAAAAATAAAAAAAAATGTCAAATTTAAAAAATATAGAAAATTTCAATTACGGTTTAGAAAAAATATTTCCAGAAGCAGAAGATTTTCTACCAATTATGGGAACAGATTATGTGGAGTTTTACGTTGGTAACGCCAAGCAAGCCGCACATTTTTATAAAACAGCATTAGGATTTCAATCCCTTGCATACGCAGGTTTAGAAACAGGCATGCAAGATAGAACGAGTTATGTAGTTGTACAAGACAAAATACGCATGGTTTTTACAACACCAATGCCAGGAACACATGGTGCCGAAATTCAAGAACACATAGTAAAACACGGCGATGGTGTAAAAGTAGTGGCGCTTTGGGTAGAAGATGCAAAAAAATCTTGGGAAGAAACTACCAAAAGAGGAGCAAAATCCTATTTTGAACCAAGAGTAGAAAAAGATGCAGATGGCGAAGTCATAAGAGCAGGAATCCATACTTACGGCGATACAGTACATATATTTGTGGAGCGTAAAAATTATAAAGGTACTTTTTTACCTAAATTTGAAAAATGGAATTCACATTATAATCCAAGTAGTTGTGGTCTAAAATTTATAGATCACATGGTTGGTAATGTGGATTGGAATCAGATGAATGTTTGGGGAAAATTCTATCGCGAAGTTATGGGATTCGCACAATTAATATCCTTCGACGATAAAGATATTTCTACCGAATATACAGCATTAATGAGTAAAGTAATGACGAACGGTAATGGAAGAATAAAATTTCCAATTAATGAACCAGCCAAAGGTAAAAAGAAATCTCAAATAGAAGAATATTTGGATTTTTATGGCGGAGCAGGAGTGCAACATATTGCAGTTGCAACCGATGATATTGTATTTACAGTTTCCGAAATGAAAAAACGAGGTGTAGAATTTTTATATGTACCAGGAGCATATTACGATACTGTAGGAGATCGTGTAGGAGAAATAGCAGAAGATATGGAGCTACTAAAAAAACACGGCATCATGGTCGATAGAGACGATGAAGGATACCTATTGCAAATATTTACAAAACCACTAACAGATAGACCAACACTTTTCTTTGAAATAATACAACGTAAAGGAGCACAGTCTTTTGGAAAAGGTAATTTTAAAGCACTGTTTGAATCTATTGAAGCAGAACAGGCGAGGAGAGGGACACTTTAAGTTTTTGTTTCTCCAAATAAATGCTTATAAAATCATTAATTATAAGTGAAGTAGAATGCAAAAAGATAAATAATTTATGGCTTATTTTGAGGACAACTGAAACAACAATAAAACTCAAAAAAACGAATATTATAGCAACTATCTAGAGTACGAATGCTTACATAGAATACAAGATAGAAGATAAAAAATCTATTAATTTAGCAACAGCTCGACCTCTATGGCTAATTTTACTTTTTTCAGTTAAAGACATTTCAGCAAAAGAAATAGGAAAACCGTTTGGTTTAAAAACAGGATCGTATCCAAAGCCTTTATTGCCCATTTTTGTAGATGCTATTTCTCCATTACAAATTCCTTCAAAAAAATATTGTTTTCCTTTTAAATTAAGAGCAATTATGGTTTTAAACTGTGCATTTCTATTCGATACACCATTTAATTTAGTTAATAGTTTTTGTATGTTTTTTTCAGAATTTCCATCTTCTCCAGCATAACGAGCAGAATAAACTCCAGGCTTCCCATCTAGAGCTTCAACTTCCAAGCCAGTATCATCAGCAAAACAATCGTATCCATAATTGGTTGTAATATAATCTGCTTTAAGTTTAGCATTACCTTGTAAAGTTTTTTCTGTTTCTTCAATTTCTTCCGAGCAACCTATATCTTTCAAACTCAAAAGTTGTATTGATTTAGGTAGCAATACTTGTAGCTCTTTTATTTTATTTGAATTGCTTGTTGCAAAAACTATTTTCATACGTTTCTCTCTTTTAAAATAAAAAAGGCTGTCTAATAAATTTAGACAGCCTATAATATATATTCTAAATAATTATTCTTTTTCTGGCATTAAAATACCAACTACCGCACCCTTAGATAAGAATTTTTTAGCTATATTTTGTACATCACTAACAGTTAAATCGTTAACTGCTTTTTCATAACCGCTTAAATCTTTAACTTCATTTGCCTTAAAGATAGTACTTGACATTTTTTGCAACCAAAAACTATTCTTTTTTAATTGTTCCTTTCTGTTTAATAAGAAAGCTTCTTTAGCCTTATTCAAGTCTTTTTCTTCTGGACCTTGTGCAATCATTTTTGCAACTTCTTGTTCTGATATAGCTTTTAATTTTTCTACATTTTCTGGACCACAAGAAAAAGAAATATTTAAATTATAAGAATTATATAACTCACTAAAACTTCCTCTAATTCTTGGCGAATATACACCAGCCTCTTCTTCACGTAATTTTTCAGTTAATTTAATTGCCATTATTTCTCCTAAAGCTTTCATCGCTAATCCATCTTTATCATTATATTTAGACTGTCCTCTATAATTCATATTAACCATACTTTTAGGATCGTTTCCTTTGTAAAATGTTTTAGAATGATTTCCTGTAAGAGGAAAAAATCCATCATCCACATACTTTTCTCTATCACTACTTGCTGGTAGACTTGCTATATATTGTTTTGCAAATTCTTTTAACTTATTTTCGTCAAAATTCCCTACAAAGAAAAAGTTAAAATCTCCTGCATTTCCAAAACGTTTTTGATAAATTTCATAAGCCAAATCATAATTTGTTTTGTCGAATGCTTCCGAAGTTGGAAAACCAGTATATCTATCGTATTTACCTCTTTGAAACTTTCCAAAAGCATCCATAAAGTAATATTGTGGATTTGCCAAAAGGTTTCCTAAAAACCCTTTTTGCTTTGCAACAAAAGAGTTAAAAGCTTCTTTATCTTTATTTAGTTTTGTGAAATTTAGATGAATTAATTGAAACATCGTCTCTAAATCTTTTGGAGTCGAAGAACCAGACATTCCTTCAGATAATTTACCAATATGTGGTCTAACTCTAGCAATTTTACCAGTCATAAATTTATTTAAGTCATTTTTATTTAATCCAGCAATTCCTGCTTCAGACAAACCACTTAATGCTAAGTTAACATCTAAATAATCTTTTGTTGTAAGTAAAGATGTTCCACCTTGACTTTCACATTCAAAAAGTATCTCATCATTTTTAAAATCTGTTTTTTTATAAAACACTTTAACACCATTACTTAATGTAAATGAAGAAAACCCAAAAGCATTTGCTTCCGTTTCTTTAACAATACTTCCTTTTTGAGGAAACTCAGCAAACAAAGATTGTTGTACCGCTTTATCTTCATAAGGTTTTATGTCGGTATTCGAACTAACAGATGCTAATAAATCTAGTACCTCTTTTTCGGTTATCGCTTTTTCTTTACCAGTAATCAATATCACACGATTATCGTCTCTTAAATAATTTTTAATCAATTCATTTACTTCACTTAATTTAATTGTAGGTAAAACCTTATGATAAAAATTATATGACCAATCAATACTAGGCATTGTCTCTCCATCTAAAAAATTATCAATCATTGGTTGTATAAGTCTTTTAGACTCTTGTTTTCCTTTGTTTTCAAATCGTTTATCAATTCGTGCTAACATACTAGTTTTTGCGCGTTTAAATTCTCCAGCTTGAAAACCATAACGTTTTACTCTTTCATTTTCTTCTACTAAAGCTTTTAAAGCTGGTAAATAATCTGTCCCTTTTGCCATGGACATAGATTGATATGCTTCTCGACCTCTTACCATTGTTCCGCCATTATAAGAAAAACCATATACAAATGGAGGATTTGAATTATTTCGTAATTCTCCCAACCTATTGTTAATCATCGTTGCAAAAAGACCTTCTATTAATTCTTTTCTTGCTCCAGTAACCGTATTATCAACTTTATAAGGTGTTGGATTTTTATACATTAATTGAATTTGACTAAACATAGCCTCTTTATCCGATTCTATCGCAACAAAAGTTTCTTTATGATTTTCATCACCAAAATTCTTACGTTCTCGTGGATTTTCTATACCATTTGGTTTATCAAAATGTGCTTTTATTTTTGCTTCCAATACTTTTACATCAATATCACCAACTGCAATAACAGACATTAAATCTGGTCGATACCAATCTTTATGAAAACGTCTTATTGCTTCTGGTTTAAAATTTTCAATAATCTCTTTTTTACCAATTGGTAGCCTTTCTGCATATTTTGATTTATATAAAATTTTAGGTAAATAATGTTTCATCATTCTTTTATTTGCTCCTAATCCTGTACGGTATTCTTCTAAAACAACACCTTTTTCTTTGTTAATTTCATCTTCGGTCAATAAAGCATTAAAAGCCCAATCTTCTATTATTTGAAACCCTTTTTCTAATTTTTCTTCGTCATCACTTGGTATAGGTAATATATATACGGTTTTATCAAAACCAGTGTATGCATTTAAGTGCATACCAAATTTTACTCCAATACTTTGCAAATAATCAACCAACTCGTTTTTCTTAAAGTTTTTTGTACCATTAAAATTCATGTGTTCCATGAAATGTGCTAAACCCTGTTGATCTTCATCTTCTACAATAGACCCTGCATTTACAACCAAACGAAGTTCTACTTTATCTGCTGGTTTTCCATTATTTTTAATATAATATTTTAAACCATTGTCAAAAGTTCCTTGAATAACAGATGGATCATCAGGAACTACAGATACTTCCTCAATTTTAACTTCTTGTTCCGTTGCAGTATTTTTTGCTGCTTGTGTTGCTGTTTTTGTAGTATTACATGCCAAAAAACTTGTCAATACTGCCAAACTAAGAATTTTTTTAATCATAATGTATTTTCATTTTTAATTTAAGATGTAAATATAACTCTATTTTAATTAAAAAGTATATTTTCGTATCTATAATTAAATAAAATAGTGCAAACTAATATTACATATTTAAAAGGTGTAGGAACAGCTAGAGCCGAACTTCTAAAAAAAGAACTCGGTATTAAAACGTATGCAGATTTAGCAAATTTCTTTCCAAATAGATACATCGATAGAACTCATTTTTTTAAAACCAACGAACTACATTCCAATAATAGCGAAGTCCAAATTATTGGACAAATAACAAGTGTTAAAGAAATAAAACAAAAAAGAGGTAGTCGCTTAACCGCATTATTTAGCGACGAATATGGCAGTATTGCGCTGGTTTGGTTTCAAAGAGTTAAGTGGATAAAAGACAGTTTAAAGCCTAATGTTAATTACATTTGCTTTGGCAAAATAACAGTTTTTAATGGTAAATTTACAATAACTCATCCAGAATTAGAGCTTGTAAGTGAGTACAATAAAAGTTTACGAACAGCAATGCAAGCCATATATCCATCAACAGAAATGTTACTAAAAAGATACGTTAATAACCGAGTAATTTCTAAAATGATGCAACAATTATTTTTAGAAATTAAAGGTCGATTTGTAGAAACATTGTCCAATGAAATTATTAAAACCAACAAATTAGTTTCTAAGAATATGGCAATGTATCATATTCACTTCCCAACAAGTCAAGAAGCTTTACAAAAAGCACAATTTAGACTAAAATTTGAAGAGTTATTTTTTATTCAGTTACAGCTTATTAGAAAAAACAGAATACACAAGACAAAATTTAAAAGTTATCCGTTTCAAAAAATAGGAACCCATTTTAATAATTTTTATAACAACAACTTACCATTTAAATTAACAAATGCACAAAAACGAGTACTTAAAGAAATTCGAAAAGACTTAAATACAGGAGCACACATGAATCGTTTATTACAAGGCGATGTTGGTTCAGGTAAAACAATTGTTGCATTATTATCTATGCTAATTGCTTTAGATAATAAATACCAAGCAACATTAATAGCACCTACAGCAATTCTAGCAACACAACATTTTGAATCGATTGTCAAATTATTAGAAAACACAAATATAAATGTCGCATTATTACAAGGATCAACTAAAGCAAAAGAACGAAAAATAATTCATAAAAATTTAGAAAATAACACCTTACACATTTTAATAGGTACACATGCCATACTAGAAGATAAAGTAAAATTTAAAAATTTAGGTTTAGCAATTATCGACGAGCAACATCGTTTTGGAGTAGCACAACGCGCTAAAATGTGGCTAAAAAATACATTACCACCACATATTTTAGTGATGACAGCAACACCAATTCCACGAACTCTAGCAATGAGTATTTATGGCGATTTAGATATTTCGGTTATTGACGAATTACCACCAGGAAGAAAAGAAATAAAAACAGTACATCGATTTGATAAAAATAGACTAGCAGTTTTTAAATTTTTAAAAGACGAAATAGCAAAAGGAAGGCAAGTATATATCGTATATCCATTAATTCAAGAGTCCGAAGCTATGGATTATAAAGATTTAATGGATGGTTATGCCAGTATCTCAAGAGATTTTCCAAAACCAAAATATCAAATAAGTATAGTACACGGTAAAATGAAAGCGGAAGACAAATCGTTTGAAATGGAACGGTTTATAAAAAACCAAACACAAATAATGGTAGCAACAACCGTTATCGAAGTAGGAGTTAACATACCAAATGCAAGTGTTATGGTTATTGAAAGCGCAGAACGTTTTGGCCTATCACAACTACATCAATTAAGAGGTCGTGTAGGTCGTGGAGCAGAGCAAAGTTTTTGTATCTTAATGAGTAGTTTTAAATTAAACGCAAATGCAAAATTACGACTAAAAACCATGGAGCAAACAAACGACGGTTTCGAAATTGCAGAAGTCGATTTAAAATTAAGAGGGCCAGGCAACTTAATGGGAACACAACAAAGCGGTATTTTAAACCTTAAAATTGCCGATGTTGTTAAAGATGCAACTATTTTAAGCTTGGCTAGAAAAGTTGCAAATAAGGTGTTAAATGAAGATGTAAACTTAAAATTAAAAAAAAACAATCCAATTAATATAACTTACAAAAAAATTGCAAAAAATCAAAGCCTTTGGATCAATATTAGCTAATAATATATGGTGTAAAAATAACCATATATATATAATTTATTCTTTTAATTTTAGTTTGTTATATTTGT